>ERZ1370068.7653-contig-6559_pt1 | contig 39188 bp, 46 predicted proteins | sample MGYA00561227_ERZ1370068 | MGnify/ENA primary metagenome ERZ1370068 (study PRJEB38410, sample SAMEA6850437) | metagenome | study: Metagenomic assessment of the ecological functions of the soil: analysis of the soil microbiota associated with the...
CTGCGTCGGCCCACTGCTCAATGCGCAGCAGCGATCGGTGCGAGCGGAATACGCCCGCGCAGTCGACCCGGCGGTGGATATACGCCGTTGGCGGATGCGGCGCTGTGGTGCCTGGCGAAGTCGACCGAGGCGTTTGCGCCAGCTGGGCGCCCGCGGTTGCCGTTGATTAAACCGATTGACGCTGGTGCGCCAGCAGCTTCGAGGTTGCTGACGCGACAGACTTTCGTCGATACCGCGCCGGGGATCGCGTGGCTTGTAATCATCGCTGCCATCTGGATTGCGGATTGCATCGCGGATTTATCGTGAGCGTGACCGTGACCGCGGATTACTGCGGAGCGGCGACGGCTGCGACGCCACCCGCTTCCGAACCTAACAAATCCGCACCCACATTCCGCATTCCTCAAATAAACCGCATAACTGTGGAACTGCAAACGCGTAATTTTTCCTACATTCCGCTCTTCGGCACCGGCACTCGCCGTCAGCAGCTCGTCGATGATCGAGGTCCGAGGTGCGATCCCTTCCGGATTCGCGCGCGGAAGTTGGTGAGCACGCGGTGCCGCAGCACCGGATGCGCCAGCGCGCGGATGTCCTCGAAGCTGACGTGATAGCGGCCCTGCGGTCAGCGCCGCGCGCCTTGGCGCCGAGCACCAGGTACTGCGCCGCGCGGACGCTGGCGCCGAACGCCACGAACTTCTTCACCGAGTCGGGCGCGTTCGTCGCCTTCGGGCCGGCTGGTGCGCACGATGCTGAGCGCGTAGCGCATGACCGGCTCGGCCACCGGCACGCGGCGCACCAGCGCGCTGGAACGCGACCAGGTCGGCGCCGCTGACCGGCCGCTGGAACTGCGGATCGATGATCGCCGTCGTCGTGCGCACGACGTCGAACTCCTCGTCTTCGGGCGGGTGCTCGATGACGATGTGGAACATGAAGCGATCGAGCTGCGCCTCGGGCAGCGGGTAGGTGCCCTCGAGCTCGATCGGGTTCTGCGTGGCGAAGACGTAGAACGGCTCGGTCGAGCGTGTAGGTGCGGCCCTGGATGGTGACGCGGTGCTCCTGCATCGCCTCGAGCAGCGCCGACTGCGTCTTGGGCGGCGTGCGGTTGATTTCGTCGGCGAGCACGATGTTGGCGAAGATCGGGCCGGGCGCGAACACCATCTGGCGGCGTCCGGTCGCCGCGTCCTCGCTGATGATGTCGGTGCCGGTGATGTCCGACGGCATCAGGTCGGGCGTGAACTGGATGCGGTTGAACTTGAGCTCGAGCACCTGCGCGAGCGTCGCGGATGAGCAGCGTCTTCGCCAGCCCGGGCACGCCGACGATGAGGCTGTTGCCGCCGACGAAGAGCGACAGCAGGATCAGCTCGATCGACGTCGACCTGCCCGATGATCACGCTTGCCCAGCTCGGCGATGATCTGCTGCCGGCCGGCTCTTCATCCTGTCCGCGAGCGCGATGTCGTCGGCTGACTCGAAATCCACGGTGTTGGTGAGCTCCACAGCGTCCTCTCGTGACCAGGGTTGATGCATGCCCGAAGGCCTGCACGATTCAATGACTGACGACTGCGGGCATTGACGACCGCGCCCACTGGTCAGCGTCATTCCATAGATGATGTAGTTCACGCCGAGCTTATACGCTTCGTTCGATTCGTCAATCGGCTTGAAGCCGGTGTCCGACCATTCCCAGAACTCCGAGATGTCGGTGTTGCCAGTTGATCATCATGCATGATCCGGTCGTGGCCGGATCGTTGTTCTCGTAGACCGCCCGGAAGATGGCCGGCGGCGGGTCGTAGCACTGCGGGACGTCGAGCGTCTTGATCTCGAAGAAGGTGTGGAAGATCTGGTTCTGGCAGGTCGAGGTCGACGAAGCGCGCCTCCGGCATCGCCCGCGACATCTGCGTCTCGAAGTTGCCCCAGTCTCTGAAGTGGAAGTCGTCGACGATGACGAAGCCGCCCTTCTGCAGATAGGCGCGCAGCGCCGGCCGCTTCCTCGTCGGACATCACCCAGGCCCGGCTCGCACAGGTAGGCCACCGGATACCTGAACAGCGCCGGATCGTCGAAGGTCAGGATGTTCGGTCTCTTCGGTGTGCGGCGTTCAGCGTAGCTGCAGCTCGTTCGACGATCTTCATGAAGTGCTGCTCGCCCGACGGGTAGTCGTGCGACCAGCGGCAGCCCCTGCGAGTGCGAACCCGTAGTCGGGGCCGTAGCGGATCGCGCGACGAACGTGAACCGGCCGTCGTAGCGGCGTGTTGGGCACGATCGCCTGCTGACGGCGGTCGCAGCCGCCGCCGCCGCAGCGCCGCTGCGCCAGCGCGCTGCCGACGCCGGCCAGCACGCCAGGAACGACCAGGAGCGCCGCCGTCCGCATCACGGCTTGCCCTTTTCGCCTGGAGCTCGCGGATCGCTCTCTCGTCTTCAGCGCGCAGGCTGGTCGAGCAGCGTTTCCATCTCCGCGTCGCATCGCGCCTCGGCCATCGAGGTTTTCTTTCAGTTTCAGCGCCGGCGATCTGCTGCTCGATGGCGCTGCGCTCGTCGACCAGCGCGCGCATCGCCGGATCGCTCGTGCTCGACGCGCGAGCGCGTCCTCGGCGCGCCTGGTCCGAGGAAGATGCGTCGCGGCGAGACGGCTGCGCCGTCGCGCCGCCCGCGCCCTCGTCCATCGTGCGCGTGCTCGGTGAGCAGCAGCCCCTTCTGCTGAAACGCCTCGACCGACCTTCGCCTTCGCGTACTCGAACGCCTCGCCGATCGAGACGTGGCCGTTGCGATCGCGATCCGCGGCGGTGTCGTTGAAGCGCCCGACGAACATACTCCGGGGAACCAGCGTCTCGTTGCGCTCGCCGCCGGTCTTGGTCGCGGTGACCACGACGCGTCCCGGCGCGGCGACCGCCGGCAGGAAGGCGCCGCTCGAGCTGCGTGGTGTTGATGAACGCCACGCGCTGGGCCGACAGCTTGCCGAGCAGCCGCACCAGTCGGCGACGGTGAGGTCGGGGCCCGGCGAGGTTGAAGGCGGCCTGCAGTGCCGTCGAAGCTGCCGTGGCCGATCAGCAGGACGACGACGCTGTCGTTCGGCCGGGCGCGCGCCGGCGAGGTCGGTGAACGCCTTCTCGACGCCGTCGCGTCGTCGCCTCGCTTGCCGGCGAGACAGCGTGATGTTGGCGTCGGGGACGGCGTCCTTCTTCTTGCGCGGCGTCGATGAAGGCTCGGCCGCCCACTTCTCGAAACTGCGCGGCGTGCTCCTCGTCGCCCGGCACGCCGGTGATGACGAGCAGGTGGGTCTGCTGCGCGAACGCAGGCGCGCACACGCAGTGCACACACGATCACGCGCACAACGACGGAACAGAGACGCAGAGACCGCAGAGACAAAGAGGTTCGAGCAGAAAGAATTCTTCTCTGCGATCTCCGCGTGCTCTGCGTTCAATCGTGATCTCACGCCAGGCCCCGCAGCCGCCGGTAGCCCCACTCGGCGGCGACCAGGCCGACCAGCGCGAGGAACAGCGCCGGCATGTCCCACAGCTCGCGCTCTTCGACGACGGTGACGCCGCGGCCGCTGTAGCTGATCGCTTCCGGCAGCGCCGCGGCGGTGGCCGGCGTGAAGAAGCGGCCGCCGGTGTCTTCGGCGATCCGCTTGAGCAGCGGCGCCCGCATCGCGGCGTCGAAATACTCGGCGTCGCCGGCCGAGACGCGCACGTGCATCGCGGCGTGCCGAGATCCTTCTGATCGCGCGCGGCGGTGACGCGCGACGTCGTAGATCCCCGATTCGTCGGGGACGAAGCTCGTCCGGTAGTCGCCGTCCTTGGTCACCGTCCACTCGACCGGCACCTCGGTCGTCTTGCCCGGACGGCGAGGTGACCGCGCGCGATGACGCGGCTGTCGTTCACCTCGACGTAGGCCGGATCGAGCACTTCGGCCGAGAGCTTGATCGGCTCGCCCGGCTCCGACGCGATCGGCCGTCGTCGTGACGTTCACCTGCTCGGGGACGCCGTCGACCAGCCAGCGGATCGAGACGCCGCCAGAACATCGCGTGGGTCGTGTCGGTGACCGCGATCTTGGCGTCCATCCGCCACAGCCACGAATCCTGGATCGGCATCGCGATCGCCTTGCCGCGCCCGTAGCGCTGGTAGGCGAGGACGATCTGATCCTGCTTGCGGTTGTCGACGCCGGTGAGCAGCACCGTCGCCCGGGCTTGGCCTCGCGCACCGAGTTGACGCTCGACACCGGCGGCAGGTCGTTCCACTTGGCGCTTCGACGCGCGCTCGTCGCCGGCGACCTGCGTGACCGGGAACGTCACGCCGGCGCGGGTCGGCCGCGCCGGCAGCTCGGAGAAGTACTTCGCCGTTCGCGTTCTCGATGACGACCGGCAGCACTTCGCCGACCGGCGTGCCGCCCCAGCCGCCCTCGGCGAACGAGCCGGCGGCCGCCGAGCATCAGCAGCCCGCCGCCGCGCTTGCTGACGAAGTCGGCGAGCATGCGCAGCTGCTCGGGCGTGAACGACGCGGCTTCGACGCTGCCGAGGATGATCGCGCGGTAGCGCGAACAGCTCCTCGCGCGTCTTCGGAAAGCCGCCGAGCAGCTCGTCCTCGTCGCTGACGTCGCCGCGCCAGTACTTTGTTCTCGGCGGTGCGCAGCGAGGATCGTGACCTGCAGGTTCTTGTCGTCCTCGACCGCGCGGCGGATGAACTTCATCTCGAACCGCGGCTCGCCTTCGAAGTAGAGGACCTTCTCGCGCCGGTCGTTCACCTCGATCGAGCGCGTCGCGCGCGTTGTTCTGCGTGACCTGCTCGCCGGCCTGCGGTCGGCACCTTGAACCGGAAGAGCCGCGCGCCCGGCTTCGTTGGCGGTGAAGCGCACCTTCACGGTCGCCGACTCGCCGTCGGCCGGCAGCGTCACCTCCTGCGTGCTCGACGATGCCGCCCGTCGTCTTCGACGCTGAGCGGCACGGTCTGGCCGCCGTAGCCGGTCTGCGACAGCACGACGTCGACGACGAGCGCGGTGCCCTTGAGGACGGCGCGCGGCGTCTCGACGCGCGTGACCTGGACGTCGTGCGCGAAGCGCTCCTGGCCGACGCCGACGGTGAAGACCGGAATCGATCGCGCCTTCAGGCTGGCCAGCGTCTCGTCGATCGCGGCGTCGGAGGTGTCGGCGCCGTCGGTGACCATGACCAGCCCGGCGAGCGGCAGCCCGGCGAGCTCGTCGCGCGCGCGATCGAGCGCCGGCGCGAGACGCGTCGACGTGCCGCCGAACTTCAGGTCGGCCGGCCGACTGCCGACGCGGTCGGACGACGACGAGAAGCTGAAGAAGCGCGACGACGAAGCGCTGCGACAGCGCCGCGAGCAGCGTCGCGTTCGGGCCGCTGCAGCTGCTGCTGGACGAACGCGCTGCGCGGCTGGCCGTCGCGGTCGGCGATCGACATGCTGCGCGAGTCGTCGATCAGGACGCCGAGAAAATTCTGCTGCGGCACCGCCGCCTTGAGGATCAGCGTCGGCCGGAAGAGGCAGAAGAGCAGCACCGCGAGCGCGGCGAGCGCGCAGGCCGACGAGCGACGATGCGATCGCGCGTGCCGATCGGCGGCCGACACGCCGCGATAGGTCAGGAGCGCGAGCACCGCCGAGCGCCGTGCCGGCGGCGACGACCAGCAGGACCGGGCGCGACAGGCCCCAGGTGAAATCGCCCTGCTGAAAGAGCAGCGGCGGTATTTGAACAGGAAGCGAAGAGTTTGTCCAGCACCAGGCGCTGCATTCCTACCGGGAGCGGCCTCAGTGTCGCGAACCCATCGTATTTTTCCGCGCGCCGGCGAGGCGATAGACGCCCAGCTTGTTTCGACGAATTTGTCGGCACCGGCGGTCGGCGTTCGCGACGGCGGGTGCGCGCCGTCATCCCGACCGGAACTTCGAAGGCCGGGCTAACGACGCCAGCCCTCGACGCTGCGCCGGGGTTTGAGGCCGGCGCTTACGCCTGCGCCGCGGATGAGCGCGACGCAGCTTCGAGTAGGTGAGGAGCGCCGTTTCGCCGAGGACCAGGCCGGTGACGACCCAGTCGCTGAGCCGCGGTCGGGCGCCAGGCCGGCGCGGCGGCGGCAGCAGGTCGTCGTCGACGTCGCAGTTCGGCGGTGCGATCGCGGGCCGGAGCGTGCCGGCGGTCGTGCCTTCCGCGCCAGGCTGTTCAGCCGGCGACGCCGAGCTTCTTCTTCTCGCCCGGCACCTTTCGCCCGGCTCCTTCCCGTAGGGCGACGCGTGCTCGATCTCGGCGTTCAGCTCGGCGCCGACCAGCACGGCGAGCGCCGACACGTAGAACCACAGCATCAGCACGATGACGCCGCCGATGATGCCGTAGGTCGCCGTGTACGACGTGAAGTGCGAGACGTAGAACCTGAAGGCGAGCGAGATGATCAGCCAGAGCGTGGTCGCCGAGGATCGATCCCGGGCGTGATGTCAGACCCACTCCTGCTCGCGCGTCGGGCGCGTAGTAGTAGATCATCGCGATCGCGAGCGTGACCAGCGCGAACACGACCGGCCACTGCAGGATCTTCCAGGTCCACGCGAACGCCGGCCCCAGGTGCGCCCACACGGCGGCCTTTTCCGCCAGCGTCGGCCCGACCAGCACCAGCGTCGAGCGAGCCGACGATGAAGACGGCGCAGGCGCGATCGGTCAGCCCGATCGCGATCAGCCTGCACCTTCCACCACGGACGGCTTTCCTGGATGTCGTAGGCCTGGTTCAGCGTGTCGACGATCGCGGTCATCCCCGACGAGCAGCTCCAGATCGTGCCGAGCATGCCCGAGCGTCAGGAGGCCGCCGCTCTTGTCGTTCGCGATCTTCAGGATCTGATCCTGGACGATCGACAGCACTTCGCCTGGCGCGACGCGGGCGAGCATGCCGGTGATCGCGTCCGAGCAGGCCGCTCGACCGGCATGAAGCTGATGACGCGCGACGAGAAACAGCAGCGCGGGAAACAGCGCGAGAAAGAAGTAGCACGCGAGCTGCGCGGCGAGGCCGAGGCAGTTGTCTGCCATGACCTCGACGCGCGGTCCGCTTGAAGCAGCTCCGCCCAGGTGAGTGGGATCGCTGAACGCGCGCGAGCATCTAGCGCGCTCGCTGGCGCCGCGCGCTGAGACCGGTGCCGACCGTCGGCGTCCACGCCGGGGCATCGCTGGCGGGGAACGGAGTCGGCCGACGCGTCGTGCACGAGGTCGTTCGGGTCCAGCCGGCGCGCTCCGCGAGGTGGCGGAACCGCCGGCGCGCCTCAGACAGATCGCCCTCGCCCGTCAGCGCCCACCAGGCGAGGCCGCCGCCGATGCCGGCCGAGCAGGCCGCCGGTCACCGTTTGCTGCCGGAGCGCCCTGCAGCGCCAGCGCGCGCGCCGCCGATGCCGAGCAGCCAGCGCGTCATCGCGAGCCGTTCGCGCGTGCCGTCCCAGCCGCGGCGATCCCAGACGCTGGCCGAGGCGCGATGGGTGGTCAGATTCAGTTCATTCGTTGTATCGGTTCATGCGTGCGAGTCCATGCAAGTTCGGGGACAGCCGTCCGGTCGAACCGCATCTGATGGGATTTCCTACACGCTGCGTCAGTGCCATCAACAGCGGATGGGCTTCTGGGCCGATCGGCGATCTGCCGCCGCTGGACCGTGGCTGCAGAACACGCCTGTTTTGCGCCACGCATGCGCGTTCACGACTGCGCTGTCCGCGAAGATGTCGCGTGGCATATCGGTTGCTCCTTGGAGGGTATCGTCCCTAGCAACACGTCTGGAGGTGCCTGATGACGCCCGAGCACACATCGAGCTAACGGAAGAAGTGCTCAGGCGCGTCCAGGGTGAGTTCCTCGAAATGCCGGGATTGCGACTCACGGAACCGCAGGCGCCGCCGTCTGTGGGGAGCTCGACGCGGCCGTCGTGTGACGCGCTTGCTCGGCGCCCTGGTCGACGCGAAGTTTCTGTTCAGGACACGCGACGGCGCGTTCATGCGTGTCGAGCACGCCGACGCCCGTCAAGAGCCTCGATGCCGGCCGCGCCGCTGCCGGAGCCGCCTGAGGTCACGACCTTTCCTCATCTGAGGAATGCCCGCCCGTCGGCTGGACCGCAAGTCTTGCCTTTGAGCCGTCAGCCAGCCGGCCGAACCGCCTTCCGCCATTCCCCGGGCGGCCGACCTTCGGGTCGCCGCCCGCGGAACCTTCAGAGCCATCAGCGCTTCCAGTCAGGCTTCTACGAGTCTGAGCAGTCTCGTTACTACTTGTAAGATGCGACTGCCTCATCGCGACCACGAATCCACCAACAAAGTGCGCGAGATCCGTCAGCTGCTCGACGGGCTGCCGTGTCGACCTCGTGACGCTGGCGGCATGGCCTGCGGGATCGACAGCGCCGGAGGAAACCGGGCGCGACCTTCGAGGAGAACGCCCGCGCCAAGGCGCTTACTACGCGGCGGCGACCGGCGCAGCTGACCGTGGCGGAGGACTCCGGGCTGGCGATCGACGCGCTCGACGGCGCGCCCGGCGTCGAGTCGGCGCGCTTCGGCGGCGTGGACACGTCGTATCCGGAGAAGTTCGCGCTGATCTAGCGACGCGCTTGCGCGCACGGCGCGATCGCCGAGCCGCGCGCGATTCGTCTGCGCGTCGCGCTCGTGCAAGGCGGCCGCGTGCTGTTCGAGACGCGCGGGACCGTCGAAGGCCGCATCGCGCCGGAGCCGAGAGGCGACGGCGGCTTCGGCTACGACCCGATCTTCTTCTATCCGCCGTACGGGCAGACGCTCGCCGAAGCCGGCGACGCTGAAGGCGGCCGTCAGCCATCGCGGCGAGGCGTTCCGCGCGCGCTTCGCGCGACGTTCTCTGCACGACTGTCCCACTTCTGAACGGCTCGCGGTCCCACGCGCGGGACGCGCACGCCGGCGCGCCGCGCAAAACGCCGCAAATTCGCGCGCACGCGATGGCGTTCGGCTTTGCCATCGGCCATCAGCCATCAGCCATCAGCCATGCAGCTATCAGCCAGTCGATGCTTCCTTCAGGATCTCCGCTACGCCTGCGGACCGCGCTGGCGCGATCGCGGCGTTCTCGCTCATCGCCGTCCTCACGCTGGCGCTCGGCATCGGCGCCAACACCGCGCTCTTCACGATCGTCGAACGCCGTCGCTGCTGGCGCCGCTGCCGTTCCGCAGCCCGGAGCAGCTGGTGCGCGTGACGGTCGATTTCACGCGGCCAGCGCGTGCAGCGACATCGGGCTGTCGATCCCCGAGCTGTTCGACCTGCGCGCGCGCCGGCATCTTCGACGACGATCGCCGGCGTCTGGCCGGTCAGCGCCAACCTGACCGAGACCGACGAGCCCGAGCGCGTCGAGACGGCGCTGGTCGACGCGAACTACTTCTCGATGCTCGGCGTCGGCGCCAGCGTCGGCCGCGTCTTCGACGCGCCGGACGCGCAGCCCGGCATCACCGAAGTCGCCGTCATCAGCGACGCGCTGTGGAAGCGGCGCTTCGGCGGCGATCCGAGCGTCCTCGGCAAGCGGATCCGCATCGACAACGACATGTATTCGATCATCGGCGTCGCGCCGGCGTCGTTCCGCCACCCGGGCCGCGGCACCGAGACCGACGTCGAGGTCTGGGCGCCCGCCGGCTGGCTCGCGTCGCCGTTCCCGACGCAGCCGATCCGCCGCGCGTACGTGCTGCAGGGCGGGCTCGGCCGGCTGAAGCCGGGACTGACGGCGGCGTCGCGCAGCAGGCGCGCTCGACGCGCTCGCCGAGACACTGCGGCAGCGAATATCCGGCCGACTATCCGGCGCGGCACCGGATGGGCGCCGCGCGTCATCCCGCTGCACGACGATCTGGTCGGCGACGTCCGCCCGGCGCTGCTGACGCTGCTCGCCGCGGTCGGCTTCGTCGCTGCTCATCGCCTGCGCGAACGTCGCGAACCTGCTGCTCGCGCGCTCGTCGGTGCGCCAGCGCGAGATCGCCATCCGCCGCGCGCTCGGCGCCGGCGCGCTCGCCTCGTGCGGCAACTGCTCACCGAGAGCGTGCTGCTCGTCGGCGATCGGCGGCGCGCTCGGCCTGCTGTCGTCGCGGTGTGGGGCGTCGACGCGCCTCGTGCAGCTGAGCCCGGCGAACCTGCCCGCGGCTGCACGACGTCGGCGTCGAACGGCGTCGTGCTCGCGTTCACCGCGGCGTTGTCGATCGCGACCGGCATCGCTGTTCGGTCTCGCGCCGGCGATTCAGGGATCGCACGCCGACCTGCACCAGGTGATGCGCGAGTCGACGCGATCGGCGAGCGCGCGCCGGCCGCGCCGACGCGCCTGCGCAGCGTCGCTCGTCGTCGGCGAGTTCGCGCTGGCGCTCGTGCTGCTGGTCGGCGCGGCGCTGCTGGTCCAGAGCTTCTGGCGGCTGCAGCGCGTCGAGTCTCGGCTTCAACCCGGCGTCGGTGCTGACGGCGCGGCTCTGGCTGCCGCAGCCGAACCATGCCGCAGACCGGTCCGTACTTCACGCACGACGCGCGCGTCGCGTTCTACCGCGCGCGTGCTCGACCGCGTCGCGGCGCTGCCGGGCGTCGAGGCGGTCGGCGGCGTCACCAGCCTGCCGCTCGGCGGATCGCGCGGGCGCGCGTCGTTCACCATCGAGGGCCGGCCGCCGAGACGGCGAGCACGCCGACGGCGCAGGCGTCGCTCGTCACGCCCGGGCTACTTCGACGCGCTCGGCATCGACGCTCGTCGCGCGGCCGCCTCTTCGACGAGCACGACGACGCGCACGCGCCGCTGGCGGTGGTGGTGAGCGAGAGCTTCGCGCGGCGGTTCTTCCCGGACGAGGACGCCGATCGGCAGGCGCATCGCGCCGGGCCGGCGCGTGCAGACCGGCTCGGGCGCCGCGCGCAGCCGCCGCCGCAACTGGCTGACGATCGTCGGCGTCGTGCGCGACGTGAAGAGCCGATCGCGCTCGAGGTCGACGCCGGCGCCGATGCTCTATCGGTCGGTGCTGCAGCTCTCGAACCTGAACCTGACGCTCGTCGTGCGGACGCCGGACGATCCGGCGCTGCTGGCCGAGTCGATCCGGCGCGAGGTGCGCGCGGTCGATCCGAACGAGCCGGTGTTCAGCGTGCGGACGATGGACGCGGTGGTGGCGGCGGCGCTGGCGCGAGCGGCGGTTCACGATGCTGCTGCTGGCGCTGTTCGCGGCGACGGCGCTGCTGCTGTCGGCGATCGGCATCTACGGCGTGATGGCGTACTTCGTCGACGCAGCGGACGCACGAGATCGGCATCCGGATGGCGCTCGGCGCGTCGCCGCGCGACGTGCTGCGGCATGGTGCTCGGGCAGGGCGTCCGCCTCGCGGCGGCCGGCGTCGCCGCCGGCATCGATCGGCGCGCTGCGCGATCACGCGCGCGATCGCGCACGCTGCTGTTCGGCGTCGGCCCGCGCGATCCGTGGACGCTAGCCGCGCTGTCGGCGACGCTGACCGTCGTCGCGCTGCTCGCGTGCTACGTCCCGGCGCGGCGGGCGACGCAGAGTCGATCCGATCCGCGCGCTGCAGATACGAATGAACCGGCGACGTACGACACGCAGAACTCCGCGGAATCCGACAGAACGATCCTTCGCTTCGCGTCTTCGTGTCTCGGGTCGTCAGTGTGATCTCGCGTGGCCTCAGAACAGCGACGCCTGCGGCTCGGTGCGCCAGCGGCGCTCGTGGTCGATGAGCCACGTCTTGCGGTCGAGGCCGCCGCCGTAGCCGGTCAGCGATCCGCTCGACGCCGATGACGCGATGGCAGGGCACGATGATCGCGATCGGGTTCGCGCCGTTGGCGGCGCCGACCGCGCGCGACGCGCCGGCTCGGACTCGAGCGCCTGCGCGATCGCGCCGTAGCTGGTCGGTCTGTCCCGGCGGGATCGCGTGCAGCGCGCTCCACACGCGCTTCTCGAACGGCGCGCCGCGCATGTCGAGCGGCAGATCGCCGATCGTCGGCGGCCGATGCCGTCGAAGTAGCGCGGTCGAGCCAGCGCGCGCGTGCGGGCGATCGTCGGCGTCTCGCGGTCGACGATCTCGTGCGGCGGAAACCAGCGGCCGCAGCCGCGCGTTCAGCCGCGTCAGCCGCGCCTCACCGCGCGCGCGGCCCTCGACCGTCGTGAACTCGAGCGCGCAGAGCCCCTCGTCCGACGACGAGCGCCAGCATCTCGCCGATCGGCGTGCGGGATGATCGCTGCGAAAGAGCTGCATCACGGCATGCACTGAACGCGCGACGGTCTTGCGCGTCTGCGGTTCGCATCGTCGTCATCGGTCTCTTCACCAGGTGGCCGACGATCGCGCGCTGCTTCTCGACCAGTTGCGTGATGCCGAGGTCGGCGAGGTCGAGCAGCGTCATCAGCGCGTCGCGCCCGAACGGGATCGCTTCCGCCGTCCCCTGGACCTCGATGAACCGGCCGTCGCCGGTCTTGACGATGTTCATGTCGACGTCGGCGCGGCTGTCGTCGTCGTAGGCGAGGTCGAGCAGCGGCTCGCCGTCGACGATGCCGACGCTGATGGCGGCGACGTAGTCCGAGAGCGGGATGGTCCGGATGACGTCGCGCTCGCGCAGCTTCTCGAGCGCGAGCGCCAGCGCGACGAAGGCGCCGGTGATCGACGCCGTGCGCGTGCCGCCGTCGGCCTGGATGACGTCGCAGTCGATCCAGATCGTGCGCTCGCCGAGCGCCGGCAGGTTGGTCACCGCGCGCAGCGATCGGCCGATCAGCCGCTGAATCTCCTGCGTCCGGCCGCCGACCTTGCCGCTGCGACGCCTCGCGCTGCATGCGCGTGCTGGTGGCGCGCGGCAGCATGCCGTACTCGGCGGTCACCCAGCCCTTGCCGGTGTTGCGCAGGAACGGCGGCACGCGATCCTCGACGCTCGCCGTGCAGATGACCTTGGTGTTGCCCGCGCTGATCAGCACCGAGCCTTCGGCGTGCATCAGGTAGTTCGGGCGTGATGCGTCGTGTCGCGGAGCTGGTTCGCCGGTCGCTGGTCGGATCGCATGTAGCTTCGCTACTATACCCCACGCGAGATTCTTCGCGAGCGGACGCCGCAGATCGATGTGGCCGGACAGCGTCTCGACCTCCTTGCCGTCGACCAGCACCTGCACGGCGGTGACGGCCGGCAGGTTCTCGGTCAGCGCGTTCACGATGCGTGTAGACCGTGAGCAGCTCGTCGAGCGTGCCGCCGCGGATGCGCGCGTGACGCACGTCGCGGCTCGAGATCGACGAACGCCTCGCCGCCTTCGGTGATGAACACCGCGCGCAGCGTCGTCCCGGCGGCACCGCCGAGACCAGCGGCTCGACGACCGGCGCGATCTGCGCGGCGATGATCTCGCGCGCCTGCTCGACCGGCGCCCTCGCCGTAGGCGCACGTCGCGCTCGACGCTCGTCAGCCTGCGTGCCGTCGTCGGCGACGTAGAACAGCCGCGCCTTGATCTTGCGTCCCGGGCGGCGCCGGCGCGGCGCGGCGCCGGCGCCGACGGTCGCCGCGTCGCCGCGCGCGTCGTCAGGCCGCGGCAGCCAGACGAACATCGAACACGAGCACGGCAGCCGACGGCGGCGACGCCGATGGCGACGCCGGCGGCGCCGTCATCGCGTGCCTCCGGCGAGCAGCGTGTCGCGGAACTTGACGATCGCGTCGTAGAGCGACTGCACCAGCGCGTTCTGGAACGCGTCGGTCGTCGAGCAGCGTGGCCTGCTCCGGGTTGGTCAGGTAGCCGACCTCGATGAGCACCGCCGGCATGTTCGCCGACTCGAGGACGCGCAGCGGCGCGCGGTCGATCGGCTCGCGCGGCGAGCGGCACGCGGTCGCGCAGCTGCTGCTCGAGCAGCTCGGCAAACGCCGCCGAGCTGATCGAGGTGGCGGGTCTGCGCGAGATCCCACGGCACCAGCTCGATGTCGCGGGCGCCGCCGCCGAAGGTCGGCACGCGATCGGCGCCGCCGGCGGTCGCGCGCTGCGCGCGCGTCCCTGTCGAACGCGGCATAGAAGATCGACGCGCCGCTCGTCGACCGCCGCACCGAGCCGTTGGCGTGCAGGCTGATGAACAGATCCGCCTTGTTGTTGTTGGCGATGGCGGTGCGGTCGTCGATCGCGACGCTGCGGTCGTCGTCGCGCGTGAGCAGGACGCGGAGCCCGAGCCGCGCTTCGATGACGCCCTTGGCGCGCCGCGCGATCGGCGAGCGTGATGTCCTTTTCGCTCGCCCCTTCGACCGCTCTGACGCCGCTCATCGTCGCCACCGTGGCCGGGATCGATGGCGATGGTGTGGACCGACGAGGCGGCCTGCCCGAACAGCGGCGGCAGCTCGGGCGGCGGCGGCGTCGCGGCGGGCGGCGTCCCGGGCGGCGAGGTCGCGGGCGGCGGCGCCGCGTCGGTCTGCGCCGCCAGCAAGTCGATCACCAGCCGCGTGGTCGTGTCGACCGGCTGGCTCGACGCCTTGAAGCCGGCGAAGCGCGGCACCGAGATCGACCGCCAGCGTCGTCGCATCGAGGACGCGAACCGCCCGCAGCAGATCCTGCCCCGCCGGCTCCGGCAGGGCGGGTTCGGCACGTCGATCGCGTCGGCGTCGAACTTGATCGTGAGGTGATCGGTCTCCTGCGTCACGTTGGCGAGCGCGCGCGGCGTGGCGTCGATCGTCAAGCGGCCGGCAGCGCCGAGCGGGTCGTAGCGGACGGCGAGCCGCGGCACGCGCAGATCGCCGATGACCAGCAGATGAGACGGCTTGCGGAGGTCGAGGCGCGTGTCGTAAATCAGCGCCAGCGCGCGGCTGATGAATTCCACCGGCACGAGCCAGCGCCGTCCGTTCCGCGCCGGCGCCGCCGGCAGCGAGACCAGCCGCCCCGACACCGACGACCAGCGGCTGGTCGGGCGTCAGGACAATGGTTTTCCCTTTGTAGGAAACGGTGATCGCCCCGAGCGACTCTTCGCGGACGGCGAGCTGGAAGGCGGTGGCGAGGTCGTCGAGCCCGACCATTTCCTGGTCGGCCGCGATCGTCAGCGGCAAGGTGCGCCGCCCGTCCCTCGCCAGCAGCGTCAGCGCCGGCGCTGGCGCCGTCTGGCTCGACAGCGCGGCGGCGAACGCGAGCACACACGCGACGGCCGCGGTGAAAAAGGGGAGCGGGCGGGGGTGCAATGGAGAATCTCGAGCTTCCGAGATCCCCCATTGTATCAGTCCCTCAGCCGACGATGCGGCGTGTTGCGACCATGCCGATGATCAGGAAGACCAGGAACAGCAACAGGAACAGCCCGGCCAGGAACTTCGCGATCGCGATCGACGCGCCGGCAATCGTCGTGAACCCCAGCAGGGCGGCAATAAGCCCGATGACCAGGAAAACAAGCGCCATATGGAGCATGACTTCGACCCTCCAGATTGCTCATGTAGCGAAATGCGTGCCGGTCCGGCGTGGTGACGCGGTCGGCCACCGACCAGTGAGCGGGGAGAGGTCGTGCGGATGGGCTCGTCAATCCGGCACAATGCGCGAGCATGGACCTATTTCTGACGGCGGCGATCGAAGAAGCGGCGCGCGGCCTGGCCGAAGGCGGGATCCCGATTGGCGCGGTGCTCGTGCACCGCGGGACGATTGTCGGGCGCGGACACAACCGGCGTGTGCAGCAGGGCAGCGCGGTGCTGCACGGCGAGATGGACGCGCTCGAGCGCGCCGGCCGCCTGCGCGCGTCGGTCTATCGGGAAAGCGTGATCTACACGACGCTCTCGCCCTGCGCGATGTGCACCGGCGCCATCCTCCTCTACGGCATCCCGCACGTCGTCATCGGCGAGAACCGGACGTTCATGGGCGAAGAGGATCTGGCTGCGGTCGCGCGGCGTGCGGGTGGACGTGGTGCAGGACGAGCGGTGCACCGCGATGATGAACGCATTCATCGCGGCGCACCCGGAACTGTGGAACGAGGATATCGGCGTCTCAACGAGCGTTCGCGTGCAGGGTGACGTTGTGGCCCGGCTGCACGTTCACGTCGTAGGTCAGCGGCGGCACGCCGGGCCCGCGGATCTCGATCGAGTGCGCGCCGCCTTCGAGGTCGAGCCGCTGGAACGAGCCATCGAAATCGTCGACGATCCCGGCGTAGGAGCCGTCGACGAAGACCTGCATTGCGCACGGCGCCCTGAATGCGAATGCCGCCGTGCGGCTAGCCAGCGCCGTAGCCGGCCGGATAGTAGCCTCGCCGTAGCTGAAGCCGTAGGCGCCGTAGGGATAGCCGTGGTACGGATAACCGTAGCGGTATCCGTAGTACGGATAGCCGTAGGCATACGGGTAGCCGAAGCTGAAGCCGATCGACAGGCCGTACCGCCGTAGCCGTAGCCGTAACCGTAGTACGGATAGTAGTAGGAGTGGAGCGGCGCGCCCACGACCGTGCGATCCGGTAGCGGCCCTGATTGTAGTAACGCCCCTGGTTGTAGTAACGGCCCTGATTGTAGGGCTGGCCGTTGTGCCGGGCCGCCGCCGCCGGCCGCCGCCGCGCGCGCGGCACGGCGCGGCCCACGCGCTCGCTCCGCGGCTGCCGCCGCCGGCGTGACTGCCGCTGCCGCCTCCGCCGGAGCGGCCGCCGCGCGACTGCGCGCCCGCGTCGGGCTGCAAGTCCCAGGCAGACGACGGACGCAAGGAGGAGGGTGACAGATTTCGAGTAACTCATTGGGAAACCCAACTTCATCAGGCGGCTTGGCTGGCAGGGCGATTGTATCGCAGGAAGGGCGGTGCGCCTACGGTGAACTCACGGATTCGCGAGGATCCGGGGCTCAATCGGACGTGCCATTCGTCCCGGCCGGCGGCGCGTCGACGAAATCCCACTCGACGCGCAACCCCAGCTCGCGCGTGTCCTTGAACCCGTAGTCGGCGGGCTGACCGAACCGCTCACCCAGGTTTCCACCAGCATTCGGGTCTGGCCGTCACGCACCGGCACGTAGCGGGTCATCGGCTCAACGGTGCCGACCCGCGTGTCGAGGATCAACGCCGTGTCGCACCACACCTTGACGTCGACCGGACCCCTGGCGACATTCAGGGCGTCCAGGGAGACGGTCAGCTTCACCCACCGCGTGGTCGGCGCCAGACCGCCACGGCGCGGCGCTTCGCCCACACCGTCGAGTGCCGGCCGAGGTCGAGCGCTGGCTCCATGTCGGAGAAGCCATAAGCTACGGCCACGCCGCGGTCACCGCGCGCTGCGGCACCCGCAGGCCATCCCGCGCGGCATATGCGGTCCCGCCGGCCGACATCGCCACGACGACCCAGATGGCAACCCATGTCCTCAGGCCGAGCGGCGCCGGCGCCGGATCGTCGCCCGCCTGCCCCGGCGTCCTGACCAGCAGCCAATACCAGAACGCGAAGGTCCACAGCGTCACGGCGACGGCGACGTTCTGCGTCGGCATCCCGACGAGGGAGACGAGCGCGAGCGCGACGAGCGTCCCTTGACGACCATCGCGGGGAACCTGGTGGACGCGGGCGCCCGCGCGGACAGCACGAACCACGCGAACGTCGCGACCCACAGCATCCATCCGATGCTGCCGACGAGGCCGCCTTCGACCAGCTGATGGCGATACCAGTTCTGCGCGTTGTCGGGCGGGATGACCGTGTGAGCCAGCATGAAGTGGTAGTCGGGCACCACCAGATGAAACGCGCCGAGCCCGACGCCGAACAGCGGAAACTCGCGAATCAGGTGCGTCGCCACCATGCCGTAGCCGTTGCGGTTCCACATCTCCTTGAAGAAGGCCGCCACCGACGGCGCCGACAAGGCCGGCGCCGTGCTGCGAAGGCGCGGCAGCGGCCCACTGGTGGCGGGCAGGAACACTACGGCCATCGCGACGCGAGACCGCGACGCCGACGCCGGCGCCGACGAGCATCGCGCGGGTGCGGCGCGACATCCGCTGGAGCCGGGTGGACCAGGCCGCATGGACGAGGAACGCGGACGCGATGCACGCCGGTGCCGAACGCCGTCCGGGCGGCCGACGCCCACAGCCTGAGCCACGAGGCGGCCAGACCGCAGAGCGCGAGCGCGCGCAGCGAGCGGCTGCGCGTCAGCCAGGCGGCCGCGACGAGCGCCGGCCCCCATGCCGCGGCGATGACGCCGAACGGGTTCGCATCGATCATCGTGCCGGAGGCGCGCCCCAACGCGCCGAACAGGCCGCGGTTCAGGAAGAACATGTCGCCGAACAGCTGATAGATCCCCGCGGCCGTGGCGATGGCCCAGCTCCCGGCCAGCGCGGCGATCACGCGGCGGCGGAATCCCGGTTCATCGCGCGCGAACGCGAGGAAGAGCCAGTCGAACCAGAGGATGCCGAGACCGAGCGTCACCGCGACATCGGCGACCCACGAGGCCGCGAGCGGCGGCGGGCCGCCGACCATCGAGCTCGCCAGGTGCGTGATGTTGAGGAGCGCCGGCGTGAAATCGAGCTCGCGCAGCGCCACGATCGGCCACGTCACCGCAATCGTGACGGCCCAGAGGATCAGCGGCGCCTTCCACCGGCGCGGCACGGCCCAGGCGCTCCGCAGGCTCCGCGGCGCCATCGCGCCCAGGAACGCCGCCGCCCAGATGGTGCCGTAATAGAGCAGGAGCTTGCCGTGCACGGGCGACGATGAGCGCCGGCATCAGCATGCGAACCCCAGCACGACGGCGACGCCCAGCGTCGCCGAAGGCGAGGCCGATCGCCGCGGCCACGACGAACGCGACGATGGTGAGCGGCACCAACGCCGGCCACGTCCGCGCCATGACGACGGTTTCGAGGGCAATCGCCGCCGCCATCGAGACGATGAGGAGCCGCTTGGTCGCGTATTCCATGGCGGGCGGCGCTCTGCCGGCTAGCGGCGCGCGATCACCGCGTAGTCCATCGACGAAAACAGCCGCGCGTTGAGCTTGTCGGCGTGCGCGTTCACCGCCGCCACGACGGCGGCGAGCTCGGGCCGCGACGCGACCGCCCCGTCGTCGATCCGCGCGATGCGCTCGAGCCGATCGACGTCGCGGACCGGCTCGCGATACTGCACGTCCACGCTCGTGAAGCCGCTCGTCTGCACGAGGTAGCGGAGCGTATCGGGATGCAGCGCCTGCCGGTGCGTGATGTCGCGGAGGTAGGTTTCGAAGAACGCCATCCAGCACGCGGCGTTGATCGTTTCGAGCACCATCGGCGCGCCGGCGCGCAGCTTGTGGTGCGCCGTCTCGAGGAACCGCAACAGGTAGGCGGGCTCGAAGTGCTCGACGACCTGGATCGCGACCAGGCCGCCGAGGCTGCCATCCGGCTGCCGCTCGAGAAAGCCGCAGCGCATCGCCGCGCTCGACGTCGAGGCCGCGCGCGCGGCAGACATGCACCATGGCGTCGTTGGCGTCGACGCCGCGGCCGGTCACGCCGTGCTGCCTGAGGAGATCGAGGAGCTCGCCGCGCCCGCATCCCACATCGAGCACGTCGGCGGCCGAGCTGAAGATCGGCAGGTAGTCGTCGAGGCGGCGCGCGAATCGCGTCCTGCGAGCCGCGAAACCGATCCTCGAACCCGACGTAGGTCAGCGAGTCCAGGTTCGTGCTGAAAGCGCCGGATGTGTCCGCCGCCGCCGCGGCCGGCGTGGCCGCCGCGCTGCGATCGCGGGCGCGCCCGAGCCCTGATCGCTGGTGCGCCGGCTGTCGAGCTCCCGCTTCAGCGCCAGGATCCGCTGATCGGCGAGCATCAGGCGCTCGCTCAGGTGGTCGCCCCCGGCCCGTCGCACCTTGGTGTCGAGATAGCCGTGATCGTCTGCAGGTACTCCACGAGCGACGACTCGAAGCGGACGAGCGCCTCGAATTCACCGCGCGCCGCCGCGATGCAGCGCGGCGGTGTGCTGCTGCAGCTCGTGATGCGCCGCGACATTGCGGTTGAGGTGATCGACAAGCTCGGAGTTGAACCGCTGCTGCGCCTCGAGCGGCGGCCCGAGGAGGCGCCAGATGAAGCCGCGGAGCCGCCCCTTGAGCGACCGATCGATCGCCGGCGCACCGGCCGGAAGGATGTTCCAGTCACGGTTGAGCGCCGCCAGCCGGCCGTCGTCGTAGGGCCGGGGCGCCTCGGGAGATCGGGCGGCGTCTGGACCGCGCGATCGACGGCCGTGCAGCGCGGCGTTGTAGAGGCGATCGGCCTCGAGCCGTTCGCGCTCCAGACGAGCGAGCAGATCTTCGAGAGGCTGTTCGGCCAAAGGACGATTGATTATACGTAGTACCTGACCAGCCACTCCGCGACGCAGGCGGGCTTGTCGCCATGCTCGCGTTCGATGGTGACCTTCCAGGTGACCTGGACGCCGCCGCCACGTCCTCCGCCGCCGACGGCGTGATCCGGGCGCGGATGCGCGCGCCGGAGGGCACCGGCGACACGAAGCGGACGCGGTTCGCCCCGTAGTTGATCGCCATCCGCAGGCCGGTGAAGCGAATCGACTCGCGGATGAGCAGGCTCAGCAAGGACAGGGTCAGGAACCCGTGCGCGATCGTCGTCTTGAACGGCGACTCCGCCGCCGCGCGCGCCTGGTCGACGTGAATCCACTGGCGATCGCCGGTGGCCTCGGCGAACGGGTCGATGCGCTCCTGGGTGACCGGCAGCCAGTCGCTGACCGCGATCTCCTGGCCGACGCGGTCCGTGATCGTGCGGATGTCGATGTCGATCATATGGGTCAGAAGCGTCCGGCTAAAGCCGGACACTGCGTACGAAACGAAAACCTCTGCGGGTTCTGCGGGCTCTGCGTTGATCGTCGTTCTTCTACGCCGGCGCTGCGGCGTCACCGTAGAATCCCCGGCCCTCGGCGACCATCCGCTCGAGCAGCGGCGCCGCCTGCCAGTAGTCGCCGAACCGCGCGCGGTACTCGTTGACGCGGGCGAGGACCGTCGGCAGGCCGACCGTTTCGGCGTAGAACATCGGGCCGCCGCGCTGCCGCGGGAAGCCGAAGCCGTAGACGTAGATGATGTCGATGTCGCCGGCGCGGGTCGCGAAGCCGTCCTCGAGCACGCGGGCGCCCTCGTTGGCCAGCGCCGTCGTGATGCGGGCGATGATCTCCTCGTCCGACACCGGCCGGCGCGTGAGGCCGCGCTTGTTCGCTTCTTCCTCGGCGAGCTGCTCGATCAGCGGATCCGGCGTGCGGTTGCGGCTGCCGGGCGCGTCGTAGCTGTACCAGCCGGCGCCGGTCTTCTGCCCGTAGCGCCCCATCTCGAACAGCCGATCGGGCACCGCCGACTGCGGCCCTTCCGCGCGCGACTTGCCGATCGACGCCAGGTACTGCCGGATGCGCGCGCCGACGTCGATGCCGGCGATGTCCTGCATCCCGAACGGTCCGACCGGGAGGCCGAAGTCGGTCAGCACGCGGTCGATCTGCTCGACGCTCGCGCCTTCTTCGAGCAGCAGGTAGGCCTCGCGCATGTAGTAGGCGAGCATCCGGTTGGCGACGAACCCGAAGCAGTTGCCGACGACGACGCCGACTTTGCCGAGCTTCTTCGCGAGCTTGAGCGACGTCGCGATGACCTCCTTGCTGGTCTCGCGCCCGCGGACGATCTCGAGCAGCTTCATCACGTTCGCCGGGCTGAAGAAATGATGCCCGAGGACCTGCGCCGGACGGCCGCTCGCGCTGCGCGAACTCGTCGATGTCGAGCGTGGACGAGTTCGACGCCAGCACGCAGTCGGGCCGCGTCACCTTGCCGAGCTCGGCGAACGTCGCCTTCTTCAGGTCCATGTTCTCGAACACCGCTTCGACGACGATGTCCACCTCGGTCGAAGCCGTCGTAGGTGGTGGTCGGCGTGATGAGCGCCATGGTCTTCTCGACCTGCTCGGCGGTCATCTTGCCCTTCGACATCGTGACGTCGTAGTTCCTGCCGGATCGTCGCCAGCCCGCGCTGCAGCGCCGCATCGTCGACGTCCTTGAGCAGGACCGGGATGCCGGCGTTGGCGTAGGTCATCGCGATGCCGCCGCCCATCGTGCCGGCGCCGATCACCGCCGCGCGCTTGATCTCCTCGTGCCGGCGTGTCCTTCGGGATGTCGGGGACCTTGGCGACCTCGCGCTCGGCGAAGAACAGGTGGCGCAGCGCCTTGGACTCGGTCGAGACCACGCAGTCGGCGAACAGCTCGCGCTCGCGGATCGATCCGTCGTCGAAGGGGAGCCTCAGCCCGGCTTCGATGGCGTTGACGGCGGCGAACGGCGCCGCCAGGCCCTTCGCGGTCTTCTTCAGCGCCGCGCGCGCCGCCTGCGCAGGCGTCGAGCCCGGCCTTGACGGCGTCAGCGCCGATCGCGATGTCGCGCACCTTTCGAATCTCGCCAGCCTTCGCCTTGGCCTTCGGCGAAGCGCGATCGCGCCGCTCAGCAGGTCGCCCTCGACGATGTGATCGATGATGCCGGCGGCGAGCGCCTTCGGCGCGGAGACCGGCTTGCCGTCGGTGCTCATCTCGAGCGCCAGCTTCGCGCCGGCAAGGCGCGGCAGCCGCTGCGTGCCGCCGGCGCCGGGGATGATGCCGAGCAGCACTTCGGGCTGGCCGACCTTCGCGTCTTTGGTGGCGACGCGGAAGTGGCAGGCCTGCGCGACCTCGAGCCCGCCGCCGAGCGCGTTGCCGTGGAGCGCGGCGACGAGCGGCTTGGTGGCATCCTCGACGCGCTTGAGCAGCGCGTGGGTGCCGGCCGAGCGCGCCATCGAGTCCTCGCGCGTTTTCAGCAGCTCGAAGGCCTTGATGTCGGCGCCGGCGATGAAGGTCGAGCCGGCGCCGATGAGCACGATCGCCTCGGCCTCGGGATCGTCGACGCCGCGCGCCGACCGCGTCCTCGATCTGCGTCCAGACCGCCGGGGCCAGCGCATTCACCGGCGGGTTGTCGATGGTGACGACGGCGACGCCGTCCTTCAGTGCGTAGCGAACCAGCTCAGACATCACACTCCTGGACCGCACCCTACCGTGCTTGTAGTGTAACGAGCATCCCTTACCGTGCTTGCCGCTGCTAGGGTTCGAGCGTTCCTCGCGGCGCGTCGACGACGATGCACGTCGTCGTGCCGTGGCCGTAGAGCTTGCCGTGGCGATCCACGATGCGGCCTTCCGAGGTCGCGGTCCGTCCGCCGAGATGAACGACCTTCGCCTCGCAGAAAATCTCGCCGACCTCGTGGGTCAGCGGCCGCGTCAGGTTGACCTTCAGCTCGAGCGTCGTGAAGCGCCTGCCGGGCGGCATCAGCGTGTTGATGCAGCAGCCGAGCGACGAATCGAGGAGCGTCGCGGCGTAGCCGCCGTGCGCGACGCCCATGCCGTTGTAGTGCTCGGGCTGGACGGTGCCGGCGAAGACGACGCGACCTTCGTCGGCTTCGATGAGCCGGATGCCGAGCAGCGCCAGCATCGGCGGCGGTGCGATCTCGCCGGCGACCATCTTCCTGAAGTAGTCGAGGCCGCCGAGGCCTTCGCGGATGACGGCCATCACGGCGTCCCAGTGGCCGAGGCGGCGTGTTCGGCGCGCAGCACGCGGTAGAGGATCTTTCCGACCGCGCTCATCGGCAGCGTGTCGCGCAGCTCGACGCTGCGCGGCACCTTGTACTCGGTCAGGCTGGCCCGGCAGAAGGCGACGATCTCCTCGGCGGTGGCGGTGGCGCCGGCTTTCAGCGCGAGGCAGGCCCGCACCGTTTCGCCGTGGTAGCGGTCCGGGATGCCGATGACCGCCGCCAGGCGGACCGCCGGATGCGTGTAGAGCACGGCTTCGACCTCCGACGGATACACGTTGAAGCCGTCGACGATGATCATGTCCTTCTTGCGCTGGACGATCGAGGTGAAGCCGTCGTCGTCGACGACCGCGATGTCGCCGGTGTGGAACCAGCGGCGTCCGTCCGCATCGAGGCGCAGCACCTGCGCGCTCTCGTCGGGCTTGTTCCAGTAGCCCTTCATCACCTGGGGGCCGGCGATGCACAGCTCGCCGGCCTCGCCGACTGGCATTTCGCTGGTCCCGGTTTCGACGTCGACGATCTTCATGTCGGTGTCGGGGAACGGCAGGCCGATCGAGCCCGGCTTGCGCCGGGCGAGCTGGGGTGTCGAATGCGTGACCGGCGAGGTCTCCGACAGGCCGTAGCCTTCGACCAACGGGCGGCCGATGCGGCGCTCGAACTCCTCCATCACCTCGACCGGGCAGGGCGCGCCGCCGCTGTTGAAATGGCGGACGTGCTCGAGCCCGAACTCGCAGAACCCGCGGGTGGTTCAAGAGCGACACGAAGACGGTCGGCACGGCCGGGAAGTAGGTCGGGCGGAACTCGCTTGATCGAGGCGAGCACGGCGTCGGGGTCGTATCTCGGGTGGATGATCTGCAGCGCGCCGACCCACAGCCCGGTCATCATGCAGACCGAGAAGGCGTAGATGTGGAAGTAGGGGATGACGACCAGATACCGCTCGTCGCCTTTGAGCATGTACATCGGGTTGGTCCAGGCGATCGGTCTGGACGACGTTGGCGAAGATGTTCCCGTGGGTCGAGCATCGCGCCCTTCGGCGTGCCGGTCGTGCCGCCGGTGTACTGGAGGACCGCGAGGTCGTCCGGCGCGATCTGGACGAGCGGGTCGACGGTGTCTGACCCCGCGTCTGACCCCTGGTCTGTCCCCGGTCAGGTCGGCAAGGCGTCAGAGTGCCGTCGATGCGCGGTGGGGCGGCGGCGGCGGCTGAATATTCTGCCAACGAGGTGACGATGATGTGCTCGAGCGTCGTCTGGTCGCGGATTCCGGCGATCACCGGCATCAGCGCGTCGAGCGCGATCAGCGCCCGCGGCGTCGAGTCGGCGGCGACGACGAGCACTTCCCGCGACGTGTAGCTCGGGTTGACGTTCACGACGACCGCGCCGAGCCGGAGGATGGCGAACGCCGCGATGATGTACTGCGGGCAGTTCGGCAGCATGATCCCGACGCGGTCGCCCTTCACGATCCCGAGCGCCGCCAGCGCCGCCGCCAGCGCATCCGATCGCTTCTTCAGGTCGAGATAGGTCAGCTCCGCGCCCGAGAAAGTGGGTCGCCGGCTGGTCGGGCCGGGCGACGGCGGTCAAGGCCGAGGATGTCCGCCGAGCGGCCGGCCCGGATAGCGTCATGTGCGGCCGGACCCAGTAGTCGTAGTGCTGACTGCCAGCGGCCGCGCCGCGTAGCGGTGATGGCGTGCTCACGCGATTGTCCGTCCTCCGTCGACGACGATGGTCTGCCCGGTGATGTAGTTGGACGCGTCGGCGGCCAGGAAGACCGCGACGCCCTTCAGCTCGCCGGCGTCGCCGACGCGCGGGATCGGGCTGCGTCGCCTTGATCGACGCCTCGTTCATCGCGATCGCGCCGTCGGCCAGCCGCGAGTGGAAGAAGCCGGGCGCGATCGCATTGACGCGGATGCCCTTCCGCGCCCACGACACCGCGAGCTCGCGCGTCAGGCCGATCAGGCCGGCCTTGGTCGCGGCATACGCCGCGTAGTGCGGCCCTTCGACCGACGCGTGCATGCCGGCAATCGAGGCGATGTTGATGATCCGCCCCGACTGCCGCGTCAGCATGTCGCGGCCGGCCGCCTGCGCGAAGAGAAACGCCCCGGTCAGGTTGATGTCGACGACCTTCTGCCACTTGTCGAGCGGCATGTCCTCGGGTTCGGCCGCCCAGGTCACGCCGGCGTTGTTGACGAGGATGTCGACCTGGCCGAATACCGCGATCGTCTTGTCGACGACGGCCTGCACGTCGGCGGCCTTGGCGACGTCGCAGAGCATGCCCTCGACCGTGAAGCCGCGCGCGCCGCATCGCGGCGACCGTCGGCGTCAGCCACTCTGCGCGCCGCGCGCACAGCATCAGCGAGGCGCCGGCTTCCGCGAGGCCTTCCGCCATCTCCTGGCCGATGCCGCGCGATCCGCCGGTGACGATCGCCACGCGATCCTTCAAGCTGGAACAATTCGTTGATGGTTGGCACGTTGTCAGGCTTATACTTCCGACCCGCTGAACTCGTCAACACGGGCGGCCCTGAAAGGGCTGCGCTACGATTACACGAACCCATGGCACACAACCCAGGCACCGATCGCCGGCGGACAGTTTCTCACGACTCGACCGTCGATCCGAACGACGTCTTCGTTCGTGAAGATCTCACCGAGGAGCAGCGGCTGTTCGGACAGACCGCGCTCGGAGTTCATGCAGAAGGAAGTGCTGCCGGTCGTCGCAGCGGCTCTACAAGCACGACTGGGCGCTGACGCGGCAGCTGCTGAAGAAGGCGAGCGATCTCGACCTGCTGCGCCTCGAGATTCCGGCGGACTACGGCGGCCTCGGCCTCGATCTGATCAGCGCGTCGTATCGTCGGCGAGCAGATCGCGATCAACCCGTCGTTTGGCGGATCGCTCGGCGCCCACACCTCGATCGGCACGCTGCCGCTGGTCTATTTCGGCACCGACGAGCAGAAGGCGCGCTACCTGCCGCGGCTGGCCAGCGGCGAGCTGATTGGCGCCTACGCGCTGACCGAGCCGCAGTCGGGATCCGACGCGCTGGCCGCGCGCACGACGGCGACGCTGACGCCCGACGGCCGGCACTACGTGCTGAACGGACAGAAGATGTGGATCACGAACGGCGGCTTCGCCGACCTGTTCACGATCTTCGCCAAGGTCGGACGGCGACAAGTTCACCGCGTTCCTCGTCGAGCGCGGCATGGGCGTCGTCAGCGGCCGCGACGAGATCAAGCTCGGGCTCGACGGATCGTCGACGACCGCGCTGATGCTCGACAACGTCAAGGTGCCGGTCGAGAACGTCCTCGGCACGATCGGCCAGGGCCACAAGGTCGCGTTCAACGTCCTGAACTTCGGCCGCGTCAAGCTCGGCGCGCGCAACATGTCCGGCGTGCAAGCTGGCGCTCGAATCACGCCGTCAAATACGCGAAGGAGCGGCGGCAGTTCGGCAAGGCGATCGCCGAGTTCGGCCTGATCAAGCAGAAGCTCGCCGGCATGGCGATTCGCGGGTTCGTCGGCGATGCGATGTCGTACCGGACGCTCGGCGACGTCGACCGCGCGCATCGACGGCGGCGATCGCGCCGACGGCCGAGCGCGTCACTGAAGACGATCGAGGGCTTCGCCGTCGAGTGCTCGATCAACAAGGTGTGGACGAGCGAAGCGCTCGCCTGGGCGGTCGACGAGGGCGCTGCAGGTGTTCGGCGGCAACGGCTACTCGCGCGAGTTCCCGCTGGAACGGATGTATCGCGACGCGCGCATCACGCGCATCTACGAGGGCACGAACGAGATCAACCGGATGCTGATTCCCGGCCGCCTGCTCAAGCAGTCGCCCGAGCGCAGTTCACCGCCGACGCGGCGCGACTCGGCACTGGGCAGTCAGTCGAGGGGCTCGACCGCGAGTCAGCCGCGTCGTTCGTCGAGCGCGCCAAACGCCTGGCGGTCGGCCTGCTCGGGACCGCGTCGAGCGCGCTACGGTGCCGGCGTTCAAGGACGCTCAGGAAGTGCAGGCCCAGATCGCCGACATCATCATCGAGGTCTACGCGATCGAGAGCGGCCTCGCGCGCGCCGAGCAGCATGGCGTCGCGGGCGACGGCCGCGCCAGTCTGGCCGCGGATGCCGCGCGCGTCTACGACGGCGACGCGGCCGATCGCATCGCTGCGGCGGCCAAGCAGGTCGTGGCGGCGCTGACCGCGCGCGGCGCCGAGCGTCGCTGTCGTCGACCGTTCAGCAACTGACCGCCTGCACGCCCGCGTCGATCCGATCGCCGCGCGCCGGCGGATTGCCGACGCCGTGATCGCCGCCGGGAAAGCACCCGTTCTGAAGCACGTGGGAGCGTGGGCAATTCAGCCGCGATCGCGGCCCTGAATGCGCGCTACAGGCAGTCCGCTTGGCGCCAGGCGCTGTCTATGCGCTCGTCGTGCTGTTCGCCATCAACCTGATGAACTTCTTCGACCGCCAGATCATCGGCGGCGTCGGCGAAGGCATCCGCCGCGAGTGGGGCCTCAGCGATACGGCGCTCGGGCTGCTCGGCACGGTCTTCACGCTCCTGTACGCCGTCGTCGGCCTGCCGCTCGGCCGCCTGTCGGACACGAAAGAGCGGCGGAAGATTCTCGCCGGCGGTGTCTTTCTCTGGAGCCTGTTGACGGCGGTCTCAGGCGTCGCGCGCAGCTTTCGCGCAGCTGATCGTCGCGCGGCTCGGCGTCGGCGTCGGCGAAGCGACCTGCTCGCCGGCGTCCACGTCGCTCATCGGCGACTACTTTCCCACCGACGCGCGCGCGCGCGCGATCGCGATCTGGATGCTCGGCCTGCCGCTCGGGCTCGGCCTGGCCAACGGCGCCGGCGGCTGGATCCTGCAGAACTGGGGCTGGCGCAACGCCTTCTACATCGCCGCCGTCCCCGGCATCTTCTGCGCGGTGGCCGCGCTCGCGATGCGCGAGCCCAAACGGGGCATGGTCGAAACGCACGCCGTCGGCGCGCCGCCGCCGCGCCGGCAACCCGTACTGGCTCGTGCTGTCGATTCCGACGATGCTGTGGGTGATCGCGTCGGGGGCGCTGCACAACTTCAACATGTACGCGCTCGGCGCGTTCGTCGCGCCGTTTCTCGTGCGCTTCCATCACATGAGCTTTTTCGAGGCGGGATGGGTCGCCGCGTTCGTCTACGGATTCTCGGGCATCTTCGGTCTGACGGTGGGCGGCGCGCTCGCCGATCGCTGTATGCGCCAAGCGCGTGGACGGCCGTCTCATCGTCGGCACCGCGGCGATCGTGATCTGCGCGCCGTTGATGTATCTCGGTCTCGGCCGTCCCGGCGGCGATGTCGTCGGCTTCACGGTGCTGATGAGCGCTCGGGGTCGGCGTGATGTTCGCGTACTACTCGACCGTCTACTCGACGATTCACGATGTCGTCGAGCCGTCGCTGCGCGGCACGGCGATGGCGCTCTACTTCTGTGCGATGGCCGTGCTCGGCGCGTCGCTCGGACCCGTCGGCACCGGGCTGGCGAGCGACTACTTCACGTTCCAGAAGGCGAGCGCGGCGGGCGCGGTCGAGCCGCTGCCGTTTGGCGCCATCATGGCCGCGGAACTGCGAAGCTCTGGTCGGGGAGTCGAAGGGCTTCAACCTGAAGGCGCTCGAGCCGTTCCGGGCCGATGGGCCTGCACACGGCGATGTGCATCGTGCCGATCCTCGCGTCGATCCTCGCGGTCGTGCTGTTCGCGGCGTCGCGGACGGTGAAGAAAGACGTCGACAAGCTGCAGACCTGGATGAAAGAGCCCGCCAAGACGTAAACCCAGATTCGCGCATTCGCGAGATCGTCGGCGGCTGATTTACCGCGGCAGCCGCTCGTGAACAGCCTGCGTAAGCGCTCTGCATTCAACGTCGCATGGTAGTAACCACAAAGTCATAGTCGTCACAGGCGGCGCGAACGGGATCGGCGCCGCGCTGTGCCGGAGGTTTGCCGCCGACGGCGCGAAGGCGGTCGTCGTCGCCGACATCGACGGCGAGGCGGCGCAAACGGCTGGCAGCGGAGATCGGGCGGGATCGGCGGTCCGCACCGACGTCACGCAGGAAGCCGAGCTCCGGCGTCTGGTCGGCTGACGTCATCAGCCGCCACGGCGCGATCGATCTGTTCTGTTCGAATGCCGGCATCGCCGTCGACGGCGGCGAAGAGACCTCAGACGCGGACTGGGCACGCTGCTGGAATGTGAACGTGATGGCGCACGTATTGGCAGCCCGCGCCGTAGCTCCAGGCATGCTGGCGCGCGGCACGGGCTACCTGCTGCAGACCGTGCTCGGCCGCCGGTCTGCTGACGCACATCCACTCGGCGAGCTACGCCGTGACCGAAGCACGCGTCGCTCGCCTTTGCGGAATGGCTGGCGATCGCTTACGGCGATCGAGGGATCGGCGTGTCGGTCGTGTGCCCCGCAGGGCGTCCGCACGGACATGCTCCGGCGCGCCGCCGCTCGAGCGGACGCACGTTTCTCCTCGATTCGGCGCTCGAGCCCGAACAGGTCGCGGACGCCGTCGTCACGGGCCTCGACCGACGAACGCTTCCTGATTCTTCCGCACCCCCGAGGTCGCCGGAATACTTCGGCCGGAAAGCGACCGACTACGATCGCTGGCTGCGCGGCATGCGCAAAGCTGCGCAGCCAGAATGTAGCTTGTCTGTCGACGCTGCGGAGACACCGGCGGCTGTATTCCGGCTAGCGCGTTGCGCCTGCCTCTACGGAGCTCTCGCGCGACGAGACCGTCAGCCTTGTCCTCCTGACCGCGCTTGACGCGTTCCTCGACCTTGCCCGCCAGATCGAGCGCGCGCGTTCTTTCAGCGCTGCTGTTGACCGTGCCGGTGAGGGTGACCACGCCATCGAGCGTGTCGACGTCGATCCGCAGGCCGCTGACATCGGGATCCGCCAGCAGCTTGCTCTTCACCTTGGTCGTGATGGCGGCATCCGTGACGGCTTCGGCAGCGGCGGCTGCCGATCGACGTGTCGCCGACCGATCCGGTCGTCGGCGCGGCGCCTGGCTCGGTGGACGGCGCGATGACGATGTTGTCCACGACGTCGGTGACGCCTTTGGTGCTGCGGGCGATCTGCAGCGCCTTGGCTTCTTCCGCAGGCGTTCTGGACGGTGCCCGTCAGCGTGACGACGTGATCGCGGGTGTCGACGCTGATGCTGCGGGCCTTGACGAGCTCGTCAGCCATCAGCTGCGTCTTGACGCTGGTCGTGACTCCGGGGTCCGACTGGGAGCAGCCGAGCACAGAACACGGCAGGCGCGAGGAGACCGAGCATCGAACGACTCTTCATTGAGGCGATCCTCCTTGAACGCTGTTCGCGCGATGCAAACGAGGGCCCACACCTACCTCATCGCACGCAACGCGCCGAATCGATGCGTTTTCAACACGCGGCCGCTCGGCTGTTCGGGCACAGGCGCACTATTGCCTTACACTCCGTCCATCCATGCGAATACGCGCAGCTGTTCTGTGGGAGCAGGGGCAACCCTTGTCAGTAGAGGCGGCCGAGCTCGACGCGCCAGGGCCCGGGAAGTGCTCGTCGAAATCAAAGCCGCCGGCGTCCGCCACAGCGACCTCCATCCGGCCCGCGGCGACTGGCCCATCAAGACGCCGCTCGTGCTCGGCCACGAGGGCGCCGGCATCGTGCGTGAAGTCGGACCGTCGGTGACGAAGGTGCGTCCCGGCGATCACGTCGTCCTCTGCTGGGCGCCGGCGTGCGGTGTCTGTCCGCCGTGCCGCGAAGGGCGGGCGGTGCTGTGCGATCGCGCGAGAAAACGAACTACCGCAATCGGCTGCCGTCGGGCGCCGCCCGGTCTGCACGCGCGCGACCGTGACGTGCGCACCGTTCCTCGGCACCGCCTGCTTCTCTGATTCAGTCGTCGTCGCTGAAGAGGGCGCGATTCCGGTGCCGCACGATGTGCCGTTCGAATCGCTGGCGACGCTCGGGTGCGCCGTGCCTGACCGGCGTCGGCGCGGTGACCAATGCCGCACGGTGCCGGCCGGTTCGCGCGTCGCCGTCATTGGCGTCGGCGGCGTCGGTCTGAACATCGTGCAAGGGGCGCGGATTGCAGGCTGCGAGCAAATCATCGCCATCGATCGCCGTCCCGTCCCGTTGTCGCTCTCGACCCAGTTCGGCGCGACGCACACGCTCGAGGCGTCGGACGACACGGCGAAGGCGGTGCGGGAGCTGACGGCTAGCCGCGGCGCCGACTTCGTCTTCGATTCGGTCGGCAGCCCGTCGACGCTGACGACCGCGCTGAACAGCACGCGCAAGGGCGGAGCGGTCGTGCTGACGGGTCTTGTCGCGCGCCGACAGCCAGGGATCGGTTGCGATGTTTCCGTTCGTGATGCAGGAGAAGCGGCTTCTCGGATCGGTCTACGGATCCGGCCAGCCGTCGCGCGACATCCCGCGCCTGGTGTCGCTGTTTCAGGAGGGGAAGCTCAAACTGCGCGAGCTGGTGTCGCGCACGTATGCGCTCGATGGCGTCAACGAGGCGCTGGCGGCGCTTGCCGCCAGCGATGGCGCACGCGGCGTGATCAGGTGGGAGCGGTAGGTCACGCTTGCCACGCCGAAGCGCGATCGCGCGAAGGCGGGCGGGTCGCGTGGTCGAGTAGGTCGCTGGGTCGGGTAGTGAGTAGGGCAGGTCAATGCGATGAAGCTGACATTCGCGTTGTCTAGTGGCGCTCGCCGTTGCTGCCGTTCAAGGCGCGTCGCCAGGACGCGAGTGCGCGCGCGCCGATCGAGGCCTTCTCCAAGGCCTTCAACGCGCGCGACAACGAGGCGCTGAAGAAGACGCTGCACTACTCCGCACGTCCGGCATCAACGAGGCGGGCGGGGTCAACGTGTGGCGCGCCGCGTCGGAAGCGGGCACGAACTTCGACGGGCTCACGCGATCCGAGGGCTGGGCCCGCGGCTCGCTCGACTCGGTCACGATGCGGCAGCACGACGACGTGCAAGGTGCATTTCGGAGGTGGTGTTCAGCCGCTATTCAAGGCCGACGGCACGAAATACGCCACGCTATCAGTCGCTGTGGGTGTCGACAGAGAAAGACGGCGCATGGGGCATTCAGGCTCGATCGAGCTTCGCACCATAGAGACCAGAGGATTGGATCATCAGGAATTGGGTAATCGGGCAACTGGCAGCCCAATGACACAATCAATTACCCAATCTACCAGATTCCCCAATTACCCGATCCGGTGGATTTGCGTCGCGGAGTTGGGGCTCGGCGACCTTGCCCTGACGCAAATCCTGTTTGTCGTCGGCCTGCCGTGGGTTGGCGTGGCGGCCAAACAGGGACCGTCGCACGTCGTCTTCTGGCTGATTGCGATGGTCCTGTTCTCACCTGCCGTCAGCGATCGTCGTCGTCATCCACCTCAATCGCCTGATGCCGCTCGAGGGCGGTCTGTATCAATGGGCGAAGCTCGGGTTCAACGACATGACCGGGTTTCTCGTCGCCTGGAACCTGTGGCTGTTCGCCATCCTCAACACGTCTGAGACCGGGCTGCAGATTACGCAATACGCCGCGTACGTCGGCGGGCGGGGCGTCGAGGGTCTGGCGAGCGACACGCGGGTGATTCTGTTCGTGAGCGCGGCCATCTTCTCCGCGCTGGTCTGGCTCGCGATCCGCGGCTTGAGCTTCGGCAAGCGGGTGCACATGAGCGGCGGCGTGCTGCTGCTGGCGACGTTCGCGATGCTGCTGGCCGTGCCGTGGCTGAATGTGGCCAAAGGCACGCTGCCATCCTTTCACCCGCTGGCGACGGCGGCGCCGGTCGTGTCGCTGATGAGTCTGAACCTCCTCGGCAAGATGGGATTCGGGGCGCTCGGCGGTTTCGAATACGTGGCGATTCATGCCGGCTGAGTGCCGGAGCCCGGTTCGGACGATCGCGGATCGGTGGCGATCGCGGCGCCGATCATCGCCGTCATGTTCATCTTCGGCACGAGCTCGGTCCTGGCGCTGGTGCCGCTCGATCGGATCGATCTCATCGCGCCGATTCCGCAGGTGCTGAGCATCGGCTTCAGCGCCTCGGCCTCACGATCCCGATCGCGAGCCTGACGATCATGGTGCTGGCAGTGGTGCGCGTCGCGCAGGCGAGCGTGATGTTCACCGGCAACACGCGGCTGCCGATGGTGGCCGGGTGGGACGGATTCTGCCGCCCTGGTTCACCCGTCTGCACCCGCGCTACCAGACGCCGGTGAACTCCATCGTCTTCGTCGGCGCGCATCACCTTCGCCTTCAGCGCGCTGGGACTCATCGGCGTCGGCAAGCAGGAAGCGTTTCAGCTGTTGTGGGTGGCGTCGGCGGTCTTCTACGCGCTCACCTATCCCCGTGATGTGTCGCGCTGCCGATGACCGGACTGCGATGCGCATCCGCTTACGCCGCCGTGGGTGAAGTTGCGCGGCGCTGTCGGGTTTCCTGATGACGCTGCGTGTCATCGCGCTGGCGATCGTCGCCGATCGTGCAGGTGGAGAGCCGGTTGATGTTTGCGCTGAAGTTGTCGGGTCTGGTCGCGTTGACCAACCTGGTCGGGCTCGCTGTCTTCAGATCGCGCGCGATCGGCCGCGGTGAAATTAGGGATTAGGAATTGGGGATTAGGAATGGAATTCAGGATGTCTGCGGATTATGAATTCTGATTACTTAAATGCCCTTCGCCAGCCTGAAGTTCGCCGCGTGTCGTCTGAACTCGCCCGGGTCGCCGTTGCCCACTTCGCGACCTGCGGATACGGACACAACGGCCGCGTTCGCACCGTGGCGCCCTGCGCCACCTGCGAGGCGATCATCTTCTCGGGCGCCGTTCCTTTTTCGACCCACGGCTCCAGCGCGCGCGAGCGCGTCGAAGCGGTTCGGGCTCGTGCCGCCGGCGCAGTGACCCATGCCCGGAACCATGAACAGCCTCGCGAACTCCGCGGTGGCCGGCGCGCCGCCCATCTTCTTCTGCATCCCTCGTAATAGTTCACGAGGTCGGCCGCCGGAATCAGCGGGTCGGCCCAGCCGGTGTAGAGCAGCAGCTTGCCGCCGCGCCGCCTGAACGCCGTCAGATCCGGATCCGCGTCGTCGAGCACCGGCGACAGCTCGTTGACGACCATCGTCGCGTCCTTGTCCCAGTCGTAGGCCGGCCCTTTCCAGTTCGTCCAGATCGCCAGGCCCGGCGCCGGACGCGGCCGGCCCGAATCCGGGCGCGTTGGCCAGCGTGCGATCGAGCCCGAGCGGGTTGACTTCGCTGCCCACGTACATCCCGGGAAAGATCGTTTCGCCGGTGCGCGGGTTCTTCGGCCCCTGATAGATCTTCTTCAACGCCGCAACCTGCGGCGCCGTGAGGCAGTCAGCGGAGTCAGAGCGCCTACATGCGATGGTCGCCGGATCGAACTTGCACTTGCGCGGGTCGTCGATGATCGCGTCGCCCAGGCCGTCGATCTTGTCGCAGGCGTCGAGCACCGCGCGGTTGATCATCGGCAGCTTGGTCGGTGGGGATGTAGCTCGCCGGATCGTCGTGCGTCGCCTCGTAGTTCCAGTAGCCCACCATGTGCAGGCGGACGCGGTTGTTCGCGGGATCGCCGGCGACGATTCCGTTGTAGTCCTCGGGGTAGCGTCGCGCTTCGGTCAGCGCCTGGTGTCCGCCAGTCGAGCAACCCATGAAATACGACTGCTGCGGGTCGCGCTTGTAGTAGGACTTCGCGACCTGCTTGGCGACCTGCGTCATGAGATGCGTCGGCGCGGTAGCCCCAGTCGACGACCATCTCGCGGTGGCCGACGCCGAAGCGTGAAGTCGAGGCCCGTCGTCGTCGTGCCCATGTCGGTGTTCGTCGTCGCGTAGCCTTTGGCGAGACCGTTGGCGAGCGCCGGATAGCTGATGACGCCGCCAGCGCCGCCGTTGCCCGGTGCCGAGGAATCTTGCCGTTCCAGGTTTCCGGCTGGCGGCAACCAGACCTCGATCCGGATGTTCGACTCCGGCGTCGGCTTGAGCGTCGCGGCCACGCGGCAGAAGGCACGGCACTGTCATCGCCGGCGCGCTGGCGCTGCAGCGTTCGGCTTGAACGCGTCCGGCGGCGACGGCTGCCGCGGTGGTGATGGTCGTGTCCTGCAGCTTGAGGCCGCTCGAGCGCTTCGCACGCGCCGGACGGCGATTGCGCGCGCGACGAGTGCCGGACGACACAAACGGCGAGGGCACGCGCGATCGCGAATCGCTCGGCTTTAGCCGAGCGGCTCATCGCTGACCTCCGTACTCGTCGTCTTCGCCGGTGCCGGCGGCGGTGCGGAGGTGCCGCGACGCACGCGAAGTTCGCCGGCTTCGTCAGTGCTCCCGGTGCCCTTGTAGCGGGCGACCAGCGGATACACGCACAGCGGACGCGTGCGATCGATCTTGCCGTTGGTGCTGTGCGTCGCGATCAGCTTGTCCGGCGCGGCGCCCTTCTCCACCCACTGCTCGAGCGCGCCGATGGTGTCGAACTGATTCGGTCCGGGCCCGCCGCTGCAGTGGCCCATGCCGGGCGCGAGTGAAGAAGCCGGTAGAAGTCGTCGCGTCTTGCTCGAGTCCGCCCATCGCCTTCACGACGCCCTCGTAATACGCGACCGTATCCTGCGGCGGCACGACCGGATCGGCCCAGCCGGTGTACATCAGCAGCTTGCCGCCGTGCTTCTTGAACGGCGTCAGGTCGCTTCTCGACCGCGCGCCATGAACGGCAGCTTCTGCTCGGCGTACGCGAGGTCGCGCTCCCAGTCGATCGTGCGGTAGTCCCAGTTCGGATCGTGGAACAGCCAGTAGCGGAAGAAGCCGACGCGCATCGGCTCCGGCGGATCGACGACGTAGCCAGCGCCAGCTCTGGACCGGCGCTGTCGCCGAAGCTCCTCGCTGCCGCGCGGCCAGCCGGTGAAGATCGACTCGCCGGTCCGCGGGTTCTTCGTGCCGTCGCATATCTTCTTCGCGGCGTCCACCTGCGGCGGCGTCAGGCAGCGTCGCGTCATCGTCCGGACTTTGCAGAGCAGCTTCGCCGGATCGAAATGGCAGCGGCGCGGATCGTCGATGATGCCGTCCTTCAAGCCGTCGATGGCCGTCGCACGCCTCGACCGACGGCTTTGGTCAGCAGCGCCAGCTTGGCCTGCGTGAACGATCGGCTTGCCGTCGCGCGGCGTGCGTGGCCATCCACGAATGAGAGGAACGCCGAAGGTCTGGCGGATCCGGTTGTTGCGCGGGATCGCCGGCGACGATGCCGTCGTAGTCCTCGGGATAGCGCTGCGCTTCGGACAGCGCCTGCTGGCCGCCGGCGGAGCAGCCGACGAAATAGACGCGCTCGGCGAAGCGGCCTGCGGCGTTGCGGATGATCAGCTTCGCCGCATCGGTCATGACGTGGACCGCGCGGTGCGCCGTAGTCGATCAGCTTTTCCGGGATGACCCACGGCCGAACTTCATGTCGTCGCCGGTGTGCCCGGTGTCGGTGCTCGCGGTCGCGTAGCCGCGGCGCAGCGCGGTCGCCATCGCCGCGTATGCGAGATCGATCCCGGAGTAGCCGCCGTTGCCGACGCCCTGGAACTTGCCGTTCCACGCATCGATCGGCGGAATCCACACCTCGAACCTGATGTCGGAGTCGGTGGCCGGCCGCGCGGTCGCCTTCGACGCGGCAGAAGGCCGGCAGGATCTCATCCTGGCGGTTGCGCCAGGCGGCGTGAACGTGACCGGCCGTGATTGCCGTCCGCCGACTTGATCGTGACGCTCGGAATCGTCAGCGCCGCGAGGCTCGCGCAGGCGGTGCCTGCCGATGCCGCCGATGTCGTGATTTCGGCGACGAGCGTGTCAGGGGCGAGCATGAGCAGCGGGCAAGGCGACGGGTCATGGAGCGGCCTCCTGGCCCGCGATTGAGAGCTGACGGCGGGGTGGGTCGGGTCGGTCGGGTGGGATACCGGGTGAGTCAGGCGGGTCGGGTGGGTCGCGCGGGTCGCGTGGGTCGGGTGGGTCGCGTGGGTCGCGTAGGCTGGATGACGCGTCGAATCGGCGCCGCTGAACGTGGCCGGCAGCGCGGATCCGGAGCAAGTGACGGCGCTGGACGCGTTCGGGCAGCTCAAACCCGAACTGGCCGCGCACCGTTCAACGTCCGATTTTTGAAGCGGCCAGCCGCCTGACGGGCGGGGCGTCGGCCTCAGCCTTGAGCCAGCAGCCTTGCCGCCCGGAGCGCCGCGGCCGCGGCAGCGAACCCGCCGTCACGAAGGCCTCGTGGTGTCGGGTAGATTTGCGACTTCAGCGTTTCAGCGGTCGTCGAACAGCCGCGCGTCCCGCCGAACAGGAAGGCAGGAACCTGCGCTGGCCGCGCCGGGCGCTGACTCCTGAGCGCGCGGGCTGTTGGCGCCGCCGTCGATCGGGTCGCAGTCGGCGCCTCAGATCCGGCAGACGGATTCCCGCCCCTTCGGCAGCGGCCGGCCGTTCGTCGCGCAGCACCGATCCAGCGGGCGGCATGGTCCCCCAGCTCGATCGATGGACGACTGTTGCGGCGACGTTCCGCACGCATCCCGCACCCGAAGAGCGTCATCGCCGCGAGCGCGGCTTTGACGACGGCATGATGCGGGGCGCTGTTCACGGGATCTTTGGCAGCCCTCCTTTGACTCCATATCGAGCGGCGGCGGTGCTTCTGCAACCCATCGGCGTCTCGGCGTGGGCGGCGCCGGCTGATTCTCCCAGGCGGCGGTGAGCGGTCGAATGGCGGCTGATGGGTGAGATGCGCGCAGCAACGCCAGTGCACCATGTCACCTGCAGTTTCCGCGAGGTTCGCTTACACCGTGACGTCACGATGTCGGTCCGAATGTGGACGCCCGGCGGGCCGATGGGTTGAGCCGGTGCGCCCGCCAGTCCCTCGGCTCCAAAGCCGGACGCGTCCCGCGCCGCGGCCCGTGCACGAGACATATCCGTCAGAAGAGATGAGTTGGAGCGGATGGCGAAACCGCGTTGATATACGTCGGCTGGTGGCGCGAACGCCAGACTCGCGACGGGCCCGGCGGCGATGATCCTCGGCGAACGGTCACGCCGTGCCGAGCACTGTCGGGTATGCCTGGACTCCCTGCACCGCGCGGAGCGGTCAGCGGGGAGAAGATGCGTCGGGCACGATGCACGCATCGCCGGGGATGGACGAGCGAGCCGATTATCGCGTCCCGGTCCCGATCCTCTCAGCTCCGGCCATGGCGCCAGGCGAGCTGATGCCGGCCGCCCGTAGGCGCCGATCGCCGACCCGCAGGCGTAGCCATCGACGCAGCAGCAGCTCCTGCAGCTGCATGAAATCGGCCGCGCCTTCCGCGAGCGTCCGCCACGTTCAGCGATTCGACGACCTTACGATGCCGTTGAAACGTCTGGCGTTTCGGCGCTACATCGACCAGAACATCCGCACCTTGAACTCGGCGGTCGAGTCCGTCAACGACCGGTCCAGTGGGCACGAATCGAGGCCTGGCGACGCCGTGGGCTTTGAGCATTGACGAGGCCGTCCCGGCGACAAACCTGTTCTCCCAGTAGCCTGCGCGCTGCGTGGACCGCGGCCGGTAATCGCGCCGGGGGAAAGCTTGTCCGCGCGATCGCCGCCGGTGCAGACGGATCGCTGACGATCGTGGCGGCCAACATGAGGTGCAGCATCATCAGACAACCCCTGTGAGAGCCGGCAGCTTAATCACCTTCCCTTCACGTTCGTCCGCCAACACTCAGCAGCGTCGGCGAGCAGCGTCGAGTGAACGTCCCCGAGATCGGGTTTCAGCTGCCTTCAGCAACCATCGGTCCATGAACTTCTGTCCATCGGCGGCCAGGAACCGCCGCGGTTCGGCAGTCAGTGAACTCGCCCCAGATGCGGGCCATGAACTGAACGAAGCACAT
>ERZ1370068.6564-contig-5538_pt1 | contig 39185 bp, 35 predicted proteins | sample MGYA00561227_ERZ1370068 | MGnify/ENA primary metagenome ERZ1370068 (study PRJEB38410, sample SAMEA6850437) | metagenome | study: Metagenomic assessment of the ecological functions of the soil: analysis of the soil microbiota associated with the...
GCTACGTATTGCTGTTTCTCCTGCGCATCATACTCGGGAGCATGTTCGGCCAAGATCGAATACAGCTTGACCGTTCATCACCGATCGGGATCCACGTGGCGGCATTGCCTCGTCATCCTACGTGCCGATGATCCGGATGGGCGGCTTCCCCGCGTCGACGTTGCGGCTTGACGCTGCGCGATTGAGGCCGGCCCTGACGGAGCCTGGTTGTGGACCGCCGTGTTCTCTCGCGGCCATCACCCTGCTCAGAAGCTGATCGCGCTCCAGCTCGTCTTGCCGGGATGGAAAGGCCAACCCTCTTCTCGATGTGGCACGGTTTCACTCGCTGCGGCGACGCGATCGGCGAGGCGCTCGACTCTGGCGATGTGTCTCTTCGCCGATCCGCGAGTTCATCGCCCGCGGCGCGATGCAATCCTCATTTCACGAGTTCTGAGCGCCCGCGCTCGATTACGTTCTCCTTTCGACGCGCTGATGTTCACGCAGATCCATCTCCACCTGACGCCGGGCTATGCCATCGCCGTCTTCTTTCCGAGCCTGTTCTGGGGCGCGCTTCTACGCGCGGCACCGGACGCTCGTCGGTGTGTCGGGTGTCGCACATCCTGATCGGCGTCTACGTGGCCTTCTTCCTGGGCCTGCCGTTGATGGTGTGCACTGACCCGCTGTAGCAAACGGGCTGTACAAGGCGGAACGTCCGACTCTCGCACGCGTGGCGACCTGCCCGTGCGAAAAGGCCGGTAGTGATGGCTATCGCCGACACCGCTCGCGACGAGCCGTGCGCGCGATCACGAGCCCGCTGTCAGGGGCCTCGAGTCCGCTGAGCGCGATATGCCGGGCTGAACGCGCGCTCGCCGGGAAGCTCACGCGCGAGTTCACGTCCGACGACTACGACCGACTTGCTGCAGCCGTCGTTCGCCTCCGCGCCGCGGTCGCCGGGTCCTCCGCAGCGGCGGTGACGACGCCGCAGTAGCTGGCGCGCGCGACGATGTGCGCGCTGCGCTCGCTGAGATCGAGGCCATCACCGGCGTCGCCGTCGGAGCTGACGGGTTCGCCCCGAACGACGCGGCCGGATCTTGGGCCGAGGCCGTGATTCGCCGGCAAGACGGGTCGGCTCTACGGAGTCTTCGCCTCGAAATGTGTGGCAGTGCTCACCCGGCTCGTCGTGTACTCGGCCTCCCAGCAGGCCGGGCTGTCCTCGCGTTGCACTTGCATGACGACCTTCGGATCCTTCACGAGCGGGAGCGCCGGGGAAGTCGGCGAGAAAGAGTCCCTTTGCCGACGATCCTGATGGTGCCCTTCCCGACGAGCTTCGGCCGATAGCGCAAACGTGTGGAGGTAGCCTCCCTTGACCTTGTAGCCGCGGCTCGTCCCCTGTTCCAACAATTGTCGAGCGCGCAGATGTTCTCCCGCGAGGGGAGCTTCAGGATTCGAGTGGTGCCCGCGTCGGTGTCGTAGAGGCAGAGTGAATAGGTCGTCGCTCCGAGCGGGTTCCCGAAATCGGTCTTGGTGGTGGCGCTGGCGCCCTTCCACGTCCATTTGATTCTGGCCGCGGCCGTCGCCGCCCCCGCGGAGCGAGAGCGAGCCGCCCTTGGCGCTTCGCCGGCGCAGCCGGCCCGCGGTGGCGACGCAGCCGAGCCCCTCTCTGGCACTGGCGACAGGCGTCGCAGGGTACCGGCGTTCCAGCGCAGACTCCGGCCCTGCATTGGTCCTCCGTCGTGCAGGTGCTGCCGTCGTCGCAGAGCCACCATTCGCGCGGAGCGCGGCGACGCACGAGCCCGTGAGCGGAGAGCAGACGCCATCCGTGCACACAACAGCGCCGTGCCGCGACTGGTGGCGGCGCGACGGCCGCGCACGTACCGCGCCTGGCACGTGCTCGCCGCCGAGCACGCGTCGCCGCGTCGTCGCACGCACCGCCGTCGTTCGGCACGGCGGCATTCGCGCACGAGCTGTCGCCGACGTTGCACGCATCCGCCGTGCAGGGATTTTCGTCGGTAGCAATCGGCGTCGACCGCGCACGGGCCCTCGATGCGCTCGAGGCCGCGGTCGCCGCGTACACTAATGACGGCCGCGACGGGTCGATCGCGAGCGCGGTTACGCTGGTTACCGCTGGCAGCCCGGCATTGTAGGCCGTCCAGGTGTCGCCGCCGTCGATGCTGCGAGAGATCCCGCCAGACCCGCCGACGTAGCGCGTCGTCGGCGCCTGCTCGGATCGAACGCGATCGCCTTGATGGTAAGCCGCTTCCCGCCGAGACCGGTCTCGGAAAGTCGGCGTCCACGAGGCGCCACCCGTCGGTGCTCTTCTGCAGGTGTGCCCCTGTAGGATGAACGACACGGGCGGCACGAATGTCGAAATGTACGCGTGTACGCATCGACCGCCGCGGACGGATCGACCGCGAGCATGAGTGACCGCGCGCTCGAGGACGTTCGGCCCGTCCGCGAGCACACGAGGGCGGTCGCCGTCCACGTCGCGCCGGCGTTGGTGCTCCCGTAGACGCCGGCGGGCGTCCCGGCATAGAGCGTCGCGGGCACGCCCGGGCCTGACCGCGAGCGCTTGCACGTAGAGGTCGGCGAGCCCGGTGCTCGCGGCGTTCCACGAGGCGGCTATCGCTACCCGAAACACCCCGCCGTACGTCGCGGCGTACAGCGTCGACGGCGTCGCGGGGGTCGATCACGACGCGAGGACACCGAGGGAGTCGAGCCCCGCGCTCGCCCAGGTGATGCCGCGGTCCGTGCTCTTGTAGATGCCGGTCACGCCGTCGGCCGCGTACACGGTGTCCGGCGTCGTCGGGTCGATTATGACGTTTCGGCCTGTGGGAAGGCCGACATTCCGCGCGGCCCAGTGGCTCCCGCATCGGAGCTGACATAGAGGCCGCCGGTCGACGCGAAGATCTGCGTCGGCGCGTCGGGAGCAAGCGTGACATCCCCGACGGAGCCCGTACGCGACAACCCGACGTTCGCGCTCGCCCAATGCGCGGCGCCATCGGTCGTCTTGTAGACGCTTATCGCTGCCGGAAGTATTGTCGCTGGGGCGGCGTAGACCGTCGCCGGATCGCTCGGGTCGATCGCCAACGCGGAGATCTTTCGCTCGAGCGAGGGCGGCGATGCCGACGCTCAACCTGACACTGCCGTCGAGGCTCGTGAAGACCGTCTTCCGTGCCGGCGAGCAGGCGCGCAGGATTCGTCGGGTCGACCGCGAGGCGAACGCGACGCCGGGGGGGGTCCTGACCCGGTGAAGCTCGCGCTGCTTGCCGCTGCTCTCGCGATGAACGGACCGCATCGTGAAGTTCGTCGTATGCGAGCGCACAGACGTTCGCAGGCGCGCTCGGATCGACCACGACGTCGAGCATGAACATCTCGGTGTTACCGAAGGCCCATGCCGGGTGGCGTGACCTGTGCTTGCGCCGCCGTCGGTGCTCTTGAAGAGCGCCGCCGGGATCGAACTGGTGCACGCCGACGTACAACGTGGTCGGCGTGCTCGGGTCGAGTGCGACCGCCAGCGCAACCGCGCTGCCGAGGCCGACGGCACACCAGGGCTCCACGAAGCACCGCCGCCGTTCGTGGTCTTGAAGAGACCCGCCGGTCCGAACGCCACGTAGGCGGTGCCCGGCGTCGCCGGATCGACCGCGAGACACCGCTGGATCGCAGAGTTCGTCCCCGGAGTGGATCGGCAGCCCCTGCAGCCGCGGCGCTCAGCTCCGCCGAATCGGCGCTGACGAAGACGCCGTCGTAACCGGCTGCCACGTAGAGCCGGGTCGGCGTCGACGGATCGACCACCAGGTGCTGGAGCGTCGTCCGCAACCTCTGTTCCCGGCGGCGACCCAGCTTGCCGCTGCGTCGGTGGATTTGAACAGAAACCCGTCGATGCTCGCGTAGACGGTGCTCGCGTTCGTCGGATCGACCGCGATCGAACGGCTGAAGCCGCGTGACGGTCCGGATCGACGTCCATTGCCATTAAGGCCCGCGAGCACGCGCGTGGCGGGCAGGCACAGGACCGCCGCGACGACGAGCGTTCGGATGGGGGTTCGGTGCGGCATGGCGTCCTCTCGAGTGGCCGCTCTTACGAGAACGCGGACGCGACGACAGAAATTCGGCGTCGACGCTGGTGGCGAACGGCGGCAAACCCGAATGTCCGACCTGGCGAGTGCGTTCGGCCTACTGCCGGCGCAGATCCAGCCGTCGAGGCTGAATGGCCTCGACGTCGATGCTGATGCCCTCTCCGTTGAGAGGGGTTCGCCGTGTACACGCTAGAGACGGGACAACTCCGAGTGCTGACGATCGTGAGGATGGCGACGGTGAGCGCGACGTCTCCATTCGGCGTCGCCCCGAGCAGGCAACTCCATAACCCCGGCAGCAGTCGTCCATCGTCGCGGCAAGGGGCGGCAACTCGATCACGTCGAGAGGGCGTTGCGTGAGGGTACGAGGATCCACGACGCGGGGTTCACGGCCAATGACGGCACCGGAGTTGATCAAAGGTACGACGATCTTCAAGACCCTCGCGGGCTCGAGGTTGACGTTTTGGATGTTGACTTCCGTCGCGTATACACCCGGCCGCGTGCCTCGCGACACAACAGCAGCCGCCGTCGGTCTGTTTGCCGCAGACGATCTTGACGCTGTAGACGAAGAGCTCCCTTTCGGCCGCCGCGCCGGAGTCTTGCGAACATCTGCCTCGTTTCACGTGCAGCCTGTGAACCCTCCCGGATTTGGTCGCCATGGCAGACCTCGCCCAATGAGTCGTCCGCAGATCAGCGGCGCGCTATCACGCGGCGCGCACCGTGCGAGCAGCATTCTCGTCGTCGTGGCGACCGATGCCTGCGAGCGTCATCGAAGTCAACCTGTCCCTGCCGCGAAAGAATTGGAATGAAAACCGACGCAGCGGCGGACTTCCCGGGGCGACGCGAGTCTTCGCCGGTCTCGACCTCGAATAACTTCCGGCGCCGGGACTGGCGCCGCATGCTCGAGCACGCCATTCCGGCACGCCGATCAAGGCGCTCCGCCACACGTTCGCCCGCTCCACATCGCCCCCGTGAGAGTCTTGCGTATGCGCGGCGAGCTTCGGGCACAGTTCCATCCAGGTGACGGTGGACGTGTACGGGCACCCGTGCCCGGCGGGAATCGCGACGCCGCCGATCGTCTCGACGTCGTGGCGTCTCCGGAACGCGCACCCAGACGCACCCCGGCAGCGCGAGTCGCGCTAAGTACAAAGCCACCCAAGGGAATCGAACCCTCGACCTACCGATTACGAAACCGTCCAGAGAGGGCGAGTGAACGCCGATCTACGCGCTTCGTGTGATTCGCGACCTTGCAGCTGAGGCGGTTTCAGCCTGTTTCGGTCGAGGTGGGTCAAGTTCGGGGCTCAACTGCCACCGGTGCAGCCGCCGGCCCACGATCGACCCCTTAGCGTCGTCGATCCTGCGCGAAGCTCTGGCCCCGGATCGGAGACCGGGGGAAGCCCCCCACGGCCTTTCGCGAATGCTCATGAAGGTGCGCGAGTAATCGCAGACCCGAAATTTCCGGGGAGCAATGCGCGCATTCCTGGTCATGGCTGCGTCGTCGTGGTCTCGAGCCTGAAACCCTCCTGACTCTGGCGTGGGCGGCCGCGGGATCCCAATCCCGTGTGGGTCGCTCGATCCTTGTTCGGCCGACGCAGGCATTCGTCGGGTCGCACACTCCGGCGCCCCCTGGCCCAGCCACTCACCACCAAACCAATGGAGGATCACGCATGACCCGTATCGTCCCGACTCTCGGCGCGCGTTCGCTCCCACGCTTCGTGGCGACGTTTGCCGCCGCTGGCGCTGTTACTCGGCGTGACGGCGGCGCAGGCCGAGACTCCGCGCGGGAGTGCCAGATGGCGAAGAACAAGATCGCCGGCAAGTACGCAGCCTGCCTCACGGAAGCGCCGAAGGCGAAGTTCGTGGCATCAGGGGATCGGAGTGAAACATGGTGGCGAGGCGCTGACGAAATGCGAGTCGAAATTCACCAGCGCCTGGCTGGAGAGCGGCCGCCAATGCAGCGGAGGCGAACGTTTGCGATGCCTCGACGCTCCACTGACTGCGGGGGACTTCAAAACGATCCTAGCAGAGTCTGGTGACAACATCGCGACCGCACTCGCGGGCTTCGGGCTCACCGGTTGCACCGCCGACCTTCGCGGCCGCCCTGCTTTGCGGCAACGGAATGATCGACCCGGGTGAGGATTGTGACTTTGGAACGTTGAACGGCAAGGCGTGCACGACACAGGGTTTACCGGGCGGGATTCTCGCGTGTGGGGCCCGAATGTGAGTTCGATACGGCGGGCTGCGCACATGTCAGCTACCGCGACGCCGACACCCCACCGCGACACCCCACCGACGCGCCGCTCTGTACGCCGCATTCCAGTGGGATCCCAGCACCGACAACTGCGACGGGACGGTGAGCGACAGCGCGACTTCGTTGATTTGGGGGAAAAACCGCGGCCGTAGGTAGCGGGCAGAACTTTGCCGACCCGCACTGGCGTGGACAGCACCTATACGTGGGGCCAGATACGACGGCGCCGTATGCGCCAAACGGGACCGCGCGCACGGATTTTCTCGTCAAGCCCAACGCCCCGCCATGTTTTTGCGGGCTACCGTGACCGGCGGCTGCCGAAGGGTGCTGGGTCGGCCCGACTGGGGCTATCCGTCAGGCGAACCCGCTGAGTTGGAGAATCTATTCCCCGTCCCACATGCATGACGAGCCCCTGCATCGACCTCGATCTTCGGGCCGACTACGAGCGACCCGATGGGCTATTGGTCAGCGACTTCATCCCTCCCCACTGATCCCTTCCGCGCGTGGGGCGTGAACTTCAGGGATTCTTACGTAGGCTGGGCTGCAGTACGACTGGAACCTTGTACGTTCGGGCAGTGCGGCTGGAGGCTCGTGATTGAGCAGTCGGCTACAGGTGGTGAATGTACCAGGGCACCGCGCCCAAGGGACCGCGATGTTGCCGACTCTCGCGGTTCTCACGGCCCAACGGCACAACTGAACGCAGAGCGTCACTGCTCTGTGACACCTGACGGGCCTCGCATCGCATGAGTTGACTCGCGTCCATTCCCGCCTGGCTGCACCCCTCCAAAATCCCATGGGGCAACCTCGTGTCGGTTCAGTCCGAGCTGGGCGCTGCGATGGACTTTCCGAAGGCGCACGGGGCTTTGAGAAGAAGCGCAGCGAACCTAACGCGACCGGACGCATGCATCGTAACGATGTCGGAAGCTTTACGGCATCGCGGTGCGTCGGGTCGTGCGTCGACTTGGCGGCTGGCGTTCGGGCATCTTGGGCACGAGTCGACACACAGGTGACGGGGTGTTGCCGACAGTGCGAATGGCGCGGGTCAAAGCGGGCGTAGGTGCCAGCTTCGGTAGCCGGAGTGCCGCTGAGATGACGACGCTGCACGCCTTCGGGCTGGTAGCAGTAGTGTGGTGGCGAGCGCCGGTAGAGTAGCTGTTCCCCTGGATTCGGTTTTCCTGGGGGCTGCCAAAAGAATCAGCGGGTCACAGCCAGACAGACGCGCTGAGGTGGAAACTGGCCGTTCGCGCTTGCACTGCCGTTTGCCATAGGTGAAATGGACGAAGAGGTGAGGTGGTGAAAGGTGGGAAGAAAGGAAATTGCGCTCTACCGTTTTCACTGTTTAGGTGGAACAAGTGGACTCTTCGGGGGGCGAGGTGGGATGGCAAGACGAGCGCACGTCGCGCATCGCATGCTCCACGGAATAGAGCTCGGAGTCTAGAGACGATCGGGCGCTTGCGCAGTCCCCACGACTCTTCGCTCGAACAGTCGTCGGCGTCTTCATCGTCATCGTTCCCAAGTGAGAGTTGCTGACCTGATTTGCAGTTCTCAAACTCATCGCAATCCGAGGCGGCTTGCGCAGCTTCATCGGAGGCATCGTTGGCGCGCCGTCGAAGCGCGTGTCGAGATCCGATCTCGCACGAAGAATAGTCTACGTCAGCCGCCCAAGTACCGGCAGGCGAGGTATGGCGCGATCGAAGGGGGCGCTCACTAGCAGCAAGGCGCAGCCCGGCGATGCGAGAGAGCCGTACACCTGTAGCGAAATCTTCAACAATTTGCACCTAGTGCCGCCCGAATGCCCAGCGCAACCTGATCCTGAGAGACCGCTAAAGAATTCCCACGTCGCTCACGCTCATATCGACCATGCTCGGCAGCGAGAGTGAACGCGAGGTCCAGCGGCTGCTGAGCTGGCCATGAGCGGTACCATCGTCACGAGAAGTAGAAACGGCCGCACTGCAGTCATCCGAGTTCTCCTCTCGCACTCACAATACGCCGGCGCATAATTCGGACCATCCGCAACGCGGAGCCAAATGCGGAAACCGCAGTTTTGCTGTCTCATTGCGTTCTCGATATCGCCTAACAGCCTTGCCAGCAAAGATCGTGTTCAAGAGGTCGGCGGCACCCACTGCAAGGTATCGGTAATCGTACACTTGCGCATAGCCATAATAGGTAGTGGTGCTCGTCCCCGAATAGTAGCCACTGTAATTCGACTGCGCCGTTCCAGTGAAGCTGACAGAGCTATAGCCGGCGAGCGCAATCAAGATGTCGCGCAGTGCCGCTTCGCTCACCGCTCGATTAGCAAGGTTAGCCGTGGACTCGTAAGCTCTGGCGAGATCGAAACAGATTAGCTTCTGAGTGGGTAGAAATTCATAGACGAGCCACTGCTGGCCCTCGGGTTGTATACGACGCCGCGGTACCCGCCCTTCTGGGTCGATTGGAGCCCAAATACGATGGGACGAAAATCAAAGATGCGCAGCTGCTTTGTCGCCGCATCCTGAAAGTACAATCTGTACATTCCCTTCGAAGTCGAGTTCAACATGCCATAGCGATCGTCTGCCGTTAGGAACAATCTATCGAAGTCAGGCGACACGCTTCGGCGGAGGGGCGTGCGGATAGAGCGTGATGTCGATCGCGCTGTCCTTGGTGCAGGCTCGTCTCGTTATCGACAATGTCAGCAAAGTAGTCTTTGTCGCCGACCATGCTCACATAATTGATTCTGACACCTGGCGCCGAACCGTCGCTCACCAGGAGGCGATCCCAGTCGCTGTGGAAGCCGGCTGGAATCGGTCGCGCCACCAATTTGAGTATTCCGTCAGCAGTATTGTCACTGTAATAAACGTTGTGTCCGTGGTTGGCGATCTGGGCCTGAATCTTTGGATCGTCGTTATAGGAAAGTTCTTCTGCCAGATTTCTCATCGAAGGTCCTCAGCTTGATCGACGTGAAATTCTGCGCTTCTCCGATCCGCAATTTGGTAGTGGCCGGCTGTCTCTTGCTCTTGCATCTGTTTGAGATATCTTGCTTGATTGAACGCGCAAGCCGGAAGAACGAGAAGTACCACTACGATCAAATGTCGCATATGAGGTTTTGGTTCGTACCGTAAAGACGCCCGTCGCCTATTCCGGATGCCGAGGCTCACAGGCCATCGAGGATCTCTCTCCGCTTGTTCTGATATTCTTCCTCGGTCACGAACCCCCGATCGCGTAGTCGCTTCAACTCGTCGAGGTCGACGCTCCGTGTCGCCGCTTACGTTCCGAGCACCCGAGCCTCCCGTCGGGCGGTTCGTATCCACAAACCCCGAGGTATGCGGCGGTGTCGTTGCCTCACCGCCGGCCGCAGGCGCCCGATGGCAATGGTAGCCGCCGTTCTTGGCGGTCGTGATGGCATCCATTGGCATCGAGACCGCCGCCATGGGCGAACGCTGCGACCGGTAGCAGCATCGCCAGGATTGCTACTCCACGCGTGAGCATCGAGACCGCGAACGCGGTAGCGAGCCAGCGGACAAAGGAGGGTGAGGGCACGTGCGTTGCCTCCGAGCACGCGGAGTAGGTGCGGGCAGTTTTAGGGGACCCGGCCGTGATCAACACCGGTCCGGTGGAGTTCGAAAAGATGAGGGGAAGGGATAGCGGTACACCACATGTAGCGGATTCTTGGGACCATTCCGAGGGAGTTTTTGGGGCAGTTTCCGACTGCTCCAGCATCGAAGGCGCGCGTCGTCCCGCTCGGTACGGTTAATCCTTGTGCAGCCTCGGCTCCGAACGTATTCAATACCTCGCGCAAAAGCGTCAGGCGTTGACCCGAAGTGATCCGATGGCAGTCGCGATCGTCACGTCGACCAGGAGACCGCGCGCGCGCGATTTTTGGCATTCAGCTTCTCGCGTTTCCCGATCGCATGCCGGCGCAGGTACAGTGCGCTATAGGATCCGCCACGTCCGCCAGCTCGAAGGTGATCCATATTGGGACAAATATTGCCGGGGACCCGCACTGACACTGGCGCTTAGCTGCCGCGCATCATGTTTGGTTCCGCCTTAAAAACATTCGCCCGAGCCGGGATGCACGTGCTAGGGATTCCATACCCTCCGCACCTGACCTTGAAGACCCTGCCGTAGACCACGAGAAGGAGAAACACCTTCGACGCCGACGCGAACTGCCGCGCTGCTTGCCGTGCCCCTCGTTGTATTCAGCCTTGCCGTTTCGGGCTGCACTGAATCCTTTCAGATTCGATCCTACCCCGGTGGCGCCAGAGCACTGGTTGACGGGAAGGCAATCAGGAAGCACACCGACCGAAGTCGTAATTCCACGCAGTCAGGCCGGTCTTACCCACAAGTGGCGGGTAGAGTTTCGGAACTGCGACTACGCCGAGGGCGAGGGTTCACCCGGGCATCGCCCCGGGTCGGATCATCGCCTACTTCTTCACGGCCGGTATCTTCGCGGCGATTAGAGGGCCGTACTACTATAACGACGTCGACGCGATGTTGACGGGTGGCGATTGTGAAGGGGGGTCAGGCCAGGCAAGTCGCACCATTGCAGCCCGGCATCATGATTCAGAACATCGTCGGCGACAAAATCAGGCGGGCACTGCGATGGAGGTCTCAAAGACGCAACGGCTCTCCGAACGCCTGACCACTCTTCGCTGACCTCTACAACCGTAAGCTCATTTCGGAAGAGGTCTACGACCGGGGAGATGAAGAGAGGCGATCGACGAATCGCGCTGACTCTCCGCTCTCCGTCGAACAGGCAATGATCGGCTCCATCGGTCCAGGCACCGGCCCCATCGGACGCCCGCCTCCTCGACACGATCTTCTCGAACTTATACCCGCTATCCGCAGTGCAGGGGTTCGAGAGACATTCGGCGGTCCACTGCGATCCCGGCTGCCAGCGCGATCGCGGCGAGCACTTCCACCGCGAGTGTCCCTGCGGGCAATGCCCCTAGTTGATACGTGCACCGTGGATCACGCCGGTCGCCCGACTCGCCTTGGTCGGCACCGCTCCAGGAGGCCACCAATGCCATCATTCCGGTCTTCATCATGGGTTCGTGATCGTCGCGATGATCGCCGCCATCGCCGGCGGTCTCGCGCGTCCCTCGATCGCCCTGGCGCAAGCCCACGTGCTCGTCGACGGAATCCATCGCGTGCGGCGAGGTCAAGCCGGTGTGCATCACCGCCGTCGGCCAGACGGACTGCTTCACGTTCACCGCCGAAGCGGGCGAGGTCGTGAACCTCCTGTCGAAGGCCGTAGGCGTAGGCTCGAGCATCGAGGCGTGCATCCCAGCTCCGTGGTCCTTCCGGGAACATCATCGGCGCGGACGCCTGCGGGCAGCCGAGCACGATCACGCTTCCGGCCACCGGCACCTACACGATCAGGCTCTTCGATCAGTCGAACGACGAGACCGGCGCGTACAACGTGCAGGCCCAGGTGCTGTCGGCGACCACGTCGAGCTGTCCTGCAGCGCAGCAGTCCCATGCGGTGACACGCGCAGCGGCATTCTCGGGTCGATCGTCCAGAGCAATACCTACCGCTTCGTCGCCACGCGGAAGCCGGCGAGGTGGTGAGCATCACGGCCGCCGACGTCAAAGACCCACCGTTCGAGGCGATGCTGGCAGCTCTACGCCGCCGACGGGAGCCCTCGGAACCCTGGAAGGCGCCGAGGCCACGCGTACGCTCCCCCGGCCGCGGGGGTCTATACCGTTCGGGTCTTCGACGTCGAGCAACGACGCCACCGGGACGTACTTCCTCGACGTCACCGTGCTCTCGGCGACGGCGGCGGCTTGCCCCGACGCGAAACTCGCATGCGGCGGGATCCACGCGGGCAACATCAGCGGGCTCGCGGACAACGACGTTCCCATTGGATCACGACGACGATCCCGGAACGAGGTCGTCGACATCACGACCGCCACGACCTCCCGGAACGATAAAGGCGTGCTGGCTTCTCTACAATGCCGACGGCACCTCGACGGGAGACGCGATCGTCTGCGGTCACAGTGAGCGCGTGTTCGCCGCGCCGGGCGCGTACGTGCTCCGCGTCTTCGATCTCACCTATGACGGTGCGGGGACCTACGACGTCTCCCGCGATGACCGTCCCGGCGATGCCATCGCGCCGCCAACGGCGACAACCAACTGCAACCGAGACGAGCCCCCGTCTCCGACGGATTATTGCAACCCGCGACCGCGACACCTACGCCTACACCCACGAAGTACTGAGACGCCGTCCGCCACTTTGCGACGCCCCACAGCAGCAGAGATTCCGACCCCAACCGACACTCCGACTCCAGACCAGCACTCCCACAGCGACACCCACCGCGACAGAGAACCGCTGCGCCGACCCCAACTGGCACCGCGACGCCCACGGCCACGGCAACCGCTACAGCGACACCTACTGAGACGGCTACCGCCACCGTGACGCCAGCCGCTATTCCGACCGACGCGTCTACGCCCGCCGCCGCGCTTCCACTCTACACGCTCGGCTGCGGGCGCAAGCGCCTGAGACGGGCTGTGCAGTCGTCCGACATCGTCGCTTAGATCACGAGATCGTTCTCGGGGCGATCGGCTCCCCGACAAGGGCGACCTGGTGTCGTGGAAGTGGACAAAGGGTCAGGGCGACCCTCAAAGCGGAGCTTTTGGCGACCCCACTGACGGCACGGAATACGTGCTCTGCGCCTACGACCACGCAAGTGGCATCCCGAGGAAGCCAAGTGCTGGCCGCGAACGTCCCCGCTGGCGGCACGTGTAGCGATGGGCGCCCCTACGCTGGAAGGCGACAACCCGAGGCTTCAAGTACCTCGACAAAGCAGCCAGCCAGGGCGGCATCGTCTCGCTTACTCCTCAAGGAAGGCCTAGAAGGCGCCTCTGCCATGACGGATTGAGGGTAAAGGTGGCTTCAACCTGGGAATGCCCCCTTGCCGTGTTGGCGCAGGGCATCCTCGGTTGTGGTGCAACTCAAGAACGATGACGACCGACTTCTGCTGGGAAGCCGCGTTCTCGGCGCCCGCGATCAAGAACACCGAGATCGAGTTCCGGAGGACAAGTCAGATTAGGCCTTGGTTGGACGAGTACCGTCACTCAAAGGGAGGGATCAGTCTTCCTTCGACTACAACCATGCATCGGCGCTTGACCCCGGCGGCATCGTTCTCTTACGACACGCGTTCCATGAACGTCGAGACGATCCAGTCGGCACGGACGGTCCTGGCCGATGGTCGCGGTGGCGCTCCATACGGCGCCTCCGGCAGGGGCGAGCAGTTCGCCCCTCAGGCGGGGACCACGTCGACTTCGGCACGGGCATCCTGACGATTCCTCGCTCGAAATCAGGTGAAGCGCGGCGGGTCCCGATGAACGACACCGTGCGCGAAATCCTCCGAGCCTTGCCGAGCCGCTTGAAGGGACCCTGGGTGTTCCCGAGCGCCACCGGCGAGACGCCGATCGACGCCAGAAACTACATCAACCGCGTCTTCGAGCCGGCGATGGAGAAGGCCAGCATCGAGGGCTTCCGCTGGCACGATCTCCGCCACACGTTCGCGAGCCGTCTCGTCATGGCCGGCGTCGACCTCCGCACGGTGCAGGAGCTGCTGGGGCACAAGACGCAGGCGATGACGCTCCGCTACTCCCACCTCTCGCCGGGCCACCAGCTCGACGCCGTGCAACGCCTCACGACTCGGCCAACTGCCACCACTACAGCCACCGACGCTGCGACCGAGGATCTAAGTACAAAGCCACCCAAGGGAATCGAACCCTCGACCTACCGATTACGAATCGGTTGCTCTGCCAGCTGAGCTAGGGTGGCGTGGTGGGTGGAAGCGGGGTGAGGGCGAGACCATAAAGGCTCGCGACGGGATGGTCAATCGTCTAGAAGCGCGGGCATGCGCGCCGTCGTACTCAAAGAACCCGGAGTCTTGAAGGTCGAATCCGTTCCCGATGCGACGCCCGACGCGGGCGAGATCCTGCTGCGTGTCCGCGACTGTGGGATCTGCGGCTCGGACCTGCACGCGGCGAAGTTCGGGATCGGGATGCCGCCGGACACGATCATGGGGCACGAGTTCGCGGGCGAGATCGCGGCGTTGGGGGAGGGCGTCGACGGGTGGAAGGTCGGGGAACGGGTGGTCTCCCTTCCTTATATGTCGTGCGGCACGTGCGACGCGTGTCGCGGCGGCTACGGCTTCCACTGCGCGACGATGCGCAACGATCGGGCTCGGGCGATTCCGGGAGCGTACGCGGAGCTCGTGCGGGTCCAGCCGGCGACGTGTCTCCGCGTTCCCGACGAGGTCACGATGCGTGAAGCGGCGCTGGTCGAGCCGCTCGCGGTCGGTCTCCACGCGGTGCGGCTCGGACCCGTCGGTCCGGACACGGCGTGCGTCGTGATGGGCGCGGGGCCGATCGGGGCGGTCACGATCCTGTGGGCCCGCCACGCGGGCGCGCGCGCGGTGGTCGCGTCGGATCCGTCGCCCGGCAGGCGCGCGCTCGCGACCCGCCTCGGCGCGCATGCGGTCGTCGACCCGAACGCGAGCGATCCTGGTGCCGCGCTCCGCGCGCTCGCCGGCGTCGACCCGGCGGTCGTGCTCGAGTGCGTCGGCGTCAAAGGCACCATCAACGCGGCGATGCAGCTCGCGGCCCTCCACGGCCGCGTGGTCGTGCTCGGCGTTCGCGCGGAGACCGACGAGATCTTCCCACTCATCGGCATCATGAAAGAGCTCGAGCTCGCGTTCGCGCTCGCCTACAGCCGCGAGGAGTTCGCGGCGGCGCTCGAGCGCTCGCGCCGGACGCCATCGACGTGACGCCGCTCGTCACCGACGTGATCGGCCTCGCGGACGTTCCCGAGGCGTTCCGGGCGCTCGAACGCCCGACCACGCAGTGCAAGGTATTGATCGAATTCCCTGAGCAGCGTCGCGAGTGCCAGCGCGCGATGCTACGACCCGACGATCAGCCGGGCTTGGTGACGTTGGCGGCCTGCAGTCCTTTCGGACCCTGGGCCACCTCGAAGTTGACGCTCTCGCCCTCTTGTAGGGACTTGAACCCGCTGCCGTTGATCGCGGAGTAGTGCACGAACACGTCCTGACCATCGTCGCCGGTGATGAAGCCGTATCCCTTTTGCGCGTTGAACCACTTCACTTTCCCAGTGGGCACGAGATCCTCCTGCTAGATCCTCACCCGCGCGGCTGAGCTCGCGCAGATGCGAAACGCGCTGGCGATTAACACGGAACGGAATCGGCGGGCAAGAAATTTCGCACCAGAACGACGCAAATCGAGTGACGCAGAGCGGCGGTTGTCTCCCCGCATCTCGTCACTTATAAGCGGCGCCATGTCAGTGAGGGGACCGATCGCCGTCGAGGCGAGACTGGTGACGCTGTTCAGCTACTACCGGGACGCGGAGCTGCGCGGCGCGACGTTGCTGCTGAAGCTGTTGCAGCGGATGGACGACGCCGACGCGCAGGTGAAGCTCACGAAGCACCTCGAGGAGGAGGTGCACCACGCCTGGCTCTGGACCAAGCGCATCACCGACCTCGGCGGCGTACCGGAACAGATCGACGACGGCTACCAGCGCCGCATCGGGCACGAGGTCGGGATCCCGCGGACGCTCGAGCAGCTGTTGGCGCTCACCATCGTCGTGGAGGAGCGTGCGCTCACCCGCTACCTCACCCACCTCGCGACCGCGGGGGTCGACGACGAGACGCGTACCGTCCTCCACGACGTGACCAAGGACGAGAAGTGGCACCTCTCGTGGATCGAGCACAAGCTCCGTGAGCTCGCAGGGCCCGACGGCGACGTGCGGGTGAGCGCGCTGCTCACGCGCTACCGCGACGTCGATCGGCGTGTCTTCGCCGATCTCGAGCGCAAGGAGCGCGAGACGTTCGGCTTCTCGCTGGCGGACGCCACGGCGTCCTGATTCGTGACGCGCCCGAGGGGACGGACGCGGAGGCTCCGCTACCGGCTCGAGTACGCGGGGCTGCGGCTCGTGACGGGCGCGCTCGGGACGCTGCCCTTGCCGGTCGCGATGCGGTTCGCCGCGGCGGTCGCGGCGCTGGTGATCCGGGTCGCGCGCCCGATCCGGCGGATCGGGCTCACGAATCTCGCCATCGCGTTCCCCGAGAAATCCGCGGCCGAGCGCGCCGCGATCCTGCGCGCGAGCTATCGGAACCTCGGCCGCATGGTCGCCGAGTGCGCCCACCTCGCGGACATCACGCCGGCCAACGTCGACGCGACCGTCCGCTTGGAGGGCGAGAGCGACCGGATCTGGCATCAGGAGATCGTGCCGCGCCTGCAAACGCAGGGCGTCCTGATCCTGACCGGCCACTTCGGGAACTGGGAGCTCTTCGCCTACGCGTACGGCCTCCGCGGCTACCCGGTGTCGCTCGTCCACCAGACCATCAAGAACCCGCTCGTCGACGTCTACGTCGAGCGCATGCGGAGCGGCGGCGGCACGCGGCTCTTCCGCAAGCGCGAGGCGGCGCGCGCCGTGCTCCGCGCGCTCAAGGAGCGGGCGCTGGTCGTGCTGCCGCTCGACCAGAATCAGTCGCGCCGCGCCGGGATCTTCGTCGACTTCTTCGGCCTGCCGGCGAGCACCAGCGACGGGCTCGCCCGCATCGGCGTCCGCAACGACGCGCCCGTCTACCCGGCGTTTCTCGTGCGCGACGGGACGAGCGCGCGCCATCGCATCGTCTTCTTGCCTCGCGTGGAGATTGCGAGTATGGCGGACCGCGATTCAGCCGCGCACGAGCTCACACAACGCTGCACGGCCGTACTCGAATCGATGATCCGCACCCATCCCGATCACTGGCTCTGGACCCACAAGCGTTGGCGGACACGCCCGCTCGGCGAGCCGGAGCTCTACGACGTTTGAGGAGACGAGCGATGGCGACCACGAAGCGTAGCAAGAAGGGACGCGCCACCTCGAGTCGTGCCATCAAAGCAGCGCGCGGCCGCGCCACGAAGGCGGCGAAGTCGGCGCCCAAGCGGAAGACGGCGACGCGGGCGATGGCAAGCGCCAAAACGAGCGCCAGGACCAAGCCCGTCGCCAAGCCGAAGGTCGCCGCGCCGTCCACCAAGCGAGCCGCCGCCGAGCCTCGGGAAGTGACGGCGCTGAAGGCCAAGTTCCAGCGCGAGCGGAATGCGCTCGAGAGGAACCTGACCGAAGCCGTGCGCGAGATCGGCGTCCTCCGGCATCACGAGCTCCGCGCGATGCAGCTCGAGCGCCAGCTCGCCGACCGCGACGCCATCATCACGCGCCTGCAGACGCAGCTTTCGGATCTCGAGCGGCGGCCCGCCGAGCCCGTGTACGTCCGCGAGGTGCAGCAGTCGCTGGCGCTCGGCGGCTCGCCGCACGACACCGAGGCGGCGGACCTCGACGAGTTCGAGGACGAGCGGCTTCCCGACGACGCCGATCTCGTGTCCGACGAGGAGTAGCGCTCCTCGGGACGGTTAGGGGTCCCGCCGCTGCACCGTTCCGGCGCCATTGGCGATGTCGCACGCCGTATTTCCCCAATTGTGCCCTCGCATTCTCGCTCACCCGGATTAGACGTGAGCGCCGCTTTGCCTTGAATCCATGATCCCAGAGGTTTAGCTTGGCGCTCCTCACGTCATGGCGTGAGGCATTGGAGTTTTCAGGAAGTGGTCCTCGGTGTGGGAAGCCGTGGCATTCGCGCTCGGCTTCGGCGTCTCGCTTTTCTTGATAGCAGGGAGAACCTAGACCATGGCAAAAACGCGCGTACTACTCGCGGAAGACCATACCGTCGTCCGGCAAGGGCTCCGAAAGATCCTCGAGTCCGACGCCGAGATCGAGATCATCGGCGAGGTGGGGGACGGTCGCGGGGCGGTCGAGGCGGCCAAGCGTCTGCGGCCGACGGTCGTCGTGATCGACATCGGCCTCCCGGGCTTGAACGGGATCGAGGCGACGAGCCAGATCATGAAGGGTACCGAGGGCGTGAGCGTGCTCATTCTCTCGATGCACTCCGACGACGTCTACGTTCGCCAAGGTCTGAAAGCCGGGGCGAAGGGTTACCTCCTCAAGGACTCCGAGGATCTCGACCTCATCAAGGCGGTGAAGTCGCTCGCGCGCGGCGGATCGTATTTCAGCCCGTCGGTATCGAAGGTGTTGCTCGCCGGCTACCTGAACGAGTCCGGCACGACGGCGGGTGAGGACGCGTTATCACGCTTGACCGGGCGCGAACGCGAGGTGCTCCAGCTGATCTCCGAAGGCAAGACCAACAAAGAGATCGCCCGCATCCTCTCGCTCAGCATCAACACGGTCGAGAGCCACCGCAAGCACGTCATGGAGAAGCTCGATCTCCACAACACCGCCGAGATCGTGCGCTTCGCCGTCCGCAAAGGCATCGTGCAGTAGCATCCTGTACGCCCGCTGCGCGGGGCTAATGAAGCAAGAGCGTGAGGAGCCCGAGGAAGAAGAAGAACCCGCAGCAATCGGTGAAGGTGGTGAGCACGACCGCCGACGCGACCGCCGGGTCGATGCCGCACCACTTGAGGCCGAGGGGAATGAGCACCCCGACGAGCGAGGCGATGCAGAGGTTGCCGACGATCGCCAAGGCGACCACGAAGCCGATGAGCGGCATGCCCTTCCACGCGTAGGCGAAGATGGCCGCCACCACGCCGAGGGCGAGGCCGTTCAGCGCCCCGGTCAGGAACTCCTTCATGACGACGCGCCGCGCGTTCAGAAAGGTGAGATCGCCGAGTGCCAGGCCACGAACGACGAGCGCCAACGTCTGCACGCCGGCGTTGCCGCCGCTCCCGGCGACCATCGTCATGAAGGCGGCGGCGATGGCGAGGTTCTGGATCGTGCCCTCGAAGAAGGCGACGACGCTCGCGGAGAGGAAGCAGGTGCCGAGGTTGATGATGAGCCAGGGAAGGCGGCGCCGCACCGACTCGCGCACCGACTCGTGGACCGAGGCCTCGTTGCCGAGACCGGCGAGCCGGTAGATGTCTTCCGACGCTTCCTCCTCGATGACGTCGACGACGTCGTCGACGGTGATCCGTCCGACCAGCCGGCCGGCGCCGTCGACGACCGGCAGCGACAGCAGATCGTACTTGCTGAAGAGGGTCGCGACCTCCTCCTGGTCCATGCCGGTGTGGGCCGCGGCCGGGTCGACCTGCATGATGTTGCGGAGCGCCGTCCGCGGATTGGTGAGGATCAGCGAGCGCAACGGCAGCACACCGATCAGGTGCTGCTGCTCGTCGACCACGAAGATGTTGTGGATGTCCGGGACGTCGGCGGCGCGGCGGCGGACCGTGTCGATCGCGTCGTCGACGGTCGCCTCGGCCGGGAGCGCGACGAACTCGCGCTGCATGATGCCGCCGGCCGACTCCTCGTCGTAGCGCAGGAGATCGCGGACGTCGGCCGAGAGACCGCGGCGGGATGGACTGCAGGAGCCGCTCGACCTTCTCGCGCGGCAGCTCCGCCAGGAGGTCGGCGGCGTCGTCGGACTCGAGCGCCGTGACGAAGGCCCGCAGGCGGGCGTCGGGGAGCGCGTCGAGAAGCGCGTCGCGCGCCTGGTCCCCGAGGAGGCTCAGGACCGCGGCGGCGCGCTGCGTCTCGAGCTGCGCGAAGAGGCGCGCGCGGATGTCGTCCTCTTCGATCGCGTCGAGCAGCTCGGCGGCGTCGGCGGGTGCAGGCGCTGCATCGCGTCCTGCACCTGCTCCTCGTGCCCCATGTCCGCGAGCATGACGAGGTGATCAGTGGTTTCGGGGGCGTCATGGGCACGAGCGCTCGCGGCAGATGAATCCCGACCGCCTAGCACAGGACTTCGGAAGATACAGTTCCGCACTCGACCCCTTATCCTCGTTCGTCGAGAACCCTATGCTCGGGGACGCATGCGGGGCCATCGCCACACCGTCATCCTGGTCGACGACGAGGGCGAGATGCGCGACGGGCTGCGCGACCATTTGATCGCGACCGGGGTGGACGTGCTGTGCGCGCGCCACGGCCGGGCCGCGCTGCAACTGGTGGCCCTCGGCATCCAATCCGTGCGCCTTTCTCGTCGACGTCGAGAGCCCCGGCGTTGCCGGTGCCGAGCTTCGGCGCGCGCTCCAATACGATGCGAGCCTGCGTCACATCCCCGTCGGCGTGCTGCCGCCGCTCCGCCAGCGGATCGCCCGGCCCGGTCCGGCGATCGACGTGGACGAGCTGCTGCGCGCCGCGACGCAATGCTGCACCGACCTGGTGGCTTTCCGCCGCCCGGCGTCCCAGAGCCGGCTCGCCGTCGCGACCCGGCCCCTCCGCGGTCCGCGCACCCGCGCCCCAGCCGTTATTGAATTTCGGCCCCGTGCGCTTCGGCGCTGCGCGCCCAATGCTCCGATGGCTGCGGACCGCGGAGTGAATCCGCGGTCCGCGGAATTTCGCCCTCGTGCGGTCGGCGCTGCGCGCCGATCCTCCGATGGGCGTCGGTGCTCGCCCTTCGATCAGTGCGAGGTGAAGAAGGTCTCGAGGGCGGCGTTCACCGCGGCGGGGTTCTCGATCGCCGGGCTGTGCCCGGCGCCCGCGATCAGTGACGAGCTCGGCGCCGATGCCGTCGGCGAGCTGACGGGCGTGGTGGGGCGGGAAGATCTTGTCCTCGTCGCCCGCGATCACGAGTGTCGGCGGCTGGATTTTGCCGAGGCGGTCGAGCGTGTCGTGCGCGAGGTCGGCGTCGACCTGGCGGCAGTAGCCCTCGGCGGACTGGGGATTGGGCGCGCCGAGGAAGAGCTGCACCATGGCGTCGACGCCGATCGTGTTGAGGAAGGTGTGGCCGACGCCGGTCAGCAGGATGGCCTCGAGGAAGGCGGCGGGCTCGAGGGTCGTCCGCAGGCGCTTCCAGGTGCGGAAGAGGGCGCGGGTGTACTCGTCGTTCTGGGCCCAGCTGCCGATCAGGGAGAGGGTACGGACCCGATCGGGAGCGGCGAGGGCGAGCTCTGGCCGATGGCACCGCCGAGCGAGTGCCCGACGACGTGGGCGGCCGGGAGATCGAGCGCCGCGAGCAGCCCGTCGACGTCGGCGGCCATGTCGCGGGGCCCGTAGCCACTGGTCATCTGGCTGCTCTCGCCGACGTCGCGGTTGTCGATGGTGAGGCAGCGGTAGCGGTCGGCAAACGCGGCGACCTGCGGTCCCCACACGGTGCGGTCGAGGCTCGTGCCGCTCAGGAAGACGAGGGCCTCGCCGTCACCAACCTCGTCGTAGGCGAGCTCGACCGCGCCGACCTGGATCCGCGCCATGATGCTTACTCGGGCTCGGCGGTGGCTGCCGGCGCGGGTTGGGCGAGCGGACGCGCCCGCAGCGTCTCGGCGACCGGCGGCACGGCCTTGATGATCATGTCGATGCGAGCCGCGTTCGGGCCGATCGCCTCGACCAACACCTTCTCGTAGTCGTCGAGGGCAGCCGCGAGCTCGGCGGTCTTGTCGGGCTGGATGGCATGCTCGTCGGCGGTGAGGGTCGCGTTGATGCGGTCGGCGATCCCCTCAACGTCTTCTCGTGCTCCTCGCCGATCTTCTCCCCGACGCACTCCGCCCACACCGTATGGAACGCGATCGTCGCCGGCACCTGGCGGCGGAGCCCGCCGCTCAGGTTGTAGAGACGGTCGGCCAGGACGTCGGCGTTCGGCGGCCGGCGGCGGGAGACGAAGGCGTTCAGCTGCACGAGCCGATCGCAGAGCTTTCCGTAGCCCATGCGCTCGGCGACGATGCTGACGGCCTCGCGCATCTCTTGTCCGGTCGGGTTGGCCATGCGCGGGAAGCGATGCGGGCGCTGTCTTTTTCCGGTTTGATACGCGGAGTCAAGTCGAGCGGTCACGTCTCGACGGCGTCTCGACCGGCGCGTCGCCTCTCGACCGGCGCGTCGCCCTATCGAAGGCGCCTTGACCAGCATGCGCCCGCACCCGATTCTCGAATCCGGCATCCAACCCGATGCGGAGTCGCTCTCCGCGCCGAGCCGGCCATGGACCACGACGACGCCACCTCGCGCGATCTCACCTGCCGCGAGCTCACGGCGTTCGTGGCGGACTATCTCGACGACGCGTTGCCGCCGGCGGCACGCGTCGCCTTCGAGGCCCACCTCGGGGCGTGCGAGGACTGCATCGTCTATCTGCGGAGCTACCGGGAGACGATTCGACTCGAGAAGGCCCACGGCAAGGCGGACGACCAGAACCCGCCGGAAATGCCCGAGGAGCTCGTGCAAGCCATCCTGGCCGGCGCGGCGGGACGGGAAGCCTTAACCCTCGAGCACGTCCGCTGGGGAGATCGGCGCGGACTCGGCGGACCGAGATGGGCCTCTCTGAGCGCGCGGGTCGCGACCCGCGCCAGCACGATGCTGACGGCGATCGTGGCGCCGAGGCCAAGGAGAGTGGCGGTCCAATACACCGCGTCGTGCGGCACCGGCGTCCCGGCTGCCAGCGCTGCGACGTCGCCGATCAGCTTCCCGTAGTAGACGTAGAGAAACGCGCCGGGGAGCATCGCGCAGGATGCGAGCAGGTAGTCGGAGAAGCGGATCGTCGAGAGGCCGAGCGCATAGTTCAGTACGTTGAACGGGATGGCCGGCGAGAGGCGAAGCATCGCGACGATCCGCCGGCCCTCGACCGCGACGGTGCGATCGAGCGCGGCGAAGCGGGCGCGAGCGCGCGAGGCGCGGCTCGATCCACGGCCGCGCGAGCCCGCGTGCGAGCCAGAACGCGGCGACGCCGCCGAGGACCTCGCCGAGAAAGGCGTAGACGGTCCCGGGGCCGAGGCCGAAGACCGCGCCGGCCGCCATGGTGGGGAGCGCGCCGGGGACGAAGGCGAGCGTCAGGACCGACGTACCCGGCGACGTACGCGAGCGGTGCCCAGGCGCCCTGCGCGTGCACCCAGGCCGCGAAGCGCGGGATCTCGTCGCCGGCGGAGCGCACGAGCGCCACGATGGCGGCGATCACGACCACGGTCGCGGCGACGCGGAGCGACGAGCCCGGCGGTCACGAACCCCGGCGCTGTCCGCCCGTATGGGCACGATCATGGAGAGCTCCGCCACAGCCGTGGCGCTAGCGTACCGCCGCCGCGTTTGCCACCGCGACGCCGCTCGGTGTGCGCGGCATCGAAGATCCGATGCGAGACGCGCTCGCGCGCCGAAGTCTACCTACGCGGCGGCACCGCCCGCCGCGTGCGCTGCGCAAGCTCCACCCTCACAACACGCGCCGCCTCTTCCGCTGCCACCACGGGTCGGCGCTCACGCGCTGACGGTGGGCGCGCGCGACGGCGGGCGGCACGGGACTCTCGAAGCGCACGACGGCGCCGGTCGCCGGGTGCACGAAGCCGAGCGTGGTCGCGTGCAGGCAGAGCCGACGGACCGGGTCGGTCGCGGCGTGATAGGCGCGATCGCCGACCACGGGGTGGCCGAGCGCGGCCAGTTGCACGCGGATCTGATGGCGGCGACCGGTGCCGAGCGTCACGTCGAGCACGGTCGTCGTCGGGCCGCGCTCGCGGACGCGGTAGCGGGTGACCGCGAGGCGCGCCCCTCCTCACCCGGGCCGGCGCGTCGGACGTGGAGGGCGCTGTTCTGCACGATCCGGTCTTCGAGGGTCCCGGCGTCGCTCGCGACCCGGCCCTCGACGACGGCGACGTAGCCTCGGGTCACCGTGCGCGCGGCGAACTGCGACTGGAGATCGCGTTTGACGGCCGTCGACTTGGCCAGGACGAGGAGGCCCGAGGTCTGACGGTCGAGGCGGTGCACGATCAAGGACGCGACCGGCGGCCGCTTCGACTGGAGGTAGGCGAAGACGAGACGGTACGCGGTGCGTTCCTGGCCGGATTCGGTGGCGATGGTGAGGAGGTCGGCGGGCTTCTCGATCACGAGGAGCTGGTCGTCCTCGTGCACGAGGCGGAGCGGGTGGGAGAGGGTGACGCGCGCGACCGTCTCGGCGCCGAGCCGTACGCGGTCGCCGTCGGCGACGACCGCCCGTCCGTCGCGCACGACGGCACCGTTCACCGTGACGCGCCCGCGCGCGAGCCAGTCCTTCCGGCTCACGCCCGAGGCATCGGGAAAGATCTCCTTCAAACGCGCGGCGAGCGTGGCCATCCGCGCTTGTTAGCATCAATGGCCGCAGCATGCCGCCTCGCGTCCGCATCCCGTCCGCGCCGACGGCATCGGACCGATCGGGATGTCCGGTCGATTGCTACGCTCGCGTCCTCGGATTCACGGTAGTATCGGACGTCGAGGTCAACGGGGCCCGAGGTGGAGCGGCTCCGAGGGGGTGTTCGGCGTGCGGATGCGCGTGGTGCGGATGCGACTCGGCGACGAGGCAATCGAGCTGGCGGCGGATATCCGCTCCGCGCGGCCGACCGTTCCGGACGGCCTTCGTGTCGCCGAGCGCGGTGACTTTCGCCGACCGGCCCCTCGGCTTCCAGAGATCGTGCTCGCAGAGTAGGAGGCTCCGTGGATACGACACAGCCATGGCCGAGGCGACGCGCCTCGACGAAGACGCGCAACGCATCCGCAACTGGAAGCGCTGGGGGCCGTACCTCTCGGAGCGCCAGTGGGGCACGGTGCGCGAGGACTACTCCGAGCACGGCACGGCCTGGGACTACTTCCCGCACGACCACGCCCGGAGCCGGACCTATCGCTGGGGCGAGGACGGTCTCCTCGGGATCTGCGATCGCGAGTGCCGGCTCTGCTTCGCCGTCGCACTCTGGAACGGTCGCGACCCGATCCTGAAGGAGCGTCTCTTCGGCCTCGCCGGCCCCGAGGGCAACCACGGCGAGGACGTGAAGGAGCACTACTTCTACCTCGACTCGACCCCGACGCATTCGTACATGAAGGCGCTCTACAAGTACCCGCAGGCGGCGCTTTCCCTACGCCGACCTCGTCGCCGAGAACCGCCGGCGCGGGCTCCACGATCCCGAGTACGAGCTCGCCGACACGCGGCGTCTTCGACGAGCAGCGCTACTTCGACGTCACCGTCGAGTACGCGAAGGCGGGACCGAACGACATCCTCGTGCGGATCACCGTCGCCAACCGCGGCCCGGACGCGGCGCGCCTCGACCTCCTGCCGACGCTCTGGTTCCGCAACACGTGGTCGTGGGGACGGATCGGCGAGGGCTACTGGCGGAAGGGCAAGCTCCACCAGGTCGCCGACGGCGGTCGTCGAGGCCGAGCACCCGTCGCTCGAGCGCATGCGCTTCTGGGTGGAGCGTCACGAGGGCGATGCGCCCGAGCTGCTCTTCACCGAGAACGAGACCAACAGCGAGCGGCTCTTCGGCGTCCCGAGCGAGACGCCGTACGTGAAGGACGCGCTTCCACGCGTTCGTCGTCGACGGTCGGCGCGACGCCGTGAACCCGGCTGGCTTCGGCACCAAGGTCGGCGCGCACTACCGGCTCGACGTGCCGGCGCGGAGCAGCGTGATCCTCCGCGCCCGCCTCGCGTCGGTCGACGAAGCGCCGCGGAAGCCCTTCGGCCCCGACTTCGAGCGCATCTTCGACGAGCGCATCCGCGAGGCCGACGCCTTCTACGCCGGACGGGCGCCGGCGACGCTCGCCACGAGCGAGCTGCAGGTCGTCCGACAGGGATACGCGGGGCTCCTCTGGAGCAAGCAGTACTACCACTACGTCGTGCGCGACTGGCTCGACGGGGATCCGGCGCAGCCGCCGCCGCCGCCGGCGCGCCGCGAAGGCCGCAACCACGATTGGCTGCACCTCTACAACCGCGACGTCATCTCGATGCCCGACAAGTGGGAGTATCCCTGGTACGCGGCGTGGGACCTCGCGTTCCACATGATTCCGTTCGCGAACGTCGACCCGCACTTCGCCAAGGAGCAGCTCGTGCTGATGTCGCGCGAGTGGTACACGCACCCGAACGGCCAGACGCCCGCCTACGAGTGGGCGTTCGGCGACGTGAACCCGCCAGTCTCGGCGTGGGCGGCATGGCGCATCTACAAGATGACCGGTCAGCGCGGCGCGCGTGATCGGCTCTTCCTCTCCGCATCTTCCAGAAGCACCTGCTGAACTTCACCTGGTGGGTGAACCGCAAGGACGTCGAGGGGAAGAACCTCTTCAGCGGCGGCTTCCTCGGGCTCGACAACATCGGCGTCTTCGACCGCTCCCGTCCGCTGCCGACCGGCGGCCACCTCGAGCAGGCCGACGGCACCGCCTGGATGGCCTTCTACTGCACGACCATGATGTCGATGGCGATCGAGCTCGCGCGCGACAACCCGGCCTGCGAGGACCTGGCCTCGAAGTTCTTCGAGCACTTCGTCTCGATCGTCGACGCCATGAACAGCTTCGGCGGCCACGGGCTCTGGGACGACCAGGACGGCTTCTACTACGACCAGCTCCACCTCGACCACGCGAGCATTCCGCTCCGCGTGCGCTCGATGGTCGGCATCATCCCGCTCTTCGCGGCCGAGAACCTCGAGGCCGACGTGCTCGACAACCTGCCGGGGTTCGCCAAGCGCTTGCGCTGGTTCATCGAGAACCGCCAGGACCTGGCGCGCTACATCTCCTACTTCGAGTCGCCCGGGCGACCAGGGCCACGGTCATCGCCTCCTGGCGATCCCGTCGCGCGACCGTCTCGAGCGCGTCCTCAAGTACGTGCTCGACGAGCGCGAGTTCCTCTCGCCCTACGGCGTCCGCTCGCTCTCGCGCTACCACCAGGAGCACCCCTTCGTCGCTGGACGCCGGGGGCGAGGAGCACCGGGTCGAGATACACGCCCGGCGAGTCCACGACCGGTCTCTTCGGCGGCAACTCGAATTGGCGCGGACCGATCTGGATGCCGCTCAACTACTCCTGCTGGTCGAGGCGCTCGAGCGCTACCATCATTTCTACGGCGACACCTTGAAGGTCGAGTGCCCGACCGGCTCGGGCCGCCTCATGAACCTCTCCGAGGTGGCCCGCGAGCTGGCGCGCCGTCTCACCAACCTCTTCCTCCCCGACGCGAGCGGGCGGCGGCCCTGTCACGGCGACGACCCGCGCTTCCGCGACGACCCCGACTGGAAGGACCTGATCCTCTTTCCACGAGTACTTCCACGGCGACACCGGGCGCGGGGTCGGCGCGAGCCATCAGACCGGGTGGACCGCCTTGGCCGTCCGCGGCATCGAATACCTGGCACGACGGGAAGCGCAGGACGCGGAGGCGAAAGCCGACCGAGCGAACGCCGATCCACCGCCGCTCTCCCGAATCGGCCAGAGAGGATGACGCCATGAAAGCCGTAGCCATCTTTCCTGGACCGCGCGAAGTGAAGCTGATCGACGCCGCCGAGCCGTGCCTCGCCGGCCCGAGCGACGTCCGGCTCCGCATGCTCGACGTCGGCATCTGCGGCACCGACAAGGAGCTCTGCGCCTTCGCGTACGGTACGCCCCCGCCGGGAGCGACCACCTCGTGATCGGGCACGAGTCGCTCGGCGAGGTGGTCGAGGTCGGCTCGGCGGTGACGCGCGTCAAGGTCGGCGACCTCGCGGTGCCGATGGTGCGCCGGCCGTGTCCCCACGACGACTGTGTCTCGCCTGTACCGCTGGCCGCCAGGACTTCTGCTCCACCGGCGACTACAGCGAGCGCGGCATCAAGGAGCGCCACGGCTTCATGACCGAATGGGTCGTGGACGACGAGCGCTGGATGAACGTCGTGCCGCGGTCGCTGCGCGACGTCGGCGTGCTGGTCGAGCCGCTGACGATCGCCGAGAAAGCGCTGGCGCAGGTGCCGCAGATCCAGCAGCGGTTGCCGTGGGCCTGTCCGGCGAGCGGCGGAAGCATCGCGGGCGGCTGCCATCGCGCGGTCGTGCTCGGCGCGGGCCCCGTGGGTCTCCTCGGGGCCATGGCGCTCGTCGCCGACGGCTTCGATACCTACGTGTACTCGCGCGGTGGCGCCGACAGCCCGCGGGCGCGTCTCGCCGCCGAGATCGGCGCGACGTTCGTCCCGGCCGAGACGGTCGCCGTCGGCGAGCTGGCGAAGAAGGTCGGCGCGATCGACCTCGTGTACGAGGCGACGGGCGTGTCGTCGCTCGCCTTCGACGTGCTGGCGGTGCTCGGCACGAACGGCATCTTCGTCCTCACCGGCGTTCCGGGCCGGCGCGCGCCGATGCAGGTCGACACCGATCTGCTGATGCGGAAACCTGGTGCTGCGGAACCAGGTCGTCGTCGGCTCGGTGAACGCGAGCCGCGCCGACTTCGAGGCCGCGATCCGCGATCTCGCGCTCTTCAGGGAGCGCTGGCCGAAGGCGCTCGACGGCCTCATCACCGGGCGTTTCCCGATCGACGCGTATGCCGGGCAGCTCCTCGCGACGCCCATCGACGCCATCAAAAATGTCATCGCCCTATCCTGACGACGCCGAGTGGCTCGAGGCCGACGGCCTCGGCGGGTTCGCCTCAGGCACCGTGTGCGGGGCGCGGACGCGCCGATACCACGCGCTCTTGCTCCCGGCGACGACGCCGCCGACCGGCCGCGTCGTCCTCGGTGAACGGCTTCGACGCCTGGGTGGCCACCGGCGAGCGGCACGAGGCGCTCTCGGCGCAGCGCTACGTCCCCGCGGTCGTCCACCCCGACGGCGCGCGCGCGGATCGTCGACTTCCATCCCGAGCCGTGGCCGCACTGGACTTATCGTCTCGATGACGGGACGGTGATCGAGCAGGAGATCGTGGTCCGGCACGGCGCCCCGATCGTGCTGATCGCGTGGCGGCTCGTGTCGCGCGGCCCCGCGCTCGAGCCCGGCCCGCTGCCCCGACCGTGCGGCCGGAGGCTGCTGCGCCCTGGAGAGGTCACGTCAGCGTGCGCCCGTTTCTCTCGGGCCGCGACTATCACGCGCTCCATCACGAGAACCCGAGCTGCGACTTCACGGTGAAGGTCGACGGGGAGCGGGTGTGCTGGCGGCCTTATGCGGACGTGCCCGCGGTCGTCGCTGCGAGCAACGGTCGCTACGTCCATGAGCCCGACTGGTACCGCAATTTCGTCTACACCGAGGAGCAGGCTCGCGGTCTCGACTGCGTGGAGGATCTGGCGGCGCCCGGGAGCTTCCACTTCGACCTCGGCAGCGAGGAGGCCCTGCTGCTCTTCACGGTCGCGGGCGCGGAGACCGCGGCCGACGCGCACCGTCCGGCCGCGACGCAGGCCTCGGAGCTCCGTGCCGTCGAGCGGCGCCGACGGCGCCGCGTTCGCGAGCCGGCTCGAGCGCAGCGCCGACGCCTATCTGGTCACGCGCGGCGCGGGCCGCACGATCGTCGCCGGCTACCCGTGGTTCACCGATTGGGGCCGCGACACCTTCATCGCGCTCCGCGGTCTCTGCCTCGCGACCGGACGCTTCGACGACGCGCGTGCCATCCTGCTCGCGTGGGCCGGTGCGGTCTCCGAAGGCATGCTCCCGAACCGGTTTCCCGATCGCGGCGACGTGCCCGAGTTCAACGCCGTCGACGCCGCGCTCTGGTTCGTGATCGCCGCCCACGAGTACGTCGGCGCCCGGGCAGAGGCGGGTGAGCTCGTGCCCGCCGACGAGCAACGCCTGCTCCGCGAGGCGATCGATGCCATTCTCGCCGGCCACGTCGACGGGACGCGCTTCGCGATCCGCTGCGACGACGACGGGCTGCTCGCGGCCGGCGTGCCCGGAGTGCAGCTCACCTGGATGGACGCCAAGGTCGGCGATTGGGTGGTGACGCCGCGGATCGGGAAGCCGGTCGAGGTGCAGGCGCTCTGGTTGAACGCGCTCCACGTCGGCAGCCGCTTCTCCGAGCGATGGCGGGAGCGTTTCAGGCGCGGACAGGCGAGCTTTCTCACCCGCTTCTGGAACGAGGAAGCCGGCGGGCTCTTCGACGTCGTCGATTGCGACCATCGCCCCGGCGTCGTCGACGCGGCCTTCCGGCCGAATCAGATCTTCGCCGTCGGCGGCTTGCCGCTGGCGCTCGTCGAGGGCGAGCGCGCGCGCCGGTTGGTCGACGCCGTCGCCGCGCGGCTCTGGACGCCGCTCGGCCTCCAAGGTCGCTGGCGGCCAGCGAGCCGGGATACGTCGGGCATTACGCGGGCGGCGTCCGCGAGCGCGACGGGGCGTATCACCAAGGCACCGTGTGGCCGTGGCTCCTCGGCGCGTTCGTCGAGGCGTGGGTGCGCGTGCGCGGCGGAACGCCCGAGGCGAAGCGCACCGCGCGCGAGCGCTTCCTGGTGCCGCTCTGGCGCCATCTCGACGACGCCGGTCTCGGCCACGTGTCGGAGATCGCCGACGGCGACCCGCCGCATGCGCCGCGCGGCTGTCCGTTCCAAGCGTGGTCCGTCGGCGAAGCGCTGCGTTTGGACCGCGTCGTGCTCGCCTGAAACGGCTTGCTGATCCGGGGGTCACTGGTACTTAGCGGGCGGCATGAGGATCGTGGTTGCGGTGGTCGTTGGGGTCGTGCTCGCGAGCGGTGTGCACGCGGCGAGCGCCGGAGAGGCCAAGCGGCAGCGCAGCGAGAATTGTCTCGATAGCTGCAACTTCGCCTTCGAGAAATGTCAGGCGGGCAAAGCTCCAAGTCGGACGGGCGCTGCAACATCGAGGTGGTGAAGTGCAAGAACGCGTGCCCGTACGAGACCGTCGAGGAGCCGGCCGTCCCGACGGAGAAGAGCCACGGACGTTGCATCGACGCGTGCCGCCTCACGTTCAAGAAGTGCACGGGGCGAGCCGAGAACAAGCACGGCGGCACCTGCTCCGCCGACGAGGTGCGTTGCGAGCAGGCGTGACTGAAGCCGCCGCCTCCGCCGCCGGAGATGGTCGAGGTTCCGCCACCCGCGTGGATCTCCTCCGGGAACTCCCCGCTCGTCGTCCCGGCCCCGGTCGCAGACGGCGCGGCCGAAACGGGCTGGACGCGTCGAAGGTGCGGCCGCGCCGGCGCCGGTGAGCGCGACCCCGGCCGTCGTTCCCGTTCCCGTCGAACGCCCGGCCGGATCGCCACCCGCCGTCCGCCACGAAGCGGCTGCGCCGGAGCTGCGGCTGCGCCGGCTGCGGCGGCCTCCGCCGAAGCCTGTCGTCCATCCCGCGCCGAAGGAGCGGGGATTCTTCGGCACGCTCGGGTGTTTCTTCGTGTCGTGCGAGCCGGCGGGATCGACGCCGTGTCTGAAGCAGTGCGCGGCGGCTTACGACGAATGCCACATGCGCGAGTCGAAGCGGGGCGGCGAGTGCAACACGCGCCTCATGAATTGCCGCCGGGATGCGGCAACGCGGCACCCGCCGCGGAACGCTGAGCATCCGACCGCGGGTCAACTGCCCGCGCACTCGGGGCGCGGGTGTGACCGCGCACTCGGGGCGCGCGTGCCGGCGTCAGACGGACGCCTCCTTCGCGTTGCGGAGACGTCGGTCGCGCCGTTCTTGGCCAAGATGTCGCGGGCGTGGGCCTGCTGCACCACGCCGCCGGTGTGGACGGAGATCAGGTAGTTCCCGTCGCGTAGCTTCGACTCGTAGAGCTTCGCCTCGAACTCCGGGATCGCGTACCCGAGCAGCGCGCCCCGAGACGCCGCCGACCGCCGCGCCGGCGGCGAATCCGAGAGCGCGGCCACGATCGGACGGCGGCGATCAGCGCCCCGAGCCCGGGCATCGCGATCCGCGCCGATGCCGGAAAGCCAGCCGAGCGCTCCGCCGAGGAGCGCCCCCAGTGCTCAGCTCCCGTCGAGGCGCCCTGGGCGCCTTGGTGTGCGCGTCGTGGCGGAACTCGCGCCCTCCGTTTCGATCCGGAAAGAGCAGGGAAATGTCGGAGCTCGGGAACCCCGCGTCGCGCAGGTCGGCGACGATGCGCTCGGCGCGCGGCTCGCTGTCGGCGATTCCAAAGACGGTTCGGGACATGGCTGACTCCTCCTCAGCTGCGTCGTCATGGCCGTCATCGTCGTCGTGCTCGGTCGTGGTGGTGACGGTGTCGGTGCGCTTCTGGACTTGACCGGCGGTTCTGGGTGACCGTACGTTCCTCCACGACCTGTTCTCCGACCTGCGGCGCGGACGACCTCGACCGCCTGCTTGCTGCGTTTCGTAGGTGTGGTTCTCGATCACCGTCTCCTCGGCGTACGCGAGGGCGCTGACTGCGGGAACACGGCCGTCGCGGCGAGCATTCCGTTGGCGAGTAGTCGCATGAGCATGGGATGTCTCCTTTCGGTCAGGCCGCGCTCGGCGTCGGCGTCGCCGGCGGGTCGTCCATCCGTAGGGCCACGTCGTTGATGACGCGCCGGACCCCCGGCACGTCGACGGCGAGGGTGAACGCGGGTCGTGGCGGCATCCGCATCGCGCGCGCGCCGGTCAGGCGCACGACGCCGTCACTTACGCTCGTCGACCACGACGATACCGCCGCGCAGCTCGCGGGCTTGGCGGAGGCGGGCCGTCACGGCGACGCGAATCTCCGCGTCGGAGCCGCCGATCCTGAGGATTGCTCGCCGCGCACCCGGATGCGGTTCGAGACGCCGATCACCCGGCGAGGCCGCGCGCGACGCGTCCGCGGCTTCGCGGAGCCCGACGTCGCGACGTCACCCGCGAGGATCACGTTGGCGCGCCACGCTTCGACATTCACCCCGGCGACCTCGATCCCAGCGTCGAGAGCAGCCTGAAACGCGCGCGGGCCGCGATCCACGCGTCGCGGAATGGCGCGAACACTGCCTCCGCGATCGTCTCCGACTCGGATGCCGTCGATAGGTCGTGCCGTCAGCGTCGCTCGCGTTCGCGCCTCCCACGGCGTGACTCGGGGCGCGATCCGTGCCAGCGCGAGACGTATCGTAAGTTGGCGCGGTGGTCGCAGACCAAGCCGGATGTCAGCGCGCTTACACGCGCTGTAGGAATTTGCAAAGCGGCTCCGTGATCGACTGACGCGGATCGTGACGCAGGAATTTCGCGCGATTCCTGGCGGCGTCTCGCGGGCGTTACGGCATGACGCTTTTGCTCCTTCGTTCCCGCAATGTCACGATCCACGCGCTGCAAAGTCCGCCGACAGTGATCGCGTGAGTCTTTGGGAGTCGGTCGCCGGCGTGAAACCGAGCGCGTCTCGGCTGCTGAGCGCGTCAGAGGCCGCGCAATGGATCGTGGTCGAGCGTGTCTCCGAGCTTGATGCGTGTCTCGAGTTTCGCGTGACGCCCCGCGAGCCTCGTCCATCGGTCCTTTCATGCTCGCGGTCGGCCCACGGTACCATTCTCGACAGTGCACCCAGCAGGACGCGCCTCGTGGTGGTGTCGCTGGCGGAACGTATGCCGCTCTCGCGATGATAGGACATCGTAACGCCTGGCGTGGCATCGTGATTGGTGCTCGTGCGGCTGGCGATGACTGGAGTGAAAGCCACGCGAACAGAGATATCGTGCCGGAGGCCGTCAGTCAGCAGTGCGGCTTCCTCGTCCCGACGAGCAGCGCTGGCCTTCCGCCAATCGGATCGAGCGCAACAGGCGGAGCTGCGGGACGCGTCGAGCTGAGATCGGATCGCAGTTAAGAACGATACATCACGCCTGGCGGGCAGATCGTGATCATCCTGCCGCGTGGCTGACCGGCGGCTTCGTGTGGTCATGCTTCGGGCGTGGCGACGCTGAAAAAGGAATGAACCAGTTACGTCAGCAACGACGAAATTCCATGACGGCAGAGATTGATCGCAGTGATCAGATGGCTTCGAGACTGGCGGCAGATGCGCGCTGAGCCTTGAGAGCTGCAGCGGACACTGAAGCGCCGCAGCTGTTCGGTGGTGACGCCTGATCCTGGCGCGCCTCCTGGCGCGGTGGCGGCCGACAGATGCGCTCAGGACGTATCCCGGGTGCCGACGGTGAGTGGCTCCGCTTCCGCGGAGCGGCAGTCAGAGACGCGGCACCGGATCGAACGGATCCAGTCTGGCGGCAGCCAACAGTGCGCCGGAGGTAGAGCAGTTCCCACTTCCGAGATCTGAGAGGGCGCGCGCTCTTCGATCCTTGAGCTTGCCGTGCGGGCAGAAAGCTCGAGCAGCGTCCTCGCGCATCTCGACGCGCCTCGCCGCCGCGTCTGGTGGTGTCGGTTACGCGTGCTCGGAGGTGGCGCAAAGCCGGTGTGGCACTGAGCCAAACCCCTTCGGTAGCCGTGGCGGGTCTCGCGTTGCTTGATGCTGGCGGAGCGCGCGTCCGCAGCGGGATCTCATCGCCCGGCGACGGCCTCCACCGCCAATCGGCGGAGAGTGGCCGGAGCGACGACCATGCAGAATCTGCTTACTTAGAGGAAGTTGATCCGCCGACGCGCCCTCGGCGCTAAAGATGCGCGTGACGCTTGCCGACGCGCAAGCGGACGTTAGGCGCCTCCTTTCGCAGAGTGTCAGCCGACTGGTTATTGCGTCGCTGCTTCGGCATCTTCGCTGCTGATCAGCTCGGGGCGGCCGGCGGTGCCTTTCGCGCCGCGTCCCGGTCGAGATCCGGCGGAGGATCACCGGCGAGGATCAGCGCAGTAGCGACTGGTGACAGCCCGGCAGCCCGCCGCTGACGCTTGAGCGCGGCGTCGTTTTTCATGAGCGTGGATCGCCCCGGCGATTCGCGTCGTGGATGTGTTCGCGGTTCCGCTGCCGGTGCGTGATGCCAGCCGCCCCAGCCAGCGCCGCCGCGTGGGCTGGAATGCCCGTGAGATCTTCCTCGCGGTCTTCTGTTCTCCTGACTCCGGCTTCGCTGCCGCCGGCCTGCGAGCGTCGCAGTCGCTTGGCAAAGCGCCCGTTGGACCTTGCAGCTTGGCGTCCTCGATCACGTCCTACCTTGTCGGTGAAGGATCGATGTGACGTATGGCGTGTGCTGCGCTGGTCCCTCGTCCGGTAGGTGATAGACAGCGGCGCCGCAGGCCAATGGTCGCGCGAATGATTAAGCGTATCGTCGTTCGCAGAGCCGAGCTGACGCAGCCGGGAAACCTCCTCCTGGCTGCGTCAGCGCTTAAGGAAGCGCGATGCGTGCCAAGCGCGTAAAGCGCGTTGGTGCCCAAAGCGTGATGAATCGACCATCCGTGGTGACCTGCTGACCGAATCCGCGTGCACGCCCGCCCACGCCATCAGAATGGGTGAACCACGCGATCCATCGGGCGTCGCACGGATCGATCATACGGTCGTCCTGGCACGCCGCTCTGCTCGACGGGATGTCGCCCGGAAGGGGGCAGAGAGGAGGTGAACGATGGCGATCGTGTCCGGGAAGCGCCAGGATGGCAATCTCAGAGTCGGAGCGATCATTGCGCCCCGCCCCATGTGTGTGGCGGAACCGGGGCCGGCGCGTGGTCATCGGCGCCGGCGGCTTGCTGCAAGGCGCGGCTGCAGACGTGCTCTCGCTTCAGCCGTCGTGCCCGCGTGCACGCCGCTGATTACGGCGAGCCGCTGCGATCATCGCGAGTGGTTGCGCCGCGCGCGGCGCAGAGCTTGCGTCAGGTGTTGCTGCCGCGCCTGCTCCTCGAGAACTGCGGGGAGGATGGCGCGGAAGAATCGCGCCTGGGATCAGCCGTAGCAACCACCTGGCGAAAGCGTGTTCAGCCGGCCGGGTGATCGCCCATCGGTCCGGAGATGGTGGGCTTCGTCGCCGCCTGATCGCGCGGCGGGTTCTCGAGGAGTTCCCGCAGGACCTGCCGCACCAACCCTCGTACATCTCGATGGAACGACGCCTCTCGTGGGTGTCCCGGCGGCAGTCGTAGACCTTGATGATCGGCATGGCGAAGGGCTTGAGATAGCCGTCGATCCGGTCGGTCGTGGAGCGCCCAGCTTCGATGAAGGTACAGACTGAGCGCGGCCGGCGGCGACGTCGTAGCTTCGCCGCAGGCGCGAAACAGGCCGTTCATGTGTTTTCGCTGAGGTCGGCGTTCTCGGATCCGGCACGGCGACCTGAAGCGTGGGACCTTTCGTCTGGGGCGGAACGAGAACGTCGCGCGGGTCGGGCCTGACGCCAGCATGAAACCGACCCCGCGATCTCGCTCGGCTCGTCGCGCGGACAGGATCGGTTCCCGGCCGGTTTGCGCCCGTTCGGCGAGGTGGATCGCCTCGCGTCGTCAGGAGCGCGAGCGTGTAGTCGGGGTCGGCCAATTCTCCGTTCACGCCAAGCTGCACTCCGCGCCCGCCCGCTGCGCTCATCTTCCGCACGAGCAGCAGGATGCCGGGACCGTCCGGCGACCTCCTTGGCGGCTTCGGCGGCGCCTTCGCGCGCAGTTGTTCCGCCGCCTCGGCGTGCGGTCATGCTGGTTGATGGTAGTCCGGGCATGCCAAGTCGTTGCAGGGTGACGCTGGTCACGCCTGGCGGTCTTGGTCTTGGGGCTATGGTACTCGACGCGTTGCTCGGCGGAGTCGGCGAGCCGCCCCCCTGGCGATGGTCAGCTTGTAAGCGCCCGAGGATCGCAGCTTGAACGCGGATCGAGCCCGCGGCGCGTCGGCTGGCGGTGAGCGCGCCTTTGACGCCGCGTGCATAGGGCTCGGCCAGAAATCGGCGTGCTGCGCCGCGCCGCAGCTTCACCCGCCCGGACTCAAGCGCGGGCGGTCATCTTGGACGTCGGATGGATAGGTCCGATCGGCGCGACCGGGGATGTTGCGGATGTTGTTGGCCCGGAAGTGCTGATCTGGTCGACGTGCAGCGGGGGCGACATTGGCGTCGTCGACGCAGGCGAACCGCCGCGGCGCACACCGACGAGTCATCGCTTTTGCTTGGATCTTCAGCGTGGATAGACCGCTTCGAGCGGGCTTACGCTGCCAGCCGCGGTCCTTGATGGTCGACGCGTCGTCAGCGCCCGGCTTCGCGGGCGAACGACGTGCGTGCGGTCGACGTGGATGTTCGGGATCGATCGAACTTGCGGACGTCCGCGACCAATCCCGCAACGAGAGTAAGCGCAAGCCACCTGCACGCGCATCCAGTCGCGGCAGGTCCGCGACGCGGGCGGCTTCTGGCGCCGGTCCCGCAGCCGATCTTCCCGTGTCCTTGAGCGTGATCGCAAAGCCGAACGGGTGGAACTGCCCGACCGTGCGCGGTCGCACGGGGCCGTGCAGCCCCACGAGGGGCCTTCGCGTGGCCCACCGGTGCGCCTCTCGAGGCGGCGGCGTAGTATGGCTCGTCAGAGTCGCGAACAGACGGCGAAGATGTGATACGGCCACACCGCGTGGCGAGTAGCACGCTGACGAACAGCCGGCGAGCGACCTTCGGCGTCCCGTGGCAAGGAACGCGCATCCCCGGTACTCGCCGCGAGAATCCAGCGCCACGCATGCGGCGTGCGATGGTGCGCGGTGCAAGGTGCGGATATGTCGCCGCATTGTCGGTGGGCCGTCGTCCGGTCGGCGCGCGTGGAGGCTTACGTAGAGAGGCGCATGGTCGAACTGACGCCGTTCCGCGACGAGGCGCGCCGACGCTCGTTTTTCGTCGTGGCACGCGCAGCCGCCACTTCGGTTTCGATTGCAGAAGCTTTCGATGATGCGTGCTTCCCACATGGCGGTAGAACGTCATGCCGTGAGGCAACAAGCGCGCGGTCACACCTGGGTCAGAGCGGGCAGCTGGACAAAGCAGTGGGCCAGGCAGGAAGCGCAGCATCGCGCCCCGGCGAACCCGCATTCCGATCGTCAGAGGCGCAAGAACCGGGCAGCAGCAAACAGGGATCGTGGCAGCAGGACTGGGCGACGCTGATGCGCCGAACCGAGCGAAGCGCTGCTGATCACGGGGGCGACCGAAACGAGTCGCCCCTTTTTTGCTCGAAGTCCGGGCGCTCGCTCAGCGGCGTTCGTAGGTCGCGGCCAGTCCGCGGCGGGGCAGCCGCCCGACTCAGATCCTCGAGCCGCGAGAAGTCGCCGGCCGGCACAGCGCCCGCCCTGGCTCGATCGGGGCGGCCTCGAAGCATCGTGGTCGCCGTCGCCGACGTTCGGCGAGACTGGTCTTAGCTGGACTCCGCCGCCACTCCGTGCTGCGTCCGGACCGGTCCGTAAGCGGGCTTCGCAGGCTTTCAGACGTCGCCCTGGTCGAGCCGTCGGTCTGGACCACATCACGTAGGAAGGTGTCGGTCGTCCAGAAACATGCTGGTGCGAGGCGTCTCGGATTTCAGTCGCCGTCCGGACCGAGGGTCCGGCCGGTCGTGATCTCCTGACCTTGAGGTCGCCGGAAGCGAGAGCTTCGGAACAGCCGGCGACGGTGAGGAGGGGTACAGCAACGCGCTCGCGACGAGCGCCGGGCGAAGGCGGAGCGAGACGGCGAGTCGGCGTCATATGCGGGCCGGTTGATAGCGCGGGCGACGGCGCCTCGGCGGGTGGCAGGGGCATGCCCAATGACCGGGCGTGGTACGGAGAGCCAGGGAGGAGGCGCGCCATAGTCGGAGCCTGACGTCCAGCGAACGAGCTCGGTCAACCGGTCGGCTTGCGCGCTCTGATTGGCGCGGCGCCGCCCGATCCGCCGCGGGCGCCGCTCGCCGGCCGCTTCAGCCGGCTCGAGCTCCTCGACCCCCTGCCTCGCCATGGCGATGAGCTCTTCGCGGCCAATGCCCTGGACCTGGACGCGCGCCACTGGACGTGCCCGTCTCCGTACGGTCCGCTTCCCGACCGGGCGCCTATGGGGCGTGGATGGAGCGCTCAGTGTCTCGGGACGACCCGCTCTTTCTTGCTATCGTGGATGCGGCCACCTCCCTGCGCCGTCGGTCTCGCGAGCTACCCCGCATCGATCCCTACCGCGTCGATCGAGGTCGGCCACTCGCGTTTCGTCGCCCTCCAGCGCACGCCGGCGGCGACCGAGGCGATGATGCCTGCGATGCGGAACGCGTTCGCTTCGGCTATCGCCGCTGAGCGAAGTGGAAGTGCGACGCGCTGAACGCGCGCGGTCGTGGGCCGCGTCCCGGCCTCGGCCTCCTTCGAGGGCATCTTCCGTCAGGCGGTGGTGATCAAGGGTCGGAACCGCGACACGGCCTGGTTCGCGGCGACGCGATCGCGACTGGCCGGCGTTGGCAGACGCCTTCGAGCGCTGGCTCGCCCCCGGCGAACTTCGACGCTGCCGGCCGGGCAGGCGCGTACGTCTCGCCGATCTCACCGCCAAAGTAAATACGTGTAAACTGAACAAAGCAT
>ERZ1370068.6369-contig-5355_pt1 | contig 39183 bp, 52 predicted proteins | sample MGYA00561227_ERZ1370068 | MGnify/ENA primary metagenome ERZ1370068 (study PRJEB38410, sample SAMEA6850437) | metagenome | study: Metagenomic assessment of the ecological functions of the soil: analysis of the soil microbiota associated with the...
CTGAACGCCTGACCGTCGTTCCGGCTCCAGCAGACGACAAAAGCCGCGGATGATCGCCCGCCCGGCTCGAACTCCCCGCACCGTTTGCTTGACGGCCCCGCACTCGATCGACGCAAGGCGCCAACGGTCACCGACGCCCTGATCGCGCCGAAGGATCGCTGCCGCTTGGCGGAATTCTTCAGTCGGCGGGTCAGAGGGGATGCGCGCTCATGGCAGTTCTCCCCCAGGCAGGTCCGGGGAATCTCGTACCACATCCTGCCTCGCGGTCTCCGGCGCAGTTGCAGTCGACTACCACTCGCAGAGCGTCGGGTTGATGTCTCGGCGAGGCCAGCCATGATCGCATCCTGCCAGCGCGGGCACACGAGGTACAGCAACGAGGTCGCAAAGAGCTCAAGATCAACCGGTGGTGATCCGACTAATCGTCGCTCCAGGCCCACCAGTCCGGAGATCATCACCTGGCAACCATGACAGCGCCCGAAAGCCGCGCCCTGCTCGGTCCCTAGGCACCGTGCCGCGATTCTGTCCGTACGGTCACCCGCGCCGCGATTTGCCGGGTTTGCCAGCATGATTCGCTCAAAGACGGCCGTGCCGCAGGCATCGTGAGTGAGCCCACACTTGTGCTATTACCTATAATCTCATATCTTATAGCCACAGCTCGTCAGCCGCCTGTGCGGCGTCACCCCCTGCCCTTCACAAAGGAGTAATCCCATGACCGCGCAAGGAGGACTCAAGTGGTCCTCGGCCTGTGGGCCATCGTCGGGCTCGGCCTTGGCTAAGCATGACCCCACCGTCCTGTTCGACACACGTTCGGCATCGTCACCAAAGAGACGAACGGCGTGGTGCCGTTGGCCCACCGTGGCTCTCGTGGTCATGCTGTTCACCGCAGTTAGCTACGGGCAGATGGCGAAGGTATTCTCGTCCGCTGGATCGGCCTAGGTGCTGCCGAAGCGGCTTGGCTATGTGCACCCGCGGCGGCACACTTCGGTGTAATACGCCACCATCGCCGTGGGCGTCGTCTCGCTGCTGGCGATCACGCCCGGCCTGAGCTGATCTCCTGATGATCAACTCGGTGCCCTGGTCGCCTTCACTTCGTCAACCTGTCGGTGATCGCCTACTTCAGTACGGCGCCGGGAGTACCGCACCTTCAAGCACATCACCCGCAACATTGCCCTCCCGCTGATCGGAATGACCTCACCGGCGCTGCGGTTTCCTGCACAAGGACGCGCTGATCGCCGGAATGGTCTGGACCGGCCTTGGCCCGGTTTACGTCTAGGTCCTCGGCCGCATCACTGGCCGACGTGTCGCGGACGTCGACCTGCACCAGGCGACGCTGCCGACCCCAACCCCCGTGCCGGCACCCACTCCGGCACCCGCAGCCAGCTACCGGCGCCCTATGCCGGTACCCGCGCTGGCTACCGCCTAGTAGCCAGCGCCAGCAGGAGCAGCAGCCGGATCACGATCTCATTCGTGATCCGGCTGCTTGACTGATTTCCATGGTGCGGGCGCGTAGCGGAGCATTGACGCGACCTTTGCCAGGTGTTTGCTGCCCGATGGCAATCCGCGAACGGGACGGTCTGACGCGTGAATACCCAATCATTGCTGTGGATTCTCGAGCAGCCTGTGTGGTCTGCGCGCGGTATGATCGAACCTATGTTCGAGCTTCAGGCTTCGTCGCAGGTGGGGACCACGCTGGTCAGTCCTGCCGCCGCGCGGCGAGGCTGCTGGCCGCCGTCCGACGCTGGCCGCGCTGTCCGGTGACGAATTGCTGGAGCTGGTGGCCGCATTGGAGGCCGACACGCGGCAGCGGGCAGCGGTCCACGCATGCCGTGGTGGCCGAGGTGGAGGCGCGCGGGCGTCGCGGCCGAGCTGGGATGTTCGTCGACGGCGGTGTTGCTGTCCGAGCGGCTGCGGATCGGCCGGCGGGAGGCCGCCGGGCGGGTGCGGCTGGCGGCGGAGCTGGGACCGCGACGGGCGATGTCCGGGCAGCCGTCTGCCGGCGCGGTTCCCGCAGGTCGCGGCGGCGGTGGCCGAGGGAGCGATCTGCGACCGGCACGCGGCACTGATCTGCCGGACCATCGCCGAGCCTGCCCGAGGCCGCGTCTGGAGCAGGCCGGGGCGGTGGAGGCGATGCTGGTTGAGCACGCCCGCGCGCTGAATCCGGATCAGCTGGCGGTGCTCACCCGCACCGTGCGGGCCTGCCTGGACCCGGACGGGGTGCCTCGCCTCCGAACGCGACCACGAGCGGCATCGGCACGCCACGCTGACCGCGCTGCCGGACGGGTCGGGCCGGCTGCAGGCGCAGCTGACCGGTGAGGCGACCGCGGTGTGGCAGACCATCCTCGCCACCCTCGCCCGCCCGGTCCCGGACGTCGACGCCGGGGAGCCGGATCGGCGCAGCGCCGGGCAGCGCCGGCACGACGCGCTGCTGGATGCCGGGCAGCGGCTGCTGCGAGCCGGCACGCTGCCTGACGCTGGCGGCACCCCCGCCACCGTGCTGCTCACCCTCACCCTCGACCAGGTGGAGGCCCGCACCGGTCTGGTCACCACCGCGCACGGCGGCGTGATCAGCGTGCCGCAGGCGCTGCGGATCGCCGCCGAGGCCGACATCGTGCCCGTCGTCGCTCGGTGACGCCGGCGGGGTCCTCGGCTACGGGCTGACCCGCCGCACCGCCAGCATCGGGCAACGCCGGCGCTCTGCCGCCCGCGATGGCGGCTGTTCGTTTCCCGGGCTGTGATCGGCCCCCGGACTGGTGCGAAACCCACCACGTGGTCGCCGTGGGTCGACGGCGGCCGCACCGACCTGGAAAATCTCACTTTGGTCTGCGGATTTCACCATCGCGAGCACCGCAAACGCGGCTGGACCTGCCACATCACCAACGGCGTCCCGCACTGGCGACCCGCCTAGCTGGCTCGACCACACCCAAACCCCGCGCCGAAACACCACCCACCACCTTCCTCCAATTCAGCCTGCAAGACCACGCCAGCGCTGACCCGACATCGCCCGCGGGATCGGCCCTGTACGTGATCTGCCAGTTGCTCGGCCTCGCCGCCGTGGGCCAAGCAGCCGAAAGTACTCACCTACGGGCCGTCGATCGGGCTGTTCGCCGGAGTTCCTCACCGACGCGATCATCACTGCCGCTCGCGTGTGCCGCTGACTGGCCGGCGTGGGGGCATCGCAAAGGTCGCGGCGATGATGCGCGCCGAGCGCACGCCGCCGACTCGACCGCGCAACGGGCCTTAACGCCGGCGGGGTCGCGGCAGATCGAGCATCTCGGCTCGGCCCACAGCGATGCGAAGCTGGCAGCGCTGAAGCTGATCGCGGCCCGCTCACCCCTCAGTCAGATGCAGGTGCAGCTCAATCAGTCGCGCCATCTCGCCCCGAGCATGCTCGGCCCGGCTCCGCCGCATCCGCATAGCGACGCCGGATCGCGGTGGCAATCAGCTCGTGCTGGTTGACCGCTGCCTGGTGGTACGCCGGATTCGTCGAGCAACGGTAGCCAGAGTGCAGTCGCCGACTTCGGTCTGAAGTTCGGTCTCGACCTTGGTCAGCCGTACCGATTGAGCGGCCGCGGCAACCCGATGTGGAACCTCGCGTCCGCTCGGTGCCGGGCGCCGATCCCCGGCCGAGGCCAGCCTCCTTTGACCAGCCTGCCGATCCGTTCGATCTGATCCGCTCCGGCTCGCTCGGCGGCCAGCCGAGCTGTGGCCCCGGCGATGGCGACATGGAGGTCACCGGATGTCGCGCAGTTCGTGAGCGCTCATCGCGGCCAGCCGGCTGCGCACGCGCGAGGCGATGGATCGCGGGCTCGCACGAAGCTTCCGCCAGTACGTCCCCGGCGGGTTTCGAGCAGCCTTGCTGGCGAAGTACCGCCAGGCCTCGCAGGGTGATCGTCGAGACGCTCCAGCTGGGCGGCCAGCTCGGTCCGCGCGGCGGCTGCTCGCCGTCGCCGATGAGTCCCAAGTCGATCACCCGGGTGCCGATCAACGACTCGCGTCCACGCGGCCGCCCGCGGTCGAGTGGCGAGAATCACAGCCTCGCGCACGTCACTGGGCTGGGCACACACTGGCGTCCCTTCTGCGCTGACATCGCGTCACGTCACTTGTATTATCATCATAACTTCATAGTTTTCAACGTCAGCACGGCTAGCTACTTCCCACCGGAAAGGAGTTTCGCGCATGGCCGTCCTGCTCGTGGCGGCTCGCTGCTCGACAGGGGATGCCTCGATCCTTCGGCTGGAAGAGTCCCCGGCCAGCAGGCTGATCCGGCACCACGCGTTCAGCGTTCTGAACGTCGTGGCGACACTGGACGCCATGCGCGTCGTTCGCCTCGCTATCTCGCCGTGGCGCTTTCGGCCGCCGTAGCCGGATGCACCAGCACTGGATCGAAGGCTGCCACCGGGCCGCAGGGTAGTTCACCGCCGGTCGCGCCTGCCTCCGGAGCCGGCAAGCGCACCGGGAGTGTCGACCGTTCCGGACCGGCCACTGCCACAGCCGACTGGGCTGATGTACCACGCACCCGGATCGCGCCGGTCTCGGCGCGCGCACACCCGGGCCTGACCGGGCCCCGAGCCTGGTGGCGGACTTCAAGCTCGATGGCGCAGTGTACGGTTTACCGATCGTCGTCGACGGCCGCACGTTCGTCGCTACCGAGAACGACAGCGTCTACGCCTTCGACAGTGCATACCGCCAGATATGGAAGCGCACTTCCAGCAAACCATCGCCGCAATCGGAGCGCCTGTCGTCATCGTCGACATCCGGCTTCCTGCCGACGCGCACCGACGAGGGGCCGCAGGCCGCCTTGGACATCCGGCATGACCATATCCCGGCACGGGAGTGGCCTCGTGCTGACCTCCAGTGCGTCAACTCGGTCTGGCCATGAAGCTGTTACTCGCCGGTTCCGCCGAAGGCGTCGGCTATCTGATCTCCAAAAGACCGCGTCAGCAGCGTTTGTCCCCGAGTTCCTCGGCGCCCAGTCCGCCGGCGCGTTGCGCGGGCGGGTCGGGCTCACCGACCCAACGATCGTGTCCACGCGCTGTGTCTCGGCGGCGGAACGACGACCCGCTTGCGCCACTCGCGGCGCGAGCGAGAAGTTCGGAACTGATGGCCGCGGGAAACTCCAACCAAGGCATCGCGGACCAGCTTGCTTGTGATCACCGTGCGCGCCTGCCGTTGGGAAGTACGTCTCGAGCGTACTTCGACAAACTCGCACCACCGGCGACCGAGCAGCGACTTGCCCGCGGCGCGTGCTGGCCAGTCGGCACTCGTTCCTTGCGGACGTAACCGGTCTGTGCGTTCCTGAGGCGGCGGTCGGTGATTCAGGTCCGGCGTAGGAATGCAGGCCGGAGATGACGATGTTGACCACGAAGAAGTTGAACGTCATCGCGCTGAAGCCGAGCAGGTTGATCCACGCCGCCGACCGACCCTTCCAGCCGGCAGTCGCCCGGGCATGCAGGTAGGCGGCGTAGATCACCCACGCAATGAATGCCCAGGTCTCTCATGGGATCCCAGCCCCAGTAGCGCCCCATGCCGCCTCGGCCCAGATGGCGCCGCGACGATGACGCCCGAACGTGTAGTATCGGGAAGGCGAAGGCGACGCGCGCGGTACGGCAACCTTGTCCAGCGTCGCCGGCTCCGGCAGAACGCGCCGCCGAGGAAATCGGGAATCGGCAGCCGGTCGTGCTGCGACCCGCTGTCGTAGCGCTGCCGCATCAAGAACAGCAGCTGGTGATGACCGCGCTGGTCAGCAGAATCCCTTCCGCGCTCGCCGCGGCGGACGACGTGGATCGCCAGCCAGTAGGACTGCGAGGGCGGGAACGAGAGGCGGCGCCTTGGCGTACAGCACCGTGCCGGCCAGGAACATGACCAGGATGACGGGCAGCATGACGAACAGACCGAGATAGCGGATCTGCGGCGCCCGGGCGAGCGAAGACCAGGAAGCGCCAGGACGGCGATCAGCCCGACTACCGACGCAGAACTCGTACATGTTGCCCCACGGCACGCGATCGACCGGCCGCGCCACGGACAGCGATCGACGAGGCGTGGACGACCGCGCCGATGATGGTCAAGCCGACGGCGATCCGACCGAGCCGGTCGCCCACGCGCGGAACTCGCCTGGAGCGACTCGGACTGATCGGCTTCGTCACCTCGCCCGGGAGCCGAATCCATGCGGCGGGATTCCCCGGCGCCTGCGCCGACCAGGACCTTCGCCGGTGTCGCGCGAGATCGTCAGCGCAATCCGTCCGCGCCGCCCAAACGCGTATTCGGCCGCGTAGCTGATCATCGCGCAGCGGTGTAGAGGGCGATTGCTGTGGTGAACAGGGTGTCGGACAGGTGTGCCATGCCGCTGTTGACCGCCACCGTCACTCCCTTCCGGCACCGACGAGCTCAGGCTCCGGGCCGGGCTGAGCCGCGGCTTCCGGCGCTCCATGCAGCGAGCGAACTCGCTCGAGAAGTTGCCCGAGTCGCTGCGGGCGAGCCCGCCCACGGACACCACGGTAAAGCGAGGACGGATCGCTGGACGCACCCGGGGTGATCCGCAGCCAGAGTCGGCGACGCCGGATGCCGAGCGAGCCGATCAGCCCGCAGCACCATCGCCACGCCGGCGACGAGGAGATAGTCCTGGCTGGGATCGTGCGAGACCTGCATGCTCGCCCACTGGAACCCAGCCGTCGAACGTGACCGTAACGCCGTTGGCAGCCCGGACGGTCTGACCGATCTGAAGATTCGCCTGACCGGTGCGGGACGAGTTTGGTCGTGTCGAGCGAGTACACCGACTGTGCGGCAGGCCGGTGGCATTGATCGTGCCCTGATAGATGAAGATGCCGAGGATCGGGTTGCTTCGCATCCGGCGATACCGAGGTGATCGACACCGCCACCGGTGTCCGCCGGGGTGGGCGCGAAGAAGCCCTCAATGCCGATGTCCGGCGTTGGCGCCCTGGCTTCCGGCGCACTCCTTGAACGCGCCTTCGGAGAGCAGCGTGGTTGGGTCCTCGCGGGAGGAACGCCTGACGTCCTCGCGGGTCGTGCCATCAGGCATCCGGACGGTGATCGTTCGGGGCGAAGCCGTGCCCGATCAGATAGACGCGATCGCCCTCGATGCGCAGCGGGTGGTTCACCGTGATCGCTCGCGGCTCGGAGTCGGCGTCGGCTGACCGTCTTGTTGTACGCTGACCTTCGGCAATGAACTTCGATCGGCTCGCCGGTCGACAGGTACGTCGCGGTGAACTGGTCGAGTTGCACGCAGAACGGTGCCGGGCTGATCGTTCCGTCCTGCGCCAGCCGGCCAGGCGCGACGAGTCGGGTACCACGCCGTTGCAGAAGCCGGCCCCTTCGTTCACGCACGAAGTTGTATTGATAGCTGAACAACCGGCCGATCGCGATGAGTACAAGAGCCGCGAGTAGCGCGATGTGGAAGATCAGATTTCCGGTTTCCCGGCTGTAGCCCTTCTCGGCCGACAGGGTCAGTACGCCGCCGCCCTCGTCTCTACGGATTACCCGCCACCGGCGGCCGAGCACGCGCCCGGGACGCCGCCGATGCATCCTCGACGGAGGCGGTGGTCTCGAAGCGGCCCGACTCAGGAAGCCGATCGAGGTGTTTCGGAGCCGGACAGTGGCTTGGCGCGGATCGCCTTGGCGTGCAGGCGGATCCTCGGCACGAGGCAGCCGACCAGCGACACGAACAGCAGCAGGTAGATCGCCGCGAACCACGCCGAGCCGAACGCGTCGAACATGCCGAAGCCGGTCCAGGAATCTGCCCCCAGGCGCCGTGCTCGGCGAGATACAGCATCCACCTTGGACGGATTCAGTGGGCGTTGCGGGAGTAGCGATCCGGGAACGGCGGCAACAGCCAGCAGAAACAGCAGCACCAGCGCGGTGCGCATGCTGATAAGCCGGCGCCACCCGCGGCGCACGGATGCGCACTGGCCACTGTCACGGTGCACCTGCTTTCGCGGCCCGCGAAAACGCGGAGCGGTCTGGGCGGAGCGGTTTCCGTGGGGTGCGTCATTGATTCGGGGCTCCGCGCGAAAACGCGGAGCGGTCTGTGCAGAAGCGGTTTCGTGGGGTGATCATAGGTCGGACCCGACGCCGGTATTGCCGACTACGTCGCGCAGCCAGTTCATCCAGTGATCCCAGGCGCCGCTGACGAGTAGCACGCCGATGAGGATGAGCAGCGCGCCACCGATTTGGCTGATCAGCTGTCGATGCCGCCGCACGAAACCGAGCGCGCCTGACACCCACCCAACCCCAAGGGCGACCAGCACGAAGGGGATGCCCAGCCCGAGACAGTAGAACGGTCATGAGGAACGCGCCTCGCGCCGCGGTGCCCTGCGTGATAAGCGAGGGCGAACACCGCGGACAACGTTGGGGTCAGGCACGGCGCCCACGCCAGCCCGAACGCGGCGCCGAGCAACGGAGCTCCGATCGAGGCCCGGGCTGGGAGCCGGTGAATGCGGGCTTCCCGCTGCAGGAAGGAGAATCGGCCCAGGAAAACCAGGCCCATCACGATCGTGACGACGCCCAAGATCCGCTCGATGAGCACCGGTGTGGACCCGGATGGCCTCCCCAGGCTGCCGAACAGCAAGCCCTCAGCCACGAAGATGACCGTGAAGCCGATGACGAACAGCACCGCGCCAGCTGACCATGCGCCGTTGCTGGTGCGCGCTCGTCCGTCCCGCTGAGTCCCGGCGACGTAGGAGAGGTAGCCGGGCACGAGCGGCAGCACGCATGGCGAGAGGAACCCGACCAGACCGACGAGCGCGGACGGCTCCGGCGGCAACGAGCAACGGCCCGTCGGTCACCGTGCCGCGACAATCCTCGCTGGCGATGTCGGTCACGTTTCGCGGGTTAATCCGGTGATCACCGGACGCAAGTCGGCCGGTTGCAGCGTCACCGAGGTAGACCGGCGGCGATGCGTTGCTGCTTGTCGACGATCACGGTGAACGGGCAGGCCCTGACCGATGGCACCTTGCCGAGCTGCAGCGCGGTCCGCGCCTGCTTCGTCCGACGACGATCGGGTAGCTGATGTCGTTCGTCCTGGACGAATGATCGGCCGCCACTCCGAGTGTCCTTGGCGTCGATGCCGACGAACTGGATGCCCTGGGTCTTGACCTGGCGATAGAGGAGATCGAACTGCGGCATCTCGGTCTGGCACGGAACGCACCAGGACGCCCAGAAGTTGATGACGACGACCTTGCCTTTGTAGTCGGCCAGCCGGAAATTGCCGCCGTCGAGCAACGATCCGGTAACAGTGCCCACGGCCTTTCGATCCGCAGCCGCGATCGTGCGGCCCCTTGGACGTGGCGCCGACGAAGCGATACTGGCCGCCCGCCTGCTGGTCGACGGCGTCCTTGCCGCCCGAGCATGCGGTGATGGTCAAGCCGGCGGCGATCGCTCCGGCCAGAGCGGCAAGAAACCGGTCGCGGGCGCGGCGGCGGCGCTGCTCGGTCGGCGTCCTCATGGCCCGTCCAGTGTGCGCTACGAACCTGAGTGGCATTGCCCGGGTCCGACGATCAACCGGTACCGGCGTCACGCTCCGGCGACGGATTCGGCCGGTGTCGCGCCCGCAGGCTCGGCGTAATCGACGCGTACCACGACATCGCCCGAGAACGTCAGCGAGGTTACGGATGCGAGCGCACATTGCCGGCGCCGGGGATCGTGCGCCAGGGGTCGTCCCTCCACGTAACGGCGGGCCGCGACGATCGGCAGCTGGTGGCTGACACAGACGGCCTCGGCGGTGTCGCCCGGCGTGGTCCCGAGCCGCCCGAGCGGCGGCCAGCACTCGCATGGCTATGTCGATATATGGCTCGCCCCAGGACGGCCGAAGCGGGTTCACGAAGTGCCGCCAGTTACGCGGATCCGCCAGCAATGCCTTGCCGCCCGCCACCTGGCGACCCTGCAGTTTGTTCTCAGCCTCGATCAGGCGGACGTCCAGGTGCGTGGATAACCCGAACAGCTCACCCACCGGGCGGGCGGTCTGCACGGCCCGTTCGAGCGGCGACGACACAAGATAGCCGATGTCACGGGTCGCCAGATACTCCGCAGCCGCCTTCGCTTGCTCCTCGCCCCGTGGCGACAACGTGAAAGCCATCCAGCCGCCCGTACAAGATGTGGTCGGGATTCCACACCTCGCCGTGTCGGAGCAGGTGGACGACTCTCATCGGCTGCCTTTCGCGGATCCGCTCAGTCATGCGGGCGGTCCGGCCTCGGCTGCCGCCTTGGCCGCCGCCGGAAGCGCGGTGGCGATGCGCTCGATCGCCGCGTCGTCATGTGCCGCGGACAAGAACCATGCTTCGAATGCGCTGGGCGGCAGGTACACGCCCGCGTCCAGCATGGTGTGAAAGAACGGCGGATACCGAAACACCTCCGCCGCCTGAGCTTGGGCGAAGTTCGTGACCGGCGACTCGGTAAAGAACACCGAGAACAGGTTGCCCGCGTACTGGACCTGATGGACCACGCCAGCCGCGGACAGCGCATCCTCGACGAGCCGGCCGACGACCGCGACGTTGGCATCCAAACGTTCGTACACGTCCGAGGTGCAATTGCGCAGTGTCGCGAGGCCGGCGGCCACGGCAATGGGATTTCCGGACAGCGTCCCCGCCTGGTACACCGGGCCGGCCGGGGCCAGATAGGCCATGATGTCGGCCCGCCCGCCGAACGCCGCGGCGGGCAGTCCACCGCTCATCACCTTGCCGAAGGTGAACAGGTCGGCATCGACCGGATCGAGTCCGTACCAGCCGGCTGGGCTCGACCCGGAATCCGGTCATCACCTCGTCCATGATGAGCAGCGCACCGTGCTCGCGCGGTGATCTCTCGCAGCCCAGCGTTGAACCCGGTCGACGGCGGAACCGCGCCCATGTTGCCGGCGGCCGCCTCGGTGATGACGCAGGCGATGTCCGTGCCGTGCTCGGTCGAATGCCGCCTCGACGGCGCCCAGGTCGTTGTACGGCAGCACGATCGTCTCCGGCCGTCTGGGCGCCGGTGACACCCGGGGTATCCGGCAGGGCGAAGGTCGCAACGCCGGATCCAGCCGCGACGAGCAGCGCATCGACGTGGCCGTGGTAGCACCCGGCGAACTTCACGACTCGGCTTCGCCCGGTGACGCCGCGCGCGAGCCGGATGGCGCTCATCGTGGCCTCGGTTCCCGAGTTGACCAAGCGCACCTGCTCGACCGGGCTCACCCGATTGATCAATTCGACCGCCAGCTCCACCTCGCCCTGGGTCGGCGTGCCGAACGACAGCCCGCGCCCGGCTGCCGCCCGCACGGCCTCGACGACCGCAGGGTGGGCGTGCCCGAGGATCATCGGTCCCCACGACCCGACGCAGGTCGACGTACTCCAGCCCGTCCGCGTCGGTCAGGTACGGACCATGCCCGCTGACCATGAACCGCGGTGTGCCGCCGACCGCTCGGAACGCCCGCACCGGCGAGTTCACCCCACCGGGGATCACTCGCTGAGCGCGCTCGAACAGCTCCTGCGATACCGGTACTTCCGTCACCCGTCCAGTCTTTCAGCCACTCTGCGACCGCTGCCGTCCAGCCTTCCTCGCCGATTTGCCCATCGGCGCATTGACATACCGACCAGTCGGTTTGTAGTCTGCCGCCATGACCGCCGCGGCCGCCGACCGAGGAACGCGCTCCCGGCGGGCCATCCTGGACGCGGCGACGCCGATCTTCGAGCGCGACGGGTATGCGGCCGCCTCGCTGAACCAGATCATCGCGGCGTCCGGGCTGACCAAGGGCGGCTTCTACTACCATTTCGCGTCCAAGCAGGAATTGGCGCTGGCTGTGCTCGCCGACCACAACACGCAATGGACCGAGCAGGTGCGCCTAGAAACCGAGCGTCATCCGCGTGCCGTGGACCGGCTTTTCGCAACGCCACGCATCATCGCCCGGCTGGCAGAGGCCGGCGGTGGCCCAGTCGCGCTGCGCCGTCTCACCGAGGAGCTTGCCCGCGATCCAGCCTTGCGCGATGAGGTATGCGGCTCGATTCGCTATGGGGTGGAGGCGACGGCCGCGCAATTCGCGCAGGCGCAAGCAGAGGGCACGATCCGCGCCGACCTCGATCCCGGTCAGTTGGCCGAGACCGCGGTCGGCGGATTCATCGGTGCCCAGGCGCTCACCGACCAGCTCGGTGACAAGCGACTGGCCGAGCGCGTCGAGGCTCTGGTGCGCTTCGTACGCAACGCGCTGGAGATCCAGCCGGCTGGGTCACCGTCGGAGATCGAGGAGGAAGATTCTCGTGCCGTATGACGCGATAGTCGTGGGCGGCCGGCTGGCCGGGGCGGCAACCGGGATGCTGCTCGCCCGACAAGGCTTGCGCGTGCCTCGTTGTCGACCGAACGCATTTTCCAAGCGACACGCTGTCCAGTCATCAGCTGCAGCCGCCGGAGGTGGCCCGGCTGCGCCGCTGGGGGCTGCTCGACCGCCTGGACGCGACGGGCACGCCGCCGGTCCGCGACGTCCGATTCGATGTCAATGGCGTTGTCATTGCCGGTCGATATCCGGACGTAGCCGGTGCTGGGGCCCTGTACAGCCCGCGCCGAGAGGTGCTCGACACGCTGCTGGTCCAGGCGGCGCGGGAGGCCGGGGCCGAGGTTCGGGAGGACACCATCGTCGACGAGCTTGTTGATGTCAGAACGGCCGGGTTCGAGGAATCCGCTCTCGCCGCAAGGGATCCTCGACCGCAACTGACGACACGGCCGCGCTGATCGTCGAGCGCCTGACGGCAAGCATTCGATGGTGGCTAAGACCGTTGGCGCACCCAGCCGACGCTCCCGGACGGCACGGTCGCTCGGTTTCTATTGCTACTGGCAGGACGTCGAGATCCCGAGCCGGCGAGCTGTACAGCCGCGACCGGCGGGTCGCCGGTGCCTGGCCCACGGATCAGGGAATGGTCGTGACCTATGTCGGCTGGCTGGCGAGCGAGTTCGACGCCTTCCGAGCTGACCCGGCTGGTCATGTGCTACGGACGCTCGATGCATGTGGCACGCTCGGAGCCCGAGTCCGCCGGCCGCCGGGTCGGGCCGGTGCGCGGCACGTCCGACCTGCCCAACGAGATCCGGCTTCGAGCGGTCCCGGCTGGGCTCGCCGGCGACGCTGGACTCGTGATGGACTCCATTACCGGTCAGGGCATGGGGCATGCACTGCGCGACGCGGATCTGCTGTCGGATGCGATCATCACCGGGCTTGGCAGCGGACGGCTCGACCGCTCGCTCGCCCGTTATGCCAAGCAGCGGGACGCAGAGACGAAGGCGATGTTCGACTTCACCGTGCGACTAGCCGTCCTTCCTGCCGCCCACGCCGGCGGAGCGCACTATGTTCGCCGCGATCGCGGAGCGGCCAGAGGAAACCAGTCAATTGCTTGGCGCGCTCGCAGGTCTCGGTGCCCATCACGTCGCTGTTCTCGCCGCGACGGCTCATGTCGCTGACAGGTGTGGGGCTTCGCGGCACTGGCGCGAAGCCAGCTACGACCGGTGACCCCGCGCTCCAGCTCCGGTGGCGGAGCTCCCAGATCGCGTCGCATGACAACGCGCCGGCCGACGCGGTCCAGGCCGAGGTCGCGTTCCCAGTCACGCAGCTCGGCCAGGCCCGGGTGAGTTCATCGATCCCACGGAAGCCGCGGGCGGCGTAGAACGGCGCGTTCCACGGGCACGGTCTGCGAACGTGATCAGCGTTATGGCCCGGAGGCCCTTGATCGGCCGCCCACCGGCAGGCGGCCTCGACGAGCTCGCCGCCAATCCCCATCCGGGCGTCCTCGGGCAGGACGCTCGAGCTGCTCGAGGTGGGCCAGCCCATCAACAACGTCGACTCGGGCGAAGCCTACGGCCGGCCGGCCCGCGACGAGAACGACCGCGGCCGCGCGCAACGATTCGGGATTGTTCTTGCTGGCCGGCAGCTGCGCCACAACGTCAACGGAGAACACTTCGTCGGCCCGCGTTTCGATCTCGGCGATCTGTTCGAGATCGTCGTCCTCAGCAATCCTGACTCGACCGGGCGACTGCCCGCTGTGCCGCCCCACCCGTTCACGGTAGCTCGGCATCGCTTAGAGCCCGCGCAGGCTCCTGGCTTCAGCGCAGAATCGCGGCGGCCTCGACCGCCCAGTACGTCAAGATCATCGATGCACCGGCGCGACGGATCGCAGTCAGTGTCTCGATCATCACACGGTCCCGATCCGAGCCAGCCGCTTCGCGGCCGCAGCCTCGACCATCGCGAACTCACCGCTGACCTGATAGGCGGCCACCGGCACCGGCGATGCGTCCGCGACCGCGCGCAGGATATCCAGGTACGGGAGTGCCGGCTTCACCATGACGATGTCCGCGCCTTCGGACACATCGAGCGCCGTTTCCGCCAGAGCCTCGGTGACACTGCGGGCGGGATCCTGCTGATACGTCTTGCGATCGCCCCGTAGCGACGAGTCGACGGCTTCCCGGAACGGACCGTAGAAACCGGACGCGTACTTCGCCGAGTAGGCGAGAATGCCGACGTCGGCCGCGGCACACCGATCCAATGCTGCGCGGACCGCTCCGACCTGGCCGTCCATCATGCCGCTGGTGCCGACGAGATGCGCTCCCGCCTCCGCCTGCGCGACACCCATGGCGGCATAGCGATCGAGCGTGGCGTCGTTGTCCACGCGTCCTTCGTCGTCGAGCACCCCGCAGTGACCATGATCGGTGAACTCATCAAGGCACAGGTCCGACATGAGCACCGTCGAGTCCGCGAATTCGCTGCGCAGCCGACGGAGCGCCAGATTGAGCACGCCGTCGGGCGCGTCGGCACCTGAGCCGCGCGCATCCTTCCGCGCTGGCACGCCAAACAGCATCAGGCCGCCAACACCCGCTTCGATCGCCTCGTGCGCAGCCTTGGTCAGTAGAGTCCAACGTGTGCTGGACCACGCCTGGCATCGATCTGATCGCCTGCGGCTCGGTCACCCCTCCCGCACGAACATCGGCAGGATCAGCTCGGACGGGGCCAGGACGACATCTGCGGTCAACCGCCGTAGGGCCGGCGTGGCCCGCAGCCGCCGTGGCCGCGAGACCGGAAACCCGGAAGGACAGGCAGCTGCGCTCATGGGTTTCAGCCTCGCAACGTGGCTCGGCGCGAGGGTCGCGGCGCCTTCTTCGTAGCGGTGGCCGCCTTCTCGCGCTGCTCCACGACCCGAGCGGCTGCGTACTCGGCCAGCGCGTCAACCAGCGCGGTGGCGCGTCGGCGTCTCCGGCTCCACGTCCGACGCGCAGACCGAACTCCCGCGCGGTCGCCGCGGTCTGCGGTCCGATCACCGCCACCACGGTCTTGGCGTGCGGCTTGCCTAGCGATCCCAACCAGATTGCGCACGGTCGACGACGACGTGAAGCACACCGCGTTGAAGCCGCCGGACTTGATGGCATCACGGGATCTCAGCGGCCGGCGGTGCCGCGCGCACCGTGCGATAGGCGGTCACGTCGTCGATCTCCCAGCCGCGCTGGCGTAGGCCCGCGGCGAGGGTCTCGGTGGCGATGTCCGCCCGCGGCAGGAGCACTCGATCGATGGGGTCGAGGACGTCGTCATAGGGCGGGAATTCCGCGAGCAGGCCCTCGGATGACTGATCATCAGCGGGCACCAGTTCCGGTGTTATGCCGAAGGCGCGCACGGCAGTCAGCGGTGGTCTCGCCGACGCAGGCGATCTTCACGCCGGCAAACGCTCGAGCGTCCAGGCCGAACTCCTCGAACTTCTCCCGAACGGCCCGCACCGCGTTCGTCGAGGTGAAGACGATCCACTCGTACCGGCCGGTGACCAGGCCCTTGATGGCCCGCTCCATCTGGGTCGGCGTCCGCGGCGGCTCGACCGCGATGGTCGGCACCTCGACGGGTGCCGCACCATGCAGCCCGCAGCCGTTGGCTCATCGCTCCGGCCTGGTCCTTCGTCCGCGGGACGAGCACCTTCCACCCGTACAGCGGGCGAGCTTCCCACCAGCCGAGTTTCTCCCGCTGCGCCGCGGCCCGGCCGATCGCGACGACGACGGTGCCAGTCATGCCGGCCACTGCGAGCTCCAGCTCGCCCGCCGTGGCCGTAGCCGTGTGCTGGCCGGTACCTGTCCCGTCGCTGGTCAGGGTGACCGGGGTGTCGGGCTTGAGCCCGCAGGACACGAGCTGCGCGCCGACATAGGTGACCTGGTCAGCCGGCACGGTCAGCAGCAGAGTGCCCGGTGACCGGGCCAGCAGGTCGAAGTCGGCCGCCTCCATTTGCCGCAGGTCGGCCTCGGAGTGCACCGAAACCGACTGGCACTCCGGCGTACGCGGCGCGTGCCGGCTGCTATCGACAGACCCGGCACGATGTCGAACGGCACCACTGTTCGCGCGACGGCCAGAGCCTCGCGGACGCGCATGGTCATCGATGAATACGTCACCGGCCACCAAGCGCACGACGGAGGCGCCGGCCCGGGCTTCGGTCAGCATTGCCTTGGCCGTGTCCGCCGGGGTGGCCTCCGGGTCGCGGATCTCGGCCTGCGGATCGAGGGCGCGGATCCTGGTTCGGACACGGCCGGGTCGGCGTAGACGATCTCGGCGCGTTGCAGCGCGTCGACACCATGCACGGTCAGCAGGCCCGGGTCCCCGGGCCCGGTACCGACAAACGTGACTCGGCCGGCGACCTTGCGCGGCGCGGGTCATGATGAACTCCCCATCATCTTGTCTGCTCCTGAAGCGATCAGGTCGGCGGCCAGCCGCCTGCCCACGCCCGCGGGATCGGTTACCACTCCGGTGAGCGTCCGCCGCACAGCATCGCTACCGTCGGCGGCGGTTACCACTGCTGTCAAAGTGAGCTCCGCTGGATCGGCGTGGATTTCGGCCAGCGCCCCGATCGGGGCTGAGCAACCGGCCTCGAGCGAGGCCAGCAGAGCTCGTTCGGCCGTTATGCACGCCCGCGCGCCGGCGTCGTCGAACGCCGCGAGTACCTCGCGCGCGGCCAGGTCGTCCGCACGGCATTCGACCGCCAGCGCCCTCTTGCGCGGGGGCCGGGACGAAGCGCGTCGGGTCGAGGATCTCGGCGGATCGCGTCGAAGGCGCTCCCAGCCGACGGAGTCCGGCGACGGCCAGCACCACCGCATCGAGGTGTCTCCTCCGACGTGCGCAAGACGAGTATCGACGTTGCCACGAACGGGCACGACGGAAAGGTCCAAGCCGAGCGCACGCAGCTGGGCAGCCCGTCGGGGCGACCCCGTGCCCACCAGGGCGCCCTTGGGCAGCTCCGCCAGCGTCAGCTTGTCTCGGGCGACCACAGCATCTCGCGGATCCTCTCGCGACGGTACGGCGCCGATAACGATGCCCTCGGCCGGTACCACCGGCAGGTCCTTGGCCGAATGCACGGCTAGGTCGATATCGCCTGCGAGCAACGCCTCCACGCAGCGCGGAGACGAACACGCCGGTTCCACCGATGACGTCGATCGGTGCGGCCGTCCGGTCGCCCGCCGTAACGATCGGGACCATCTCGACCGGCGTGCCCAATCCCGCGATGACGAGGTCGGTCTGGGCGCGAGCGAGAGCGGAGCGCCTGCGTGCCGACGCGTAGTACTCGAGTGGCCGTCATTGGGGGCGCTCCGGGGACGTTCGGACGGCGCGCGACGGACTCCGGTGCGGCCGGGTCCAGATCGAAGAGTTCACGCAGGGCCGCGGCGTACTTGTCACCGTCCGGTCGTGGTGGCGAGCTCCTTGACCCGAACCGTGGGCGCGTGCAGCACCTTTTCCACCGCCCGACGCACGGCCCCGGCCACCTCTGCCCGCGTTGTCGGGTCGAGGCGACGGCAACCGGCCGTCCAGTCGAAGCAGCTCGGCGTCGACTACCTGGTTGGCCTTCGATCGCAGCGCGGTGACAGTCGGCGCAACCGCCAACTGCTGCTGGATCGCGAGATAGCCTCCGAGCTCAGCGTCGACAATCGCGGCCGCCGCCTGCACTTCCGTTTCGCTGACGATGGCTCCGTCCTTGCGAAGGGAATCGAGATCGAGGTAGGTGACCTCGGGCCGGGCGGCGACGGCCGGGTCGACGTCCCGAGGTAGCGCGATATCGACGATCACGAGCGGGCGACCGGCTCGAGGCGCTGATCGATGACGCCGGCAGCACCAGCCCGATCGCCCCGGTGGCGCTCACCAGGAGGTCCGCGTTGGCGATTTCGGCCGGGAGATCATCCATGGCGACGGCCCGACCGCCGACGGAATCAGCCAGCCGCCGGGCGCGCTCGGCCGAGCGGTTCGCCACCGCGAGATCCAAGAATCCCCTTGCGTCGAAGGGTGGCTGCGGCCAGCGCGCCCATCGAACCGGCGCCGACGATCACCACCCGTCGGCCGTCGAGCGGACCCAGCACCGCCGCAGCGTTGCCGATTGCGACTGACATCACGGACGCTCCGGCGCGGTCGATTCCGGTCTCGGTGTGCGCACGCTTGCCCACGCGCAGCGAGGTCTGGGCGAGGTCGTGCAGCACCGAGCCGACCGTTGAGGCTTGCACCGCCGCCGCATAGGCGGACCGGAGTTGACCGAGGATCTGCGACTCGCCGACGACCATGGAGTCCAGGCCCAGCGGCGACCGAGAACAGGTGCCCTACGGCCGCCTCGGCGAAGTGCACGTACAGGTGCTCGCCGAGGTCCGGAACGGTGAGGCCGGCATGCCGAGCCAACACGCTGCTGATCTCGGCCAATGCCTGGGTGGAAACGGGCGACGTCGGCGTAGACCTCGATCCGGTTGCACGTCGAAAGCAGCAGCACTTCGCTGATCGCCGGTGCGGTGCGCATCTCGTCGAGCAGCTTGAGGACGTCGTCCGTGGACACGCCTCGCGCTCTCGAGCACGGACACCGGTGCCGACTTGTACGAGAGGCCAACCACAAGAATGCTCATGGCGCGACCTGATCTCTCATCGCCGACCACCGGCCTCGATGTGCGGCATCTCGGCGGCCTTGCGGTTCTCGTGGAAGGAGAGAATCTGCAGTTCCGGCAGCCAGGTCGACCTGCCGGACGTCGACGTGATCCGGCACGTTCAGCACGCACCGGCGCGAAATTCGAGGATGCTTGTGACGCCGGCGTCGACCAGCCGGTCGCAGACCTCTTGGGCCGCGGCAGCTGGGATGGCGAGGACCGCGATCGTGATGTTCTCCCGACGGACGACGCTTTCCAGATGCGCGACGTCTCGCACGACCAGTCCGCGAATCTTGGCCCCGATCCGAGCGGGATCGGCGTCCAGCAGCGCGGCGATGCGGAACCCGCGGGAGGCGAATCCCGAGTACCCGGCGAGGGCCTGCCCGAGGTTGCCGACCCCGATCAGCGCGACCGACCGGTGCACGGTCAGTCCCAGGACCCGGGCAATCTCCTCGGTGAGCGTGATGACGTCGTATCCGACGCCGCGGATGCCGTATGAGCCGAGATAGGACAGGTCCTTTGCGCAGCATCGCCGAGTTGACGCCCGCTGCTGCGGCCATGCTCGTCCGAGGACACCGTGACCGCCAGCCCGTCTCGGAATCCGCCCAGCACCCGGAAATAGGTCGCGAGCCGGGCCACCGTCGCGTCCGGGACGGCGCGATCCCGTTCGGGCGTGGACCTCGGCCGCGTCCGCCACGTGACCATGCGGGCGTGCGCGGACGCGTGCCGCTGGACGGTCATTGGCTCCTCGATAGGCCGGAAGCGCGCTATTGAGATACCCGATGCAGTGGCGCACAACCGGTGTGCTAGAAGCAGCTGGACGCCGGTAAAGGTACGCGCTTGTGAATGCTTTCCCAAATCGCTGCGCGATGTGCTATAGGGCGCTCTCAGCTATCGATCGGGCGCGCCCCGAGCCGGGCCTGGAGCAGATCCGAGCGCATCGCGCCTCAGGGTCGGCCGGCGTCGGTGGCGGAGCCGCGAAGTCGGTGTCGTCCCGCGGGTCACGTTCGGCGAGCGCTCGAGGGCGGCGATGCCCCGGCCGGCCCGGCTGGAGTCGACTCCGGCCAGGCAGGGCGTCGAGCGCCTGGACGGTGATGCGCCAATCGCCTCCGACTTCGTCGCGCAGCGCCGTCCGGACGACCTCCACATTGCTGTCCTCGCTGATCATCCGAGCCAGGGTGGGGCTCGGCGCGGTCAGCGTGATCAGGTCACCGTCCACGCTCGCGACCTGGGCATCGTGCAACAGGGCACGCGTGCGCTGCTTGCCACGCTTTGACGCGCGTCCAAGACCGCGGGCCAGAGCTGGCCGGATAGCGACCGCGTCCATCGTTCGCGGCGGCGCTGCACCGCCGCACCGACCGGGTCGGAGCGGCGGCGGTGGCCGCCCCGTCCGCGGCCGGCTGCCGTGCCGGCGCCGGTCCGGCGTCGGTCGCCGTGCTCTTCGCCACCGGCCTCCGCGGCTGCGGACTCGGCCGGCATCCCGCTCTGCGTGGCGGCCAGCCGGCGCTCCAGGCGTTCGACGCGCTGCAAGCAGCGCGGCCGAGTCAGTCGTCGCGTCCGGCAGTTGCATCCGTGCGCACAGCAGCTCGAGGACCAATCGCGGTGACGTCGGTACCGCGCGTAGCTCGATCAACGCGGTGTGCACGATCTCCGCGAACCGGGTAACCGTCGCGATGCCGAGGGCGACCAGCCTGCTCCACCATCCGGGTGAGCTCGTCCTCCGGCGCGTCGAGCAAGCCGCGGTCATGGCGGCGTCCGGTACCGCCGCCAGCACCAGCAGGTCCCGGAACCGGTCGAGCAGATCCACGGTGAATCGGCGCGGATCGTGTCCGGCCTCGACCACGCGCATCGACCGTGCCGTACACAGCTGTCGCGTCGCCTGCGGCGAGAGCGTCGACCATGTCGTCGAGCAACGCGACATCCGTGACGCCCAGCAGACCGACCGTCCGCGCGTAGGTGATACCGGTCGGCCCGGCCCCGGCGATGAGCTGGTCGAGCAGCGACAGCGAGTCCCGCGCCGAGCCGCCGCCACGCCCGGACGACCAGCGGCAGCACCGCCGGCTCGACCGCGACGCCCTCGGCCGCGCAGATGCGTTCCAGGTACGCGCGCAGCACGCCGGGCGGGATGAGCCGGAACGGGTAGTGGTGGGTGCGGGACCGGATCGTTGGGAGCACGCGGTCCGGCTCGGTGGTCGCGAAGACGAACACCAGGAACTCGGGCGGTTCCTCGATGAGCTTGAGCAGGGCGTTGAAACCCTGCGGCGTCACCATGTGCGCCTCGTCGATGATGTAGACCTTGTACCGGTCCCGACACCGGGGCGTAGAAGGCCCGTTCCGCAGGTCGCGCGCGTCGTCGACGCCGCCGTGGCTGGCCGCGTCGATCTCGATCACGTCGATCGAGCCCGGCGCCGCTCGGGGCCAGCTCGACGCACGAGTCGCATACGCCGCACGGCGTCGGCCGTCGGGCCCCTGGACGCAATTCAGCGAGCGGGCCAGGATGCGGGCGCTGGAGGTCTTGCCGCAGCCTCGCGGACCCGGAGAACAGGTAGGCGTGGTTGATCCGGCCGGAGTCGAGCGCCTGCATCAACGGGGCGGTGACATGATCTTGCCCGATGACCTCGGCGAAGGTGGCGGACCGGTACTTGCGGTACAACGCCACGTTCGGTCCAGCCACGCCGTCGACGCTTACTGACCGGGCGCCGAGCGACGCAGGGACCCCCGCGCACCCGCCAGAGCCTGCTTATCCTTGCTGCCTTCCGGCCCTGGGGAGGTTCGCAGGGTGAGCGCCACACGAGGGGTCGGCGTCCGATCGTACGCCGGGCCGGCACCGCCCGGGCGAGCTGCCGACCATCGGCTCGACCTGCCTCGCGCGGGCCCGTATCCTCCGCAGCGGAGGATTCGCCTAGTGGCTCCATGGCGCTCGCTTGAAAGCGAGTTGGGGGCAACCCTCGCGGGTTCAAATCCCGCATCCTCCGCGCATGGCGACGCAGGATGGCCGCCGTCGATCCTCGTCTCCGCATCTCGGCGCATTAAGCCAGCTCGCAGGCTGCGACGGCAGGAACTCCCGACCCAAGAGCAATCCGTGGATTTCCGCCCGCGGACAGCCCGTAGTCATTGAGGAAGGCTGTCGACATCTGCGGCGAATTCGGTGTGGTGCTGGAAGAGGAATCCGTGGGCCGAGTCGGGGTAGATCTTGACCTGGGCCTGCGGGATGAGGCCGGCGAGCAGGTAGGAGAAATGCGGCAGGATCATTGGGTCGCCGTCGCCGTTGGCGATGAAGACCGGCACCTTGATCGCGCGTATCTCGCTGCAGGAGTGGGTGATTCGGGATGCCCCAGGCGCAGACCGCGTCGTACTGGGCTAACCGCGTTTCCCACGTCGTCGGCCTTGTCCCGGTCGGTCGGTGCGGAGCGCAAATCCGGCCGAGTGACTGCTGTCCGGCCTGCTTGGCTGGTCGGTGACGGTGCGTAGAAGACTCTGAGTACTCCCTCGGGACTCGGCACCGGGAACCCACCGCCTCGATCACGTCCGGGGCCCAGCCGTGCATGTCCTCCGCGCCCTGCGGGGCGGACGAAGCCAGTACCAGCCTGCGCACTGCCGCCGGCCTGGACAGCGCGATTTCGTTGGGCGATGAAGCTGCCGATCGAGAAGCCGAGCAGATCGGCCTGACCGATGCCCATCGCGTCGAGGAAGGCAATGGCGTCGCGCGCCATCGCCGCGACGGTGTGCGGGCGTCGTCCCGGTGGTGGCGCCGACTCCGGCGTTGTCGAACGTGATGACACGCCTGGTCGCCGCCAGCACGTCGATCAGCGCTGGGTCCCAGTTGTCGAGGTTCCCCCGGAAGTGCTGAAACAGAACCACTGGCGTGCCGCCTTCGCCCGTCTCGCGATACGCGTACGTCGATGCCGTTGGCGGCGCCGACCAACCTGCGTCGGCGAAGTCGGCGAAGGTTGTAGGCACGGTTCCTCCCTGTTCGGATCAGGCGGGAAATGGTCAGGACCCGGCGTCGGCTGTTTCCGTCACAATCCGGTCGATCGCCGACGAGTGCGACGTTATTGGTCGTTCTCCTTCGGGTTCGTGACGTTCGCGTCTCGTCGTGACCGTACCCGGCTGCGCCACTCATCGTAGCTGCGCGACAACCAGTCGCGCGGAGCTGTGCCGTGCGACCAGCGGAAGTCGCCAGTCAGCTTGGTTCACGGATCGAGGTACTCGGGGTCGTTCTCGACGTCCCAGAGCCGAAGGTCGCCGATCGGTGTGACCTCGGGAGAAAGCTCCCGGCAAGCGTGGGCGGGCATGCTCAGACTGCGCGCGAACCTCGCGGTACCTCTCCGGGAGCGAGCACCTCCCACGGCGACGCCGCCGCCTGGTTCGTGATCTCCTCGGCCTCGGCCACGACCGCTCGGCCGGCTTCGGTGGCTTTGCCATCGGCGTCTGAGTAGCTCCCGGCGAACGAGCCTGGACTGTCGCCGCCAGCCAGTCCTCATCTGACCACCCTCGGGCCGGCTGGTGGACAGCGCGATCCCAGCCGATTCCACACCGCAGAACCACGATGTCGGCCCCGGTCGCTCCAACCGCGACGAGGGCGGCCACATGTCCGTCCCCGCGATGCTCCCGCAGCGACGTGCAGGCCTGCCATAGCCGGGCATGGGGATCGTCCGGCTCCGGCAGCGCCAGATTCGCCGCGCCAAGGAGCGTGACCGGCTGGTTCGTGCGCCGCCACGATCGGCGCGAGCAGGTCGGCGAGCGCGGCACGCTTCCCGGGCATCGACCACGCCGGCGAGCACGGCACGCAGCGCCCCGGCTACGGGCCGCCAGTGCCTCCGCTGGACTGACGAGATCCCAGACCGCAGGCAACGCGCGCTCGACCATCGATGGAGCAAAAGTATTGAACAGTCCGACGACCGGAGCTGGACCGATCGCGCCCAACGGCGCCGCCCGCCCGGCGAAGTATCCACGCCAGAAGCCCCGCAGCCCGGCCTGTTCGAACTCGGCGCGGGCCTCAGCGGCAAAATAGCTGATGGCGTGGATTGGCTCATAGAGGGTCCACATCGCGCGAGCGAGCGTCGTGGGCTGCATACGACGTTCCTAGCGCACGACCAGGCTCCCTACCTGGACGTTTACCGATCCAGTGGACTACCCGAGCGTCCGCAACATCATCTTTGCTCGCCCTCGCCGCGCTACTCAGGTACCCGGACTGCCTCGACCTGATCGCGTCAGGCGACGGCCGTCGCAGAGCGCAACAGTATCGTTACCCGGGGGTTCCGAAGACGTTTCGATGTCGCTAGCGTCTGGCTCCGCACGGCTTTCCCTAACGCGCGCTTTGGGGGCGTGCGTCTGAGTCTCCCGAGGAGCCCTGCATGGACCGCCGATCGCGAACTTCCGCCAACCCGCCGACCAGACGCCGCCGCAGGCTCTGGACCCTGCTCGCCGCCGGAGTCCTCACTCACCGCCAGCGCTGTGCCACTCACGCTGAGCAGCCTGGCGCAGGCCGACCCCAACTCCGGTTCGAACAACAACCGGCCCGTCCACGATGTATTAACCAACCTGTTCGAGTGGAACTGGCCGTCGGTCGCCAACGAATGCACCACCGTGCTCGGCCCGAACGGATACGGCGGGGTACAGGTCGCACCACCGCAGGACTCCGCTCAAGCGGACGCGAGCTCGGCAACGGCAGCGACACGATCCTGCACCCGTGGTGGGAGGTCTACCAGCCGGTGGACTACAACCTCACCAGCCGCATGGGCACCGAGGACTCAGTTCAAGGCGATGGTCGCGACGTGTCGCAACGCCGGCGTGAAGGTCTACGTCGACGCGGTCATCAACCACATGACCGGGCAGGGCCACGTCGTCCTACGGCGGCGTCAGCGTACACGCCGTACAACTACCCCGACTACACGCACGGCAAACTTCCACGTCAAGGCCGGCGAATGCCCGTCCTCCGACGGCGGCATCGAGGACTTCAACAACCTGCTGCAGGTCTTCCAGTGCAACCTGCTCGGGCTCGAGGACCTCCGCACCGAGACCGACTACGTGCAGACGAAGCTGGCCGGCTACCTGAACAAGCTGATCGGCTACGGCGTCTCCGGGTTCCGGGTGGATGCAGCCGAAACACATCGGCCAGGAGGACCTGACCGCGATCTGACGCCCGACTGCACCAACACGCTCGACGGTCAGCGGCCGTACTGGGTGCTCGAGGTCTTCGGTGGCGGTCCCGGCTTGCTCGTCTCCGCAGGCGTTCACGACGGCCGGCTCGGTGTTGGGCCTGGACGGTGTCAAGCAGCTGCGGACGCGTTCAAGAGCTACCCGGCCGACCACGTCGGCAGCATCGCGACGCTACGGGCCTACGGCGAGGAGTCCGGCCTGACCCCGAGCAGCAAGACGCTGGTGTTCGTGCAGAACCACGACACCGAGCGCAACGGCGACGCGCTGAACTACAAGGACGGCGCGCGGAACATCCTGGCCAACGAATTCATCCTCGCGTACGGCTACGGCACCCCGCAGGTGTACGCCGGCTTCGCGTTCGGCGCGGACACCAACCAATCGCCACCATCGGACCGCCGACGGACATGGTCACCGAACACCGACTGCTCGGGCGCCAACCCGACCTGGATCTGCATCGACCGGGACCAGGGCGTGGCCAACATGGTCGAGCTGGCACAACTTCGTCGGTGCCGCTCCGATCGCGAACTGGTGGGACGACCGGGCGAACCTGATCGCCTTCAGCCGCGGCAACAAGGGCTGGATCACGATCAACAACGGCCCGGCGGCCCAGACCCGCTCGTTCACCACCGGGCTGCCCCGCGGCGGGTACTGCGACATCATCAGCAGCGCCAGCTTCAGCAACGGCAGCTGCTCGGGCACCAAGGTGACCGTTGACCGGAACGGCAGGGCGACAGTGACGGTCCCGGCCCTGGGCTCGGTGGCGATCTTCCGCGGCAGCAAGATCAGCGTAATCACGCGCGGTTCTCGGCGGCCTCGGCCGTCCGGCGCTTGCCGGGCGGCCGGCCCGACTCAGACCGTCGTCGGTCGGGCGGTCGTGCGCGACGCGACGCGGAAGCCGCAGCGTCCCGCGCATCCTTGGGACGGGCGAGCACTCCTGATCACTCTCAGCAGTTGACTCCGGCCCCATGAGCACGCGGAAGCGACGCGGGTGCACGCGAGGGGCGCGCGGGAAGCGACGCATGGGCCTGCTGCAAATTGGCGGCTGCGGTAGTGGCGCAATTGGCGGTGGCGGTGGGATTTGAACCCACGGAGGCTTGCACCTCACACGCTTTCGAGGCGTGCTCCTTAGGCCGCTCGGACACGCCACCGCGCGCCAGGCTACCGGACGGGCATGCCCGGTCCGGGCTCCGAAACCCTTCGCTGGGCGGTCTCGAAGGGGCTGGCGCGGCAGCGTCGATCGACGAAGAACTCCTGTAGCAGCGCCGAGCATTCCGCCTCGAGGACGCCACCGATGACCTCGGGTCGATGGTTGTGGCGCCGGTCGCGCACCACGATCCCACACCGAACCAGCGGCACCGGACTTCGGGGTCCCACGCGCCGAACACCAGCCGGTCGACCCGGGCGAGGACGACGGCACCGGCGCACATCACGCACGGCTCGAGCGTCACCGCCAGCGTGCAGCCGGTGAGCTGCCAGGAGCCGACCGCGGCGCCAGCGCGGCGCAGCGCCACCATCTCAGCGTGCGCGGTCGCGTCGTGCGCACACCTCTCGTTCGTTGTGCCCCATCGCGATGATCGCACCGGTTCGATCAAGCACCACCGGCCCCGACCGGGCACGTCGCCTGATGACGGCGCCGCCCGAGCCACCTCGAGCGCGGCATGCATCGCCGCGTCCGGCGACGTCACGCGCGGATGGCCTCGAACTCGTCCGCGCAACCCGCCTTCTCGCATACGGCCACGATCACGTCGATCGGCAGAGTGCCCTCGTGGGCACACAGGCCGAGCACAATTCGGGGCGCTGGTGCCTAAATCCCTCGACGACGGACGCATCACCCAACGGGGTGCTGTCATGGCGGCTGCGGCCAGCACGTCGCTCGCCAGCTCGTCGTCGATCTCGTCGGACTCGTCGGATCGGCGATCGCTCCAACTCCCTCGGCAATCAGTGCGGCCAGCGGATACGCATCCGCGGCATGCCCGTCGGACAAGAAGACGTGGGCCTCGTCGTCGCCCGCATCCACCCGGGCCAACGCGACATACTCGTCATCCTGCTCGACCACCAGCAGCCGCACGGTCGCCCGGCTCATCGCTGACGACATCGGCGATGTCGTCCATGCTTCGCAATCGTCGAGATCGACCTCGACCCGCGCCACCGATCCTTCGTGCGGGTGAGCACGGCCGCGAAGTAGCTCATACCGACTCCCGGGAGTTCGGACGCGCGCAGATTCACTTGCCCGCGCGTACTCTTCCGCGAGCCCTATCCGTTCGACGATCGCATCCAGCATCTCGTCCGGATAGGCGTCGAGATCATCGAGCATGCTGCTCCATCTCTTCCTCGGACAGATTGAGATCGGCAAACAGGTCGAGGTCTCCGATCGGCCAGACCTCGTCCAGCTCGTCGTCGTCCGGCGGATCCTCCCCGAGACGCTCCAGCAACCTGCTCGGCGAGCGTGGTACTCGACGGACGCCGTCAGGTCGCTGAGCAGCAACGAGATGCGCGGGCCGTCCTGCCGCGCGATCAGGAAGAACTCGTCGTCGACGTTGGCGATGACGAAAGGCCGCCTTCCGGAGGCTGGGAACGCAAGGCAGCGAGCAGGACGCTGAGATCCGTCAGGACAGTCGGCGGCAGCGGCTCGCACCGCCACAGGCCGGCGTCACGAAACGCCGCCACCGCATATCCGCGCGCCGCCATCACCACCGCCCAGACTCGACCAGCACCGTTGGTCCTGGATCGATCCTGACACGCTGCGCCCGCGGCACTCTAGGGCGCGTCCCGTATCGCCTGCTCGTCGCGAGCGAGCGGTCGGGCGGGCGGCTGGCAAGGCGGGAGGCACGAGAGCTGTGGCGGAGCCACTCGCCGAGGACGAGCTGAAGAAGTCCCCGCGAATCAAGCGCAGCGATATTTCGTGGGTGGCAGACAAACGCGCGCCAGTCGCTGATCCGAGCGTTGCGCAGCTGAGCGTGGGATTGCGGGACACAGCCCTGAGGTCTCAGCGCGATACCGTTCTGCGGTGATCTGCGCGCGCTGTGGCAAGACCGCGTGACCGCGACGTTCGGCCAGGTCGCGGTGCTTGGTCTAGGTCTTATCGGGGATCGCTGATCCAAGCGATTCGCCATACCGGCGCTCGAGGTCGTCGGATACGGACCCCGACCTCGCGACCGCGTCAGCGGCCAGTAACCGCCGGCTTTCCGGTCACGCGCCACCGACGCCAGTGCTGTCCATGGCGGGACCTCGTCATACTGGCCACGCTCGCTCCCTCGAAGTCGAGCCGGCCCTGAGAGTCGCTCGCGCCGCACCTCACTTCGGGTGCGGTGCTCACGGACGTCGGCACGGCACTCAGCGCGCCAGTGATCGCAGCGGTCCGCCGGATAATCCCGTCAGCCCGGTTCGTCGGGGGGCATCCGCTGGCCGGAACCGAGAACACCGGCTGGGCAGCCGCCGATCCGCTGCTGTTCCGGGACGCACCCTGGGCGTTGACGCTGGAGGGTGGACACCGACCTCGACGCGTGGCTGGCCCTCGCCGGGCTGGTATGTGATCTCGGTGCGAAGCCGGTGCGCGGCGACCACCGACGAGCAGGATGCCGCAGTGGCCAGGATCATCGGGCTCCCGCATGTTCTCGCCGAGGTGTTGGCGCTGGTGGGCCTCGGCGGCGGTCCGATGGGCCTGAGTCTGGCGGCCGGTTCCTACATGTCCGGATCCCGGGTGGCCTGCACCCGCCCGGAGCTGGTCGCCACCTGGTGCGACGGGAACGCGCCATTGGTCGATTCACTCGGACGACGTCATCCGCCGGCTGAACGACGCTCGAGATTGCCTGGCTAACCACGGCACCGTGCTCGACCTCGCTCGCGCCGGCCATCCACGCGCCAGATCGATTGGGAGCACCGGGCATTCCTGCCGGTCGAGCTGACCGCTGATCCCGACGCCCTGCGTCAGCTCGGACATGGCGGAGGTTGGATCACGGCTGTGCTTCGCGACGACGACGGTGTGCGGCTGCTCGGCATGCGGCCGCTACCGTGACGCGCGCGCCGAACTCGGGCGGCGGCGGTGATCAACCTCCGGTCCGGTGCGCCGCTGGTCGAGGTGCATCGGTCCGGCGTAGTGGAATCGCCTGCACCGGGGCCACGCTGGTCGTGCTCGGACGCCCGCGGCGAGGTGATCGACGCAGTTGGCGCGCCGGCGCAGCTGATCTTCCGCGCTCCTCGAACAAGCCGCTGCAGGCCGTCGGCCTTGCGCGAGCTCGGCCTGGCCGTGCTCAGCGCCGCCCTAGCCCTGGCCGCGGCCTCGCACTCGGGCGAACCGCGACACGTTGCGGTCGTGCAAGCCATGCTGGCTCAGGGCGGCTTTGCCGAAAAGATGATCTCGAATGCCCGCCAGGACTGGCCGTTGGGCGAGGCTGGCGCGCGACGAGTGGATCGCAGCCGGCGGGTCGTACCCGGGTGCGGATGAACTGCTCCGGCAAGCACGCGGCGATGATGCTCGCCTGCCAGACAAGCGGTTAGGCCGGTCGACGGATATCCGGCCGCTGACCACCCGCTCCAACGGCACCTGGCTGAGACAGTCGGCCGACTCGCGGGACGAGCCAGTAGCCGGCGTGGGCGTGGATGGCTGCGGCGCACCGGTGCTTCGCGATCACCCTGCTCGGCCTCGCTCACGCGTATGCCCGGCTCGTTGCGGCTCGACCCGGCCCGGAGGCGGACGTCGCGGACGCGATGCGCGCCCATCCCGAGTTGGTCGGCGGGACGGACCGCGCGGCCAGGCCGATTGATGGCCGGAGTGCCCGACTGCTCGCGGGATGGCGCGGAGGGTCTTCGCCGCGGCGCTCGCGGGGACCGGCGCGGTGGCGGTCAAGATCGATGACGGTGCAGCGCGGGCCGCGGAATGCGCGCTCATAGCAGGACTTCGCCGGCTGGGTCTGACCGGCGCGTTCTCCGACGAGCAGGCCGAAGCGCCCGTCACCGGTGGTGGCGCGACGGTGGGCGCGGTACGCATCCGGCCGGGGTTGTTCACGCGCTAGCGTTTCTGACATGGCCCTCGAGCAGTCGGCCGCTCCGGCGACGACGTCCGACGCCGGTCGGGCCGTTTCGCCGGCGCTGGGCGTCGACGGCGGGCCCTCGCCGGTCGAGGTTGCACAACTACGCGAGAATGTGCTTTCGGCCGCCGTAAACATCCCAGAGCGCCTGAGTTACCGGATCAAGCGGGCCCTTCTCGGCGAGCCACTCAGTGACGGCCCGACTACACGAAGAGAAACTGTCCAAGAAAGCCGCGCTCGGTGTGCTGTCGAGCGATTGCATCTCCTCGTCCGCATATGGGACGGAGGAGATGCTCGTCGCTTGGTTCCGGTCTTCGGGCTGGCGAGCTTCCACATTTTGGGGCCGATGACCGCGGTGGTGATCGGCGTGATTGATCCTCATGACGCTCTCCTATCGCGAGGTCGTCATGGTCTACACGAAGGCCGGCGGCTCCTACGTAGTGGCGCGCGACAACTTCGGGCCGAGAGTGGCGCAAATCGCCGCTGTCGCGCTCATGATCGACTACATCGTGACGGTGGCAGTCCAGGCCGCGGCGGGCACCTGGCCATTACCTCTCTAGTGCCGTCGATCGAGCACTGGAATCTGGAGATCACGATCGGCCTCGTCCTGATACTCGCCTACGGCAATTTGCGCGGCGTGCGCGGAGGCAGGCAAGGCGTTTGCCTTCCCGACCTATTTCTTCTTCTTCTCCATGACGCTGGTGATTGCTTCTCGGTATCGGACGCGAGATTCTCGGCGATCTACCGCAGTACGCGACGGACCTTGCCCGGACAGTTCCCGGTGACCAACCAGCATGATGCGATCCTCTCCTGGGCGGCGATTTTCGTGCTGCTCAAGCGCCTTCGCCAACGGCGGGTCGTCACTCACCGGCCTGGAGGCAATCTCCAACGGGGTGAGCGCGTTCCAGCCACCAGCCGGCGTCAACGCGCGCCGAACGTTGTCCCTGATGAGTCTCATGCTCGGCTTTCTCGTCGCCGGAGTCTCATATCTGGCCGTCACAGACGCACGCTGTGCCCTACACGGACGGCGGCGCCGACCGTGATCAGCCAGGTGGCCAAGGCGGCATTCGGGACCTCGTCGATCGGGCACGTGGGCTTCGTCTTGGTGCAGCTCGCGACCGCATTGATCCTTTAGCACCGGCGCGAACACACCGTTCACCGGATTCCCTTCTTGGCGAGCTTCGTCGCCGAAGATTCCTTCCTGCCCCGCCAGCTGACTCGACGCGGGCACCGGCTGGCGTTCAGCAACGGGATCATCGTGCTCACCGTCAGCGCCATCGTGCTGTTGCTGGCGGTGGGCGCGAACGTCGATCACCTGGTGCCGTTCTACGCCATCGGCGTGTTCACCGGCTTTACCATGGCCGGCCTCGGCATGGCCAAGTACCACTGGACACGACGCGAGCCGGGATGGCGACGATAGGCTCGTGATCAACTTCGCGGCCGGCATTGTCTCACTGCTTGTTGTGGTGATCTTCGCCGTGGTGAAGTTCACCGAGGGTGCCTGGCTCGTCGTAATCCTGTTCCCGCTTGGGTGGTTCGCTCTCGTCCGCCTCAACCAGCAGTACCGCGAGAGAGCAGCACTCGCTCGATCTGGTTACGGCCGCCCAGGAAGGCGGATACCTTCGCGGGCACTACGCACGACACGTCGTTCTCGTCTTCGTAGATCGGCTCGATCTCGCGGTAACTCGGGCGCTGCGATATGCCGGCAGCCTCCGCCCGACGGAGATCCGCGCGGTTCATTTAATGATCGACAGTGACGTCGCCGAGGAACTCGAGGCCGAGTGGGTGGCGCGGGGACTCGGTGACCGAGTGCCACTGTCCGTGGTGGAGTGTCCAGATCGACGTCTGATTCGCGCGGCGAGCGAGTTGGCGCTCAGCGTGGTCGTCCAGGACCGGGCCGAGGTCACCGCGTTGTTGCCGCGCCGCACATTTCGGCGATTGTCACAGCGGCTGCTCCACGACCGAACAGCTGACCGCATCGCAACTGCCCTCGGCCGTATCCCCCACGTTTCGGCGACGATCGTGCCCTTCGACAACCACGCTCTCCCGGAGGTCGAGCGGCGCCTCGAGCGGACTCAACAGGCCGCTGCCGCCGAACCGGCGCTGCCATCCACCAGAGTGCGGACCGGCACCCACGACGATGAAGTCGGGGTAGCCGCGCACCAGGCGAGAGGACCGGGCATCACACCGATCGGCGAGGTCGCTTGGAAGCAACGCGTGACGGTGGAGGGCCGGATCAAGATGGTCCAGGTCGGCACTACGGCCGGGAAGTCACTGGAGGCGCAGGTCTTCGACAAGACGGGCGGCGTACGACTGTTGTTCTTCGGGCGCACCCGGATTCCTGGCATTGAGCCGGGCGCCGTTGTTCGAGCTACCGGTACTGTCGGCGAATACAAGGGTCATCTCGCGCTGGCCAACCCGCGCTACGAGCTACTCGATTCAGGCACCGCGCACGAGCCGGTTCCGCAACCGTCCTGACCCGCATCAGCCCGCCACCACCCCCGTGCTGATGATCTTGGATTTATCGGCGCCCGAGCGCAGTAAGCCCAAGATCACGATCGGCAACCTCCTCGTCGGACTCGCGCAATCCGTTGCGACGGTAGAAGCGGCGCAAGCGGTGCCGGCGCCCACCAGTTGGCATCGCCGAGCAGCCGCATGGTTGCCGGCACGAGCACAGATCGAACGATCGTCGCGTCGATGAGGATGCCGAAGAACATCGCCACGCCGATCAGCTTGATGAACGTAACCGATGACGTGGAGAAGGCGCCGATGACGACCATGAGGAGGAGCGCGGCCGACGTGATGATGCGGCCGGTACGTTGCAGCCCGGTCGCGACCGCGAGCCGATTGTCACCGGTGCTGTCGTACTGCTCCCTTATCCGGGATAGCAGGAACACCTCACTAGTCCATGGACAACCCGAACACGACGGCGAACACGAGGATCGGTTGAGTGGCGTCGATCGTCCCGGTCGGCGTGAAGTTCAACAGGCTCGCGAGGTGACCGTCCTGGAAGATCCACGTCACCACTCGAACGTTGCCGCCATCGACAGAATGTTCATTGCGATCGCCTTGATCGGGACCACCACTGACCCGAATGCGAGGAAGAGCAGCACGAACGTGGCCAGAGCGACGATGAGCGCCATCCAGGGGAGCCGGGAACCGAGGTCGGCCAGCCGATCGACCACCTCGGCGGTATAGCCGCCGACGTGGACATCACTGATTCCGGCCGGCTGCGGAAGCGCGCGCACCTGGTGGACGATCGCCTTCGCGCCGGGATCCAGGCTTGGCCTTGATAGGCGATGTCCACGGCAGCGGTCTGTCCGCGCGCCTCGGATATGGCGGCCTCGCCGACGCCGGGGATGCCGCGCGCCTCGGAGACATAGCTGCTCACCGCGGCCTGCCCAGCAGCGCTGGTGATTGGCTGGTCCAGGGTCAGCACGGCTCGGATCGGCTGCGCCGCGCCGCCCGGGAACTCGCGGATCATGGCGTCAGAAACCTGGCGTGACTCGGAACTGGCCGGCAGCACCCGGGCGTCGACACCGCCGAACGACACGTGCAGGAACGGTGCCGCCAGGACCAGCAGAATGGCCACTGTCGCCAGCATGAATGCGACCGGCCGGCGCATGACCGTGTTCGCCCACCGGTACCAGAACCCTTGATCGTGGGCTAAAGCCGCTTCGGGCGTTCGGCGGAGGCCGATGCGCCGTAGGAGAGGTCGCACCGACCACGCGTCGACCCGATGGCCGAGGACGGCCATCAGGGCGGGGAGCACCGTGATCGCACCGAGCGCCGCGATCATGACGGCGGCGATCCCGCCGAATCCCATGGAGCGCAAGAACGTCTGCGGGAAGATGAGCAACCCGGCGAGCGACACAGCGATGGTGACGGCCGACACGGCGACGGTCCGGCCGGCCGTCGTCATCGTCCGGACAACGGCGGACTGGACGCTCTCGCCGGACCGCAGCTCCTCGCGGAATCGGCTGACCATGAACAGGCCGTAGTCGATCGCGAGGCCGAGACCCATGATCGTCACGATGTTGATGGAGAAGATGCTCACGTCGGTCGCCAGGCTGATCACCTTCAGCGCTGTGAACGCGCCAATGATCGCAATGCCGCCGATGAGAAGCGGAAGGAGCGCGGAAACGACACTGCCGAACACAAACACGAGCAATATCAGCAGAATTGGCATCGACAGGCTCTCGGCCTTCGCGATGTCGGCCTTGACCTGGTCGGTGATCTCCGCGTTGAGCGCTTCTTGGCCGCCGACCTGCACGATATAGCCCGCGCGGGCCGCGTCCGCCTTGAGTGGATCGTAAGCGGCGATATCGACGGCCGTGTCAGTGTCGGTCTCGGTAATGGCGAGGTAGGTGGCATGCCGGTCTTCGCTAACGAACGCCGGCGAGTTCGTGGACCAGTACGAAGCAATATTGCGGACGTCGCTCTGGGGCACGTTCGCCTCGACCTGAGCGACGGCCAGCCGATAGGCCGGATTGTCGACGGTGACGTTGGGGTTTCTGATGAGGATCACAAGGTCAGCGGTATCGCGTCCCAACTTAGTGGAGACCAGATTTGCCGCTATCGCGCTCTCGCTCTTCGCGTTGTCGAAGCCACCGCTCACGAGCGAGCCGAACACGGTCGTTCCCCATAGTGCGGCAAACACGACGAACGCCAAGCCCACTGCCAGTACTCCCCAGCGCCAGCGCACTACGCGGTCGCCCCACCACGAGAACATGGCCATCACCGTCCGAACTGAGAATGTTGTTCGCTCAAGTGAACGTTGTTAACCGTGAACGGTGTTCACTATGCTGGCAGCCGTGACCGACGTCAACCCCATTTCCGTTCCGGCGTCTCCGCCAACTCACAGGCAACGCCGGCGCGCCGCGACCCGGGATGAGATCGTCGAAGCCGCGCGGCGCTTGCTGGTGCAGTCGGGGTTGGAGCAGATCACGCTGCGAGCGATTGCGGCGGAACTCGGTATGACAGCCCCGGCGCTATACCGCTATTTCGACAGCCGAGAGGCTCTGCTCGGCGTACTCATCGACACGCTGTACGACGAACTTGCTGACGTCCTGGTGGCCGTGCGCGACGCGGACGCCCACGCCCCTTGAAGGCCCAGTTCGTGACGACCTCCCGAGAGTTCCGGCGCTGGGCCCTCGCGCACCGACCGGAGTTCGGCTTGCTGTTCGGCGCGCCGCTTCCCGGAGTTCCGGGGAAGGGCGCGGCAGTGAACGATTCAGAGCGGGGTATGCGGTTCGGGCAGGTCTGGCTCGAGCTGTTCGCCAAGCTATGGCAACAGCACCCCGAGGTGGTTCCTAACGGGCGTCGCGTCGATCCCCAGTTGCGCCGGCAACTGCGGGACTACCGCGAGCGCATCGGTCGAGCGGTGCCGATCGGCCTCCTCGAGCTCTTCCTGTCCTGCTGGATGCGGCTCTACGGAGCGGTGGCGACCGAGGCGTTCGGGCACCTGGACTTCGCCCTGAGTGACGGCGACGCCGAGGCCCTGTTCGAGGGCCTGCTGGATGAGTTGGCGGAACGCCTTGGGCTTGCCCACTGACTCACGACGGCGGGTTGGGGGAACGCCAGGCGTCGCCTATGCTGGGCGGGTTCCTCCGGCGGGGCTATAGCATGAGTCGGATATTCCGCCCTCATCGTCTAGAGGCCCAGGACGCCGCCCTTTCAAGGCGGTAGCACGGGTTCGAATCCCGTTGGGGCACGCACCACCACCAAGCACCACCCAGATACGTCTAGGCCCCGTAGCTCAGCTGGTTAGAGCGTCGCCCTGTCACGGCGAAGGTCGCCGGTTCAAGTCCGGTCGGGGTCGCAACGCACGATTCGTGCAATGGTTCGTGCAATGGACGCGGTGCTAGCGTCGTGAGCATGCCTGCGCGGCGACGTCCTCGTGGCCACATTCGCGAGCTGCCGTCCGGCAGCTTCCGAGGCGATCGTCTACGCCGGCATCGATCCGCTGACCGGCAAGCAGCGCTACTTGCGCGTGAGACGTGCGCGCACCTACGACCAGGCGGAACTGGCGCTAACGCGGCTGCAGTCGCAAGTCGACGAGGACCGCCACCCGAAGTCAGGAGATCACTGTCGGGCCAGGCGGTGGCGCAGTGGCTCGACGTCGTTGACCTGGAGGACACGACCCGGGAGCGATACCAGGACCTGATCCGGATCTACATCGGGCCGACCTTCGGCGACCTGGCCGCGGCGAAGCTCGACGCCGAGCTGCTTGAGCGGTTCTACGCCCGACTCCAGCGATGTCGGGCGCTCTGCAATGGCAGACCGGCGACCGCGAGTCACGACGTGTCGGCCGCTCAGCAGCAGCACAGTCCGGAAGATCCACTTCATCATCCGTGGCTGCGCTTGAGCGCGGCCGTGCGGTGGCGCCATCTCGGAGTGAACAAGGCGGCCCTGGCCGCAGCCACCGTCGCCGGCGCCGAGCGAGCCGGACCCACCCACAGCGGAGGAAGCAGCGCTCATGCTCAGCGAAGCATGGGCGAAGTGACCCGGACTGGGGCTTGCTCCTGTGGCTGACTATGGTCACCGGTTCCCGCCGTGGCGAGAGCACCCGACACCGACCTTCCTCTGCTCTCCGCCGACACAGATCACAGCTTCTGGGTGCCCCGTCTGGCCGGCAAGACGGACCTGATTCCGAACCACCCCAACACGTATGTGGATGGACCCGCGCGAGACCGGGCTCTACCTGGGGCAGTGCGCGCAGTACTGCGGAACGCAACATGCCAAGATGCTGCTGCGCGTCTATGTCGCAGACGCGCGAGGAGTTCGACCGCTGGATTCAAGAGCAGAGCCGACCGGCGCAGCACGAGTGACGCTGTTTCCGAGGGCCGGCAGATCTTCGAGCGGACGGCCTGCATCAACTGCCACGCCGTCGGCGGTACTGGTGGCAAACGGGCGCTTCGGCCCCGATCTGACGCACCTGATGAGCCGCGACACAATCGCATCCGGCGCGGCGACCGAACACGCCGGAAAATCTGCGGCGCTGGATTCAAGATCCCGACGTCATCAAACCTGGATCGAAAATGCCGGCCATGGGATTGAGCGATCAGGAACTGAACGCGGTGACCGCATATCTGGAGACGCTTCGCTGATGGCGACCGAATCCGATCGCGCTGACGCCAGACTCGGGCGCGCGCCGCGCCCTCTCGTCGAGACGCTTCACGAATGGGTGACCACCGTCGATCACAAGCGGCTCGGCATCCTGTACATCCTTTATGCGCTGCTGTTTCTCGTGATCGGCGGAGTGGAAGCGACCATCATGCGCATCCAGCTCATTCGTCCGCACAACGATTTCGTCTCGCCCCAGGTCTTCAACCGGATGTTCACGATGCATGGAACGACGATGATTTTCTTCGTGGCCATGCCGATCCTGTTCGGATTCGCGAACTATCCTGATCCCTCTGATGATTGGCGCGCGCGACATGGCGTTTCCGCGCCTGAATGCCTTCAGCTTCTGGATGACGGCGTTCGGCGGCACTGCTCCTCTACTTCAGCTTTCTCGGCGGCAGACGGCCTCTACGGGGCCGGCAACGCTCCGGACGTCGGATGGTTCGCCTACGCTCCGCTGACCTCGCAGACATTCTCGCGCGGACACAGCACGGACTTCTGGACTCTGGCGCTGCTGGTTTCCGGCTTCGGCAGCATCGGAACGGCGATCAACATCATTGCCACCATCCTCTGCATGCGCTGCCCGGGAATGACGCTCGGGAAGATGCCGCTGTTGGCCTGGCTGAATCTCGATGATGGCGGGCCTGGTGATTCTCGCCGTCAGTCCGCTCACCGCGGCGCAGATTCATGCTGCTGGTCGATCGCTACCTGGGCGGACACTTCTTCGACACGCAGGCCGGAGGCTCGGCCGTGATGTGGATGCACTTCTTCTGGATCTTCGGCCATCCGGAAGTCTATGTGCTGGTCATTCCCGCCTTCGCGTTCGCTTCCGAGATCATCCCCGTGTTTCTCGCGCAAGGCGATCTTCGGCTATCCCGGTCATGGTGGCGGCGACGGTCTGCATCGGATTCATCGCGATGAGCGTTTGGGCCCACCACATGTTCACGGTCGGCATGAGCGCCGCACGCAAACACCTTTTTCGTGCTGTCGACGATGGCGATCGCCGTTCCGACCGGAATCAAGATCTTCAACTGGCTGGCGACCATGTGGGGGGGAAGATTCATTTCAAGACGCCGATGCTGTTCTGCATCGGCCTTTCTGTTTCAGTTCCTGATCGCCGGCCTGACCGGGATCATGCTGAGCGCCGCGCCGTTCGATTGGCAGCTCGGCAATTCGTACTTCGTCGTCGCGCACTTTCCACTACGTCATCGTGGGCGGCATTCTTCTTCGCACTTTTTGGCGCCTTCTATTATTGGTTCCCGAAGATGTCCGGGAAGAATGTACAACGAGACGCTCGGCAAGCTGCACTTCTGGCTCTTCCTCATCGGATTCCATCTGACCTTCGATTTCATGCATATTCCCGGGCATTCTCGGAATGCCGCGCCGAATCTATACCTACGAGCCGGGCCGCGGCTGGGACATCTGGAATCTGATCGTGACGATCGGCGTGTTCTTTCCAGGCGGCGGGCGTGTTGGTTTTCGTTGGCAACCTGCTTTGGTCGTACTTCGCGGGGTGAGGCTCGCCGGGAGCGATCCCTGGGATGCATGGACGCTGGAATGGTCCACCACTTCGCCGCCGCCCACGTACAACTTCGCAGTCGATCCCCGAGGTCAGCAGCCGCCGGCCGCTGTGGGATCTCGAAGCACCCGGAAGATCCCGATTGGAAGTACGAGTAGAGGGAACCTCATGAGCGCGCAGCCATTGACAATGCCTGACGCCAATATCGCGATGGGACCTTCCCGCCGCGGGGCCGCGTCAGGGATGTATTGCCTGATTGCCGCTGAGTCCGCGATTTTCACGATCTTTGTTGTTGCTTACATCTTTCTACATCGGCAAGAGCCTGACGGGCCGCAGCCGCAGGGATGTCCTGCATGTTCCAATCTTCTTCACGATTTGTTTGCTCTCCAGCAGTCTCACCATACGTCGCTGTAAAGTTGTTGAAAGTCGGAAGAGTCCGTTCCTTCCGGAGTATGGTGGCAGCAATACGTAACT
>ERZ1370068.9731-contig-8487_pt1 | contig 39180 bp, 52 predicted proteins | sample MGYA00561227_ERZ1370068 | MGnify/ENA primary metagenome ERZ1370068 (study PRJEB38410, sample SAMEA6850437) | metagenome | study: Metagenomic assessment of the ecological functions of the soil: analysis of the soil microbiota associated with the...
AAGTTACGTATTGCTCATGCCTCGGCGGGCTATCGGGCGAGGTGGCGGCGGTGCTCGCCGAGCGCACCTTGACCGCGGCGCTCAAGCGCTGCGAGATGGCGGCATGACGCGCTCGGTTCGGCTCACCGTCAACGGGCAGACGCGGGAGGGCGCGGCCGAGCCCCGGCTCTCCCTGGCCGACTTCCTCCGGGAAGGGCTCGGCCTCACCGGCACGCACGTGGGCTGCGAGCACGGCGTCTGCGGCGCGTGCACCGTGCTGCTCGACGGCGGAGCCCATCCGCGCCTGCTCATGCTGGCGGTCCAGGCGGACGGGCGGAGCATCACCACCGTCGAGGGCCTGCGCCGACGGCGGACGAGCTGCAGCCCGCTGCAGCAGGCCTTCCAGGACAAGCACGGGCTTCAGTGCGGCTACTGCACGCCGGGCATCCTGCTCACCGCCCAGGCCTGCTCTCGCGCGAGAACCCGGCCCCACGCGCGAGGAGATCGTCAGATGCTCGCGGGCAACCTCTGCCGCTGCACCGGCTACCACCACATCGTCGAGGCCATCGAGGCGGCCGCCCCATGGGCCCGCCCCGGCCCACACGCTCCGAAACCCGCATGAGGAGACTCGCTATGCGCGCTCGTCCCGTCGCCGCGATCGTCGCGTGCCTGCTCGCCGTCGTCCCTCCCGGTGCCCACCGCCTGGGCGCAGAATGCTCTGGTCGTCAGCGTATGGGGCGGCAACTGGAAGGACACGGTGGAGAAGGTCGATCGGGAAGCCTTCACCGCCAAGACCGGCATGCCGGTGGAGTTCGAGGTGGGCGGCACCATCGACCGCCTCGCCAAGGCCCGTGTAGCCAAGGGCAACCCGCTGGTGGACCTCAACTTCACCACCACCCATGTGGCGCGGCTCTACATCTCCGACGGGCTCTACGAGAAGCTCGACATGGCGAAGATCCCCAACGCCAAGGAGATCGCCCGCGAGGCCATTCCGCAGCGAGTACCACCTGGGCACCTGGGCCTACGTCTACACCGTGGTGTACCGGCCCGACCTGGTGAAGGAGGACATCACCAGGTGGTCCGATCTCTGGAAGCCCTCGCTCAAGGGCAAGATCGCCCTGCCGGACTTCGATCCCTCGCACATCATCACCATCGCCGCCCTCATGGAAGGCGGCAACGAGATGACCTGGCAGAAGGGCGAGGCCAAGCTCGAAGCAGCTCAAGGACTCCATCGCCGCCTTCTACTCCACCGATGCCCAGAGCCAGGACCTCATGAAGACGGGGCAGGCGCCGGTGCAGGTGATGCTCTCGGTCAACGCCTATCACCTCCAGGAGCAGGGCATCGCGGTGAAGGTGGTGCAGCCGGCGGACTATCCGGGCATCGTGGGTATCGACACGCTCGGCATCATGGCCGGCACCAAGAAGTCGGACGCCGCGCATCAGTTCATCAATCTCGCGCTGTCCCGGGAGATCCAGAGCGAGCTGGTCAAGGCCCTGCGCGCGGGCCCCGTGAATCTCGAGCGCCGGCGTGCCCGCCAACCTCCAGGGCCAGCCGGGCATCTTCACCACCGCCGCGGAGTGGAAGAGCCGCGGCTATATCATGAACGACGACGCGCGCGGCAAGACGCTGCCGGCCTGGCGCGAGTGGTTCACGGCCAATATCGTCAAGAAGTGAGGCTGCTTCTCGCGCCCGCCTTCGTGGTGCTCGCCGTGTTCGGGGCGGCGCTCGGCTGCCCTGTTCCGGTGGAGCTCTGCTCGAGTTCGTGCCGGAGCTCGCTGCAGACGGGCGGCTACACGCTCGCGAATTTCCGCGCGGTGCTGGCCGGTCAGTACGTGGACGCGGTGCGCGACACCCTGATCCTCAGCGCGTTGACCACCGGGCTGACCCTGGTCCTGGCCTACCCGGTGGCCTACGCGCTCGCGCGCACGCCGTCGCGCCGCGTGCGCTCGGCTCTTCTCGTGCTCACCCTGGCGCCCTTCTTCACCGGCGCCATCGTTCGCACGCTATGCCTGGGTGCTCGTGCTGGGCAATACCGTGATCACCTGGCCCATTCCCATGCTCTTCACCGAGCGCGGCGTGCTCGTCGGCCTCGTCCACTTCTCCATGCCGACCATGATCCTCATTCTGCGCCGCCGCGCTGAGCCACATCGATCCTGCCTACGAGCGCGCGGCGGCGAAGCCTGGGGGCCGCGCCCGCGCGATGTCTTCCGCCGCGTGACCCTGCCGCTGTCCATGCCCGGCATCGTGTCGGGCAGCCTCATCGTGTTCGCCTGGACGCTCTCGGCCTTTCCCACGCCGGAGCTGCTCGGCGGCGGCAAGGTGAAGATGATCGCCAATGTGGTCAAGGACCTGGGGCTCGACTCCTTCAACTGGCCCGGTGCCGCGGCCTTCGCCATGCTGGCGCTCGCCCTCACCCTCACGCTCCTCATGGGGCTGGGACGGCTCGCCGCCCGGCACGCACCGTGATGCACGCGGTGGTGGTCCCGGCTCTGGTCGCCTTCGCTGACCTTGCCCACCGTGGTGGTGATCGCGGTGTCTTTCAATCCCACTGCCATCCTGTCCTTCCCGCCCGCCGGCTTCCTCCTGGCGCTGGTACGTCAACGTGCTCACCTATCCGCAATTCCAGCGCGCCGCGCTCAATAGCCTGCTGGTGACGGCCGGCGCGGTGGCCCTGGCGCTGCCCATCGGCACTCTGGCCGCGCTGGCGCTGGAGCGTGGCCGGCTGCGCGCGCCGAATCTCTGGGCCGCGCTCCTGCTCTCGCCGCTGGTGGTGCCGGGCGTGGCCGCGGGGCTCGGCTTCCTCATCCTGGCCGCCGCCGCCGGCCTCCTCCGGAGCCGCGCCGTCCTCATCGCGGCGCATGCGGCCCTGGTCCTGCCCTTCGTGGTCCGCTCGGTGTGGGTGAGCGTCCGGAACCTCGATCCCACGCTGGAGCGGGCGGCGGCGAGCCTGGGGGCGCCGCCTCGGCGCGTCTTCTTCCGGGTGACCCTCCCGCTGCTCCGGCCGGGTCTCTTCGCGGCGCTGCTCTTCGCGGTGGTGGTGTCGGCCAACGAGTTCGTGGTCTCGCTCTTCATCTCGAACCGCGTCACCGAGATCCTGCCCGTGGCCATGTTCTCCTACGTGGTCAACTACACCGACCCGACCATCGCCGCGCTGTCGAGCCTCTTCATCGCCGCCACCTTTCTCATGGTCTGGCTCGCCGACCGCTATCTCGGCCTCGGCCGGGTCTTCCTCCAGCACTGAGATGGCCCGGGCGGTGCCAAAGGCGGTGCCAAAAGCTGTGCCAAAGGCTGTGGTAGAGCTTCTGGGCTGCACGCGCGCGTACGGGAGCGTGCGGGCGGTGGACGTCCTCGACCTCGCCGTGCTCGAGGGCGAGTTTCTCTCGCTCCTCGGCCCATCGGGATGCGGGAAGACGACCACGCTGAACCTGATCGCGGGCTTCGTCGAGCCCACCGCGGGGCGCATTCTCATCGACGGCGAGGACGTGACCGGCCGCCCGGCGCATCTGCGCGGGCTCGGCGTGGTATTCCAATCCTATGCCCTGTTCCCGCACCTCAGCGTCTTCGAGAACGTGGCCTTCGGGCTGCGCGAGCGCCGTGTCTCCAGCGCGGAGATGAACAGGAAGGTAGTCGAGGCCCTCGCCCTGGTGCGCCTGGAAGGCCGCGAGCGGCAGCGGCCCACGGAGCTCGTCCGGCGGCATGCAGCAGCGCGTGGCCCTGGCCCGCGCCCTGGTCTACCGACCCCGCGTGCTGCTGCTCGACGAGCCGCTGGCCGCGCTGGACCGAAAGCTCCGTGAGGAGATGCGCGACGAGCTCCGCGCCATCCAGCGCTCGGTCGGCATCACCACGGTGTTCGTGACCCACGACCAGGGGAGGCCCTCGGGCTCTCGGACCGGATCGCGGTGATGAGCCAGGGGCGGATCGAGCAGCTTCGGCGCCCCCCGCGAGATCTACGAGCGCCCCGCCACCCGCTTCGTGGCCGACTTCATCGGCGCCTCCACCGTGCTGCGGGGCAAGGCCAGTGGCGGGGATCGCGTGGCCCCGGGCGGCGGGGCCACGGTCCAGTTGGCCGCCGGCCGCGCGCTGCGGGCGGGGAGGAGCTCGACCTCGCGATCCGGCCCGAGCGCGTGCGGCTGGCCACGGGGCCGGGAGACAATGTCGTGGAGGCGCGCATCGAGGCCCTGGTCTACCAGGGATCCCAGACGGACGTGACGGCTCGGCTCGCCGACGGCCAGCGCGTGCTGGTCTTCGTGGTCGAGCCCGCGCTCCCTGCCGCTGGCGGCGGGGCAGACGGTCCATCTGTTCCCGCCCGCCGACGCGTTCATGGTGCTCACCCGCGCCGGGGCTCCGGTATGACCGGCGCGGCGCGCATCGTGGCCGGGCTCGAGTCCGCCGGGGTGACCCTGACCGCGTCGGTGCCCGACACCTGGATCGGCCGGCTCATGGCGGAGGTGCGCCGCTCGCCCCGTATCCGCACGGTGGACGTGGCGCGGGAGGAGGAGGCGGTGGCGGTGACCTGCGGCGCCAACCTCGCGGGCGGGCGCGGCGCGGTGCTCATCCAGAACGCGGGGCTGCTCAACTGCGGCGGGATACTCGGCGGGCTAGTCGCGCTCTACCGTCTCCCGTGCTTCTTCATCGTGTCGTTCCGGGGGACGCGCGCGACCCCATCTACTACCACGAGCCCAAGGGCAAGGTGACGGAGGCTACCCTGCGGGCCTGGGGTCTGACGTATGCCATCGCCGACAAGTCGGGTGATCTCGCGGGACAGGTTCGTACGGGTGTCGAGGCGGCGTGCCGCGCGCGCACGCGCCCTATGTGCTCCTGATCAGTGGGGAGGACCTCGCGTGACCGGCCGCAAGCCCTTCCTCGACGCGCTCGTCGCCTGGCTCCGCGCGGAGGACGTGCTCATCTCGTGTCTCGGCGCCAACGCGCGGTGGCTGCCGCACCTGCCGGTGCGCTCGCCCGTCTTCGCCATGTGCGACTCGATGAGCGCGGCCATCCCGCTCGCGCTAGGGATCGCCTTGACGCGGCCCGACCGCCACGTGGTGGCGCTGGAGGGCGACGGCTCGCTGCTGATGAGCCCGAACGTGCTGGCCACGCGTCGCGGCGGCGCGGCCCGCCAACCTCACGATGATCCTCTGGGTGAACGGCCACTACGAGTCGTCCGGTGGGCAGGCGCTGCCCGCCGCGCCGGTGGACTGGCCGGCCCTGGCGCGGGCCGCCGGGATCGCGAAGGTGGAGACGGTGACGGAACCCGGCGCGCTCGCGCGGGCGCTGGACGCGGCGCGCGCCGCGGGCGAGCCCGCGGTGCTGGTACTGCCCATCGCCTTCGATTCCGCCGAGGAGATCCCGCCCTACTCGGAGCGCCCGGAGGAGATCACGGCGCGGTTCAGGCTCGGCGAGCCGCTCGCGCACTCGCACTGAGCGTTCGGCTTGACACCGGCCAGGAGTCGTGATGGCATCGCTGCGTCCGCACATCATCGTACTGGGGAGAACGCCATGAAAGACGGTCTGCGTTTCGTCGACTGCGATATGCACATCATGGAGCCGCCCGACCTCTTCGACCGGTACCTCGATTCCCGGTTCAAGCATCGCGTCAGCACCCTGGTGGGCGCGGACGGCCGTCCGCGCCGGGGCCCGAGCGGAGCCATCGTCATCGATGGACTGCCGGCCGGCGACAGCGACCTCCAGCAGTATCGCAAGCGGACCCGCGTCGGGCCGACGCAGAGCAGCCAACCCTTGTCGGGATCACGGCTCGCCGACACCGGACACCTCAAGTTCGCCATCGACCGCAACTACGACCCCGAGGCGCAGGTGATGGCGATGGCGATGGAGGGCGTCGACATCGCCGTCCTCTATCCGACCAGCGGCCTGTCGCTCATCGCGCGCGACAACATGGATCCGGAGCTGTCGCTGGCCCTGTGCCAGGCGTACAACAACTGGATCCACGAGTTTTGCCGCTACAGCCCCGAGCGTCTCAAGTTCGTGGCGATGCTCCCGTTCCACGACGTGCACATCGCCTGCCGCGAGCTCATCCGGTGCGTGCGCGAGCTCGGCGCGGTGGGCTCGTTCAACCGGCCGAACCTCGTGAACGGGCACTACTGGCACTCGAACTACTGGGACCCGCTCTATACGCTGCACGAGGAGCTGGACGTGACGTGGGCTTCCACGAGGGCACGGGGGCGCCCTACTCCCACATGAACACGCTGTACGGCGAAAATCGCTTCTACCGTCACGTCGCGAGCCATTGGATCGAGATGCAGCAGGCGCTGATCGCGATGATCATCGGCGGCGTGTTCGAATTCCATCCGAAGCTTCGCGTCGGCTTTCTCGAGGCCCAGAACTCCTGGGCGCCCGGGCTGCTCTCGCGCATCGAGTGGGACTACCCGCAGTACCGGGACTCGCACGCCCCGTATCTCTCGCTGACGCCGCGCGAGTACTTCCAGCGCAACTGCTGGGCGGCGGTGGAGGGGAGCGAGCCGGAGATCGAGGCGACGGCGGGTCTCATCGGGGCCGATCGCATGTGCATCTCGACCGACTATCCGCACTTCGACTCCAATTTCCCCACGTCGCCGAGAACCTCTTGAAGAACGTCCCGCGCGCGATTGCCGCGCAGATCTTCATGGGGGCGCGCACCTCTATGGGTTCGGTGAGGAGGAGTTCAAGAAGGCCGCCGCGGCCGCGGGCGGGAAAGGTGGCCCATTGGGCTGATGGCCGATCGACCGCTCCTCGAGGGGTTTTCCGCTTCCAGCTCTAGGGGACCCGCGGACACTCGGCCCCGGTCTCGGCCCATACTCGAATCAGCGCCGCGAAGGCCCCGTGCGTCCCCGGGGAGGCCGGCGCCCCTTTCCCGGCGCCCACGCCCAGATCACGAGCGGATCGTTCGTCACGTGTGACGAGATCGTCGATGCTGCGGCTGCCGTTCTTGTCCGGGTCCTTGAGCTGGACGCAGATCCCGGAGAGCGGGAGCCCGCGCAAGCCCATGGAGGCCGGCGCGAGATTCCAGCCGGCGAGCCCGGGCATGCCGACCGCGTCGTAATTGGCGTCCTGATGACAGGCCGGGCAACGGAGGCCGGGCGCGCCGAGGCCGTCGGCGCCGCGCCGCACCGCCGGCTGGTGGGGCAGTTCCTCATCGCCCTGCCGAGGGCGATCGCCCCCGGAATGGCAATTCCGACACCGCGGATGCTGGAAGACCTTGCCGGCCTCGACGAAGAGGGCAATCGAGCGCTGGGTCCGGTCGACGATGGAGGCGAAGGCCTCGGGCCCGCGCAGCGCGGCGGCGTCCTGAGCGCGGGCTGCGCGAGGGCGCCGCCGCCGGCGAGCGCGGTGACGGCGATGGCGGCGGCCACGATGGCCGCGTACCCTCCCCGGGAGCGCGCGGTCATGATGGCCTCGCGCCGCCGCCGGCGAGCCGGGAAAACGGCAGGCGATGGATCGGGCGGCCGCTGAGCGCGAGCCAAGCATTGGCGACCGCCGGCGCGATGGGTGGCACGCCGGGCTCACCGACCCCCGTGGGCGGCGCCGCCGAGGGCACGATGTGCACCTCGACGCGCGGCATCTCGTCGATGCGCAGGATCCGGAAGTCGTGGAAGTTGGACTGCTGCACGCGCCCGTCGACCACGGTGATCTCGCTCCACAGTGCCGAGCCGAGGCCGAAGCCGATGCTGCCCTCCATCTGCGCGCGCACGACGTCGGGATTCACCGCGATGCCGCAGTCCACCGCGCAGACGACGCGCTCGACTCTGGGGAGGCCATCGCCGTCGCGCGACACCTCGACCACCTGGGCCACGACGCTCCTGAACGACTCGTGCAGGGCCACGCCCCGAGCGCGCCCGGGCGGCAACGGCTGGCCCCATCCGGCCTGGCGCGCGGCCAGGTCCAGCACGCCCAGGTGACGGGGATGGCCCTTCAGCAAGCGCGCGGCGCGCGTCCACGGGATCACGGCCGGCGGCGCGGGCCACCTCGTCCAGGAAGGCCTCGGTGGAGTACGCGGTATGCGTGCTGCCTACCGAGCGCCACCAGAGCACGGGGATGCCCACCGTGGTGGTGTGCAGCTCCACGGCGATGTTCGGGATGGCATAGGGCAGATTGGCGGCGCCCTCGACGGAGGTGAGGTCGATCCCGTCCCGGATGCGAAGGGGCGCGAGCGGCGTCCCCGTGACGAGAGACTGTCCCACGATCCGCTGTTCCCACGCCACGATGCGACCGCCCGCATCCAGCCCCGCGCGCAGCCGGTGTACGTAGAGGGGCCGATAGGAACCGCCCTGGATATCGTCCTCGCGTGTCCAGATGAGCTTGATCGTCCGCGCGCCGCCGAGCGCCTTGGCGACGCTGGCCGCCTCGACCGCCACGTCGCCGCGCGCCGTGGAGCGGCGGCCGAAGCTGCCGCCGGCGAGGAGGGTGTGGATGCGCACCTTGTCGGGCGGGAGGCCGAACACCGCCGCCACCGCCTGCTGCTCGATGGTCGGGGTCTGGGAGGCAAGCCAGACCTCGCACCCGTCCGCGCCGAGCCTGACCACGCAGTCGAGCGGCTCCATGGGAGTGTGCGCGAGGTACGGGAACTCATAGACGGCCTCGAGCACCCGGGCCGCGCCGGCCAGCGCCGCCTCCGGGTCACCCTGCCGGCGTGCTCGAGCGCCAGGCTGCGCGGCGAGCACACGGTAGGCGGCGTAGAGCTCCGCGCTCCCCGCGTCTCGGCGGCGGTCTCGTCCCAGTCGATGCGCAGGGCGCTCCGGCCCTTGATGGCGGCCCAAGCGCCTCGCGCGACCACGGCGACGCCGGACGGGACCGGCACGACGTCGGTCACGCCGGGCACCCGTCGCGCCGCCGAGGCATCGAACGACTTCACGGTGGCGCCGAATCGGGGCGGGCGCGCGATCACGGCGGTGAGCATGTCGGGCAGGCGGACGTCGTACGTGTACTCCGCCGAGCCGGTTGTCTTGGCGGGCGAGTCCACCCGGGGCGCGTGGCGCCCGATCAGCTTGAAGTCCTTCGGGTCCTTTGAGGGTGACCTGGGCCGGGGGCGTCTGCCGGGCCGCGTCGGACGCCAGCTCGCCGAAAGTGGCGCGGCGGCCGCTCGCCGCATGCGCGAGCACGCCCCGGTCCACCGTGATCTCCCCGGCCGGCACCTTCCAGCGCTGTGCCGCCGCCGCGATCAGCATGGCGCGCGCGGTGGCGCCCGCCCGGCGGAGCTGCTCCCAGGAATTGGCGATGGACGTGCTGCCGCCGGTGCCCTGCATCGGGCCCCAGGCCAGGTTGTTGTAGCGCGCGACGTCGGTGGGCGCCGCCTCGACGCGGATCTGCGACCAGTCGGCGTCGAGCTCCTCGGCCAGGAGGGTGGCCAGTCCGGTATGCGCGCCCTGCCCGAGCTCGACGTGCTTCGCGATGATGGTGACGGTATTGTCCGGCGCGATCCGCACGAAGGCGTTGGGCGCGAGCACTGCCGGCGCCGCCGTCCCGCCCTGAGCGGCCGCCCGATCGAGGCGCAGGCCGATCACGAGCCCCATCCCGGCAACCGCCCCGCTCACGAGGAACTGGCGGCGGCTCGGCATCACAAGGTCTTCGCCGCCTCGTGAATGGCGGCGCGGATGCGGACATACGTGGCGCAGCGGCAGAGGTTGCCGGTCATGGCCGCGTCGATGTCGGCGTCGGTCGGTCTGGCGACCTCCGAGAGCAGCGCCACCGCCGACATGATCTGGCCGGACTGACGGTACCCGCACTGCACGACGTCCAGCCGGTTCCACGCCTCCCGGACGGCCTGTGCGACCTTGCCCGACACGCCTTCGATGGTGGTGACCCGGCGACCCTCGGCCGCGGTGACGGGCGTCACGCAGGAGCGGACCGCCTGACCGTCGAGGTGCACCGTGCAGGCGCCGCACTGGGCAGCCCCGCAGCCGTACTTGGTCCCGGTGAGCCCGAGCTCCTCGCGCAGCACCCAGAGGAGCGGTGTGTCGGGGTCGGGCGCCACCTGAACCGCGTGGCCATTGATGTGGAAGGTCACCATGACAGTCTCCCGGAGCCGTCAGCGGCCGGCGCGGACGGCCGCGCCCACCGCGTCCAGCAACGGTTCCGGCGTATCCGGATTGATGGAACAGTCGGGCCCGAGGAGCAGCCAGCGCCCGGTCATCTCATCGAGGGCGCGCCGGGTGCGCGCCACGAGGTCGTCGGCGGACAGGGACGCGATCTCGGGCTTGGCGGGGAGCCCGCCCACCACCGCGCGGCCGGTCCGTCCGTGCATGGTGTCGAGCCTTGGATTGCCCGGCACGGTGGCCCAAGAGTACGCGGTCACCGGGTAATCGGCGAACTCCTCGGAGTGGATGCTGGTCCCGCAGACGTGGAGCAGGTTGAAGGGCGCCGTCGCCACCGCTCCCAGCACGCGCAGATCCCACGGGCGTTGCCAGCGCCGGCACTCATCCACCGACATGAGCGTCGCCGTGGCGACATTCGTGGCATAGAAGAGGCCGTCGGCGCCCGCGGCCACGCAGGCCCGCGCGTACTGGCGAGCGTGTCTCGCCATCACGCCCAGCGCGTGCTCGGTCTCGCGGGGCGCCGAGCGGGCCAGCGCCAGCGCCTGATCGCGGCCGCCGCGGCAGAGCATGGGCAGGACCATCATGGGCGCGAAGATGGTCCAGATGATGGGCACGTCGGGCCCGACGCCGGCGCGAATGAGGCGCAGCGCTTCGAGCTGCTCCCCAAGAGCCCCCGCGCGCGGGTCGGCGGGACGCAGCCGCGCGAGATCCGCCGCGTCCGCCACCGGCGCCCCGGTCACCGTGAAGGGCCGTGCGCGATCGTCGGACGGCGCGTAGGTGAGCCCCCACATCTCCGCGAAGCACTGCGCACGCGACTGCGGCTTGAGGAAGTCCCAGTCGAAGCGGTGGAGGAGCCGCAGGGTCTCCTCCGCCAGCCCCTTCGCGGAGTTCTCGGTGGCGAAGTTGTGGAGCCAGAACGCCAGGGGACGCGGTCCACCGGGGCGCCTCGCAGCGCCGCCATCACCCGCTCGCGCTTGGTCATGGGCGGGAGGGTAGCACGGCTACATCTGGCCGAAGAAGGCGAGGTACTCCGCGCGCAGGAAGCGCTCCAGCAGGAGCAGGAGCACGGCGCCGGGGACCATCAGCACCAGCCGCGGTGACCGACGCGATCTGCAGCTCGTAGCCGATCGACGCCGTGTACATGTAGACGGGCAGGGTGGTGACGAAGGGCGCGCCCACGAGCAGCGTCCCCGTGAACTCGTCGAGCGAGTAGAGGAATACGAGGAGCGCGCTGGCCACGATGCCGGGCACGGCGAGCGGGAGCGCGATCCCGAGGAACGCGCGCGTGGTGGTGGCGCCGAGGTTCCAGGCCGCTTCCTCCAGCTCCGGCGCGATGGCGCGGAACACCGCCGTCATGGTCCAGACGGCGAACACGAGGCCGCCGACCAGGTGCACGAGCACCACACCCGGCACGGTGCCGGCCAGGCCCCAGCGATAGAACTCCCGGGTGGCGCTGGCGAACACCGGCAGCTGCGGGAAGGCCTGCGGGAGCAAGAACAGCAGGAGCACCACGGTCCGGCCGCGGAACGCCAGGCGGGCCAGCGCGTAGCCGAGCGGCACCGCCATGATCAGCGCGAGGGCCGTCACCATGGTCGCGACCATCAGGCCCGTGCGCAGCGGCTCCAGGAAGTCGCCGCTCGCCATCCGCGCCCAGTAGCGAAGCCCGAAGCGCTGCGGCCAGGGGCTGCCCGCCGTCCACCGCTCGGCCAGCGACCACACCACCAGGCTCGCCAGCGGCCCGCGACCACGAAGGCCGCGACCGCCAGTGTGGCGGCTCGGCCGACGAGTCGGCCGAGCCCGGGGTCGCCCGGCCGGACACGGGCCCGTCAGGCATGCCGCCCCGACGTCAGGCGGCGGACGTAGACGAGCGCCGCGCCCATGGCCAGCAGGTACGCCACCACGCCGAGCGCGGAGGCGGTGGCGAAGTCGCCGTGCTGGCCGAAGCGATAGTAGACGTCGATCATCAGCATCTGCGGGCCCCCGCCCCGGCCCATCATGAGCGGGATCGAGAACGACGCGAGCATCGAGGAAAAGATCGAGGATCGTGCTCACCGCGAGCGACGACGCGGCCATCGGCACCAGCACGTCGCGCGTCACCCGTCCGGTGCCCGCCCCGAAGTTGCGCGCCGCCTCGAGATAGCTCTCGTCGACAGATCGAAAGGCGCCCAGGAGGAGGAGCACGGCCAGGCCCAGGTGCTTCCAGGCCAGCGCCACCGCGATCCCGCCCCACGACGACGAGAACCCCGGCACGTAGGGGCTCATGAAGACGCGCAGCGCGTGGCCGACCACGACGAACGGCACGAAGAGGGGACTTTCAGGAGAAATTCCACTGGGCCGAATGCGCGGGCCCGGAGCCAGCCGCACGCGGGGATGGCGACGGCGAAGGTGAGCGCGGTGCCCGCCGCCGCCACGCCGACGGTGTAGGCGACGTCGACGGCGTAGAGGCGGCGGACGGTCTCGTAGTTGGCCAGCGTGAGGGCGCCGTCGCGGGTGAAGCTGGCGGCGACCGAGGCCGCGAGCGGCCACAGGAACACGAAGCCCAGGACCGCCAGCGCCGGCGCGCAGAGCGCCGCCCAGAGGAAGCGCTCGGCGACGGTCAGCGCACGATCTCCTCGTACGCCAGCGTGATCAGGTCGTGGTACTCCTTGATCGGCATCTGCCGGGAGTACCGGGCCAGATCGGATGCGCTCACGCCCTTGAAGAGCAGCTCCTTCGCCTTGGGGCTGATGAGCGGCAGGACGCGCTCGGCGTCGACGCCCGGATACCAGCCGAAGCGCTCGACGATCGCCTTGGCCTGGACCTCGGGCGTGGCGACGTAGTCGATGTAGCGCACCGCCGCCTCGCGGTTGGCCGCCTCCCGGGGCACCACGAGGTAGAGCGGGTAGATCGGCAGCCCCGGCGCGATCAGCGCGGGCGTGATCGACTCGTCCATCCGGCCTTCGTTCTTCCAGGCGACCAGCTGGTCGATCCAGACCGCGCCCATCCAGATCTCCCACGATTGAGCGCATCGAGGGTCCCGGCGTTGCCGTTCGTGATGAAGGCATCGCGGTTGAAGTCACGGAGGGCGGTGACGGCCGCGCGGATTGTCCCTTCGCGGGCCTTGTCGAAGGGCCCCTGGGTGAGCTGCGCGTAAAGCCCGGTCTTCCAGTACACCCAGCCCATCGTGAAGCCGACGCCGGACACGCCGCCCTTGATGCCGTTGTAGCCGAACTTGCCGGGGTTGGCCTTGGCCCAAACGGCGAGATCGTCGAAGGACTTCGGCGGTGTGGGGACCTTGGCCGGGTTGTAAGCGATGGCGATCTGGTTCTGGAACATCGGGACCACGTAGCCGTCGACCTTGACGCCGAACGCTTCCTTCACTTCGGCGCCTTTCACCAGGGCCGCGTTCTTCATCTGCGGCACGTACGCGTGGAGCAGCCCTTCCTTCACCATCTGCGAGGCCACCGCCATGCTCACGAGGGCGACGTCGATGTCCCAGTCCTTGCGGCCGGTGTCCGCCTGCGCCTTGATCTTGGTGTAGATGGCGCGGCTCGCCGGCTCGCCCGTGCCGGTGCCGATCACGTTCAGGTCGACATCGGGCGCCTGGGCCTTGAATCCGGGACCGAGCAGCGTCTTGTGCACCTCGACCACGTTCACGTCGGCGCCGATCGCCACGTTGAGCCGGGTGGCGGCGGACGCCGGCACCGCCAGGACGAGCAGCAGGGCCAAGAGTCTGACGAGCATCGGATGTCTCCTTGTCGGCGGCCGCCGCGGCCCGGCGGCTCCGCGGTCAGCGTTCCATGTCCTCGTACACCCGGATGCGGTCCGGCGCGACCCGGACCGTCACCGGGCCTTCCCCGACCGGCTCGGGGCTGTCGGCCATGAGCAGGGCGTCGCCCACCCGTACGTAATGGCGATAGAAGGCGCCGAGGAACAGCCGCTCCTCGACGTGCCCGGCCAGCGCGCTTCCCACGCCGGTCGCGCCGCGCGGCTCCAGCGTCACATCGGACGAGCGCACCACGACCACGACGGCGCCGCGCGCGAGGCCGTCGTACGGCAGGCGGTGGCCGGCCACGTGGAGCGAGGCCCCCTCCACCCGCCCCTCGAACCGGGTGCCCACGCCCAGGAAGTCGGCGGCGAACACGCTCGCCGGGCGCCGGTAGACATCCTCGGGCGCGCCCACCTGCACGACCCGGCCGGCATGCAGGAGCACGACGCGATCCGCGATGGCGAGCGCCTCCTCCTGGTCGTGGGTGACATAGATGGTGGTGATCCCCACGCGCCGCTGCAGGCGCCGCACCTCGACCCTCAGACGCTGGCGCACCTTGGCGTCCAGGTTCGACAGGGGCTCGTCCAGCAGGAGCACCCGCGGCTCCACCACGAGCGCGCGCGCGAGCGCCACCCGCTGCTGCTGGCCGCCCGACAGCGCGCCCGGCTTGCGGCGGGCGATCGTCTCGACGTCGCCGATCTCCGACGAGCGCGAGCGCGTCGAGCACCCGGCGCCGGACCTCGGCCGCGGCGACGCGCCGGAGCCGCAGGCCGTAGGCGACGTTGTCGAACACGGTCATGTGGGGCCAGAGCGCGTAGTTCTGGAACACCATCGCCGTCCCGCGCCCTTGCGGAGGGGGTCCCGCGTCACGTCCTCGCCGGCGAAGCGGATGGTGCCCGCATCCACCGAAACGAACCCGGCGAGAGAGCGCAACAGGGTGGTCTTGCCGCAGCCAGAGGGACCGAGAATCGCCGACAGGCGTCCGGCCTCGAAGTCGAGCGTGACGTCGCGGAGGGCCTCGACCTGGCCGTAGCGCTTGCGAACGCCCTCCACGGCCACGGGGATCATCGCCGAGAGTCTAGCGCGTCGCGGCGAGCTTCGCGCGTGAAGGCCCGGCTACGATAGCCACGTGCGGGCCCGCGCGCCGGTCCGCCGGCCGGCCCGCCCCGCGGCGGCCAGCGCACGGGCCACCGCGTCCTCGGGAGAGCGCGCCACGACGATGGGCGACCCGGCGCCCGTCCGGCTGCCGCAGCCGCCAGGTCCGGAGGCCGATCACCGGGATGCCGAGCTTGAGGGCCAGTGCGATCTCCGAGAGGGTGCCGAACATCCCGCCTACCGCGATCACCGCGTCGCACGAGCGGACCAGGATCACGTTGCGCGCCTGATCCATGCCGGTGACCACGGGGATCTGCACCCAGCGGTTGGCGCCGCCGCGGTCGAACCCGGGAGCACGCCGACGACGGTCCCGCCTGCCTTGGCTGCGCCGCGCGAGGCCGCTTCCATGACGCCGCCGCGGCCGCCGGTGAATAGCACGGCGCCGGCGGTAGCGATGGCCCGCCCGACGCGCTCGGCGGCGGCAGCAGTGCGGCTCGAGCAGACGCCTTCGCCGATGACGGCGACCTGGCGGATCACGGCGGAAGACATAGCCCCGAGCCCTCCGGCCTGTCAAGGCGGGTCTGGACTTCCCCACATCTTGGGGGACGGATGAGCCAGGCTACCGCATCTTGATATTGCCTCCACTCAACACTTGATGTGTAATCAGATTCACTCAGCGCGACCAGGTATCTATCCAATGGCCATAGCGAAAGAGCCCTTACCCCCGCCAGGGTGGGGTCTCGAGAGCATCGCCTCCTTGCTGGAGGCGTTTCCCCGAGGCCAGCTCACAGCGAGATCGTCGGCCCGCGGTCCGCGGGAGGCAGCAGTCTCCTCACCGCGCTTCTGGCCCGCGCCACCGCCGCTGGCGAACTCGTCGCCCTGGTAGACGGCCCCGACGCCTTCGACCCCGCGGGGGCGGCCGCCGCCGGCGCCCAGCTGCGCTCCCTGTGCTGGGTGCGCGGGGGCGGCCGGCTCGACGCCGCCTGCCACGCGGCGGAGTTACTCGCGCGCTGCGGGGGCTTCGCGTGGGTGGCCGTCGATCTCGCGGCGGACCTGACGCGGCCCCGCCTGGACGCCGCCCACCTTCGCGCCGGCCAACCTGGATACGGCTGCAGCGCGCGGTGCGCGACACGCCCACCCGGCTCGTCGTCCATGCCTCGCGGCATCTGGCGGGGAGCGCGGCCGCCCTCGTGTGCTCGCGGTGGAGCGGGGCCGGCTCGCTGGATGGGCTCGCCGCGCCCCGCCGGCTCGACGGGCTGGGCTCGCGCGTGCGCGTGCTGCGCGCCTGCCCGCCCGCGCCCACCGCGGGCGAGAGCGGGAACGGATGGGGGATCGCGTGGCGGCTCTGAGGCGGCTCGGCTGTCTCCTCGTGCCCGGCTTCGCCGCCGCGGCGGCGGTGCGGGCCGAGCCCGCGCTCGCCGGACAGCCGCTGGTTATACTCGATGAAGCGCGGCCCGGGCGGCTGGTGATGCGAGGCCGACGCAGCGGCGCGCGCCCTGGGCATAGCCCCGGCATGACGGAGGCGGCGGCGCTGGCGCGGTCGGGCGGCGTGATCTGCCGCGAGCGCGTGGCTGCCCACGAGTCGCGGCGCAGGCGGCGCTGCTCGAGGTGGCGCTCGCGCATTCCCCGCGCGTGGAGGACGGCGGCCCCGGCGAGGTCTATCTCGACGCCGGCCGGCCTCGGCGCACTATTCGGCGACGAGGCGGCGCTGGCGCGGCGGCTCGCGGCGGCGACGGTCGCGGCGGGCCTGCCCGCGCGGGTCGGCATCGCGGGCAGCCGCGTCGCCGCGCATCTCGCGGCGCGCTGGGGCGCGGGCGCGGAGCGCGTCCCGCCCGATGAGGACGCCGCCTATCTCGCCCCCGCACCGCTGGGGCTCCTGGGCCTGCCCATCGAGATGGCGCGGCGGCTGGAGCGCTGGGGGCTCCGCACCCTCGGCGAGCTCGCCGCGCTCCCGCGCGCGAGCTTTCGAGCGGCTCGGCGCCGAGGGGCCGCGGCTCCAGGCGCTCGCGCGCGGCGAAGACCCGCGCCCGCTCCTGCCCTGGCGCCCGCCGCGCCGCTTCGAGGAGACGCGGAGCTGGACTGGGGGCGGACAATCTCGAGCCCCTCTTCGCCCTCTTCGCCGAGCTGGCCGATCGCGTCTGTGCGCGGCTCGAGGGCGAGGCGCGCTGGCCGCCGATCTCTTCGAGTGGTCGTGCCGCGTGGCCGTCGCGCGCGGGCCGGGGCGCGAGGTGCGCGGCTCCTTCCGTTCCGCCCGTGCCCACGCGCGAGGCGAGCGCGGTGATGGCCGTGCTGCGCGCCACCCTCGCGGCCACTCCGCCCACGGGTGCGGTGACGGCGCTCACGCTCCGCGCCCAGCCGGTGCGCGTGCAGGCGGCGCAGGAGCCGCTCCTGGGCGAGCCGCGGCTGAGCCCGCGCGCGCTGGCCGAGACCATCGCGCGCGTCATCGGCGTAGTGGGCGCCGGTAATCTCGGCGTGCCCGTGCTCCTCGACACGCATCGCCCCGACGCGATTCGCCTCGAGCCCCTTGACGCGCTTCTCCCGCGCTGCCGCTCCACCCGGCGGGGAGCGCGGGCCGGGGAGGGCGGTGTCCTCGCCCTCCGCCGGCTCCGCCCACCGCGGCCGGCGCAGGTGCGCCTGGTGGGCGGCCGGCCGGTGCACTTCCCGATCCGGCGGGCTCGCGGGCGCCATCGTCGCCAGCGCGGGGCCGTGGCGCGCGTCGGGCGAGTGGTGGCTGGAGAGCCGGTGGGGCGCGGATGAATGGGACGTGGAGCTCGCCGACGGCACCCTCGGCCGCCTGGCCCACGACGGCTCGGCCTGGGTGCTCGAAGGCGTATACGACTGAGCGATCACGAGCCCATGACCCGTCCCGCCGTCACCGTCCTCGTCACCGACATGGACAATACGCTCTTCGACTGGCTCGAGATGTGGCGCACCGCCTTCGGCGCCATGCTCGACCGGCTCGTGGCGGACAGCGGCATCCGCGCGCGACGCTGGAGGAGGAGCTGAGCGCTGGTGCACCGGGCGCACGGCACCACGGAGTACGCCTTCGCCATCCAGGCGCTGCCCTCGCTGCGCGCCCGCCATCCCGGGGAGGACTTGCCCGCGCGCTACGCCGCCGCCATCGAGGCCTACCGCGCCGCGCGCCGCGCTACGCTGCGGCTCTATCCCGGCGTCCTCGACACGCTGCGGGCGCTGCGGGCAGCGGGGACGCGGGTGGTGGCGTACACGGAGTCGCGCGCCTTCCACGCGAGCTATCGCGCCCGCGCGCTCGGCCTGGACGGCGTGCTCGACGCCCTCTATTCCCCTCCCGATCACGCGCTGCCCGAGGGGTTCAACCCGGCCGAGATCCGCCGCCTATCCCCCGGAGCGTTACGCCTTCCGCTCCACCGTGCACCGGCACACGCGGGAGGGCGTGTGGAAGCCCGCCGCCACGGTGCTGCTCGACCTCCTGCGCGGCGACCTCGGCGCCGAGCCCGGCGAGGCGGTGTACGTGGGGACAGCCTGGTCAGGACGTGGCCATGGCGCAGGCGGCGAGGGTGGCCGACGTGTTCGCCCGCTACGGCGACGTCCGCGGCCGGCCCGGCTACGACCTCTTGCGCCGCGTGTCCCACTGGACGCCCGCCATGCTCGCCGGCGCGGAGCGCCTCGCGGAGGCCGACGTGCGGCCCACTTTGTGCTGAAGTCCGGCTTCGCCGAGCTGCTCGACCTGATCGAGCCGCGCCGCTTCGTGCCGCGCCGGTCGCCCGCCTGACCCGAGGCACGCGCCATGTTCGTCGAGCTGCATGCCCGCAGCGCCTTCAGCTTCCTCGAGGGGCGGCCTTGCCCGAGGAGCTGGCCGAGCGTGCGGCCGCGCTCGAGCAGCCGGCGCTGGCCCTCCTCGACCGCGACGGGCTCTATGGCGCCCCGCGCTTCTACCGCGCGGCCACGCGCGTGGGAATCAACCCATTGGTCGGGGCGGAGGTCACGCTGGCGGAGGGCGGCCGGCTGCCGCTGCTGGTGGAAAGCCCCGAGGGCTATCAGAACCTCTGTCGGCTCGCTCACGCAAGATGAAGATGCGCGCCTCCTCCAAGGACACCGGGGCGGCTACGCTCGACGAGATCGCCGAGCACGCGGTGGGCTTGGTGTGCCTCACGGGAGGCGAGGACCGGCCCGGTCGCGCTGGCCACTCGAGGCCGGCGGCGCCCCCGCGGCGCGCGCGCGGCTCGACCGGCTGGCCGGCGTCTTCGGCCGCGGCAATGTCTACGCCGAGCTGCAGCGCCACTTCCGCCGCGCGGAGGAGGCACGCAACGAGTGGCTGCGCGGGGCCGCGGCCACCTGGGCCTGCCGCTCCTGGCCACCAATGCACCGCGCATGGCCCAGCGCGACCAGCGGCCCCTCCTCGACGCGCTCACCTGCATCCGCCATCACACCACGCTCGACCGCGCGGGCCGGCTCCTCGCCGACAATAGCGAGCGCCATCTCCAGGCGCCCGCGCGACATGGAGCGCCTCTTCGCCGACTGCCCCGACGCGGTGGCCAATAGCGGCGAGCTCGCCATCCGCCTGGCCTTCACCCTCAAGCATCTCGGCTACCGCTTTCCCGACTACCCGCTGCCGCCGGGGCAGACGCCGCATCGGCCTCCTCCGCCACCTGGCCGAGGAAGGGCGGCGGGCGCGCTACGGGCGGGGCGAGCTCGCGGAGCAGGCGCGGAAGCAGATCGCGCGCGAGCTGGAGCTCATCGGCCAGCTCGACCTCGCCGGCTATTTCCTCATCGTCTGGGACATCGTCCAGTTCTGCCGCATCCAGGGCATCCTCGTGCAGGGGCGGGGCTCGGCGGCGAACAGCGCCGTCTGCTACGCGCTCGGCATCACCGCCGTGGATGCGGTGGGCATGGAGCTGCTCTTCGAGCGCTTCCTCTCCGAGGAGCGCGGCGAGTGGCCGGACATCGACCTCGACCTGCCCAGCGGCGACCGCCGCGAGCGGGTGATCCAGTACGTCTACGAGCGCTACGGGCGCCTCGGCGCCGCCATGACCGCCAACGTGATCACCTACCGCGGCCGGCTCGCCGCGCGCGAGATCGGCAAGGTGCTGGGCCTGCCTGCCGACCTCATCGAGCGGCTGAGCGGATTCGTGACGGACTTCGAGTTCAAGGATCCCGGCGACACCTTGCTCGCGCATCTCCCCGCCGCCGGCTGCGATCCGCGCGCACCCGCGCATGCAGGTCTTCGCCGCGCTCTGGTCGGCCATCCAGGACCTCCCGCGCCACCTCGGCCAGCACTCGGGCGGCATGGTGATCTGCCAGGGCCGGCTCGACGCGGTGGTGCCGCTCGAGCCCGCCACCATGCCGGGGCGCTCGTGGTCCAGTGGGACAAGGACGACTGCGGCGCGCTCGGGCATCGTCAAGGTCGATCTCCTCAGGCTCGGCATGATGTCGCTTGCTCCAGGACGCGCATCGAGATGATCTCCGCGCGCGGGGGCGCGGTGGACCTGGCCCATCTGCCGCCCGACGACCCAGGCCGTCTACGCCATGCTCAGCAGCGCCGACACCGTCGGCGTCTTCCAGGTGGAGAGCCGCGCGCAGATGGCGACGCTGCCGCGCCTGCGGCCTGAGCGCTTCTACGACCTCGTGGTGCAGGTGGCCATCATCCGCCCCGGGCCCATCGTGGGCGACATGGTGCATCCCTATCTCCGCCGCCGCGCCGGCGCGAGGCGGAGTGACGGTACGCCGCATCCGGCGCTCGAGCCCATCCTGCGGCGCACGCTCGGCGTGCCGCTCTTCCAGGGAGCAATTGCTCCGCATGGCCATGGCCACCGCGGGCTTCACCGGCGGCGAGGCCGAGGAACTGCGCCGGGCGCTTCGGCTTCAAGCGCGCGCAGCGCGCGATGAGACGAGATCGAGGGCAAGCTCCGCGCCGGCATGGCGCGCCAGGGCATCACCGGCGAGCCGGCGGAGGCCATCATCCGCTCCATCACCGCCTTCGCGCTGTATGGCTTCCCGGAATCGCATCGCGGCCAGCTTCGCGCTGCTGGCCTATGCGAGCACCTACCTCAAGGCGCATCACCCGGCGGCGTTCTACGCGGCGCTGCTGAACAACTCAGCCCATGGGTTTCTACGCATCCGCCACCATCGTGCGGGACGCCCAGCGCCACGGGCAGGTGATCCGTCCCATCGACGTCGACGCGCTCGGGCTGGCTCTGCGCCATCGAGGCGGACGGCGCGGTGCGGCTCGGACTCCGCTACGTGAAAGGGATTACGCGAAGACGCGGGCAAGCGTCTCGAGGCGGCGCGCCTCGCGCGGCCCTTCGACTCCGTGGCCTGATCTCGTGGCGGCGTGGCGACGTCAACCGCGAGGAGCTGGCGCGCGCTGGGCGAGGTGGGGGCGCTGAGGCGGGCTGGGGCTCGAGCGGCGCCAGGCGCTCTGGGAAGAGGAGCGGGCCATCCAGCCCACCGGGGCGCTTTACGCCGCGCTGCCCGATCCGCCCTCGCCCTCGCCGCTGCGGCCCATGACCGGAGGAGGAAGAGGTCGTGGCCGACTATGCGGGCACGGGTCTCTCGGTAGGGCCGCTATCCGATGGCGCTGCGGCGCGGCCGGCTCGCCGCGCTGGGCGTCACGCGGCCGCCGGAGCCTCGCCGATCGGCGGCATGGGGCGCGGTGCGCGTGGCGGGGGCGGTGGTGGTGCGCCAGCGCCCGGGCACCGCGAAAGGCTTCGTCTTCCTCAACCTGGAGGACGAGGACTGGCCTCATCAACGTGATCGTGCGCCCGCAGCACTTCGCCCGCTACCGCGAGCTCCTCACCGGCGAGCCCTTTCTCCTCGTGGACGGGCGCGCTCCAGCACGAGGACGGCGTGACCTCGGTGCGCGCCGACCGCCTCCGGGCCCCTCGACGTCCGCCTGGGCGCCTTGCCCTCGCATCGACTTCCACTGACCGGTGTCAGTCAAGGCCGGCACCAGCGGCACGACTCATCCGCCTCATTTGTGAATCACGACAATCTCCCGCCAGCCGACCAGGTCGCCGTTGCGAAAGAAGACGATCACTCTTGCGAAATTCTGTCGCGCGATTGAGTCCGGGGCCGTTATTCACTCCTTGCTTCTCGTCGAGGAGGAAGCTCTTCCGATACGGCGTCCGAGCCCCCGGTAGTCGATCGACGGGCGCTGATCATTCGGTTCACCGCTTCCGAAGAAGAGGGTATAGCGGGTGCCGGTCGCGGAAGAGGTCAGGTCGCGTCCGGACGCTCGCGCCTGGACCTTGAACCGCATCTGCTGACCTCTCTTCAGGGCCAGCGGAGTTGAGCAGCAGGGAACAAAGGGACTCTGCGCATTGTCCGGAAGCGGAGGCAGATCAGTGGGCGCGGTGATGAAATCCAACGTCGGCCCGGGGCCGTCCGGGCCCAGATCGAAGCTCAGGTGGCCGTGGCGCTTGCCATTCGTCGCCGAAATCCACGCGCTCTCCCGAGGCCTTCCATACGTTCCGACGCAGGTCACCCAGCCATCGGGTTCGACGATCAATGCGGATTCGCTGGTCGTCCGTGTAAGATAGTCTTCGAGGGGTCCGTCAGCTCGGCGGTGCGGAACCAGGACACCTCTCTCGTGCACCGTAATCCGAACCGACTCGCCGATCCCCAGGGACGTCCTCGCCGCCGTCAATTTCAAGTCCTCTCCCCCAGCGGACGAGGAGGTCACACCCCGTAAGACCAATTAGGATGAGAAAGCGGCCGGCCACCGCTTGAACGGGCGACCTTGTCGCGCCCCGCTGGCGTGGGATAGCATGGCTTGTCGTGTTCTGCATGTAGCCTACGGCCAAGTATCGGAGGGTTAGTGAGTTCCGGGGAAAAATTCTTTACACTGGCTCCGTGCCCAGCGCCGCCTCGACCGCCCTCCGAGTAGTCCGCACCATGTGCCCGATGAACTGCCATCCCACGCTCTGCGGCATGCTCGTCGAGGTCGAGGGCGACCGCCTCGTCTCCGGTCACGGGCGATCCCGACAACCCGGACAGCCGGGGCTTCCTCTGCGTGCGGGGCCAAGCCTCGCGCGAGATCATCGGCAACCCGCAGCGCCTCCTGCAGCCGCTCGTGCGTCCCCGTCGCGACGCCGACTGGCGCGAGGCGACCTGGGACGAGGCGCTCGACCTCATCGCCGAGCGCGGATGCGGGCGGCCGGGCGCGAGGCGGTCGGGATCTGGGCGGGCCACGGCGCCTTCGCCAACAACTACGGCACGCGCGTCAACTCACACCTCACTGCGCCGCTTCGCCAATCTCTGGGGCTGCCAGTGGTGGAACCCCACCATGATCTGCTGGGGGCTGGGCGCCTTCGGGCTCGGCCTCACCGGCGTGCTCGAGGCCAATACCAAGGAGGACATGGGCGAGCACGCGGCGCTTCATCCTGCTCTGGGGCGCCAACCTCGCGAGCCAGCCCAATACCGGCCGGCACCTGGCGGCGGCGCGGCGGCGCGGCGCCCACGTGGTGACGATCGACGTGCGCGCGACCGAGGCCGCCGCCCAGTCGGACGAGGTCGCTGCTGCTCCGCCCGGGCACGGACGCCGCGCTGGCGCTCGGCATGATGCACGTGATCGTGGGCGGAGGGCCTCCACGATCGGGAGTTCGTGGCGCGCGCACACGGTGGGCTTCGACGCCCTCGCCGCTCATCGTGGCAGCGCACACGCCGGCGTGGGCGGCGGAGGTGACGGGCATCGCCGCCGAGCGCATCGTGGCGCTGGCGCGCCGCTACGCGACGACCGCGCCCGGCCATCGATCGTGCTGGGCGGCTCCTGATGCACAAGGGCGCCAACGGCTGGCAGGGCGCGCGCGCGGTGGGCTGCCTGCCCGCGCTGACCGGCAATCTCGGCATCCCCGGCGGCGGCTTCGGCCCGCGCCACGGCGCGCGGAGCCACGGCCAGGGCTCAACGACATCGCGCTGCATGGACGCGGCGGCCGCCCGGCGCTACGTGCCGAACCAGATGCCGCGCATCACCGAGGCGCTCGTGGACGGCCGCGCGTCGCGCGCCCTGCTCCTCTTCGGCACCGACATGCTGTCGTCGTTCGCGGACGCCGGGCGCGCTCGCCGAAGGGCTGGCGCCGCGCCGGACCTCGTCGTGAGCCACGACCTCTTCTTGAACGACACCGCGCGCGGCGCTTCGCCGACGTGGTGCTGCCCAGCACGTCGTGGCTGGAGGAGCTTGGCTGCAAGAGCACCAATCACCCATCTCTACCTGATGGAGCCGGCGCTGCCGCCAGCCGGCGAGGTCGCGCACCGGTGGCCGAGGTGCTGCGAGGGTTGGCCGCGCGCCTCGGCGTGGAGTGGCTTCTACCCTGGGCGGATCGCAGCGGGCGTCCTCGACGCGACTCATCGACCATCGGGCGACGGGCCATGCCACGGTGGCGGCGCTGCGGGCGCGAGGGCGGCATCCGCGCGCTCCAGCGTCTCCCCGGTGGCCCACCCGGACCTGGTCTTCCCCACGCCGTCCGGCAAGGTGGAGCTCGTCTCCGAGCGCGCGGCGAGCCTCGGACTGCCGGACCTGCCCGTCTACGAGCCGCTGCCCGACTCCCCTATCCGCTGACTTTTCGTCAGGGGCGCACCCTGACTCCAGTTCCACGGGTTCTACGATCACGGGCTGGCGCCTGCCTCACCCTGGCCCGCCTGGACCCCGAGCCTGTCCTCTGGATCTCCCCGAGCGACGGCGCGGCCCGGGCCCTGGAAGATGGTGCCCCATCCGGATCTACAACGAGCGGGGCGAGTTTCCCGCTCAGCGCTCGGATCACCGATCAGGTGCCGTCCGGCACGGTCTGGATGCGGGATGGCTGGACGGGGCTCAACCGCCTCACCGACGGCGAGGCCGCCATGCTCCCGACAGCGCCGTGGATTCATTCGGTTTTCGGGTGGCCAGGCCTCCTTCGACCGCCCGGGTCGAGGTCGCGCGCGCCTGAACCCGCGGTGCTAGAATCACCATCCAAATAGGGCGCAGGGCTGAGGGGGAGAATCGGTGCCGATCTACGAGTACGAGTGCGGGGCTGTCGCCGGCGGGTCAGTCTGCTCTCTGACCTGACACCCTCCAGGGCCGCGGAGCCCCGATTGTCCTCGGTGCGGGAGCGCCGAGCTCTCCCGCCTCATGTCCCGCTTCGCCACCGTGAAGTCCGAAGATCGCCCGCCTCGACTCCCTTCCGACCCCTCCACCTATGGTGACATCGACGAGAACAATCCCGCGTCCATGGCCTCGCTTCATGAAGCGCATGGGCGACGAGATGGGCGAGGACCTCGGGCGAGGACGTGGACGCGGCCATGGACGAGGCGATGGCCGAGGCGGCGAGCCTGGCGAGCCGCAGCCGGAGGCGAGGCGAGCGGATATGGAAACTTGGGACTGGATATGGGATCCGGGGACCAGCTCTAGGTGCCCATGAAGATCCAGACCTTCCTGACCTCGAAGCCCTCGACGAGGGCCGCTGGAACGCGCTGCTCACCGCCTCGGCCCAGCCCTCGGTGTTCATGACCTGGCGGTAGGCAGGCGGCCTGGCTCCGTGCCTTCGGCGGCGGGCGCCCGCTGCAGGTGCTTGCCGGCTCCGACGCCACGGAGTCGCTCGTCGCCTTGCTCTCGCTGCACGAGGCCGAGCCCGGGCTCTGGCGCATCGTCGGAGGCGTGGACGTCTCGGACTATCTCGATCTCATCGCGGTGGCGGGCCGCGGAGGAGGAGGTCTGGGAGTGCGCTGCTGCAGCATCGCGCGGCGGATCGTTCCGCCTGGCACCTCCGCGGCATCCGTGCCGAGTCGCCCACCGCCCAGCGGGTGCCGGGGCTCGCCCCCGCCCATGGCCTTCCGCGGCGGTGGAGCGCGAGGAGCTGCTGCCCGTGCTGCGGCTGCCGGAAAGCTGGGACGCCTATCCTCGCGACGCTGTCCGGGAAGGATCGCCACGAGCTACGCCGGAAGATGCGGAAGCTGGAAGCCGAGCTGCCGGACGTCCGCGTGGCCAGCGTCACCAGGGGTCCGGCCTGGGACGACGCGCTGAGCCGGTTCCTCCGGCTCCACCGCCTCTCGCGCACCGGCAAGTCCAAGTTCATGGACGAGCCGATGGAGCGGTTCTTCCGCGACGCGCTCGGCGCCCTGCTGCGCGCGGGCTGGGTGCGGCTCTGGTTCCTGAGTCCGCGGGGGCGGCGGTGGCCTCGTTCATCTGCACCGAGTACGGCCCAGCGTGGGCCTCTACAATTCCGGATTCGATCCCGTTCACGCGCGCCTCGCGCCCGGCATCGTGCTCCTCGGCCACGTGATCCGCGACGCCATCGAGCGGCGCTTCCCCGTCTTCGATTTCCTGCGCGGCGAAGAGCCCTACAAGCACGCCTTCGGGCCCGCGCCCACCGATCTCCTCAGCGTGCGGGTGACGCCGTGAACCTGCGCGTGGCGGTGCTGTCCGTCCACACCTGCCCGCTGGCCGCCCTGGGCGCCAAGGAGACGGGGGATGAACGTGTACGTGCGCGAGTCCGCGCGCGAGCTGGGTCGGATGGGCGTGAAGGTGGACGTCTTCACCCGCTCGCAGGATCCGGCCATCCGCCGCATCGTGCCGCTCGGCGAGAATGCGCGAGTGATCCATCTTCCCGCCGGGCCGCAGCGGCCGATGCCGCGCGAAGTGGTGCACCAGCATCTGCCCGAGTTCGTGGCCGGCATCGATGAGTTCCGCGAGACCGAGGACCTCAGCTACGACCTCATCCACGCGCACTACTGGCTGTCGGGGTGGCCGCGCTGGAGCTGCGCGAGCGCTGGGACGCGCCGGTGGTCCAGATGTTCCACACCCTGGGCCGGCTCAAGAACAGCGTGGCCCGGGCGCCCGACGAGCTGGAGCCGGAGCTCCGGATCGCCGGAGGAGACCCGCATCGTCCGGGACGTCGACCGCATCGTCGCCGCCAACGTGGTGGAGCCGCGCGCACCTCGTCTGGTACTACGGAGCGGCCGCCGAGCGGATCGCGGTGATTCCCTGCGGGGTGGACACTGACCTGTTCCAGCCCCTGGGGCGGCCACGGGCCAAGGATCTCCTCGAGCTGCCCCCGGAGCCCATGCTGCTCTATGTGGGCCGGCTCCAGCCGATCAAGGGCCTGGAGACCTTGCTGGAGGCCATGGCCCGCTTGCGCGACGACGCGCGGCTCCTCATCGTGGGCGGGGACCAGGACGAGCCCGAGAACGGACACGGTGAGTATCTGCGCGGGCGCGTGGGGGCCCTCGGCCTCGGGGCGCGGGTCCATTTCCTGGGCGCCCAGCCCCAGCAGCGGCTGCGCCTCTTCTATGCCGCGGCCGCCGCCACCGTGATGCCGTCCTACTATGAGTCCTTCGGCATGGTGGCGCTGGAGGCCATGGCCTGCGGCAGCCCGGTGGTGGCCTCGCGCGTCGGCGGTCTCACCACGACGGTGCGCGACGGCGTCACCGGCTTCCTCGTCCCCGAGGGCAATGCGGGCGCGCTGGCCGCACGGCTCACCACCGTGCTCGGCGACGCGCGCGGCTGCGCGAGCGCTCTGGCGCGAGGCCACGCGCTGGGCGGCGGAGCACCGCTGGCCCTGCGTGGCGGAGAAGGTGTGCGGTCTCTACGCCGAGCTACGTCCCGCCGCCTCCCCAGCACCTCGGCCACGCGCGCTGCAACCGCAGCTAGGCCGACCCTTAGCCTGCCCCAGGAGACGAGCGATGGAGCTCTACGACGTGATGCGGACGACGTTTTCCTCGCGCGAGTTCACCGCCGACCCGGTGCCGGACGCGCTGCTCGCCAAGATCCTGACAATGCCCGCTTTGCTCCGAGCGGGGGCAACCGCCAGGGCTGGCGGGTGATCGTGGTTCGGGACCCCGCCACGCGCCAGGCGCTCTCCGCGCTGGCCGCGCCCGCGGCGAAGCGGTATGCCGCGCAAGTGCAGGCGGGCGAGAGTCCCTGGAACACCGTGCATCCGACCAAGGTGGACGAGGCGACCATCGAGCGCACGCCGCCTCCCGCGCGGCTCACCGAGCCCCTTCTCCAAGGCGCCCGTCGTCCTCGTGGTCTGCGTCGATCTGCAGCTAGTGGCCTCGATGGACCAGCTCCCTGGCCCGCGTCGGCGTCATCAGCGGAGCGTCCATCTACCCGTTTGTGTGGAACATCCTGCTCGCGGCGCGTCATGAACGGCTGGCCGGCACCATCACCACCCTTGCGGTGGCGCAGGAGCCGAAGCTGCAGGCCTTGCTCGGCATTCCCTCCCATGTCGCGGTGGCGGCGGTGATGCCCATGGGGTGGCCGCTGGCGCGGCTGACCAAGCTCAAGCGCAAGCCGGTGCCCGAGATCGCCATGCTCGAGCTGCTGGGGCGGGACGCCGCTCGTCGGCTGAGCGCCCGCGCGGGAAGCGCCGCCGCGTCGAGCGAGGCGGAGCCGCCGCAATCGTCCCGGGCGCGTCGGGACGCCTGTGCTAGACTCCCGGCCGATGGACCCGCTGCTGGACGTGCGCGATCTCCATACCCAGTTCCGCACCTCGGGCGGCGTCGTCCGCGCGGTGGACGGCGTGTCGTGGGACGTGCGCGCAGGGCGAGACGGTGGCCCTCGTGGGCGAGTCGGGCTGCGGCAAGAGCGTCAGCGCGCTGTCCGTCATGCGGCTGGTCTCCGCGCCCGCCGGGCGCATCGTCGGCGGCGAGATCCTCTTCAAGGGTCGCGACCTCCTCAAGCTGTCCGAGGAGGAGATGCGCAAGGTCCGCGGGCGCGAGATCGGCATGATCTTCCAGGAGCCGATGACCTCGCTCAACCCGGTGCTCACCATCGGGCGCCAGCTCACCGAGCCGCTGGAGATCCACCTCGGCATGACGCCGACGCAGGCGCGCGCGCGGGCGGTCGAGATGCTCTGGCGCTGGTCGGGCATCCCGGACGCCGAGCGCCGCGCTGCGGCAGTACCCGCACCAGTTCAGCGGCGGCATGCGGCAGCGGATGATGATCGCCATGGCGCTGGCCTGCAATCCGGCGCTCATCCTCGCCGACGAGCCCACCACCGCGCTCGACGTGACCATCCAGGCCCAGATCCTCGAGCTGATCACGGTCGCTGTCGCGGCGAGCTTGGCGCGGCCATGCTCATCATCACCCACAACCTGGGCGTGGTGGCGCGCTACGCCGACCGGGTGAACGTGATGTACGCGGGCCGCATCGTGGAGCGGGCGACCGCGCGGGAGCTCTACGCCAACCCGCGCCATCCCTACACGCTGGGCCTGCTGCGCTCGGTGCCGCGGCTGGACGAGCCGCGCCGCGCCAAGCTCGCATCCCATCCCGGGCCAGCCGCCCGATCTCACGCGGCTGCCCCCGGGCTGCCCTTCGCGCCTCGCTGCACTTCGCGGTCGGAGCGCTGCCGGCGCGGAGCGGCCCGAGCTGCGAGATCGGTGGCCGCCGACCATACCGCCGGCCTGCTGGGAGCCGAGTCGAACCTCGCCGCGCGGGTGCCGGCATGACGGTCGCCGGCGACGCGCGATGAGGCGCCAAGCGGCCCGAAGAGATCTTGATCGTCCGGAATCTCGTGCAAGCACTTCCCGATCGGCGGCGGCTTCTTCGGCGGCGAGACCGCGGCTCGTGCAAGGCGGTGGACGGCGTGAGCTTCTCCATCCGCCGCGGCGAGACCGCTGGGGCTGGTCGGGGAGTCGGGCTGCGGCAAGACCACCACCGGGCGCTGCATTCTCCAGCTCGAGCGGCCGACCAGCGGCGAGGTCATCTTCGAGGGACGGGACCTCGCCCGGCTGCCCGACGCCGAGCTCCGCAAGGTGCGGCGACGGCTGCAGGTCATCTTCCAGGATCCCGTACAGCTCGCTGAATCCCCGGATGACGGTGGGCCAGATCATCGCCGAGCCCCTGGCCGTGCACGGCATCGTCCGCGGATCGCGCGGCCGCGCGCCGCGCGGGTCCGCGAGCTGCTGGGCCACGCCGGCCTCCTGCCCGCCATGGCCCAGCCGCTACCCGCACGAGCTGTCCGGCGGCCAGCGCCAGCGCGTGGGCATCGCCCGCGCGCTGGCGCATGGAGCCCGCGCTGATCATCTGCGACGAGCCGGTCTCCGCGCTCGACGTCTCGATCCAGGCGCAGATCATCAACCTGCTCGAGGAGCTGCAGGCGGAGTTCGGGCTCACCTACCTCTTCGTCGCCCACGACCTCTCGGTGGTCCGCCACATCTCCGACCGGGTGGCCGTGATGTACCTCGGCAAGATCGTCGAGATCACCGACCGGAAGTCGCTCTACGAGGACCCGCAGCACCCTATACCGAAGGCGCTGCTCTCGGCGGTGCCGATCCCGGACCCGGCGGTGGAGGCGCAGCGCGAGCGCGTCGTGCTGGGCGGCGAGGTGCCGAGCCCGCTCAACCCGCCGTCGGGCTGCGTGTTCCATCCCCGGTGCCCCATCGCCGTGGCCGAGTGCCGGCGAGGTCGTCCGGAGCTCCGCGAGATCAGGCCCGACCACCGGGCGCGCCTGCATCCGGCTCTAGGGCCGGGGACTTGACAGGCGGGGATCGAGCCGCTAAGGTACGCGCCACCCAGTGGAACCTCAGGTCCGCCTCGCGCATTCAGTACCGAAAGCGATCCGTTCCGATCGATCTCAAGGGAGGAGACGTCTATGAGTAGCCTCCGTATATCGCGTACCTCCTGCTGGCCCTGGCCGTCGCGGCGCTCGTCGCCGTCGCCTCGGCCGGGGCCGGCCCAGGACAAGCCGCGCTCCGGCGGCGAGCTCATCTTCGTGGTGCCGTCCGAGCCGCCGTCCTACGACGCGCACGAGGAGGAGACCTTCGGGGTCATCCATCCGATGGCGCCGCACTACAACACCCTGCTGCAGGGTGGATCCGTTCGACCGGACGGGCACCAAGCCGGTGGGAGATCTCGCCGAGTCGTGGACGATCTCGAAGGACGGCCTGACCTACACCTTCAAGCTCCGGCAAGGGCGTCAAGTTTCCACGACGGCAGCGAGATGACGTCGCGAGGACGTCAAGGCCTCCTACGACAAGATCCTCTTCCCGCCCGCCGGCGTGAAGTCGATGCGCAAGCTGAGCTACGCTTCGGTGCGAGGCGGTCGAGGCGCCGGATCCCTACGACCGTCCGGTTCCGGCTGAAGTGGCCGGAGTCCTCGTTCCTGCTCAACCTGGCCTCGCCGTGGAACTGGATCTACAAGGCCGACATCCTCGCCAAGGACATGCACTGGTACGAGAAGAACGTCATGGGGCACGGGCCCTTCACCTTCGTCGAGCACGTCCAGCGGCTCGCACTGGGTCGGGCAAGAAGAACCCCGACTACTGGGACAAGGGCAAGCCCTACCTCGACGGCTACCGGGCGATCTTCATCAGCGCCTCGGCCGCCCAGGTGGCGGCGCGTCCGCGGCGAGCGGGCGCATATCCAGTTCCGGGGCTTCAGCCCCGCCGAGCGCGACAGCCTCGGTCCAGGCGCCTGGGACCGAAGATCGCGGTGCAGGAGAGCCCGTGGGACTGCCTGAACTTCGTCGCCATGCACCACGAGAAGAAGCCCTTCGACGACAAGCGCGTCCGCCGGGCCCTCAGCCTGGCGCCTCGACCGATACAGGGCTCGCAGGCGCTGTCGCGCATCACCCTCGTGAAGGACGTGGCGGGGTCCAGGTGCCCGGCACGCCGTACGCGACGTCGCCGCCGGAGCTGAGAAGCTGGCGGGCTACTGGCGTGACATCAGCACGCCGACCGCGCCGAGGCGCAGCGCCTCCTGCGCGGAGGCGGGGGTGCCCGACGGCTTCGCCTTCACCTTCAAGAACCGCGGCATCCCGCATCCCTACGAGCACGCTCGGCATCTGGCTCATCGACCAGTGGCGCCAGATCGGGCCTCAACGTGAAGCAGGAGGTGATCGAGGCCTCCGCCTACCACGCCAGGTGCTCAGGCGGGCGACTTCGAGGTCGGCGATGGACTTCCAGTGCGGGTTCATCGTCGAGCCTGACCTGGACCTCGACACTGCCTTCCATGACGCACCTCCGACGCCAACTACGGCAAGCACAAGGACACGGTCAGCTCGACGAGCTCTACCTCGAAGCAGGCCCGGGCGGCGGACCCCGAGGAGCGGAAGCGATACGTGCGCGCGTTCGAGAAGCGGCTGCTCGACGAGGAGGCGCACGTGATCTACACGCTGCAGTGGCACCGCATCATCCCGCACAGCTAAGGTGCAGTGGCTGGACGATCACGCCCAGTCACCATCTCAACAACCAGCTCGACACTGTGTGGCTCACGAAGTAGGCGACCACGTCGCCGGGCGGCCCGCCGCCGGACCGGGCGGAGGCTGAGCCCGCGCCCCATGCGGAAGTACCTGCTGAAGCGCTTCCTCCTGATGATTCCCACGCTCCTCGGCGTGGCCGTCGCTCATCTTCTTTCATCATGCGGATCGTGCCCAGGCGACATCGTCGAGACTGCGCGATGCGTGGGCGATCGCGGGACTGTCTCGCCGAGGCGGTGACCTCGGCGGAGCGCGATCCGCTTCGGGCTGGACCAGCCCCTCTGGCAGCAGTTCGCCACCTGGCTCTGGGGGCTGGTGCGGCTCGACTTCGGCATCTCGATGTGGACGGGCGCGCCCATCTTCGAGGAGATCAAGCTCCGCTTCGCGCTGTCGCTTCCAGGTGGCGATCATGGCCACCGTCGTGGCGCGTGGTGCTGGCGATCCCGCTCGGGGTCCTCGCCGCGCTCAAGCAGGACACCTGGGTGGACTACGCGGTGCGCATCTTCTCCACCGCCGGACTGGCCACGCCGTCATTCTGGCTGCGGCATCCTCTTCATCCTCGACGCTCCTGATCGTCTTCAAGTGGCTGCCGCCGATGGTGTACACGCCGTTCTGGTCGAACCCCTGGCAGAACATGGCCCAGCTCATCTGGCCGGCGCTCGCCGTCGGCTACCGGTACTCGGCGGTGGCCACGCGCATGACCCGCTCGGCGATGCTCGAGGTGCTGCGCGAGGACTACATCCGGACCGCGCGGGCCGAAGGGGCTGTGGCGGAAGCTCATCCTCGTCCGCCACGCGCTCAAGAACGCGCATGCTCTGCCGTGTGCTCACCGTGATGGCGCCCGGAGTTCGCCTTCCTCCTCGGCGGCCTGGTGGTGACCGAGCAGGTCTTCAACCTCAACGGGCTCCGGTCTCCTCTTCGTGCGAGGCGGTCGCAGCACCGCGACTACACGCTGGTGCAGGCGCTCGTGATGCTCGTGGCCGGCGTCTTCATCATCGTGAACTTCCTGGTGGACATGGTCTACGCCGTGGATCGACCCGCGCATCCGGTTCCGGTAGCGCGATGGCGCTGAACGTTCCCGCCGTCGGCGACGTCGCCGAGCCGCTCGCGAGCGAGCGCGGCTGGCTCGGGCGCGGTCGCGCGAGCTTCTGCCGGCGCCGCCCCTGGGCGCGCTGGGCGCCGCGGTCGGTCCTGCTGATGCTCGTGGCTGCGCGATCTTCGCCCCGCTCCTCGCGCCCTACGACCCGGTGGCCACCGACTTCGGCGCCATGCTCAGCCCGCCGCCGCAAGGCCCATCTGGCTGGGCACGGACGCCTTCGGCCGCGACGTGCTCTCGCGGCTCATCTACGGCTCGCGCACCGCGCTCATCGGTCGGGCTTCGCGCGTGGCGTTCGTGGGCGCCACCGTCGGGCGCCGTCCTCGGCGTGGGCAGCGCCTATTTCGGCGGGCGGATCGATCTCTACCATCCAGCGGCTGATGGACGTCTTCCTGTCGTTCCCGCTGATCATCCTCGCGCTGGCCATCGTGGCCATGCTCGGCAACACCATGCCCGAACGTGATCGTGGCCATCACGCATCCCCATGATCCCCGCGTGCGCGCTCGTCATCCGCTCGTCGCTCCCTCGTCCATCCGTGAGATGCCGTACGTGGACGCGGCGCGCGCGGCGGGCTTCGGCCATGGCCGCATCATCCTGCGCCACATGCTGCCCAACGTGATGGCGCCCTACCTGATCATGCTCACCGCCTTCCTCGGCCAGGCCATCCTGCTCGAGTGCGTCGCTGTCCTTCCTCGGCCTGGGCGTCCAGGAGCCGCACCGCGGCGTGGGGCTGATGCTGCGCGGGCGGCGGTGGAGTTCGCCGGAGACGGCGCCGTGGATGGCCATCTTCCCGGGCTGGCTATCAGCCTGGCCGTCGTTCGCGTTCAACCTCTTCGGCGACTCCCTCCGGCGACGCCTCGATCCCCAAGCTCCGCACCCTGTAGCTGCCCGGACAGCGTGCTTGACACCGTGCGAGCGTGGGTTGGTACAAATACGTCGGTTTGTTCTGGCACCGGGCCGGCTAGCTCCACGGTGATTCCCGGCGGAACCGGTCATTCAGGGAGGTCTCAATGGCGTATATCATCGCGGAGCCCTGCATCAACGTGAAGGACAAGGCCTGCGTCGAGGTCTGCCCCGTCGACTGCATCTACGAGGGCGAGCACGATGCTCGTACATCCACCCCGAGGAGTGCATCGACTGCGGCGCCTGCGAGCCGGTGTGCCCGGTCAAGGCGATCTTCGCCGAGGACGAGACTCCTGCGAACTGGAAGACACATCGAGCTGAACAAGCAGTTCTTCGGGACAACCCGGGAGTCAAGCCCGCCACCAGTGCCTGAGCGCGACCCCGGTCGCGCGCGCCACCCGCGGGGACCCGAGCACGGGTCCCCGCAGCTTGTCCAGGTCCCGGCGCGGGTCGAGTGCCCTGGTCGCGCGGCGGTTCGGCCTCCTTACTGCACAGGGGCGGTGCATTTCGCGGCCCGCCGCGTCGCCATCTCGCGCGAATTCCCGACACCGAAGGCGGTGGCACGCGCCTTTGCCACTTTCGCCTGCATGCCTCCTCGCAGTTCAGCGCTGCGGCCGCCGCTTCCACCGGCGCCGCCGGCCTGGCACTTGGCTTCCACGGGGCGGTGACACGGCGTCCAAGCCGCCGCCTCACTGCCGAGGCCACGCTGTTCCAGCTCGGAGGGAACCGCACGCCACCGCACGCGCCCTGGGCTCCGGCGCACCTATCTCCTTCGCTCATCCGGGGAGCCTCGGCGTGAACGTCCCGCACCGCGAGACGATGTCCCGCCCGAACGGGGAGCCTCAGCGCCTCGGCGGAAACGGCGCCCCACGCCGCCCGCCATCGCCGCCGCCCGCGGCCCGTTGACTCTCGTCCGATCACCGCGTCGTGTGTTGCTGTGGCTTTCGCGCTCCTGCGCATCCGTTGGGACGCAGGCGACACTCCGCGGCGAGGGGATCATCGGCAGGGGACGGGGCGGTGTTATTCTTCGGCTTTGGTTTGAGCACCACGACGAGAGCCCCTCCGATCACCACCGCGGGAGGCGATACTCGCCAGGGCCAGCAATCGCGCGCCGCGCATCCTTCCACGTTGCAGCTGCTCGAACTGGCTCAGCTCGATGCGCAGCTTCAGATTGCCGGTCTTGACCGAATAGATTCCGCGGCGGACCTCCTTGGGCAGGTCGGCGAACAGCTCCGCATATTGCGTGGCGATCTTGAGCGCTCGCTTCCCGAGGGCGCGCGGAGACAGCTGGTCGGTGATAACCTCCTGAAAGGGTGGGCTGGATCGCGACCATGATGTCGAAATCGGGGTCGAGCTTCTTGAATGCTCCTTCGAGCGAGACGAACACCTTGGAGGAGCAATGACCTGATCCGGCGGCATCGAGAGATTGTTGTCCCGGACCAGACTCAACGGGGAGGCCTGCGACCATGGCCGACAAGATCCGTGGTGGCCCATCGATCGGCCGGCATACTCTGCCGAGGAAAGTCGCCGGAGGCGGCTCCCGGCCAAGCCCCTCCGGGAGTCGCCCCCTCTCGGCCCGCCCACTGCAGGAGAATCACGCACAGGGCCTCGGCGCTCGTTCTCCATCAGCGCCTGCGGGAGCTTCATGATCTGCTGTCGCCTGAGCTCGGGAGACGCGGCCCATCATGCCGAAGTCGACGAACGCGATACGCCCGCCGGGCAAGATGAAGAAATTCCCCGGGTGCGGATCGGCATGGAGCCGCCCGTCGATCGCTTGATCATCTTCCTTGAGCACCGCATCTCTGCCCCGTCTGGGCGATGCGTTTGCCGGTCCATGCCGGCCGCATCGAGGGCCTTCGAAGGTTCCACGCCCCGCCGGACGCACGTCCGCACGAATTCCTGGACGTTGATGCGCTCCCCCTCGTCCATCCCCAGCAGATCTTGAATCACAATCTGCAGATTGCCTGATGGACGCCACCTGCTCGGAGTTCTGGGCTTCCGTGACGAAGTTGGAGGCTATAATTGCCCGAGCGAAGCTGCGATACTGGTTTGACCTTCTGCGGGTGATAGGCGGCCAGCTCTGGACATGCCGCTGGCGTCGCGAGAGATGCGCGAGCAACGCATCATCGGTCTCGGCGGATCCCGGGGGCGCTGGATCACCGAGCACCACGTCGGTCGTCCTTCAGCATCGCCCGGTAGCCAGACACCGGGCCACTGAAGCGGCGCGGCGAGCGGTGTAGGTCCACCTCGTCCGAAAGAGCTCTTCGAGGGTGCTCCCAGATCATGTTCAACGACCTGCTGACAGATATTCGCGAAATCGACCAGCGGGGCCTGCGCTTGGAGCTTTTCGAACTCGGCGATCCACTCCTGGTCGAACAGGTCCGGGCGCGTCGCAAGGAATCTGGCCGAGCTTGATAAAGGTCATGCGACGTCTCTCGAAAGCCCAGCGCACCGCTGAGCGTCAGGTGCGCGATAATGTTGCGCCACGCTGTCCTCCGCGTCATCACCCACATGAACACCGCCGGTACGCTCAGCCAGGTCTTCGGGACCATCTGCCAGACAGATCATGAACCCGATGATCGGCAGGGGCCCGGATGATCTCCACGCGATCGACCCAGATCGGAAATCTGGCTGCCGTCATCTACCTCTCAGGCTCAGAGGCGGCCGCGCCATCTCGACTGAGATGGCGATAATCTTATCCCAGCGCAGCGGGAACCGGGGGCGGGCCAAGGCGGCTGTGAGCGAGCGCCACGCGCGGCCCGCTGTCTGGACCCCGGGCTCACGTGCCCGGAGCCAGTGGCGCTGCGGGCCGTCATGGTCTTGCCGTACCCAGGCGCGCCGTTCAGCGCTTCTTGGCGCTTGACGCGGGGCTTGCTGGCGCCAGTCAGCTTCTGGACGCTCGCGGTCAAGGTCTCGACTCGCTTGGCAGGCGCCTGGATATCGCGCGGTTCGTCAGCCGCCGACCCGGCTCAGCGCGCCCCATCTCGCTCACCTTCGCTTCCGGCGGAAGAGCTTGCGGAGTGCTTCCTCCCAGCCCTTCCTTCGCCGACCCCAGGGCCTCGAACACCTTCAGCTACCCTCTTCTGCGTCTTCGAAAACGCGCCCAGGCCCGCGAGCCAGATCTGCTGTGCGGAATCGCGGACCATCGACGCCAGCTGGTCGCCCGCGTAACTCCGCGCCGCCTTCCGTTTCTTCGCCATGCCCTGCTCCTTTCGTCGCTCAAAGGTGCGGCTGGTGAGTCGAGCGGCCGGCCTAGAGGCTGCGAGGAAACATGGACATGACAAGGGTAACTGAACGTCCGTTCTCTGCTCGCGCCCTCCCCGTCATCGTCACCACGTCAGCCCAGCCGGCTCCCCGTACAGCGGGGGACAATCGGTGTCAAGAGTTTTCCCAGCGGGCTTGAGGACGCGGGCTGCTGCGTGCTATAGATGAGGGCAGCGGCCACGGCGGACGGCCGCCTCACGCAGTGGCGCCGGGATCGCCGCGCGGATCTGGTCGCGCGCGGCGGCGGCTGTCGGTCAGCGCCGCCGCGCGCGGCGCCGCTGGGCATCCACCATCGCGAGGACTTCCTGCGCACGGGCGCGCTGGCGGGGCGGACCATCGGGTGTATTCACCATTCCGCGGGAACAATGTCCGCGCGGCCATCGATCACTGGCGCGCCATCGGCGCCGACGCGTTGCCGGTGGTCGTGACGCGCGGCTCGCCGCTCGGTTTCGTGCCTTCTGGCCCGGCGTGCGCATGCGCAGGGGTGTTCGATTGCTGTCGCTCCCGGACCCGGTGGTGACACCGCAGGTGCTGCTCATGCCGATGGTCGCCTTCGATGCCCACGGCTACCAGCTCCGGCCATGGCGGGGGGCCTGGCTCGACCACTGCCCCACCAATGGCGCTCGTATCAATGTCTTCGCTCAAGCTCGGCGTCGCCTTCGAATATCGCGGATCGCGACCACCATCCGGCCACGCAGGCCCGGCGTCCCGATGGACATGATCGTGACCGAAGCCGGCATCCACCTGGTAACCGGGGCCGGACTCGGCTCGTCTTTGCGACATCAGTCGCGTCGACACTGACCGTCCGCACCCTACCGGCGAAGGAGGGCGCGGTTGTCCGCCGTCGCCCGTGAGGCCGGTGACGAACCACGCGGGTATGCCTCCCCGCCGTGCTTGCTCTGCACGAGTTCAGGCGCGAAGTCTGACGGCCTTCTCGGAACGCTCGTGGTGGTCAGCCGGGAGGGCCGGCGCTGGCGCCAAAGGACGTTGACTTTTCCACCATAGACCCGCCAAACAATGACGGCGTAACCCACGTCTGGATCGCCGAGGCCGGCATGACGCGCTTCGGGCGGCGCAGCGGTCTTCCAGGCCTCATCGCCGAAGCCGCTCAGCTGGCGCTGGCGGATGCCCGCATCGAGCGGCCCGACGCCATCGTGGTGGGCCATGAACCCCGAGGAGTTCACGGGGACAGGAACTGGGTCCTGATCAATACCCACACAGGCCTGAGCCAGTCGCCCGCCCTGCGGGTGGGGACCGCGACCTCTTCGGGGCTCTTGCCGTCTACGCGGGATTCGCCGGTATCGCGGCCGGGCTGCATCGGACCATCCTGGTGGTGAGCGGCGAGAGAAGATGACCCATACCCACGCCCCGGGTATCGAGGATCATCGGGCGCTCCATCGACCCCACGAGCGGCGCTACGGCGCCACCATGCCGGCGCTGGCTGGTCTCATCGCGAGGCGCCAGCTGCACCAAGCACGGGCTCACGCTGAAGGGAGTTCTCGCGGGTGGCGGTGAAGAACAATGCCAATGCCGCGCGCGCAATCCCTACGCGCATTTCAGAACCGGTATCGCTGGAAGGGTCATGGCGACTTACGCGCATAGTTTTCGATCGCCGCGTCTCTACCACTGCTGTCCCATCTCGGACGGGGCGGCGGCGGTGGTGCTGAGCGCCGAGCTACACGCCGGTGCGGGTGGCCGGCATCGGGCAGGGGACGAGACACCATCGCCATCCGCTATCGCAAACACTACACCTCCTTCCGCGCCACGGTCGCGGCGCAGGCGGCCTATCGCATGGCGGGCTTCGGACCAGAGCGGGTGGACGTCGCCGAACTGCGACGCCCCTTCTCGCCGTTCGGGGATCATCTCCCTCGAGGACACCGGAGAAACAGTCCCGCCGGCAGGGCGGCGGCAATACGTGG
>ERZ1370068.3925-contig-3022_pt1 | contig 39175 bp, 49 predicted proteins | sample MGYA00561227_ERZ1370068 | MGnify/ENA primary metagenome ERZ1370068 (study PRJEB38410, sample SAMEA6850437) | metagenome | study: Metagenomic assessment of the ecological functions of the soil: analysis of the soil microbiota associated with the...
GTGTACTTCGTTCAGTACATGTTGCGGATCACGTCGTCGGTGCCCCAGTCGGCGGTCACGGCGGCCAGGCCACCCTCGGTCAGCACGGCCAGCGAGCGGGACCTCGATGCCCGCGCCGCGCAGCAATCGGCACAGCTCCCTGGCCCGGACCGAGATCGCGCCGGGCGTCGACCAGGACGGCATCCGCCGCGGGCGGATCCGCGAGCGCCGGCGGCGCTCGGCCGGGGCGGTCCGCGGTCGTGTGGAGCAGCAGGCTGATCGCTGGCAGGATTTCGCCGGGCGGTTCGGCGGCGCTGGTGAGCAGGAGGAGCTCACTCAGCTGCTGCCACCTCCGCCGTGGATTGCTCTCCGGGGAGACTGACTATGGATGGACTGGTGGGCAGCGTCGCGCCGGATCCGATGAGGCGAGGATAGCCGACATGGCAATGGTGACCGTGCGGTACTGGGCGGCCGCGAAGCAGGCCGCCGGGGTCGCCGAGGAGGTCCTCACCGCGGGCACGCTGGCGGAAATGCTCGCCGCCGTGCTGGCGCGCGCACCCGGCCGACCCGGCGCTCCAGCGGCGTTCTGGCCCGGTCCTCCATTCCTCGTCGACGGCCAGCAGGCCGGCGCGCGGCCGCCGAGAGCGTCACCTTGCGCGAGGGAGCCGTGGTCGAGGTCCTGCCGCCCTTCACGCGGCGGCTGAGCGACGGCCCAGTGAAGAGCGACAATGAACGCCCGCGATGAACCGGCTGCAGCCTCGTGGCCGTGACAGAGGATGTGGCGCGTCAGGGAGCGGTACGAGGGCCGAGCTCCCAAGGGCAGGGTCAGCGATGAGTCGCTGGTCCGCGAGCTCTATGCGGAACACGCTGCCCCGCTGCTGCGGTACGCGCTGCGGATGACGGACGGAGACCGGCAGCGAGCCGAGGACATTGTGCAAGAAACGCTGTTTCGGGCCTGGCAGCATCCCGAGGCGATCGCGGAGCGCCCGGCCACGGCCCTGGCTGTTCGCGGTCGCGCGCAACCTCGCGGTTGGACGCGCACCGGGCCAGGAAGGCACGGCCGCTGGAAGTGGGCGAGGGCGCGCTTGAGACTTGTGCCCGTTCCCGACGAGGCTGACCGTGTGCTCGAATCCTGGGCGGTGGCCGACGCGCTCGCGACGCTCCGGCCCGAGCATCGCCGGGTCCTGCTGGAGACCTACTACCTGGGACGGTCCGTGGCCGAGGCCGCCGTCGTGCTCGGCATCCCGGCCGGGACCGTCAAGTCCCGGCGCCTTCTCACGCGCTGCGCGCACTCAAGCTGGCCTCTGGAAGAACGGGGGCTTGCGCCATGAGCGGTGCGGCGAAGCTGCCGTGAGATCCGGCACTCGCTCGGCGTCTACGTGCTGGGCGCGATCGAGCCCGGCGACCGCAGCGCTGGTGGACGAGCACCTGGCGACCTGCGCCGACTGCCGGGAGGAACTCGCCAGCCTGGCCGGGCTCAGGCCTTGCTGCGCCGGGTGCCCACTGCCGAGGCGGAACGGCTGGCGGTGGCCGACGCAGACGAGCTCCGCCGCGGACGAGACCGCCACCGGATCATCTGCTGCTGCCGTCGCTGCTGGCGCGGACCGCGCAGGCGCGGCGGGTCCGCCCGCTGGCGCGAACTGGCGGCGGCGGCCGCTGGTCGTGCTGGCGCTGGGGGCGGGCGCGGCCGGGGCGAGCCTGCTGCAGCTCCGGCTCCAGCCGGACCTGCAACACGTCGCGCGCACGGGCAGTCAGCGCCGCCTGGCACACGGTCTCCGCGATGAACTCCCGCACCGGGGCGATCCTGACCGTGAGGTACGCACTCAATGCACGTGGGGAACCACCATGGCCGTGCAGGTCGCCGGCGTGCCGGTCCGGGACGGTCTGCCAGTTCCTGGTCACCGACACCCAGGGCCACCACTTGGTGGTGGGCGGCTGGCGGGTGAAGTACCGGGGCTGGCCGGTCTGGTACCCGGCATCGACATCGCTGCTGACGGATACCAGCCTGCACAGCTTCCAGGTGACCGTCGGCGGCAAGGGTGCCTGGGCCTCGGTGAACGACGGCGGCGTAACGGCCGGGACAGTCGCGCGGCCGAGGAGACTGCGGCGGGCGCGGGCCGTGCTGTGGGGATCCATGGCAGCCGGTGTGGTGGTGCTGGGCGCCGTCCTCGTTCTCGCGACCGTCGGCGGATTCGCCTGGCGCCGCCGTGATGGCCGGATGCGGGAGTCACCGGGTGCCGCGGCTGACCGAGGCCGACCTGGGCCAGCCGCTGGGCACCGCGGGCCACCTTGCTGCAGTTCTCCTCCGCTTTCTGCGCCCCGTGCCGGCGCGACGGGCAGCTGCTTGCCGATGTGGCTGGCCGACGGCGATGGCGTGGCGCACGTCGAGATCGACGTGGCCGCGCGCATGGACCTGGCCCGGCAGCTCGATGTCCGCCGGACCCCGACCGTGCTCGTGCTCGGCCCGCGGCGGGCAGATCGCCCGCCGGGCCAGCGGGCCGCCGCGCCGCGCCGACGTGGTCGGCGGCGCTCGCCCTGGCCGCAGCGGAGGCGAGCGCCGTGATCTGTCAGCCCAGGCATGAGCGTCATCCGGCCGGTACGCTGCTAGCGTGGGCCAGCCAGAAACCTACCGAGCATGGGCGGAAAGTGACTTCCGGCATGGGCGCACATAGCATCAGGCCTATGCCTACCGCCACGCCACGCCAGCCGGCCGGACTGCCTGGCGGGCGCCGGTCTGGCGCACGCCAGCGCTGCTGACCAGGCGGCGCACCGTCGATTACTGCCGCGTGGCGACGGCGCTGTGTCCCGTGGCCGCCGCGCCAGCGCCAGGCCAGCCTGACCGCCCGGCTCCGGCCGGGCGTCAGCCGGCCAGGAACGGCAGGCCTGGTGAGGTCCGCAAGGCCAGATCCTGCCGGGCGGAGGCCGCGAGTGCGCCTGGCCGGCGATGGCTGACGCGACAGTACCACATACCGGAATTGCATGCAGAGGTGGCTGAGGGCATGAAGGATCGATCCACGGGGGCAGCGCTTCCAGCGCCGCGCTGTCCGCCGCCGTCCTCGGCGGCGGTCATCGTCGACCGGCAGCGCGTGGCTGCTGGCAGCGCAGGCGGCCGTGTTCGGGATCGGGCGCGGTGCTCGGGCTGGCCTACGCGCCCTACGGCCTGATCTACCGCTGGCTGGTGCAGGCCGCGGCTGGGCCCGCCCGGGAGATGGAGGACGCGGCCGGGCCACGCTTCTCCCAGGGCGTCGGCCTGGTCGTCAGCATCGTCGGGGTGATCGGGTACGCGATGCGGCCTGACGCCGCTCGGCATGGCCGCTGCCGCGCTGGCATTCGCGGCCGCCTTTCTCAACGCGGCCTTCGGCCTGTGCCTGGGCTGCGAGATGTATGTGCTTATTCGCCGGATCTGGCCGCGCCAGCAGGAGGCAGCGCCGCCGGAGCCTGACAAGGAGGTAGCCGCATGAGCCGCTCTGACGTCCTGGTGGACGCCGACTGGGTGGAAGCCCACCTCGACGACCCGGGCGTGGTCCTGGTCGAGGTGGACGAGGACACCGCCGCCTACGACAAGGGGCATATCCGCAACGCCATCAAGCTGGACTGGCGGAAGGACCTGCAGGACCCGGTCCGCCGTGACTTCGTGGACAGGCACGGCTTCGAGCAGCTGCTGTCCGAGCGCGGCATCAGCAACGACGACACCGTCGTCCTCTACGGCGGCAACAACAACTGGTTCGCCGCCTACGCCTACTGGTACTTCCGGCTGTACGGGCACCGGGGCGTCAAGCTCCTCGACGGCGGCCGCAAGAAGTGGGAGCTCGAGTCCCGCGAGATGGTCACCGCGGTGCCGGAGCGGCCGCGGACGTCCTACCAGGCCACGGAGCAGGACGCGTCGCTGCGCGCGATGCGCGACGAGGTCATCGCCGCGATCGGGAAGCGGAACCTGGTCGACGTCAGGTCGCCGGACGAGTTCACCGGCAAGCTGCTGGCGCCCGCGCACCTGCCGCAGGAGCAGGCCCAGCGGGCCGGGCACATCCCGACCGCGCAGAACATCCCGTGGTCCAAGGCCGCCAACGACGACGGCACATTCAAGTCGGACGACGATCTGCGCGCGCTGTACCAGGGCGAGGCGGGCCTGGACTTCAGCAAGGACACCATCGCCTACTGCCGGATCGGCGAGCGCAGCGCTCACACCTGGTTCGTGCTGCACGAGCTGCTCGGGCTGCCGCACGTGAAGAACTACGACGGGTCCTGGACCGAGTACGGGTCGCTGGTCGGGGTGCCGATCGAGCTCGGCGAGGCACGATGAGCGCGGGACAGGGCTGCGGGGCGCCCGCCGGGGTGCCGCCGTGCCCATGCAGGCGCATCGGGTGAGGCCATCATCGAGGGCCACGTGACGCGGGCCGGGGCGCCGCTGTACGGCCGGTTATGCCCGCCTGCTCAACGACGGCGGCGAGTTCGTCGCCGAGGTCCCGCTGGGCGAGGACGGCGGGTTCCGCTTCTTCGCCGCCCCGGCACCTGGACGGTGCGGGTCCTCGCGCCGGGCGGGGTCAGCACCGACCAGACGGTGACCGCCGACTACGGCCACGCCACGGCGCTGGAGGTCAGCGTCTGAGGCTGCACTTCCGCCGTGACTTCTGGCCAGGGTCCCGGATGAGAGGCTGCGCGGCCCCCGCCTGCCTCTCATCCGTTCCCCCAGCTTGTCATCTGTTCGTAAACTTTCCCCCGCGCTGCCGTTCAACTGCGCGTCACCTCCGCTCCCTATCAATTGAGGTCGACCGGGCGGGCAGCCCGCCTGGCATCCCATGACGACCGAGGGCGGGGGCACATTGCCTCTTCAGGCTGATCCTGCGGGGCCGGGACCACCCGGAAAGCCCAGCCGCTCAGGCCGGGGCGACCGCGGTGAAGAACCTCCTCACCTGGGAGATCCACCTCGGGCCTGCGGTCCGTCCGTGTCCTCATCGTCATCATCCTGGGGCGCGTGGTCGTCGCCATTTCCCGGCGTCATGCGGAATGACCGCGGACCGGGCGAGACGACGTCCGCCGGGCGGGTGCCCGGCAGTAGGCAGGTCTCTGCCGGTGTGCTGGCCGACCGGATGGCCGCGACGCTTGTCCATCATGAGCCGGGGTGGCGGCTGCCGCGGCTGACCGCGATGGCCCGGCGGTTCAATGTGAGCGCGGCCGAGATCGACGCGGCCGTTGATGAGCTGGCGGCGCGGCATTTGCTGCGGCGGCTGCCGGATGGGCAGGTGTACCGGGCGAGCCCGGCGGAGTACCGGGTGCCGCTGGAGGGACTGTCTGGCCTGGCCTCGCATGTGGACCCGATGGGTGGCCAGCTGGTGTGCAAGAAGCGGCAGGTGTCGCGGCGGCGGCCGCCGGAGGACATCGGGCGCTCGCTGGGGCTGGCGGCGGGTGAGCCGGTGCTGGCCATCCGCTGCGTGTGGACGGTGGGCGGTGAGCCCGGTGCGCTGTCGGCCAGCTACCTGCCCGAGCGGCTGGCCCGGCTTGGCCGGACCTGGCCGCGCCGCCGTTCGCCCCGCCGGGGGACACCCACCGGTGGACGGCCTGCCGGTGGCCGCCCCGGCCGCCGCAGGCGAAGCCAGCTCCCCGTCGCGTGCGGCGGGCGCGGCCAGGGAGAACACGTCACCGGCCCCGGCGGCCCAGGCCCGGGCGCTGCAGATCGAGCTGGCGCCACCGCCGCCGTCGGTGGCGCGCAGCCTGCGGCTGGCCGCCGGTGAGCCGGTGGCCATGGTCACGGTCAGTTTCGAGGATCCGGCCGCGCACCGGCCGGTCGCGATCACCACGGCCATGCTGCGGCCCGACCTGTTCCGGATCGTGATCGAGGCCGCGGCCGGGCCGGACGGGCGCGCGGACGGTTTCGCATCCGTCTGGACACACGCCGCAACGGGCTGGGAACCTTAACCCAGATGCCTTCCGCCGCTGTTGCTGCCCCGCAGCGCGCGCCGCGGCGAGCCCGTTACCTGATCCCGCTGGGCACGCCGCGCCGCCGTGAGGCTGCTGGCTGCCCTGGCCACCGCGGGCGTGCTCGCTAAGCTTATTGTTCGCCCCGGTCACGCTCGGGCTGGCGGTCGCCTTCCACGCCATCGGGAGGATCACCCGGTGGCGCCCGGTCTGGCTGGCCGCACCGGCGGCCTGCGGGCTGGTCTGGGTGCTCGCCATCGGCCCGGCCGCCGCGCTGGCCGGTTTCCTGGCCGCCCCGCGCGCGGTGGCGGGGCTGCTCACCGGCGCGGCCACCGACCCGGCGCGGCTCGCCCACCTGGGCACCGCGCCCACCGGCTCGGTGAGATGGTTCCCCGGCCAGTTCCCGATCGCCCTCATCCTGGCCGCGGGGGTGGCGGCCGTGGCCTGGTGGCTGGACTGGCTGCACACCGACGAGTGGCGCCTTCCGCCCCCGCCCGGGCTCGGTCAGCCTGCTGCCGACGGCGGTTCACGGCGGCATTCGTTAGGTCTGGAGGTGTGCTCACCCGGTCCGGGGCGTGCCTGGGGTTGACGCCGGACACCGGTCAGCCTGCCGCGGTGCCCTGGCGGGAGGCGGAGCGGGGCGTGCTGGTCACCGGCTCCGTGCGGCCCGCCGTGGCGGCGTCGGGATTCCAGCTGGTGCACGCCGCGATCCGGCTCCGCAAGCCGGTGATCGTGGTGGACCTGGCGGCCGGACGGCGGGCTGGCCGGATCGCTGGCGGCCGTATGCGCGGCCACCGGGGCGCCGCTGCAGGTGTTCGGGGCGGCGGGGACCGGGTATTACGAGCCGCTGCGGGACGGCGACCCGCGCACGCCAGGCGGCACTGGTCATGGGCATGCTCGACTGGGAGCGGGCGCCCGACTCGGCCCGGCTGGGCGGCCAGGCCTGCCTGGCCGATGTGTTCGCGGTGGCCGCGGCCGCTCCCGGCAGCCCGGCCACCGCGATGCTCGACGACGTCGCCGGGCTGCTGCGCCCCGGGGCGCTGGCCGCCCGGATGGAGCAGGTCCCCGCCTACCATCCGCGCCGCTCTCGCTCGCGGGCCAGGTCGTGCTGACGGCGACCTGCTGGCGGCCGACCGGCCCATGGCGAGGTTCATGGCCGAGCAGCTGACGGGCCTGCGGGCGTCGCCGCTGGGCCGCTGGCTCGGCCCCGCCCCGGCCGCCGAGCCCGGCCTGGCGATCAGCGTGGGCCAGGTGATGCGCACGCGGGGAGTCGCCCTGTTCTCGCTCGACCGGGCCGCGCACGGGCGGGCCGCCGACACGATCGCGAACCTGGTGGCCCAGGACGCGGCCGGGGTCTACGCGCGGGCTGCACCGGGCCGCGATCGGCGGTGACGGCCTGGCCTGGTTCGGCCAGTGTGAGACGGTCGATCCGCAGGCGCTGGTAACGCCTGGTCGGCGCGGGCGCCGGGCTCGCGGCCGTGCTGACCACCACCGCGGCGGCCGCGGCGGGCAGGCTCGCGGACCAGGTCAGCGTCCTCGTCCTGCACCGGCTGGATGATCATGCGCTGGCCGGGCGGCTGGCCTGGCTGACCGGGCAGCGGCTGGTGCCCGCCGAGCGGGGTACCAGCCGCCCCGCCCAGGCGGCCACCGGCTGGCCGGAGCCCGGCGGGACGCCCATGGGCGTAGCCGGCGAGCTGGCCATCCGGCCCGGCCAGCCCGGCCTGGCGCCGGGCCCGGCCGCGCCACCGGGGACGGCCTGGTCACCGGCCGTGACCGGCGAGGACCTGTGTGCTCTCGGGGAGGGAGAGTTCACCCTCGTCCGGGGCGCGGACAGCCGCCGGGTGGTGCCGCTGGCCGCGAGCATCCCCGCCCGGATCCCGGGCGGCCCGTCCGCAGGGACCGGCCGCGATGACCGGCGCCCCCGCGTTCCGCGTCAAGCCGCGTCTACCTGGGCTGGCAGTATGCGGTGGCTCATCCGGATCCCGGGCCGCCGCCCCGGCGGCCCGTCCCTCCCGAGCAGGACCAGCTCAACCCCGGCTGGCTGGCCGCCCAGCGGCGGGAGGAGCGGCTGCTCACCCGGTACTGGAAGGTGCTGGCCGGCGGCAGCCTGGCGGGGACCGCGCTGGTGCTGGTGCTCGGCCGGGCAGAGCCTGCTGAACCCGGCGCTCACCGTCGTCAGCGCGGCGGCCCTGGTGACCCTGGCTAAGCCTGGGCGTGCGGGCCATCTGGCGGGACCGGCGGGCTCTGCGCGCCACCGTGGCCGCGGAGGTGCGCCGGGTCGGGGCCGCCCGCGCCGACCAGGAGGGGCAGCTGTTCGGCAGGCTGGAGGATCACGCGCGGCGGTTCCGCAGCTGGCAGGCGTGCCAGCAGATGTTCGCCCGGCAGCCGCTGTGGTATCCGGTCGCGCTCCCGGACGGGATCGACCGGGTGGACGTCATGCCGGCGGCACGCTGGTAAGCTGGTCCGCCCTGCTCACCATGACCGGCGTCGGCCCGGCTGGCCACCGGCGGCGAGGTGACGGTGATCGATCTGTCCGAGGGCGCGGTCGCCCGCGACCTGGTGGCGCTGGTGAGCGGCATGGGGATCAGCCCGCTGGTCTGGCTGCTGCCCGGCGACCTGCCGCGGCTCGACCTCGGCGTGGGCATGCCCGCGGAACCGCTCGCCGACGTGCTGGCGGCCAGCGCATCCGCCGACCTGTCGGCCGGTGGCGGGTCCGATCCGGCCCGCGACCACGCGATCGTGGCCCGGGTCGTCGGCGCGCTGGGGGAGGGGCGGGGATCGCGAACGTCACCAGCCGGCCTGCGGGCCCTCGCCCAGGTGGGCGACCCGCGCGATGACATCGAGACGGTGACGCTCACCGCCGCCCAGCTGGAGCGGGTCACCGGCCTGTTCGGGCCGGGGCGCGGCCGACCGGGTGGTGATCGAGCGGGCCATGGCGCTGGAGGCGCGGCTGCGGGCCCTGGACCGGCTCGGCTCCGAGCCTTCCCCGCTGCCCCGCAGCGCGCTGCGGGTGATCGCGCTGGACCGGGGCGGGACCACGTACGGCAACGCGATGCTCGGGACCTACGTGGCCGTGTCCCTCACGCACCTGCTCCGCCAGGCGCCGCAGGGTGAGCCGCTGGCGGCATACGCTCTGCCTGGTAGGCGCGGACCGGCTCGGCGGCGAGGTGCTCGACCGGTTGTGTGACGCCTGCGAAAGCACCCGGACCGGGCTGGTGCTGGCCTACCGGTCGATCCCCGCCCAGGTCAGGAGAGGCTGGGACGGGGGAACGCGGCCGTCGCCTTCATGCGGCTCGGCAACGCCGAGGACGCCAGGGTGGCAGCCGAGCAGATCGGGACCGAGCACCGGTTTGTGCTCAGCCAGCTCACCGACACCGTGGGCGCCTCGGTCACCGGCACCTCCGGCTGGTCCTACACCAGCACGGTGGCGACCGCCGATTCGGTGTCGGTCTCGGCGTCCACCAGCCAGAGCACGGGCCGGAGCCGGGGCCGCGGTCACACCAGGGCAGGCGCCGCGCCGTTCGGCGCGCGCACCGGGTCGGGCAGCCGGGACGGAGAGCGCGTCCAGCGGCACCAGCGACTCGGAGTCGGTCACCGAGGGGATCAACGCGAGCACCTCGTGGGGATGGAGCACGTCCACCGCGATCGGGGCGAACGAGTCCCTGGCCAAGACCGCGCAGCGGTCCCGCGAGTTCCTGGTCGAGCCGCATCAGCTGCAGCAGCTGCCACCGAGCGCCGTCATCATCAGCTACGCCTCCCGCCAGGGGCGCCAGGTCGTGCTGGCGGACGCGAACCCGGCGATCCTGGCGCTGCCCACGGCCAGCAGCGCTGAGCCTGGACGAGGCCGGGTCGGCACAGGTGGCCGGGCCGACGGCACAGGCGCTGGGCGAGCAGGCGCGGGCAGCGGGCCAGCCGCGGGCCGGGGCGGCGCGGTCGGCGGGCGCCGATGGGCGGCCCCAGCCGGCGGTGAGCGAGTAGGCGCGCCGGGACGGCAGGCCCGCCCGGCGCGGCCCCGGCAAGCGAGCCCCAGCCGCCGCCCTACCGGCCCCGCCCGCCCGCCGTGGCCCACCCGAGCCGGTCAGCTGGCGGTCGAAGAAGGGCAGGCCGCCGCCGAACCTCGGGTGCCGCCGGAACCGCTCGACTGGCGCCAGGACCGCGGGGAGTGACGGCCCGGCCGCCGCGGGGGCGGGTGGCCCGCCAGCCGGACGCGGTCGGGCAGGATGCTGCCATGGCCACCCACGTCGCCCTGCTGCGCGGCATCAACGTCGGCGGCAACAACAAAGTGCCGATGGCGGACCTGCGCGCCGTGGTGGCCTCGCTCGGCCACACCGCCGTCTCGACCTACATCCAGAGCGGCAACGTGCTGTTCACCGCGCGGGAGGAGCCGCCGCGGACGCCCCCGCCCTGGCGGTAGGCCTGGAGCGGGCGATCGAGCAGGACTTCGGCCTGCGGCTGCGGGTGGTCGTCCTGTCCCGCGCCGAGCTGGCCCAGGTGATCGGCGACAACCCCTACCGGGCCGAGCCGAACCCCAGGTACGTGCACGCGATGTTCTTCCCCGACGAGCCCGGCCGGGAGGTGCGGAGTCCGTCGCGGCGGCGGAGCGGCAGGCCGCGGACAAGGGCGGCCGGGACGAGGCCACGGTGGTGGGCCGCGCCCTCTTCCTGCACACACCGGACGGCTACGGGCGCAGCGAGCTCGCGGCCCGGCTGGCCCGGGCCCGCGGCCCGGTGGCGACCGGCACGGCCCGCAACTGGGCGACGGTCACCAAGCTGCTCGCCCTCTGCGACGCCTGAGCGGGACCGCCGTGAATCCCAGCCCGGCGGGCGGCGCCGGTGCTGGGTGCGGATCAGGTGTTCCAGCGGCGTCTGGCAGACTGCGATCTCGTGGCTGGCGCCTATGAGATGCTCGCCGCCGACTACGACTGGATGTTCGACGACGGCGAGCTGGCCAACGGACGGGCGATAAACCATCCCGCGGTGGCTCGCCTGCTGCAGCGGATCAGCCGCGCCAGCGTGATCCTGGACGCGGCCTGCGGCACGGGTGTGGACGCGGCGGTGCTCGCGCGCCGGGGCTTCGCCAGTGTGGGCGGCCGACGGCAGCGAGGCGATGGCCGGGGTTGCGGCGGCCCGGTTCCGGCGGGAGGGCTGGCGATCCCGCTGTTGCGGAGCGGTTGGGCGGATCTTCCCGCGGCCACCGGCGAACGGTTTGACGTGGTGCTGTGTGTCGGGAACTCGCTGGTGCACGCCGCCGGCCGCGACGCGATGGTGCAGGCGCTGACGGGGCTGCGGCGGATGGCCCGTCCCGGGGATACGTGGTGGTTGATTCCCGTAACTGGGAGAAGCTCCACGCCGAGCGGCAGATCGTTCAGGTGGCCGACCGGGTGGTAACTCGCGGGGGCGGCGATGTCTGGTGCTGTATGCCTGGGAGGTGCCGGATCGCCTCGGCGGCGAGCACGTCGCCCATCTGGTGTTCCTGTTCGAGGACGGCGGCCGGGTTGAGCCACACGAATACCAGATCACGTTCCGTCCCTTCACGATCAGCGAACTCCGCGCACGGCTTGAACTCGCGGGATTGAGGGAAATCGACACCGACTTCGATGCTTCCCGTGACCGCTACGCCGTGGTCACAGTGACGACCTAAGCGGGACGCGCCCAGGCGAAGGCCCGAATCTGCGGCCCGGCTCCTTATTTCCGCGTCCGCGGGGACGATGGGGCGTCGCGCGGCCTGACCCGTTCGGGGTTCTCCTGGATCATGGCGTCCACGGCTTCGGCCTGGCACAAGGCCACCGGCGAGGTCAGCGCGGCGGCGATCGAGGTGATGACGACGCTGAACGCCGCCGCGGGTTACCAGCCGAACACGCCTCCACGTAAGCCGCTGTGAAGGGTAGCAGCGGAGGTGTTGCAGGGCGGAATTGCCATTCGGACGGTGCGGGGCTAGTGGAAGAACACCCCGTTGCGCTCCTTCCACACCTCGGATGTGAGGCTGTTCTGGCCGGACTCGCTGGCGGTGAAGGAGAAGTCCCCCATCGTGACGGTCCAGGAGATGTGCGAGGTCCCGGTCACCTTGCGGCCGGTGAACCGGTTCGCTTCATCGCGGACGTGGCTGACCTGGCCCCCGCCGGACCAGGTCATCGCCATGTCCACCACGCCGGTGCCGACCGGCGGGCCGTGGGTGAGCGAATTGCCGATGTCGCGGAAGTCGGGGATCTTGAAGTTCTTCAGCACCCACGCCGCCCGCCCGCGGCCCGGCGAGACCCTGAGCGACCGGCCCGGGACCCGGGTTGTCCAGAACAGCCCGCTGGCGGCGATGCCGGGGTTGAAGTCGTGAATCTGACCGTCGATTGGAGCCGACCGGCCCCGTGAAGATGTCGAATCAAAGGAAGCCGAACGTCGCGTTGGCGTGCTGGCCGTTGAGCGCGATGTACTCCCCGGTGATGAACCGGTTGTCGACGTCGAAGCTCAGGCTAGGCGTGGGCACCGGCGCCGGTGCCGGTGATGTGGGCCACGCCGACGAAGCCGTTGAAATCGGTGATCGTATTCGGCTCACCGGCGCCGGGCGCGAATACGTGGAACACCTCGGGGTTGTCCGGGGCCAGGAACGCGGTGCCGCCGGGGATCGGCCGCGGGTCCCCGCCCCGGCGCGCCGCAAGCGCCGGGGCCGCCCCGATCACCTGCCCGCCGAGGAGGCCCGCCGCGCCTAACCCTGCCCCGGCGGCCAGAAACCGGCGGCGGGTCGGTTCATGCCGGTGGCCAGGCTCAAGCGGGCGGATGGTGACGGGCAAAGAGCGTGATGCAAACATCGCTACCCCCTTTGTGCGATGCCCTGCCTTACGCACAGTACGCCCCGGCCAGTCGCCTGGCTAGGGCGGTGGGCAGGCCGTCCAGGGTGTCCAACATGCCGGGTCGGGTGGCGCCGGGCGGGCCCAGCTGGTAAGCACACACCGTGACGACAATCCCAGTCTTAGGTGACGGGATTGCTAGGCCCGTGGTTCCAGGTCGTGTCCCTCACCGCCCCGCGGCCCGCGGGCTCGGCCGAGCAGGACTTCGTCGGCATCCTGCCCGCCGCGCTCGCCGCCGCCGGGCGTGGTTTAGCCGTTCGTGGCTAAGCTGGCTGTCCCGGGGCGCTTACTCGCCGTTAGAACTGATCACCAATGCCGCCGCCTCGGAGGCCCACCCGTCGCCGAGCGCCGCCGTCCGGCGTCCCGCAGCAGGCGGGCGAGGCGCTGCTCTACCCGCCCGGCTCTCGGGGCGTCCCGGCCGGGCCGGGCTGGCTGGCCGCCTGGAACAGCCTGGTGTGGGTGCTCTGCCCGGGCCGCCAGGCCCGCCGCTGGCCGGTCCCGCGGCCCGGCCTAGCGCCGGGAAGCCGCCCCAGCCGACCCTGTTCGAATCGGCGCTCGCCGCGCTGACCGGGCGGCCATTTGGCTGGCTCGTGGTGGCCGAGCCGACGGGCCTCCTCGACGCCGAGATCGCCGAACTCCGTACCCAGGTGAACGTGCTCCGCCGCCACGACGAGGAGCAGTCCCGGTTCGGCGCCGAGCGCACGCAGCGCCGTCTGGCGGAGTTGGACGCGTTCCGGGAAGCGGGCCTGTGGGAGGTGCGCGTGCTGGCGGGCGCCGCCAGCCAGGCGGACGCGGCGCTGCTCGCGCCGGTGCTGGTCGGCTCGGTGGATCTGAGCCACCACCCGTACCGGCTCGCGACCGGCCGGGCGCCCGGCCAGCTGGCCGAGGCGCTGCGGGCCCGGGCGGCGGATCCGGCGGGGAGGCCCGGGCGCCGTTCCCGGCCACCGCCGGGGTGCTGGCCGCGCTCACGGGCCTGCCCCGGTCAGAGGTGCCGGGGCTGCGGGTGGTCGACGCGGGCCCCTTCGACCTGACCAGCGAGACCGGGGACGCCGCCGGGAGCGGCACCGGCGCCGCGGAGCCGTCGGGCCAGGCCGACCCGGCGGGGCAGGCCCGGGAGATGGCGGGCGCGCTCCGCCTGGGGATGATCCTCGATGGCCTGGACCGGCCGGTGGGCGAGTTCACCGTGCCGCTGGCGACCCTGAACCGGCACGCCCTGGTGACCGGGGCGACCGGGGCGGGGAAGTCGCAGACGGTGCGGCACCTGCTGGAGCAGCTGGTCAGCGCCGGGCTGCCCTGGCTGGTGATCGAGCCGGTCAAGTCGGAGTACCCGGCGGTGGCGGGGCGGCTGGCCGGACTGGCGGGCGCCGCGGGGCCCGGCCAGAGCGCGGCGCGGTAGGCCGGACTGCAGCAGGGCCCGGCGGGAACGTGACGGTCACGGTGATCAATCCCGCCGACCCGGCCGCGATCCCGTTCTCGGTCAATCCGCTCGCTCCCGAGCCGGGTTACCCGGTGCAGGCCCACATCGACATGGTGCGTGCCCTGTTCCTGGCCGCCTTCGACGCCGACGAGCCGTTCCCGCAGATCATGGCGCAGGCCCTGCAGCGGGTGTACGAGGAATGCGGCTGGGACGTGGTCACCGGGGGCGGGTGCCGGGGGCCGCGGCGGAGTCAGCCATCCCCACCCTGGCCCAGCTGCAGCGTGCCGCCCTCGCCGTGATCGAGGAGGTGGGGTACGGCGCCCAGCTGCAGGCGGACGTGCGCGGATTCGTGGACGTGCGCCTGCGCTCGCTGCGGATCGGCTCGGCCGGGCGCTTCTTCGAGGGCGGCCACCCCGGCGACGTCGCGGCGCTGCTCGGCCGCAACGTGGTGCTCGCGATCGAGGACGTGGCCAACGACGAGGACAAGGCGTTCCTCATAGGTAATGGAGTACACTCCGGCCCGCGCTGCGGGAGGGGGTGGGCCTCGGGACTCGCCGGGTGATTCATGCTGCGAGCCGGGAGACGCCCAGTCATGCCGAATTGGGGCGATTGTCAGCACGCATGCCCATGCCTCCAACGGCACCTTCCTCTTCTGTTGATTCACGGCTCCTGCCGTGAACTGGCCACCGCATATTCACCGGGCGGCGGCGCTGGCATGGCGGGGCTGACATCGTGCGATGGTTAGGTCACAGGCTGCGAGGGGCGCAGCCGGTGGGGCGGCCCGCTGCTTGGGTTGATGGGGTCAGGCGGGCTTCGTGGGGGAGTGAGTGATGTGGCCAAGGTTTACGTGTCGTCACGATCGATGACCTCAAGCGCGAGCGGCGGGCGGTGCTGGACTGGCTGCGGGCTGGCGCGGCATCAGGCGATCGACAGTTTACCTGCCCGACAGCGACACCGTGCGCGAGAGCTGCCTGGACGATGTCGCCGACGTGTGACCTGTATGTGCTGATCGTGGGGCACCGGTACGGGTTCAGTCCTAGGCCGATGGATAACCGAGGGGCTGTCGATCACGCATCTGGAGTTCCGGCGGGCTAGGCGAGTGCGGCATCCCGCGGGTCGCGCTGCGTGCGCACCAGCATCCCGGACGTGCGGCCTGTCCGATCTGCAGGATCCGGCGCGGCGCCGCTGGTGCTCGGCGTTCCAGGACGAGGTCGCCCGCGAGGTGCGCGCGGCGGAGTTCAGCGATCTGGCGAGGGTCTGATCAGGGCTGAGCACCGGGGTTCAGTGGCGAGCTGGACAAGCAGGGCCAAGCGGCCGGCTGAGCTAGCCAGGCTGCGGGCCCGGTGCTGCGGCTGGCGCCGCGGCCGGTGTTCCTGGCCGGGCGGGAGGAGCTGCTGGCCGGCTGGATGACCGCGGCTGGCCGGAGGGACGCCGGTCCGGGCCGCGGGTGGTGGCGTTGTGCGGGCTGGGCGGTGCGGGCAAGACCAGCGTGGCGCGTGGAGTACGCCCACCGCCACCTGGGCCAGGTCGGGGTGGCCTGGCAGTTCACCGGCCGAGGACCCGGCGGTGCTGGCGGCCGGGTTCGGCGAGCTGGCCGCCCAGCTCGGCGCCGGCAGCTGGCCGATCGCGGGGACCCGGTGGCGGCGGTGCACGCGGTGCTGGCCGGCCTACCGGCGCCGAGTGGCTGCTGGTGTTCGACAACGCGCCGGACCGGGCATCGGTCGCGGCGGTTCGTGCCGCCAGCCGGGACGCGGGCGGGTGCTGATCACCAGCCAGAGCGCAGATCTGGCCGCCGGGCCAGGCCGTGGAGGTGCCGGTGCTCGATACCGCAGGTGGCGGCGGAGTTCCTGGTCAACCGGACCGGCGACCCGGACCAGCAGGCGGCGCCGCGAGCTGGCCGGCCGAGCTGGGCGGGCTGCCGCTGGCGCTGGAGCAGGCCGCCGCCTACATCGAGGCCACCGGGACCAGCCCTGGCCGGGTACCTGGCGCTGTTCCGGGACCGCGCGGGCGGAGCTGCTGGCCCGCGGCGAGACCGCCGGGCACCCGGAGGACGTGGCCGCCACCCTGGGGCTGGCGCTGTCCCGGCTGGCAGACGAGGCCCCGGCCGCGGCGGGGCTGCTGCGGCTGCTGGCGTGCCTGGCGCCCGAGCCGGTGCCGCTGCGCCTGCTGCTCGCCGATGCGCAGGCCGCCGGCGAGCTTGCCCCGGAGGTGGCGGCCGCGGTCGGGCCGTTGCTGGGTGATCCGGTGGCGGCCGGGGATGCGGTCGCCGCGCTGCGCCGCTACTCGCTGGTCACCCCGGCCGGGGACGGGCCTGGTGCTGGTGCACCGCCTGGTCCAGGCCGTCACCCTCGACCGGATGCCGCGCGGACGCGGCCGGCCAGTGGAAGCAGGCGCGCCGCGGCCCTGGTCGAGCCGCGATCCCCGCCGACACAGCCCTGCCCGCGGCATGGCCGGTGTTCGCCTCCTGCCCCACGCCCAGGCTGCCCTGCCCGACCAGCGACGGCATGGGGCACGATCGCCCAATACCGGGCAGCGGCAGCTACCCGGCGGCCGCCAGAGATCTGTACCACAGGGTGTGTGATGCCCGGGCGCGGGGAGCGGGCCCTGAGAACCCGGCCACCCTAAATGCCCGTGCCCAGCTCGCCTACTGGACCGGGAAGGCTCAACAGCTTGGTATCCGAAAGTCGACGCCAGATCGCCCGACGGTGGCCCGCATCCAGCCGCAATCCTGGCGCGCCCCGATCAGGGCTGCTGCTCGACAACGCTTGCCGCGTGCGCCAGGCGCTTCGCCGCGCCTGGCAGCGAGCGCGCCGCCTGCCCCGCGCTCAACAACGCGATCGACCGGCATGATGCCGATGATGCGCTTCTTCCGGCACGGCGACGGCAATTTCGCGCACTTCAACGGCATGGGGCCCGACCGCGACGTCATGGCGACAATTCTGGCCTACGACGACGCGCGCGGCGCCGCTCTCCAACGCGCCGCATTCCGGCTATCAGCGCATCGCATCCGGCGAGATGTGTGCCGCTGATGGACACCGGCGCTCGCCGCCGATCGCCGGAGCCAGGAGGCGCACGCCGGCTGGTCGTCGTTCGAGCTGTCGCACGGCACAGCAGCGCATCGTAGTGAACTGCGGCCTGCCGCGCGACCAACCGCGAGAACCTGGCGGGCAGGTCGCGCGCGCCACCGCGGCGCATTCCGACGGTCGTGTTCAACGACACGCTCGTCGTGCCGCTTCTCTCGGGAGCAGGCCGTTCAAGCGCCTGCATCGGCACGCCGATCGTCGAGCGGCGCCGAGAACATCCCGGTCGTCGCGCGGAGCGACCGGACGATGCGATCGTGCTGCGGGCGTCGCACGACGGCTACGCGACCGGCTTCCAGCGTGGTGCATCAGCGCGCGCTCATGCTCGCAATCGCCGGGCAACCGCATCGACGGCGAGAGCATATTCGTCGCGCCGGCAGGCAACATCATCCCGCAGACGATGCCGGACGATATTCAGTCGGTTCCATCTCGCATCCCGCGGTCAAGGCCAACCGAGCTGACCGACGGCACATGGCGCGCATGCTGATGCTGCCGAACCAGCGACGTCTGGACGCTTCGACGCCTACTGAGGACCAGGTCGAGACTCGAGGAGAGCGTCTATTCTCCGGCAGCGACGGCCAGCGCCGCGCGGTTGCAGATCGTGATCTACGGCCGCGCCCGCCAGATGCCGACGCGTGTGCATTGACGCTTCAGTCCCATGTTACCCGCCGGTCGCAGTCGGGCGCGCGCCGCGGCGACGACTGGAATCCCGCAAGCTGCCGCTGAGCAGCGCCATGACCGATCTGCGCCGCGTCACCCGCGCCCTGATCTCCGTGTCCGACAAGACCGGCGCTCGCCGATTTCGCGCGCGCGCGCTCGCCGGCCACAGGCGTCGAGCTCGATTTCGACCGGCGGCACCGCCAAGGCGCTCCGAAGCTGACGCAGGCCTGAAGGTCATCGGACGTCTCCGAACTGACCGGCTTTCCCGAGATGATGGACGGCCGCGTCAAGACGCTGCATCCCAAGGTGCACGGCGGCCTGCTGGCGATCCGCGACAACAACGGAACACGCGGCGCGCGATGCGGCGCACGCCATCCGGCCGATCGATCTGCCTGGTGGTCAACCTCTATCCGTTCGAGGCAACGGTCGCGAAGGACGCCGCCTACGACGATTGCATCGAGAACATCGACATCGGCGGCCCGGCGATGATCCGCGCCGCGGCGAAGAACCACGCCGATGTCGCGGTCGTGGTCGAGCCCGACGGACTACGCCGCGCTGCTCGCGGAATCTGCCGACACCACGGCGGCGCGACCACGCTCGCCTTGCGCAAGAAGCTCGCCGCCAAAGCCTATGCCCGCACCGCGGCCTATGACGCGGCGATCTCCAACTGGTTCGCCAACGAGCTCGGCGATCCGGCGCCGGCCTATCCGCGCGCTTCGGCGGCCAGCTCGCCGAGGCGCTGCGCTACGGCGAGAACCCGCACCAGAGCGCGGCGTTCTACCGCACGCCCGAGACGCGCTTCGGCGTCGCCACCGCGCGCCAGGTGCAGGGCAAGCAGCTCTCCTACAACAACATCAACGACACCGACGCGGCCTACAGAATGCGTCGCCGAGTTCGATCCCGACGCGCACCGCCGCCTGCGCCATCATCAAGCACGCCAATCCGTGCGGCGTTGCCGGAAGGCGCGAGCCTCGTCGACGCCTACCGCAAGGCGCTCGCCTGCGATCCGGTCTTCGGCGTTCGGCGGCATCGTCGCGCTCAACCGCACGCTCGATGCCGAAGCCGCGCGCGCCGATCACCGAGATCTTCACCGAGGTGATCATCGCGCCGGACGCGACCGAGGAAGCGCGTCAAGATCGTCGGCGCCGAAGAAGAACCTGCGGCTGCTGCTCGCCGGCGGCCTGCCCGATCCGCGCGCCTGCGGCCTGACTGGTGAAGATCGGTCGCCGGCGGTCTGCTGGTGCAATCGCGCGACAACGCCGTGGTCGACGACATGCAGCTCAAGACCGTCACCAAGCGCGCGCCGACCGAGCAGCCGAGCTTGCCGATCTGCGCTTTGCGTTCCGCGTCGCCAAGCACGTCAAGTCGAACACCATCGTCTACGCCAAGGATCGCGCCACCGTCGGCATCGGCGCCGGACAGATGAGCCGCGTCGATTCCGCGCGCATCGCCGCGCGCAAGGCCGAGGATGCCGCCAAAGCGAGCTGGCCTAGCGGCGCCGCTGACCAAAGGCTCGGTGGTCGCCTCCGACGCGTTCTTTCCGTTCGCCGATGGCCTGCTGGTCGCGATCGAAGCCGGCGCCACCGCGGTGATCCAGCCCGGCGGCTCGATGCGCGACGACGAGGTGATCAAGGCCGCCGACGACCACAGCATCGTGCATGGTTTTCACCGGCACGCGGCATTTCCGGCACTAAGCTTGCGCAACGCCGGTCCTGGCCAAGATCACTGCAGCAGGCTCGCCGCCACCGGCGAGCTTCGACAGCGTCAGCCCGCGAGCCCGCGATCTGTGTGGATCGCCAGCGCGGATGCGCTCGACCTCCGCCTTGCGCGGCGCAACCCAGGCCTCGACCGCCGCCGCGGCCGGCAGCATTCGTCTCCGACATGGCCGCGGTCAGCCGCCGCTCGGCGTCGCCGATCGAATCGAGCGCGCGATCGAGCGCCAGCCGGTCGAAATAATCCGACACCGCGATCGCCGCGCGCGCGCCGACGATCACGGTCGAGCGCGGAAAGAACGCCTCGCGCGGCGAAAGTAGGTCGCCGCAACTTCGGCAACGGGGCTTCTGCGGTGCGGTCGGCGACCAGCACGAGTGTCGGGCGCGCGATCGACGCGGCAGGTCTCGGAGATGCGCGGCGCGCCAGCCGCGTCGAGCACGCCCTGCCTGCGCACGCCGCGGCGCGCGGCTGCTTATGCGCGCCGGCGCGCGCGTGCAGCGGCCTCAGCCGGCGAGCGTTGTCGAGCGCCTGCGGACAGCGGCGAGATGCCCTTCGCGGTAGTGGCTCGACTGCACCCGCGAAGCCCTTCGAGCATGATCGGCGTTGCGCACGGAACCAGACTCAGCCGGTCGAGCAGCAGAGTCCTCAGTGCCGGTACATAGATGAGAGCTCGCACGTCGCCTGGCACCTTGCCGTCGAGCGCGTTGATCTCGTCGTTGAGCGCGGCGACCGCGACAGCTGTCGTAGCTGTGCGTAGCGTCGCGCAGACGGCACTGGCGGCGGGCGCAACGGGCGCCGGTCTCGATCGGCGCATCCGCACCACCAGCGATCGGCGCGCCGCGGATTGATCATGGAGTTGGCGAGCTGGGTGCGCGATGATCTCGCGCGCGCAGCCGGTGGTGCGCGAGCGCGTCGGCGGAATCACTGCTCGCCGATCATTGCTGGGAAGATAGCGGCCGAGCTCGCGGCCGAGATAGGGATCGTCCGGCACGCTTGATTCGAGCAGATCGGTGGTAGAGCGAAAGCTTGGCGTAGGCGAGCAGCACCGACAGCTCCGGCCGCGTGAGCGCCTGCGAGCGCCGGCGGCGCTCGGCGATCTCCACGTCGTCGGGCAGGAACTCGACGCGCGCGGTCGAGCTCGCCGCGCGCGCTCCAGCGTCTGCATCAGCCGCTGCTCGAAGCCGAGATCCTCGAGCCCGCGCCGCTCGGCGAGCGAGAGCGCGAGCGGCTGCAGATAGTTGTTGCGCAGCACGAGCGCCGCGACCTCGTCGGTCATCTCGGCGAGCAGCGTGTTGCGCGCCTCGAGCGTGAGCTGGCCGTCGCGCACCGGCCGCGCCGAGCGCGATCTTGATGTTGACCTCGACGTCGGAGGTGTTGACGCCGGCGGAATTGTCGATCGCGTCGGTGTTGAGCCGCACGCCGCTGCAGCGCCGCCTCGATCCGGCCGCGCTGGGTCATGCCGAGGTTGGCGCCCTCGCCGACCACCTTGGCAGCGGAGCTCGCGCGCCGGTGATGCGGATCGCATCGTTGGCGCGGTCGCCGACCGCCTCGTCGGTCTCGCTGGCGGCGCGCACATAGGTGCCGATGCCGCCGAAGAACAGACAGATCGACCGGCGCCTTGAGGATCGCGCTCATCACCTCCTGCGGCGTCGCCTTCGCGCTTGTCGAAGCCGAGCGCCGCCTGCGCCTCGGGCGACAGCGCGATCTCCTTCAGCGGCGCGCGAGAACACGCCGCCGCCCTTGGAGATCAGCGACTTGTCGTAGTCCTGCCAGCTCGAGCGCGGCAGCTCGAACAGCGCGCTTGCGCTCGGCGAAGCTCTTCTGCGGATCGGGCGCCGGGATCGATGAAGATGTCGCGGTGGTCGAACGCGGCGACGAGCTTGATCGTCGTCTCGCGCAGCATGCCGTTGCCGAACACGTCGCCCGACATGTCGCCGACGCCGACGACGGTGAACGGCGTCTTGCGCGATGTCGACGTCCATCTCGCGGAAGTGCCGCTTGACCGACTCCCAGGCGCCGCGCGCGGTGATGCCCATCTTCTTGTGGTCGTAGCCGGCCGAGCCGCCGGACGCGAAGGCGTCGCCGAGCCAGAAGCCGTGCTGCTCGGCGAAATCGCGTTGGCGATGTCGGAGAAGGTCGCGGTGCCCTTGTCGGCGGCGACCACGAGATAAGGATCGTCGTCGTCGTGGCGCACGACGTTGTCGGGCGGGATCACGCCCTTGTCGCCGAGATTGTCGGTGATGTCGAGCAGCGTCGAGATGAACAGCTTGTAGGTCGCCGACGCCTTCGGCCTGCGACCGCCTCGCGCGTGCCGCCTTCGGCAGGAACTTCGGCACGAAGCCGCCCTTGGCGCCGACCGGCACGATCACGGCGTTCTTGACCTGCTGCGCCTTGACCAGGCCGAGGATCTCGGTGCGGAAATCCTGCGGCCGGTCGGACCAGCGGATGCCGCCGCGCGCCACCTTGCCGAAGCGCAGGTGCACGCCCTCGACCCGCGGCGAATAGACGAAGATCTCGTAGCAGCGGACGCGGCAGCGGCACGCCGTCGAGCTTGCGGCTCGCGAACTTGATGGCGATCAGCGGCTTCGGCCGGCCGTCGCGTGTCGATCTGATAGAAAGTTGGTGCGGATCGCCGCCTGCACCGCGTTGACGAAGTGGCGCAGGATGCGGTCCTCGTCGAGGCTCTCGACCGCCGCCAGCGCGGCCTCGATGTCGGCGAGCGATCGTCGGCTTCGCGCCTTGCGCGCGTCGCTGCGTCAGCTCGAGCGCGCGGATCGAAGCGCGCATGGAACAGCGCGACGATCTCGGCCGCGATCGCGCGCGTGCTTGCGTCAGCGTCGCCCACATGTAGTCCTGCGAGAATACGGGCACGCCGGATCATGCCGCAGGAAACCGCGAGATCGTGCGCGGATCAGCGCCACGTCGCGCCACGCCATGCCCGGCCGCCAGCACCGAGCGCGTTGTAGCCGTCGTTCTCGGCGCCGCCGCGCGATCACCACCATGAAACACGCTTCCAGCGCGGTGCTTGCAGCTCGAGCCAGATCACGCCGAGCCGTCCGGCGCGCTCCAGCACCATGTCGTGCAGCCAGGCTTCGGGATCGTCCGCCGACTCTCCGCAACGTGGTGGGTCTCGCTCGTCGACCGCTGAAGCCCATGTTCTCCAGCACCGGCACGCGCTCCGACAGCGGGATCGGGCGCCACGTGGCTCCAGACCTTCAGTCCAGCACGCACGTGCTTGCCGTCGCTCGATGCCGCTGATAGAAGTCGACGCCCAGCGGCCGCTCCGGCGACAGCGCCTCCGATGACGCGGATATCGGCTGACCGCGTCGCGCGGCGAATGGGCATCGCGGTAGCCGTTCGGAGAACGCGTCGCGATAGCGTTCAAACAGGCGCGCGCGCCGGCGCGGGTCGTCGCGCCACGGCAGCGCTCAGCCAAGTCCGTCGGTCCAGTGCGCACGATGGCGCCGACGCTGATCTTCCAGCGTCGCCGCGTCGGGATTCGGCGTCGGGCCGCGTCGCGGCCGATGATGAAATGCACGCGGGTGAGCGGCGCGTCCGGGAATGATACGGGTAGTAGGCGCTCACGCGGCCGCTGGGAGGCCTCGGCGAGATATTCGCCCGATCGCCATGCGCACTCGCGCGTCTGTAGCGCTCGCGCGGCACATAAGACCAGCACCGAGACGAAGCGATCGAAGCGATCGCGCCGCGCCAGCACGCGCACGCGCGGGCGCTCTTCGGAGCTGCAGGATGCGCGAGCGCGAAGTGATAGAGCGTGTCCTCGTCGATCTGGAACAGCTCGTCGCGCGGATACAGGTCTCAGCACGTTGACCAGCGCCTTGCCGGAATGCGTCTGCCGGAGTCGAAGCCGGCGCGCGTCAGCACGCGCGTCGACCTTGCGACGCAGATACGGGGATCGAGCGCGTCGAGCTGGATGTAAACCGTCGATGATGAACAGGCCGACGATGCGGAATTCGCCGGCCGGATTGCCGTCGGCATCGAAGCGCTTGACGCCGACGTAATCGAGATGAGACGCGCCGGTGCGCGCGCGAACGCGTTGGCCTTGGTGACGATCAGCGTGCCTCTGGCTCGTCGAAGAAACAGCGCGAAGCTGCGGCGTACATCCGACGGTCTGCCCGCCGCGCCGCGCGAAAATCGGCACATCGCCGCCGCGTAGCACGCCAAGGCCGGTCTCGTGACTGGCTTCAAGATCGCGCTGGCAGCGCCCTTGCCCCGCCAGCGAGCATGTAGTCGCGCACGCCGAGCAGGCGTGGAATTGTCGACGGCGCAACCATTCCAGAAACTGGATGGCTTCGCGCCGATGTCGGTCACGTACCGGCGGCGGCGGATTGGCCTTGAGATCCTGGATGACCTCGTTGACGCCCGGCGGATCATCGGCCGCACAGCTCTTGCAGCGAGCGGACCTCGCGCCAGAACGTGCTCCAGCGCCCGTACGATCTCGGTGCGGCGATCGGCGTCCTCGATGCGCTCGACGTGGATGTGGATGAAGCTCTCGCGCGCGCTCGTCCATGTTGATTGCGTCGCGCGTGCCGCAGGCCTGGGCGCCGTGCTTGCCGCGCTCGGTTGCGCGGACCAGGATGGCAGCGACCGAGGCGCGTGATGCCGCGCGCTCGTTCAGCTCGCCCATCACCAGATCGACGAGGAACGGCATGTCGTCGTTGACGATCTCGATCACCGATATCGACTTCGACCGATTGCGCCTGCCGACGACGCGGCGGCTCAGAAACGGATTTTCGGCGCGCCCGGCTTGCGCGACCGCAGAAGCGTCCAGGCTTCGCGGGCGAGCGCCGCGAGTTCATCCGGCGTCATAGCCGACGAGGTCTTCCGGCGCGGCGCGGCCGAACAGCAGACGCCGGCGAAACCGTCGGCGGCGCTCTTGTCGCCGCGCGAGAAGCTCGCATCGGCGGCGGCGCGCTCGCGCCGCAGGCGCAGCGACGTATCGCCCGGTACCTGCCTGACGACCAGCGGTTCATCGGTCCGAGTCATAGCCGGAGAAGATCGGTCAGCGCGCAAGAACAGACTGTGAGCTGGTTTCGTTCCGGGCGCGGAAGGGTTGTAGGGCTTGCTCACCAACATCCGGGGAGCCGTGGCGTGTCGAGACGGAAGAGGATCAAAAGCCAACGCAAAACCGCCAGCCCGCTGACGGCGCCGCCACCGAGCATCGCCGCGGCCGGACGACACGAAGATCACCGCGCTCGCGCTGAACGCGGCCAGCTGTCGCCGGCATGGAGGCCTATTTCGACAAGTGCCGGGAGAAGCTCGGCTTCGTGCCAACGTGCTCGCAGGCCTACGCCTTCGACGGCGCCAAGCTGCGAAGCCTTCGTCGCCGTTCTACAACGACCTGATGCTGGCGCCCTCCGGGCTCTCGCAAGCTCGAGCGCGAGATGATCGCGGTCGCGGTGTCGTCGCAGAACCGCTGCTACTACTGTCTGGTGGCGCATGGCGCGGCGGTGCGCGCGCTCTCCGGGCGATCCGCGCGCTCGGCAGACTGATGGCGTGATGAACTACCGCGCGCGCGGCCTCGCCGAGAACGCCAGCGCGCCATGCTCGACTTCGCCGGTCGAGCTCACCGCGCAGCCCTGGGCGATCGAGGAGCGGCGACCGCGAGGCGCTGCGCGCCGCGCCAGGCTTTCACACGAACGCGACATCTGGGACATCGCCGCGGTCGCCAGAGGCTTCTGAACGCATGAGCAGCCGCGTGCGCGTCGGCCACCGACGTGCGGCCGAATTCGGTCTATCACCGGGCGAACCGCTGAATGCTTCGCTTTTGTAACCGCACCCTCTTAACCATCGCCCGGAGCGCCACCGCTGCACCAGATGCGCACAGCAACGTATCGCGCCGCACCCCACCGCAATCACAGCAACGCACAGCCTACCGCCACCGTTCGGCATCCCGCGAAAACACAATCGCCCAGCGCGAAATCCGCGTCCGCGCGGTGCCCGCAAGAACGGCATGGTGGTGACGCAGGAGAGCCGCGCCACCCGCATCGGCGTCGAGGATCTTGCAGAAGGGCGGCAACGCGGTCGACGCCGCGGTCGCGGTCGGCTTTGCGCTCGCGGTCACCTATCCGGCGCGCCCGGGCAATATCGGCGGCGGCGCCAGTCGCTGATCCATCTCCGCCGCGCAGCGAAACACATCGCGATCGACTATCGCGAGACTCTCGCCGGCCGCGACCGCGCGCGACACGTACCTCGATGCAGAAGGGCGAAGGCCGACGCGAAGAAATCGCGCGAGCACGGGCTTGCGATCGGCGTGCCCGGCACAGTCGCGGGCCTAGCGCTCGCGCACCGAATACGGCTCGAGAAAATTCACGCTCGCGCAATTGATCGAGCGACGCCGGCATGGCAGCGCTCGCCCGCGATGGCTTCGCCGGCCGCTGCGTTCGGCGCGGCCGCGGCTAGCGATCAGGTTCTTGACTGGCAGACCGATCTGGCGACGTCTCTCACGACGATCGCCACGCGACGGCCGGGCACGCGTTCTACGAGAAAGAGCCCGCTCGCGGAGCAGAATCAGCCGGCGCGCCGTGCGCGCGGCATTTGAGGCGGCGCACTGACGCTCGAGGACTTGAAATCCTGTCGCCGAGTCGAAAAGCGCACGCGGCGGTGCGCGGGACCTACCGCGGCTATGACATCATTCCCATGCCGCCGCCTTCCTCAGCGGCGTGCTGCATCCATCAGAAATGCTGAACGTGCTGGAAGAGCTATACGCTGCGCGCGCGCGAGCCGGCGCAAATCGGGTATGCCGCCTGTCGTCATCGAGCCGCCGAAGCGCCGCCCTGCGCCGACCGCGCGCAATATTTCGGCGCGACCCCGACCACGTGAAGGTGCCCGGCCTCCGGATTGCTCTCGATGGAGAAATAGCCTGCGGCGCTTCGCGCGCCGAGCTCGATCGCCGACCTGCGCGCGCGGCCCTGGGCGAGCGAAATCCGCGCCGGACGGCGACGCCCCAGGCTTCGATCACCCCAACACCACGCACTATTCGATCGTGGATCGACTTCCGGCAACGCGGTCGCGCACACACCTACGCTCAATCTGGTGCGGCGGCGTCGGCCTCGTCGCGGAGGGCAACCGGCATCGCCGCTCAACAACGAGCTCGACGATTTCGCCGCCAAGCCCGGCGCGCCCAACGCCTTCGGCGCTGATCGGGCTGACGCCAACGCGCACCGGGCCCGAACAAGCGGCCGCTGTCCTCGATGACGCCGACCATCGTGCTCAAGGACGGCAAGCCGCTTCATCGGTCACCGGCTCGCCCGGCGGCAGCCGCATCATCACCGCCGTGCTGCAGATCCTGTCTCAACGTGATCGATCACAAGCATGGCGCATCGCCGAAGCGGTCGCGGCACCCGCGCATCCATCACCAATGGCTGCCCGACGAAGTCGCTGTCGAACGCCGGACTCGCGCGCAGCCGCATTGCGGTGCGCTGGTCGGCGCGCGGCCACAACGTCGCGATTGCGACGGCCGTCGGACGTCGGCCAACTCGATCCTGGTGACGCCCGACGGCTTCGTCGGCGCCGCCGACACCCGCATCGCGCGGCGCGGTGGCGGCGGGGTATTGAGAGCAAGGGTCCCGAAAAAAGAAGCCTGCCGCTCAGACTTGATACCGGAAGTCGGGTTACCGCGACTGATCCGGCGATGTATCCGGAACTCCGGAGCGAAGCCCGAGTTCCGCGCGGGTGGCAGTAACCGGTTTCGGCAAAAAACCATGCTCAGGTAAGAAACACGCAAGCAACGTCCGACCCCAGCGCGGGGCGCAATTTTGCACGCGCTGGGGACAGAGAAATTTGGGCGGGCGAAGGGATCTGAACCCTGGACCCTGTCTCTTGGCAAGGTCGTGCTCTACCCTGAGCTACACCTCGCATCCGGATAGGACGGCCAACGCGGCCGCCAGCACGTTCCTATAGCGAAAACGGCAGTCTCTTTGCAACCCGCATCACGCGCCCCCTTGCGGAGCCCGCAGTTCGCGGGCGCCTCGAGATGCGGCGCAATGATGTTAAGAAACCGCTATGCCGCACAGACGCCCGCACGACTCTTCCATCTCCTCGAACGCCTCGGCATCGCGCACAAGACGGTCACCCACCCGCCGCTCTTCACCGTGGAGCAATCGCAGGCGCTGCGCGGCCAGATCTCCGGCGGTCACACCAAGAACCTGTTTCTCAAGGACAAGAAGGACGCGCTCTTTCTGGTGACCGCGCTGGAGGACGCCGACGATCGATCTGAAATCGCTGCACCGCCGGCTCGGCGCCGCGGCCGGTTTTCGTTCGGCTCGGCCGATCTGATGCGTGAGACGCTCGGGCGTCGACGCCCGGCGCGGTGACGCCGTTCGGCGCGATCAACGACACCGCCGGCCGCGTCACCGTCGTGCTCGACGCCGGCCTGATGGAGCACGCCGATCATCAACTGCCATCCGCTGGTCAACACCATGACCACGTCGATTGCGCGCGACGATCTGGTGAAATTCCTCGAGCTCGACCGGCCATGACCCCCGCATCGAGCCGGTTGCCGGAAGCGGCCTAGAGCTGACGTGACCGATTGCATTTAGGCCGGTCCTCGACCCATCTAATAGCGGGAAACGATCGGGCCGGTCGCGGACGAGGCCGTGACGGAACAGAAGGATCATGACGATGCTGAACAGCGTCAGGCGGGGGCGAGCAGTCGCCGGCGGCCCGGAGGGTCTCATCAAGGAGACGACGACGCAAGGCTTCGTGAAGGACGTGATCGAGGAATCGAAGCGCCAGCCGGTGCTGGTCGATTTCTGGGCGCCGTGGTGCGGCCCCTGCAAGCAGCTCACGCCGGTCCTCGAAAAGGTGGTCAAGCGCCGCCAAGGGCAAGGTCAAGCTGGTCAAGATGAACATCGACGAGCATCCGGCGATCCCGGGCCAGATGGGCATCCAGTCGATCCCGGCGGTGATCGCCTTCGTCAACGGCCAGCCGGTCGACGGCTTCATGGGCGCGCTGCCGGAGAGCCAGGTGATCGCGTTTCATCGAGCGCGTCACCAAGGGCAAGCGTCGGCGGCGAGGAGAAGGATCTGCTGAAGAGCCGCCGACGCGGCGCTCGCCGAGAGGCGATGCCGCCGGCGCCGCCGACCTCTACGCCGAAGTGCTGGCGCAGGACGTCGACGCAACGTCGCCGGCGCTCGCGCGGTCTCGCGCGCTGCTATGTCGCGACCGGCGCGATCGAGCAGGCCAAGCAGACGCTCGCGATGGTGCCGGAGGCCAAGCGCAACGATGCCGGCGGTCGCGGCCGCGCGCGCCGCGCTCGAACTTGCCGAGCAGGCGAAGTCGGTCGGCCCGATCGACGAGCTCGAGCAGAAGGTCGCGGCCAATCCGCTCGACCATCAGGCGCGCTTCGATCTCGCGGTCGCGCTCAACAGCAGCAGGGCAAGCGCCAGGAGGCGGTCGATCATCTGATCGAGATCGTCAAGCGCGACCGCAAATGGAACGACGACGGCGCGCGCAAGCAGCTCGTGCAGTTCTTCGAGGCCTGGGGCCCGACCGACGAGGCGACCGTCGACGGCCGCAAGCGGCTGTCGTCGATTCTGTTTGCGTAGATTCGCATCGCTGCGTCCGGCGACGGTATCGGCCGCTGGAGTGAGGCGACGATGCCGATGAATGCGGCCTATCGCGGCCCGGCGACCTCGCCGGACGTGATCCCGGTATTTCCGCTTGCCGGGCGCGCTGCTGCTGCCGCGCGGGCAGATGCCGCTCAACATTTTCGAGCCGCGCTATCTCGCGATGGTCGACGACGCGCTGCGCGACGGCCATCGCCTGATCGGCATGATCCAGCCCGACACCGCGCATCCCGGCCCGGAGCAGAAGCCGAGCCTCTACAAGATCGGCTGCGTCGGCCGCATCACCCAGCTCGCCGAGACCGGCGACGGCCGCTACCTGATCCAGCTCACCGGCGTCGCGCGCTTCCGCATCGAGGAGGAGCTCGACGGTGCCACGCCCTATCGGCAATGCCGCGTGACCTACTAGCCCGTTCGTCGGACGACTTCACCGCGCGCAAGGGCGAGGACGCGGTCGACCGCGAGGCGCTGCTCGAGGCGCTGCGCGATTTCCTCAAGGCCAACAATCTCAAGGCCGACTGGGAGGGCATCGAGAACGCGCCCAACGAGGCGCTGGTCAATGCGCTCGCCATGATGTCGCCCTATGGCGCGGCCGAGAAGCAGGCGCTGCTGGAAGCCCCGACCTGAAGACCGCGCGCCGAGATCCTCGTCGCCGTCACCGAGATCGAGCTTCGCCAAGAAGAACGACCGGCGGCGAGACGCCGCTGCAGTGACAATCGCTCGCGGCGAGATCGACGCTATGCGCTGCCGCGCTTGACGTGGAGCCAAGCAATGCCACCGCCATCACACCGACCGTCCCGCCGGCAGCGTCGATCCCAAGCTGCTCGAAATCCTGGTCTGCCCGCTGACCAAGGGCCCGCTCGAATACGACGCCGAGAAGCAGGAGCTGATCTCGCGCGCCGCCAAGCTCGCCTATCCGATCCGCGACGGCATCCCGATCATGCTGCCGGAAGAAGCGCGGCGGCTGAGACTAGCACGCCGACTGCACGCCCGCATGGCGATCAAAACGTCAGCGAAAATCAGGAAGCGACCAATGCTCAAAATCTGGGGGCGCAACACCTCGTCCAACGTGCAGAAGGCGATGTGGGCGGTCGGCGAGCTGAAGCTGCCGTACGAGCGCATCGACGTCGGCGGCGCATTCGGCAAGACCAAGGAGCCGTTCTATCTCGCGATGAATCCCAACTCGCTGGTGCCGACGCTCGAGGAAGAGGACGGCTTCACGCTGTGGGAATCGAACTCGATCGTGCGCTATCTCGCCGCCAAGCACGGCGCCGCACGCTCGAGCCCGCCGATCTGCGACGTCGCGCGCCAAGCGCGCAGCAGTGGATGGACTGGCAGCTCTCGGTGATGCGCGCCGGCGATCACGCCGGTGTTCTGGGGCCTGATCCGCACGCCGCCCGGAGAAGCGCGATCCAGCCGCGATCGACACCGTGCAAGGAAGACGACCGACAGGCCGCATGAGAATCCTGGACGCGCAGCTCGGCAAGACGCAGTTCGTCGCCGGCGATGAGTTCTCCTACGGCGACATTCCGGTCGGCATCATGATCTATCGCTTCGTGCAGCTCGTCCCGGACCGGCCGAGCTCGATGTCGAATCTCGACCGCTGGTACGCGCGCGATCTCATCGCGCCGGCGTTCAAGCAGATCACGCCGGGAGATGCCGTTGACGTAGGCTGATCACAGCGCCTCGCCCGCGCGGCAGCTTCGGCACCTCGCCGGTCAGTCCCGCGGCCTCGCGGATGAACAAGCTTGCAGCGCCGGCATGCGGTCGACCAGGCCGAGGCCGACGTCGCGCACGAGCCGCAGCACGTCGGAGCGGTTGGAGAACAGCCGGTTCAGGCCGTCGGTCGCGATCGCCCATCGCCATGGTGTCGAAGCGCCGCCAGCGCTGATAGCGCTCGAGCACGTCGGCGCCGCCGAGATCGAGGCCGAGCCGCGCCGCGTCGACGATCGCCTCGGCCAGCGCCGCGACGTCGCGCAGGCCCATGTTGAGCCCCTGCCCGGCGATCGGATGAATCACATGCGCGGCGTCGCCGACCAGCGCGATGCGCTCGGCGACGAACGAGCGCGCGACCGAACAAGCCGAGCGGATAGCGCGCGCCGCGGCCGACCGCTTCGATCTCGCCGAGATGCAAGCCCGAAGCGCCGCTCGAGCTCGGCGTGAAATTCGTCATCCGGCAGCGCGACGATGCGCGTCGGCTTCGCGCGGCCGTCTCGGTCCACACGATCGAGGAGCGGCTGCCCTGTGCAGCGGCAGGATCGCGAACGGCCCGGCGGGCAGGAAATGCTCCTCCGCGCGGCCGTCATGATCGCGCTCGTGCGCCGACCGTGGTGACGATGCCGGACTGGCCGTACTCCCAGCCATGGGTAGCGATGCCGGCGCGCTCGCGGATGCGCGAGCGCGCGCCGTCGGCGGCGACGAGCAGCCGCGCGGCGATGTCGCGCCGTCGCGCAAGCCGAACCGATCAACGCGCTCCGGCCGTTCGAGCTCAGAACGATCCGTCACCGCAGTCGCGCGCAGCTCGACGCCATCCTGCCTCGCGCGCTTCTCGACCAGCGCGTGCGATCAGACGCAGTGTTCTCGACCATGTGCGCGAACGGCTCGCCCGGCTCGACCTCGCCGTCGAAGGTGAGGAACACCGGCCGCACGGCGTCGTCGAGCTGGCTAGTCGGTCACCGCCATGTCGAGGATCGGCTGCGCGCTCGTCCGCAACGCCGCTCCCAGACGCCGATGGTCTCGAACAGCCGCGCGCGCCGCCAGCGATCGCGCGAGGCGCGCGCATCGTCCGCGTGCGCGCCCGGCCAAGCGCGCGGATCGGCGACCGCGACCGCGAAACGGATCGCCCAAGCGCCTGCCGCAGCGCGATCGGCGAGCGCCAGGCCCGGCCAAAGCCGTCGCCGCCGATCGCGCATCAGCGCACGCAGTCCAGCATTCCGGCTCCTCAGCAGTCGCGTTCGCTTTGGCTCGATTGATCGGTCGCTCGATACGCACCAGCTGACACGTGAGTAGCCACTCTGCCATGTCCTCCGCCGTCGAAGACCTGCTCGCCATCCTCGACCTCGAACCGCTCGAGGTAGAACCTGTTCCGCGGCCGCAGCCCGCAGGTCGGCTGGCAGCGGGTGTTCGGCGGCCAGGTGATCAGGCAGGCGCTGGTCGCGGCCTGCCGCACACGTCGAGTGGCCGCAGCCAGCCGCATTCGATGCACGCTTATTTCCTGCTCGCCGGCGATCCGAAAGTGCCGATCATCTACGAGGTCGACCGCATCCGCGACGGCAAGAGCTTCACCACCCGGCGCGTGATCGCGATCCAGCACGGCCAGCGCGATCTTCTCGATGTCGGTCTCGTTCCACCGCGACGAGGCCGGCCTCGACGCATCAGGCCAAGATGCCGGACGTGCCGAAGCCCGAGGAGCTGCCGAGCGAAGCCGAGATCGCAAAGAGCGCGATGCTGCCGCTGATGCCGGATCCGGTGCGGCGCTATTACGAGCGCGAGCGGCCGATCGAATTGCGCCCGGTCGAATACGGCCGCTATCTCGGCAAGAACATCCGACGGACGGCCAGCTTCAACGTCTGGATCCGCGCCACCGGCAAACTGCCCGACGATCCGCGCGATCCACCAATGCGTGCTCGCCTACGCGTCCGACATGACGCTGCTCGACACCGCGCTGATCGCCGCACGGCCGCACCGTGTTCGAGAAGACCATCATGGCGGCGAGCCTCGACCACGCGCTGTGGCTGCACCGGCCGTTCCGCGCCGACGACTGGCTGCTTTATGCCCAGGACAGCCCCAACCTGCACGGCGCCCGCGGGCTTTGCCGCGCGGCCTGATCTTCGCCGGCCGACGGCACGCACTGGTGGCCTCGGTGGCGCAGGAGGGTCTGCTGCGGCGAGCGCCGGCCGCCCGAGCCTGGCCGGGTGCCTGCACCGGCTGAGCAGATGCCTGTTGCGACGGAGCAGATTGACGCTTAATCCGGCGCAAAATCCGACTTACCATTTATCGTAGTACGATATCGTGCGCGCATCAGCCTTTAGTCGCGGCGTCTTTCGTAGTCATTACTCCGGTCGCGACCGAATCCGATGCCGAGAGGACTAGCCGCCATGAAGCTCGTCACCGCCATCATCAAACCGTTCAAGCTCGACGAGGTCGCGACGCCCTGACGCGGCTCGGCGTGCCACGGCATGACCGTCACCGAGGTCAAAGGCTACGGCCGCCAGAAGGGCCACACCGAGATCTATCGCGGCGCCGAATACGCCGTGAGCTTCCGTGCCCAAGCTGAAGATCGAAGTCGCGCGTCGCAGCGACCATGGCCGACAAGGTCGTCGACAGCCATCACGCAGCTCGGCCAAAACCGGCCAGATCGGCGACGGCAAGATCTTCGTCTTCGACCATCGATCACGCGGTGCGCATCCGCACCGGCGAGAACCGACGACGACGCGCTGCTTGAAACGCGCGAAAACCACTCAAGGGGGCAAACCACGACGACAACGCAGTCGGCAACCAGCATCAAAAAACATCTGCACAAAATTTAAGCAGCCAGCGGCGAATGTCACATATCTGACTAAATTCGTTCGCAAATTCAGCACGCATGGACGCCGCCTTAATGCTGTATCTATCTGCGACAACGCCGGAAATATGGCGTTAGTTTATAACAATCTGTTAACCCCATTTCGGTTGTCTGGCACGGGGTTTGGGTCTTTGCGGCAGCGGCACGCGCAGCGAAGACGCTCGCGTGACACTCTCGTGTCAAATCGTCAGCCCGGTCAGCTGCGACCAGGGCCCAAGCGAGGATCGAAACCTGATGAAAATCGTCATGGCCATCATCAAGCCATTCAAGCTCGACGAGGTCCGCGACGCTCTGACTGCGATCGGCGTGCACGGGCATGACCGTCACCGAGGTCAAGGGCTACGGGCGTCAGAAGGGCCACACCGAAATCTATCGCGGCACCGAATACGCCGTGAGCTTCCTGCCGAAGATCAAGATCGAGGTCGCGGTCGCTACCGACCAGGTCGACAAGGTCGTCGAGGCCATCACCGCTGCGGCCAAGACCGGCCAGATCGGCGACGGCAAGATCTTCGTCCTCGGCATCGATCACGCCGTGCGCATCCGCACCGGCGAAACCGACGCCGCGGCGCTCTGATCCCGCGCATCAAGCTCGCGAACAGGAGCTTCGACCATGACGTTGAAGACAACCTATCGCGTGGGACTGGCGGGCTGCTGCTGCTGGCCGGCGCCGCGCTGCTTGATCGGCCCATGGCGCTCGCGCAGATGCGGCGCAGCTCGCGCAGCGCCGCGCCGAGCCGACCGTCAACAAGGGCGACAACGCCTGGATGCTGACGTCGACCGTGCTCGTTCTGCTGATGACCATCCCGGGCCTCGCGCTGTTCTACGGCGGCCTGGTGCGTTCCAAGAACATGCTCTCGGTGCTGACGCAGGTTTTCTACACGGTCTGCATCGTCACGCGTGATCTGGGTGATCTACGGCTACAGCCTCGCCTTCACCGGCGGCTCGGCCTATCATCGGCGGCTCTCGACAAGGCTCTTCCTGAAGGGCGTGACCACCGACTCGCAGGCGGCGACCTTCTCGGTCGGCGTCAACATCCACGAGCTGCATCTACGTCTGCTTCCAGATGACGTTCGCCGCGATCACGCCGGCGCTGATCGTCGGCGCCTTCGCGGAGCGCATGAAGTTCTCCGCGGTGGCGCTGTTCATCCCGCTGTGGGTGACGCTGATCTACTTCCCGATCGCCCACATGGTCTGGTACTGGGCCGGCCCGGACGCGATCGACGCCGCCGCCAAGGCGCTTGCCGCCGCGGCCGACGACGCCGCCAAGAAGACCGCGCAGGCCAAGCCTCGACGCGGTCATGGCCGACGCCGGCATGGTCTTCCATCTGGGGCGCGATCGACTTCGCCGGCGGCACCGTGGTGCACATCAACGCCGGCATCGCCGGCCTGGTCGGCGCGCTGCGTCGTCGGCAAGCGCATCGGCTTCGGCAAGGAGCTGATGCCTCCCCACTCGCTGACCATGACCATGATCGGCGCCTCGCTGCTGTGGGTCGGCTGGTTCGGCTTCAACGCCGGCTCGAACCTCGAAGCCAACGGCGGCGCGCGCGCTCGCGATGATCAACTCGTTCGTCGCCACCGCGGCCGCGGCGCTGTCCTGGATGTTCGTCGAGTGGATGGTCAAGGGCAAGCCCTCGCTGCTCGGCGCGTGTCCGGCTGCGTCGCGGGCCTGGTCGCGGTCACGCCGGCGGCCGGCTACTGCCGGCCCGATGGGCGCGATCGTGCTCGGCCTCGATCGTCGGCGTGGTCTGCCTGTTCTTCGTGCTCCGCGATCGAAGAACGCGTTCGGCTACGACGACGCGCTCGACGTGTTCGGCGTGCACTGCATCGGCGGCATCGTCGGCGCGCATCGGCACCGGCATCCTGGTGAACCCGACGCTCGGCGGCGCCGGCATCATGGACTACACCGACCGGCAAGATCGCCGACTACGACTTCGTGGCGCAGGTCATCGCGCAGTGCAGAGGCGTGGCTGACGACGCTGGTCTGGTCGGGCGTCGGCTCGCTCATCACTCTACAAGGTGGTCGACGTGCTGGTCGGACTGCGCGCGCCGCGTCGAGAAGGAGCGCGAAGGCCTCGATCTCACCGATCACGGCGAGCGCGCCTACAACATGTAATGCAGCACCTCGACACGCGTCTTGCGCCGGCGGCTCCCGGCGCCGCCCCCCCGTCAGGAGGCCCCGGTCACACCCGGGGCCTCTTTTGGCCTGTTTTGGGCTCCGCGCGCATTCTCGTCGATGGTTAATCACGCCTTAACCCCGGCGCTCCCTATGGTATTTAGAGCGTTCGCGGCGCGCTGTGGTCCCGACGTTCCGCGTTCGTAGATGCACCCATGACCGCCGCATCCGGCAGCCTTGCAACCTGCTCAGCCGGAGGCCCGAAGGACGCTCGCCCTTCGTGCGCACGCCAGCGAGCTGCTTGAAGGCATCAAGCCCGGCAAGCCGGCGATCAATCTCTCTCGGTCGGCGAGCCGCAGCATCCGATCCTGCCGTTTGTCGGACCGCGTGCTCGCCGCGCACCTCAACGACTTCGGCTCGCTATCCCGCCAACAAAGGCATCGACGAACTTCGTCCGCGGTGCGGCCGGCTGGCTCGACCGGCGCTACAAGCTCACGCGCCCGATCGACCCGAGCAGCGAAGTCATCGTCGCTCAACGGCACGCGCGAGGGCACTATTTCTCGGCGCGCATCGCGGCCAAGCGCTGCGTGCTCGCCGCGCCGGCAGCGGCCCGCGCGATCCTCATTCCCAATCCGTTCTACGCCGCCTACTCCGGCGGGCGCGTGCCGCCGCCAGATTGCGAGCCGGTCTATCTGCCGACGACGCGTCGAGAACCGGCTTTCCTGCCCGACCTCGATGCGCTTCGACGACGAGCTGCTGCGCGCGCACGGTCGCCTTCTACATCGCGTCGCCGTCAAACCCGCAGGGCGCGGTTGCCGACCTCGCCTATCTCGACGCGGCTCGTGGCGCTCGCGCGCCGCTTCGGCTTTCCTGGTGTTCGCCGGACGAGTGCTATTGCGAAATCTATCTCAACGTGCAGCGCGCGCCGGGAATGCTGGAAGCCGGCGGACCCGACTTCGCCAACGTGGTCGTGTTCCATTCGCTGTCGAAGCGCTCGAACCTGCCGGGCCTGCGCGTCGGCTTTGCCGCGCGGCGACCGCCGCTTCATCCGCGCTTTGCTCGAGCTGCGCAATGTCGCGCGCCCCGCAGAGTGCCGGTGCCCGCCGCAGCACGTCGGCGATCGCGGCCTATCGGCGACGAGGCGCACGTCGAGGAAAACCGCCGACTCTATGTCGCAGAAATTCGATCTTGCCGATCAGATCATCGGCGACCGCTACGGCTACGCAGCGCCCGGCCGGCGGGTTCTTCCTGTGGCTCGACGTGACCGCGCACGGCGGCGACGAGGCGGTGACCGTGCGGCTCTGGCGCGAGGGCGGCTTGCGCGTCATTCCCGGCCACTATCTCGCGCGCGATCGGCGCTGACGGCCGCAACCCCGGCGCCGGCTACATCCGCGTCGCGCTCGTGCATGACAGATACGACCACGGCCGAGGCGCTGCATCGTCTCGTCGCGGCGTTCGGCTGAGAGACAGGTGCATGATCCGGTCGATCGACCGCAGCATCGAGGCTTTTCGAGTCTGGTCCGACGACTCTGCGCGACGTGATCCGCCGCCGGCTTGCGTGAATCGGCGGCGTCGGCGCTGATCACGCTGCGCCGTGACGATTGCGGTCGCGCTCGCCACCTGGTCGGTGCAGGATCCTTCCTTGAGCCACGCCACCAACGCGCCGGTGCGCAATCTGCTCGGGCTGCCGCGGCGCCATCATCGCCGATCTGCTGATGCAGCTGCTTCGGCTTGGCCGCGCTGACGCTCGTGCTGCCGATCGTGGTCTGGGGCTGCGCGCCTGATCGCCATCGCGCGATCGCACGTCGATGGCGGCGCCTGTCTGCTCTGGCTCGCCGGCATGTTGCTCGCGCCGGGCTTCGCCGTGCCTGCCGAGAACGCGAGCTTGGCCGCTGCCGACGCGGACTTGGCGGCGTGATCGGCGACGGCGTCCTGCGCTCCGCCGCATGCGCTGGTCGGCCGCTAACGGCATGACATTGCTGCGCGGTCACTGTGAGCATCGGCCGCTCGCCGCGGTTGCGCGTCGTGCGCCGCCATCGGCTGGCGCAATCGCGCTCTTCGACCTCGAGATCGACGAAGACTGGGCCGCAGGAAGCCGCCGGGCCGCCCGACGACGACGAGGAGAACGGCTCGATCTCGCTCGGCTGGCTCGCGCATGTCATTGCTGAGCATCGAGTCCGCGGCTCGATCCGGCTCGGTCCGCCGCGTACGCACGGTGCGGCCTCAGCCGCTGCCGGCATGCGCGACCGCAGCGAGCCGCAGTTCGACGCGCGCATCAGCACTCCGACGACGCTCGCCCCCGACGCATGACCAGATTCGAACGATGGCGACGATGAAACGCCGTGCGCCCGCAGCAGACGTGCGCGCCCGTCGCGCATCGCAGCCGCTCACGCGGCGGCTATCCAGCTTGCCGCCGCTCGAGCTGCTCACGGCATCGCCGCAAGGCCATCGACCGCTTCGCGCCCAGCCAGCGATCGATCGACGAGACCGCCGCACGCTCGAAAGCGTGCTCGGCGATTTCGGCGTGCGCGGCGAGATCATCAATGCGCGGCCGGGCCCGGTGGTGACGCTCTACGAGCTCGAGCCCGCGCCCGGCATCAAATCGTCGCGCGTCATCGGCCTTGCCGACGACATCGCCCGCTCGATGAGCGCGCTCTCCGCGCGCGTCGCCGTGGTGTCCGGCCGCAACGCCATCGGCATCGAGCTGCCCAACCCGACGCGCGAGAAGGTCTATCTGCGCGAGCTGCTCGCCAGCGACGACTACGCCGACAACGCGCGCAAGCTGCCGCTGTGCCTCGGCAAGACCATCGGCGGCGAGGCCGTCATCGTCGATCTCGCGCGCATGCCGCATCTGCTGATCGCCGGCACCACCGGCTCCGGCAAATCGGTCGCCATCAACACCATGATCCTGAGCCTGGTCTACCGGCTGCGCCGGACCAGTGCCGGCTGATCATGGTCGATCCGAAGATGCTCGAGCTCTCCGTCTACGACGGCATCCCGCATCTGCTCACGCCCGTCGTCACCGATCCGAAGAAGGCGGTGGTCGCGCTCAAATGGGCGGTGCGCGAGATGGAGGAGCGCTACAAGAAGATGTCGAAGCTCGGCGTGCGCAACATCGACGGCTACAACGCGCGCGTCGCCGAGGCGCAAGCGGCAAGGGCGAGAAGCTCACGCGCACCGTGCACACCGGCTACGATCAGCGAGACCGGCGAGGCGATCTACGAGAAGGAGGAGCTCGAGCTCGAGCCGCTGCCCTACATCGTCGTCATCGTCGACGAGATGGCCGGTACCGAGTGAGGTAGCAATACGTAAG
>ERZ1370068.5851-contig-4856_pt1 | contig 39174 bp, 56 predicted proteins | sample MGYA00561227_ERZ1370068 | MGnify/ENA primary metagenome ERZ1370068 (study PRJEB38410, sample SAMEA6850437) | metagenome | study: Metagenomic assessment of the ecological functions of the soil: analysis of the soil microbiota associated with the...
GTGTACTTCGTTCAGTTACGTATTGCTGTCACCAGCACGCTGCCCACGTACATCGCGAACGGATCGAACCACGTCATCAACACCATCGACGCCTTGAGCCAGGGCAATCGTTGAACGCGATCCGCACGCAGGTGAACACGGTGGAGGAGCAACGCGCACGATGCGTGGGAAGCGAGCCCGCTCGGCCACGCATATCGTCGGCAGCGGCTTCATCACGGCAATCCGGGCGGCGGCTGAGTCAATCGCGAAGGCCATAGTAGCGCGCGTTGATCTCGGACAGCGCCACGAAGCCACGCTCGCAGCGATAGCCGTCCCGAACGGCCCGAAGTAGCCCGCCGCGATCAACGCCTCCCCACCCGCTCCGCCGCCGCCATCAACGCGCGCCGCTCGTCCTCGCGCAGCTCTTGGTGCTCGAGCGCTGCCTGGAACACGCCGCGCAGAACACTCTGCACGCAGATCCGCGAGCGCGCAGCGGCCTTCCGCGATCCATCCGTGCACGCTGACTCGAGCGACAGCGTCTCTGACGGCTCCACGACGAGACCGTCGCGCGCGAGCGAGCTGTTATCCACGCGTCATCGAGCGCGAAACTCCTGCCCGCGACCAGCGAGGTCAACGGCCGCTTCAACAGCCACGGCCCGTCGCTCGCCACGGCGTCGAGCTCCGGCGCGAGTCTGCAATGGCGCTGCCCTTCGAGCCCGAGCCGGGCTCGCGCAAAGCGCGATGGTTCACGCGCCGCAGCACCTCGGCAGCTCGGGTGCGGCTCCGGCTCCACGCCCGCTCTCCGCATCTTCGCCAGCGCACCCGGCGTCGGACACCACGCGCGCCCGAGAAAAGGGGTCTGACCCCCTTAATTCGATGTCTTCGGGGCCCATGAGCACGCGGGCGGCGCGGACGTGCGGCTCCGGGTCAGAAGCGAGCAACGCGGCAGGCGCGGTGTACGTGCGCAGCCATTGCGCCCGAGCTCGAAGTCGTCGGGTTGAAGACCCACGCCCTCACGCGGTGCGGCCCTTCGCATCCGGCACGTGGGCGGCGAGCGCGCTGAGGAACGCCGGCGGCATGCCGGCCTTCGCGCTTGCGCGCGTCGTTCAAGCGATCGCGCTTCATCAACATTGGCGACCACGGAAGCGGCAGCGCGCGCACCCAAGTGTCGGGAAGTCGCAGCCGCCGGTCCAGCGCGAGAACCACTCGACCTGGCGAAGCGAACGTGCGCGATCTCCTCGAGCCCAATTCAGCGCGCTGCAGCTCGGCGCCCTCGGGATCGCCGGCCAACGCGAAGCGATCGGCGAACGACGGCGCGTGCTCGAGGTTCGCCGCCTCAGCCCATCCCCATCACCGCGACGAACGGGAAGCTTCGACTCGCGCATTGGCAGGCACCCGCGTCCAGAACCAGTCGCGCACCGCGAAGTCGCCGACAGCAAAGCCACCGAGCGCCTCGATGTGCCGCGTAGCCGTTCATGTGGCGCACTTCGTCCGAGCACACACGGACGAGCCGCGGCGAAACTCCTCCGGCGTCAGCGAGGCGGAAACAAAGGGAAGAGCCCAGCACATCCAACTCGGCGGCCTGCAGCTCGTGGGGGCACAGAACGCGTGCGGGACCTTCGCGCGGTGGCACCGGCTCGCAGCGCTTCCGGCTTCGGCAAGCGTCGCCGCGGCAGGCCCACTGGCTCACCAGGCCGCAGCCCGGCGCTTCGATCATCGCGCGCCCAGAAAGACGCAGGCGGCGGCGGCGGGGCGAGCTTGTACGCGAGATCCGTGCTCTCTATGTACGCGCCCGCTTCGACAGTCATTCGAAAGGCAACGGCTTCACGACTTCGACCGGTGCTCCGTGACCTTCGTGCCGTCGCCGGAGCTTCTCGCCGAGCGCGTACCAACCCTGAAAGCGATCGACCTGCACTTTCGGCCGATCCCATCTGCCGCCCGCGCCGCGCTGCGTCACCTGGGCGGGCTCGGTGTCCTCGTCGAGCCGTCGCAGCGCTTCAGCGCGTACGCCTCGACCAACCCGCGGCGCAGCGGGAAGAAGAAACAGAACGCCTCGCCCTTCTCGAAGCGCACGCGGTGCTCGGCTCGCGTGAAGCGCCAGTTCATCGAGAACGTGTACGGCATCCAGTCGCTCTCGATGATCGCGGCGAGGCGGCGCGATGCCGTCGCTTCACTCGTTCGGCGGACCAGAGAGAAAGATCTCGTCGCCCGGTTGCGTCCGCAGGATCACCAGCGGGCTGAAGGTGAGCACGCCGCTGCCGAAGTGGCTGTCGACGAAGCCGCGCGCGTTGCGATCCGTCGGATCATCCGGCTCGATGGTACGATCGCGTCCTGCCCGGCTTTTACTCACTCACCGAAAACGCGAGCGGGCACACCATCTCCCAGCCGTGCCCGTTCGCCACTGACAGCGGGATGCAGCGGTAGGCAAAGCCGTCCGGCGTGTCGTCCATCCCACTTGCGGCGGTGCGACGCGGGGGCTGGCTCGGTGCGGCCGGGCTCGGGTTCAGAGGCGGAGAGCTCGGGCGCTGCGGTCTCGGGCTTTGCGGTCACGACGTCTTGCAGAATGTGCAAGTCAGCGAAGGACGGCGCCAGTTCAATGCGCGCGATCCGACTCGGCGTGCCATTAACTCTTTTTCAAGTACACTTTCGGCGAGACGAGGCGCTGCGTCTGCATCGCGATCCGCGAGGGTGCGGGATCTGCCACATCTTGATCTGCTTCGCCCACTTCCAGCGCGCCCCCCTTGCCTTCGCCGTCGCCCATGTTGAGCACGCTGCCGCCAGGTCTCGGCATGAAGAGCTCGAAGAAGCGCTCGACCCCGAAAGCTGGCGCCGGGAGCGCGTGGTGCATATCCCACTTGTACCAAGGCTGGCCAGCGGCCGTGTCCTTCCACTTCGCCCAATCCTGCGTGCCCGGGAGCGGCGTGAGGATCGTATATGCAGCGCTGCAGCGAGTGCTTCTCCACGAACGCCCAGAGGTTGTGAAAGTCCTGCTCGTCCCAACCGGATCGACCATGAAGTTGCCGGTGATGCCGCACTTCAGCTCGCGCGCGATCTCCTGGCCTTCACCGTGATCGGTGTTGCTGTCGCCCTGACGAAGTTCTTCAGGCGGAGATCCGTCGCCACTTCCATGCCGAAGAGATGTCGAGGCGGTTGACCACCTTGCGCCACTCCGCGAGCACCTGCGGGTTGCGCGCGACCACGTCCGTGCGCGTCTGAACGAGGAACCACTCCTTCTTGATCCCAGCCGCTGCAGCTCCTTGGCGAGCTCCATGCTGCGCGCGGGCTGGTTCAGAAGAGATCGTCGGCGATGAAGATGCGATCGCCCGCATTCTTGAAGTCTTCGATCACGTGGCCGATGCCGCGCCACGCGCGAAACTACGGCCGTAGAGCTGCCAGATCGAGCAGAACGAGCAGCGGGAAACGGGCGCGCGGTCTCGAGCAAGTAGATCGGGCGTTCGGTGACCACCATGTAGCGGTTGCGATCGCTCGACCAAGTGCCGCGCCGGCAACGCCACCTTGTCGAGCCCTTCGCGATCCTCGATCGGCAGCGAGCGTTGGAACCCATCGGCGGTGCGCACGCGAGACCGGGCACCGTCATCAACGAGCGCTTGTTCTCGAGCGCGTCGATCAGCTCCCGGCACGATCGCCTCGCCGTCGTCGATCACCACCGCGTCGATCGAGTCGACGAACAGCGGGTCCGGATACGCGCTCGCCACCTATTGCCGCCGACCATGATGAAGACGTCCGGATGGGCGCGGCGGATCACCCGTGAGCCACGCGATCTCGTCGTATTCGAGCGCGCATTGCATGCAAGCGATGCCGATCGTGCGGCCGCACTTCCTTGATCCACTTGTCGAGCTTGGTCAGCGCAGATCGATGATCGACGGCTCGTGACCTTTTTGAATCAACGCCGCCGCCACGTACTCGAGGCCGAGCGGCTCGACGCGGAAGAACGGACCGGGCCGAAGCGTTCGTTGCCGGGATCAGGACGGACGAGCAGGACTTTCATTAGGCTTCCACCATCGGCAAGCGCGTCTTCACTGCACGCACGGCCTCGCCGGCGAGATCTTCGAGAATGAATTTCTTGTCGGTCAGGCTTCGCAGATAGAACGCGGCGACACCAGCCGCAGCACGATCGCAGTCCGCCTTGTCGCCCATCACGCACTTGCCCTTCAGTGCTGGCGTTGAACGAGAACGATCGCTCACGCAGCTCGCAGCTGTCCGTGACCTTCTTCGCGTTCTCTTTTGCGCATCAAGCGGAACACGCGCTCGGGGATCACCGAAGTCGCCGTAGATGCGTGCAGGCGCGATGAGCTTGTCGATCACGAGATCACGCTCGCGTCGGGCAAGCCACTGCTCGTCGTGCGCGCCCGTGACCGGGGTCATGAAGTCGGGGTGATGTGCTTGGCGCCGGCCTCATTACCAATCGCTTCACGACCGTCTCGATGCAGCGCGCGTTGTCGCGGGTGATCACGTAAGCGATCATGATCCCCAGGTGCTTCGCCTTCTGCGTTCTGCATGATGCGTGGTAGACCCGGGCTGACCGTTCTTGCGCCACGCCGACTGCGGATCGCGGATCTTCTCGTGCATCTGCGATCGCCGTCGATCGAGACGTACCAGTTGATCCTTCCACTCCGGGAGCGGCATGGTGCCGTTGGTGACGATCGTGTTGTGGCGGAAGTACGGCTTGCACTTCTCGATCACGTCTTTTCGGATCAACGGATCGCCGCCGGCCCAGGTGCAGTTGAAGAACGGAAACTCCACACGGAAGGGCGCGTGCGCTTCAGCTCTTCCAGGTGCTCGATCCACTGCTCGGCCTTGAGCTCGCCCGGGATCTCCGTCTCGGGCACCGCGTAGTAGTAGCAGTGCGTGCAGCGAGGTTGCAGCGGTTGGTCACGTCGATCGAGCCGAACGCGCGTTTTCGGCGAGGCCGAAGAAGAAGAAGCCGATCTTCGCAGTCGTACGCCAGGCGGCCCCAGGCCCCTAAGCCTTCGGATGCTCTTGTTCTGCTTCGGACGCGGCGCGGGGTTGCTCCAGCTCGAGCGACTGTCATGGGGCCCCGTGCTGGAGTCGGCGGGTATACCGTTGGTCAAGCTTGGCGGGGTGTTGGGGAGGCTAAGGGCGACGTGCTTGGCCCAGAAAGTCATCGCCCCAGCAAACGGCTTGTGGTCATCCGCTCGGATCCCGCAGCCCCATTCGCCAGTTCCGTCCACGTGGATTCTCGCTTATCGTCAGAAACGCGCGTCCAATGGCAACGCCGGCGGCAGCACTCAAGTCAAGCTCGCCCCAGCAGGTGACGCTGCCCTCCGGCAGCAGGCCGCACGTGTGGCGCGGACCGGCACTGAGGGCGACGACGAGCGTGGTAGGCGACGGACGGTGGTGCCTGGTTGTACGTGTTGCTTCCCCAGCACACCAACTGGTTGTCGGTTCAGATTCGCAGCCATGTGTCACCCGCGGTGATCGTCTTGAACTTGTCAGACCGACTTTGCGGGAGGCGCCTGACCGGACGTGTTCAAGCCGAAAACCAAAGGCGCTCGTCCGCGGTGGTCAACGCGCAGGTGGTTTTGCGCCGGCGACCACGTCTCTATAGAGCTCGTTCGAGGGGGCCAGGCGGCGCCACTGCCGTTGCTAATGGACCCCCAACGAACCAGCTTATTTTGTCATCACGAATGCCGCATGAGTGTTGGCGACCTGTCGCGATCGCCCGGTGGAGAGTCGTCGACTGTCGGTATCACCGGCGCTTGACCGAAATCATCTTGTCCCCAGCAGACGACTTTAAGAGATAGGCATCAGGGATTAGGGCTCACGGGCCCTGATCCCTCAGCCTCTAGACAGGGTTCAACCACTGACCAACGGCAGCATGACGAAGGCGGAACTCGTCGAAGAAGTGTCGCGGGTCTCCGATCTGACCAAGAAGCACTCCGAAGTCATCGTCGACACGGTCTTCCAGCAGCATCATCGAGGCGCTGCATCGCGGGGAGAAGATCGAGCTGCGGGGCTTCGGCAGCTTCCGCCTCCGCAAGCGCGAGCCGCGCAAGGGCCGCAACCCGAAGACCTGGCGACAAGGTGGACGTCCCGCCGAAGAAGGTGCCGTAGCTCAAGCCTGGCAAGGAGCTCAAGGAGCTCATCAACAAGGAGCCGGCGCCTCCGCGGCTCCGCCAGGGCAACCGGCAGCAGTCCTGTTTCTGCCTGAGTGCCCGGTTCTGGGTTCAGGGTGCCGCGCGCCGCACCCTGAACGTAGCCTGCACTCGAACCCCAAACTCTGAGCCCGACACTGTCCCAGCCATGGATCGCCTCTGGTCGCCTTGGAGGCTTGCCTACGTGACCAGCGCCAGCGGTGGTCCCAGCGGCTGCATCTTCTGCGACATCTTCGAGCCAGGCCGCGAGGAACTGGTGCTCGTCCGTGGCCGCGACTGCTGCGTCGTGCTCAACCTGTTTCCCTACAACAACGGGCATCTGATGGTGGTGCCGTCGCGTCACGTCGCCACTCTCGAGGCCGACGACCACCAACGAGCGTGCCGAGCTGATGCGATTCGCCCGCCTGTCCGAGATGGCGCTGACCGAGGCATAAGCCGCAGGGCATCAACGTCGGCATGAACCTCGGCCGATCTGGCGGGTGCGGGCGTCGCCGATCACTTGCACATCCATCTCGTGCCGCGATGGGCAGGCGATACGAACTTCATGTCGGTCATCGCCGATACGCGCGTCCTGCCCGAGGATCTGGCGGCGACCAAGAAGCGGCTGCAGCCGATCTTCGGGAGCGCCTCACACGGGAGCAGGACGGATAGTTGGGTCGGGTGGGTCCATACAGGGGTCGGGTGGGTCCAGTAGGTCGGGTGGGTCCAGTAGGTTGGGCGGGTTCAGTAGGTTGGGTGGGCGTACGCGCAGAGCGTGCTGCCGGAGCGAAGGCTTCAGCCGAGCGCACGCATCGACCCCGCACGGGCACGCGAAGGCTTCAGCCGAGCGCAAGCACACAGGGATCCGGCACACCGCGAGAACGACGAGATAGACTCTGACGCGTGTCTGGCCTGGTCCCGGCGATTCACCTGAGCATCTCGCCAAGCGCTATGGGCGTGTCGTCGCGCTGAGGGGCGTCACCCTGGACGTCAATCCGGGCGAAGTATTCGGGTTTCTGGGTGTAAACGGCTCCGGCAAGAGCACAACCATTCGAATCCTTCTCGATCTTGGTGCGACCGACGAGCGGCGGAGCGTCGGTGTTCGGCGCCGATTGTCATGACGCCGGTCTCCGGGTTCGATCGCAGATCGGGTATTTGCCAGGTGAGCTCGGCTTCCACGGGGACATGACCGGCGCCGCGACATTGGATCTCCTGGGCAAGCTGACCGGACGCCCGATCGACACGGTGTGGCGGCAGAAGGTGTTGGATTCCCTCGAACTGGCCGCGTCCGACCTTGGCCGGCAAATCCGCGACTACAGCACGGGGATGAAGCGCAAGCTCGGGATCGTCCAGGCCCTTCAATCGGATGCGCCGTTGCTGATTCTCGACGAGCCGACCGAGGGCCTCGACCCGTTGATGCAGGACGCGTTCTACGACCTTCTGGCGAACGTCCGCCGGCGAGGCCGCACCGTGTTCATGTCGTCGCATGTGCTGCCCGGAAGTCGAGCGCATCTGCGGATCGCATCGGCCTGCTGAGGCAGGGCGAACTGGTGCTCGTCGCGCCGGTCGGCGAGGTCCGCGCGCTCTGCCGCGCGCCGCGTGCGCGTGGCATTCAGTCACGACGTCGAACCGATCGCACCGGTGGCCGTCCGGCTGCACGATCGTCGAGTCGACGCCTCGCACGTGGCATCTTGACGCGCTCGGCCCGCTCGGCCCGCTGATCGCGGCCATCGCGCCGCTTCCGGTCGTCGATCTGACGTGCGTGAGCCGCATCTCGAAGACGTGCTCAGGCGCTACTATCGCGATTCCGGCGCATCATGATGGGGCCGGCTGTCGTTCTCGCTCGCCACTCGCTCACACGGGATCCGCGGCATCGTGATCGGCATGGCCGTGATGCTCGCGGCGTTCGAGTTCCTGCTGACCCAGGTGGCCGCATTATCTGTTCCGTCACAACGCCTTTGGGCCCTTGTCCGAGCTGGTGCCCGAGTTCGTGCGGACCGCAGGGGACCGTCCGCTCTCGCCTTGATGTCGTTCACGGGGATTGTCGCGTTCGGCTACTTCCATCCGGTCGTGATTGCCGCACTGGTCAGCCTGACGATTGCCATCGCGTCCGGAGCCGGCGGCGCGAGGTCGAGACGCGCTTCGTGGACCTGACGCTGGCGCGGCCGATGGCGCGCGCCCACGTCGTCGCGCGAACGCTGCTGGTGTTCGCTGTGGCCACGAGTGTCGTCCTCGGGCTGATGATGGCGGGCACGTGGGCCGGACTCTCGTGTTGCACGCCGAGCGAAGCGCCGCGGCCATCGATGGCGTTGATGCGGTCGCTCGCCATCAACCCTCGCCGCGGTGATGGCGTGCTGGGCTGGCGTGGCACTGGCGCTGGCAGCCGGCGCCCGGCGGCGAGCGACCGCTGGTGCCGCGGCGGGAGCGCTCGCACTCGCCGCGTATCTCCTCGATTACCTTGGCCGGGCCTGGGAGCCCGCCCTGGTCCGTCAGCGTCTTGTCACCGTTTCATTACTTCGAGCCGAACGCGCCTGTCGCCGGCCGGGGACTGAACGGCGTCAACGTCGCGGTGCTCGTCGGCATCGGTGTCGTCGGATCGGCGCTGGGGTTCGCGGCGTTTGCCCGCAGGGACATCTGATTGGGGACTGCGGATTGCGGATTGCGGATTGACGCGTGATGGAATGCGGATTGACCTGAGAGCGAACAAAAGCGCCTGCGGCCATACCGAGTGAGGGCCTGCGAAGCCCGAACGAGGTATCAGCGTTAGTCCGCGGCGGGGGTGGGGCCCCGCCGCCACTGAAAAAGACGACTCCGTCACCTGAGCTGACATGAATTTCGACTTAACCAGAGAGCAGCAAGCCTACAAGTGAACGCATCGAGCGCTTCGCGCGCGAGGTCGTGGCGCCGCGGGCGGCGTCGATCGACAAGACCGGGCGAGTTCCCGGCGCGACGTGATGCACGCGGCCGCGGCGCAGGGCGCTGCTCGGCGTCACCATCCCGAAGGCCTGGGGCGGCGCCGGCCGCGACTACGTGAGCTACGCGCTCGCGATCGAGGCGATCGCGCGCGCGAGCGCGACGGTCGCCGTGGCGCTGTCGGTGACGAATTCGCTCGTTGCCGAAGTCATCGCCCATGCCGGCCGCGACCAGCAGCGCGAGCGCTGGCTGCGGCCGCTCGCGCGGCGGCGAGGCGATCGGCGCCTTTGCGCTGTCGGAACCGGACGCCGGCACCGACGCGGCCAATCAGAAGACGACGGCAGTCCAGGCGCGGCGCGGCTACCGCATCACGCGGCCGCAAGGTCTGGGTCGCGAACGCCGAGGAAGCGTCGGTCGCGATCGTGTTCGCGTGCACGCGGCCCGGGCTTCGCGGTCAGGGCGTCACGGCGTTCCTCGTGCCGATGGACACGCCGCGGCATCACGCGGACGGCGCGCGCCGATTCGCTCGGCGTGCGCGGCCTCGGCTGCATGGATCTCGAGTCTCGACGTCGAGGTCGGCGACGACCAGGTGCTCGGGCCACGTCGATCAGGGATTCCGGCTCGCGATGTGGGCGCTGCAGGGCGGCCGCGTCGCGATCGCCGCGCAGGCGCTCGGCATCGGCGAGGCGGCGCTCGACGAGGCGATCGCCTACGCGAAGCAGCGCGAGCAGTTCGGCCAGCCGATCGCCAACTACCAGGCGATCCAGTGGATGCTCGCCGACATGGCGACCGAGCTCGACGCCGCGCGGATGCTGACGTTGAAGGCGGCGGCCGCGAAGGATCGGCAGGAGAAGTGCACGCTCGAGGCCTCGATGGCGAAGCTCGCCGCGTCCGAGGCCGCGCACAAGGCCGCCGACAAGGCGATGCAGATTCTCGCGTCCGCCGGCTATCGCCGCGGGTCCGTCGTCGAGCGGCTGTTCCGCGACGTGCGGGCGACGGAGATCTATCAGGGACGTCGGAGGCGCAGCGGCATGATCATCGCCGCGAACATTCTCGCCAACGCCTGACGACTCGATCGAGCCGATTGACAGCGGCCAGCAATTTCACCAGAGTCCGAAACCGCCCGAGCGGAGAGCGCCATGACCCGGAAAGCTGAACCGCCGCGAGTTCGTGCCGCACCACCACCGCCGCCGGCGTCAGCCGCCGCAGCCGCGTCCCGCACCGCTGTTCGGCCAAGCGCCGACCGATGATGACGCCCAGAGCGCCAAGCCGGTGGTCGTCGCCGTCGAACAACGGCAACACAGTTCAAGAACGGGCGGCGCTAGACGTGCGTCGAGACCGGCGTTCGGCGATGATCACCGGCGGCTCCGACGTCCTCGACGCGCTGATCGCCGGCGTCAACATCGTCGAGCTCGATCCCGCTGGACGACAGCGTCGGCTACGGCGGCCTGCCGAACGCCGAAGGCGTCGTGCAGCTCGACTCGTGCTGCATGCACGGCCCGAAGAGCGCGCCGGCGGCGTCGCCGCGATCGAAGGCGTGCGCACGCCGTCGCAGGTCGCGCAGCTGGTGATGGAGCACGACCGACCATCACCTGCTCGTCGGCAAGGGCGCGCAGGACTTCGCGCGCAGCATGGGCTTCAAGATCGAGGACGACCTCAACACCGAGAACTCGCGCCAGCATGTGGCTGGAGTGGAAGCGCCGCACCGATCCGCTGCACTACCTTGATCGCCGAAGGAGCGCGCAGGCGGCGCTATCGCCAGGTGGCGATGGACATGATCGCGCGACAGGCTGATCGATCCGCGAGCACTACTACGGCACGATCAACTGCGACGGCATCAGCCCGAAGGGCGAGATCTGCGGCGTGACGACGACGAGCGGGCTGGCGTGGAAGATCCCGGGCCGCGCCGGCGACTCGCCGATCCTCGGCGCCGGGCCTCTACGTCGACGGCGACGTCGGCGCCGCCGGATCGACCGGCCGCGGCGAGGCGAATCTCTACAACCCGTGCTCGTCTACCTGGTCGTCGATGAGATGCGCCGCGGCGCGCACCCGAAGGACGCGGCGCTGGCCGCGCTGAAGCGGCGTCGCGAAGAACACGATCGAGAAGCGCGCTGCTGCGACCGAGGCCAGCCCGAACTTCGGGCTGAACTTCATTGCCTGAACGCCAAGGGCGAATCACGCCGGCGTCGCGATGTACGAAGTCGACCTACGCGGTGTGCACCGAGAACGGTCCGCAGACGCTCAAGACGGGATGCGCCGTGATTCGAAGGCAAGGGCACGAATTGAGAAACGGGAATTGGGTAATTGGGTAATTGGGTAATCGGCTAACCGGTAATTGGTGGTTCGGGAATTACCTGAACAGTCTCAAGCAGCTCCTCGAGAAGAACTCCGGGGTACCGTTCGTGCCTCCCGCGTGACGCGCCAGACCCATTTTTGGCGCATCGGCCTCCCTGATAAACGCCGAAGGAGCTTCCAACCGTGACCAGAGGAGCAGGCGGATGCCCGCGATGGCTGAATCAGTGTCGCGGCTCGGGCTAGTTTGCGCCACGACACTGATCCAGCATCGACCACGTTCAGCGGGTGGGAGACTTCTTGTAGAAGAAGTAATCGGCGGAGTATGGGACGAACGCCCTGCGGCCGAGGTCTCCGAAGGTGCTGCACCCCGACGCGGGCGCCAGCCCTCCAACGGTATTCAGACGCTGAATGAACGTCGTCTTCGTCAGCCGGTCCCCGCCGGTTGGTCCCGCGGCCACGCCAGACTCTTTCAGCAGGAGCCACGCAACCGCGTCCGGCCGGACGAACTTGACGTCTGAGGACTGCTGGAGAAGAAAGGCCCAGACCCTGCTCGTGTCACGAGAGTCTTCCCACGTGACGCGAATCGTGCCGGTTCAGGCGGCCCCACGCGCGGATCGTCGTTTGGGCTGAAGAAGTGCGTGATGAGTTGATCGCCCGCGTCATCGAACAGCGTCGCCTGAGGCGTGAACAGCGAGAAGGCGACCCCGGTGACTGACGTTGTCGAAGGCGCGCACACGTAGTTCTGTGTGCCGACGCCATGGCCGACGAGGAACACTTCGTTTCCATCCTCCACCTCGAGGAGTTTCGGCACCCGCGGCGGCCTGATCTCGTCGGCGTGAGCCGCTCGCACACCGGTGGTCACCATCAGGCCGAACGCGGCGACGCACGCCGCGGTCAGAATGTGGCGCCTGGTCTTCTTTCCTTTGTTCGAACTGCAGTCCGTCATCTTCTCTCTCCTTGTAATCTGATTCTGCTTTACGAGATCCTGACGATTGCGCCGCGCGACTCGCGGCGCGTTCATCTATGCAGTAGCGGCGGTGCCGCCGTTTTTATTCCAGCGCCCAAAGAACGGGCGATCGAGCTGAGCGAAACCGCACGGTTGCAGCTCCGGTGTCGAGAACCGGTTCGTCGCTAGCGGTTCGCCGCCCGTGTCAATGCACGTAACGACCTCTACGGGTGTCGTGCGAGTGCTGCTGGGGCGTTGTCCGTGGTCGCCCGTTCGCTCGCGCTCCACACTGGCTGCATGACAGAAGGCTCACCGGCAAACGATGAAAGCTACGAACAGGTCGTTTTGCCCCATCTCGACGCCGCCTATCGGCTGGCGCGCTGGCTGCTACGAAACGATCAAGACGCGGAAGACGCGGTCCAGGAGGCGTCGCTGCTGCGCCGCCTGGCCCGCACGTCTGCCGGCGGAAGCGGCCGCGCGTGGTTTTTCAGAACGTACGCAACACGTGTAACGGATGGCGCGGGCGCACCCGCATCGAGCAGACACTGACCGAACCGTTCGACGAAGAACGGCACGGCGACGGCGCGCAATCGATGCCCGATCCCGGAAAGTTTGGCGCTTCAGAGTGACCAGGTGGCGTTGATCGAACGGGCGATGAAGGACCTGCCCGATCGCTTTACGCTGCTCGTCCTGCGCGAGCTGGAGGTGGTCTGTCAGCCTCTGAGCTGGGCCGACGCCATGGACATGCCGGTGGGCACCGTCATGTCCAGCCTGTCACGGCCTGACAGGCGTTTCGCGGCGCGCTCTTGACGTGATGAAGCGATCCGGCATCGCACAGGAAACCAATCGCAAAAGACACGAAGCGGACGCGGTGCTCGTGTGAGCCGCAGCTGACGGACGCACAGCCTTCGCGCCCGCCGACCTGCCTGGGGCGTGATTGTTCCCGACAGGTCGACGGAAGATCTGACGGGACAAACGGAGCACGAGGTGCGTGCGCACGCACGCACCTCGACTCCACTACTCGCCGCCGCAGAAAGTGCGCAGCCCCTCCTGAGAGCCGACACGCCGGAGAAGCCCAGTGCGGATGCAGCCGTCCGCATCCCGCCAAACTGCTGAGCCAGTGCGGAGACGGTCTGGCCGTGGCAATTTGCCTGTCCCGGCGTCCCGGCCTCGGGGATGGTGTCGCCCGCGAGCGAGCTACGCCATGTTGAACGTCCCGCCGTCGATGATATCGGTTCCGGATTCGCAACCAGTCGGGCTTCAGGTCGGCGTTGCGAATCCAGGCCTGCAGGTCGGGCAGGAAGGGTGTCCCAGGCGACACGATCGGGCGAGCGGCCGACAGGAAGAGGAAGTCGCCGCCGCTTACCGATACCTCAGGACGAAAGAAATAATGGTCCGACGGCAGGATGATCGAGTGATCGAACGTGACCGTGATCTGACTTCGTCGCTCACGGATCCTTCACCGTGGGTGACGTTGCGAGGTGCCTTGTTGATGCCGGTCACGACGGTATTCTGAACCGAGACACCCGCGTTCAGCCAGCAAGCGCGGAACGTCAGCGTCCCACGGCTGCCGTCGCGCGTGGCGCTATCGACTCGACGTCGGCGGGCGAGTTCATGCGCGTCGGCACGTTGCCCGACGGTGGGCGCGAGTCGTTCGAAAGACGCGATAGATCTCGATTTCCCGACGTTGTCGATGCTCGCGATCTGCGCTCCCGCCGTGAGGAGCCCCGTTATCGTCGCTGCTTTGATTGTTGTCGTCTCGCTGAGAATGAAGTCGTCCGCGGTCTCGGTCTCGAGCTTCGATGCGGTCGCGGGCTGAGACAGCGACGCGAGCCGTCCATCGGGATTGCCAGTCGTGAAAGAATGACGCCGCCGTGAGGGGCGCGACGCCCATCATCACGGTCAGTGTCGCTGATAAACATCAGGTCGTCGAAATGTCATCTGTTCTCCTCAATCAGCTAACGGACGGTTACGGTGCCTACCATTCCCGGATGAATGGTGCAGTGTAGGGAAACGTTCCGGCAGACCGGAACGTGACCGAGAGCGCCCGCCTGCCGGAATCGTCCCTGAGTTCCAGCCCGGTGCGTCCGACGTCGACGTGTGCGAGACGGAGCCACCGTTCGTCCAGGTGATGGTCGAGCCGACCGCGACATTCAGGTCGCCGGGCGAGAAGGCTTGGTTCCTGGAGCGATTGGGCGCCGACAGGAATCGTGACCGACGATGACGTTCCGGCTGGAAGGGGCGAGATGGCGTCGATGGCGCCGCTGGTGACGGCGCAGGGGTAGGTGACGACGAATAAGTTCCCGCAGGCTGCCGTCAGGATCGACGCTCAGCACGGCGAGGGCAAGACTCTCTGACAGCATGAATCCTCCGACCGAACTAACTCCCTGACGCCGCCGAATATTCCAGCGGGCGATGGGAGCGCCGCGAATATGTGGCGAATCGCGGAGGCGATGCTGTGGTGGCGCCGGTCGGAAACTCATCCAAGGCGACCAACGAGGTGAGCAGACGTCGAAGCCTTAGGAGTTCTTAACAGTCTCGCCGCTGAGGGTGCGGAAAATAGCCCCAGCGCTCCGCCCATGAAACCCGACGCCCCGCGGTCGTTTGGCGCGCAGCTCAAAGCGCGCTCGCGAGGCCGCGGGCTTCACGCAGGAGGAGCTCGCGACGATTGCGGGCCTGTCGGTTCATGCGGTGAGCGCGCTGGAGCGCGGGCAACGACGGCGGCCACATGTCGAGACCGTGCGCGCGCTGTCCGCGGCGCTCGACCTGACTGGCGCGACCGCGTGACGCGCTCGTCGCGAGCGCGCGCGCGCCTGGTCACGACAGCGGCGGTCGATGAACTGCGCGACGTCTCGCTGCCGCTGGCGCTCACGGTCGCTGCTCGGCCGCGACGCCGACGTGCAGACGCTGCGGCTCGTGGCTCGCGGATCCCACAGCACGCCTCATCACACTCACCGGGCCAGGAGGCGCCGGCAAGACGCGTCTGGCGCTGGAGCTCGCGCGCGCGAGCGCGGCCGAGAGGCGTCCGCGTGATGTTCGTCGGGCTGGCCGCCGTTCGGAATCGCCGCGTTCGTGGCGCCGGCGATTGCCGAGGCTCTCGGCGTCGTGGACGCCACGGCGCTCGACCTGCCGAAGCGCGCTGCGGGCCGCGTGCGACGACGCGTCCCACGCTGCTGGTGCTCGACAATTTCGAGCAGGTCCTGGACGCGGCGCCGCTGGTCGCGGATCTCCTGGCATCGGTCGCGGCGCTTCGGGTGCTGGTCACCAGCCGCGCCCCGCTTCGGGTGCGAGGAGAGCGAGAGTACGCCGTGGGACCACTCGCGCTGGATGTGGACGTCGACGCCACGTCACCCGCCGATCTCGCGCGCTCTCCCGCGGTGCGGCTGTTCGTGGAACGGGTGCGGGACGTTCAGCCTGACTTTCACCTCACGTCCGCGAACGGCCCCACCGTCAGCGGCGATTTGTCGAGCGGCTCGACGCGCTGCCGCTCGCCCTCGAGCTGGCGGCCCCGTGGATCAAGGTGCTGACGGCCGAGGATCTGCTCCGACGACTCGCAGCACGACGTCCTGCTCGTCGACTGTCGGCCCGCGCGACCTCCCGGAACGCCAACAGACGATGAACGCGACGGTCGCCTGGAGTTATCAACTGCTCGGCCCGAACGAGCAACGCGTGTTCCGCCGTCTCGGCGCGCTGCCGGGTCGGTTTCCGATCGAGGCCGCCGCGGCGGTCGTTGCCGGGCCGTGAGGGTGACGTCGGCGAGGAGCGACGAAGCGCCTCGCGCGCGGCGGCCGGCCTGATCGATAAAAGCCTCCTGCTGCGAGCCGAGAGCTCAGTGGCGACTCGCCCGCTGTACCAGATGCTCGAAACCGTGCGGGCGTACGCGGCGCTCGAACTCACCGCCGCGGGCGAGCGCGATGACGCCATGGAGGGGCTGGTGCGCTATTGCGCCGCGGAAGCCTCGCTGGCCGGCGGAGGGGCTGATCGGCCCTGCGCAGGCCGAATGGCTGGATCGCGTGCGTGACGATCTCGAGAGCTACCGCGGCGCACTGACGTGGCTCATCGATCGCGACCGCCCCGCCGAAGCATCCGACATCGCGTGGAGCTTGTTCTTCTTCTGGGGCATCCGCGGGCATGCGGCCGAGGGCATCCGGTGGTATGACCAGATCCTGAACCGGCCCTCCCTTCCGCGCGGCTGTCGAAGCGAAAGCGCTGCTCGGAACGGCAGCGATGCGATACACGCAAGGAGAACTCGCGCACGCACGCGCGCGGTCACGCGCGCCCTCGACGCTCGCCCACGAGACCGGCGACATGGTGATGGTCGCGCGGGCCGAGAATCTGTTGGGAGACATCGAACACTCCGTCGGCAATGTGGACGCGGCCCGCGAGCACTTCGCCCGCGGCGTTGAAGGATTCCGGCGCTGGCGCTTCCGTGGGGGCTCGGGAATTCGCTGACCGGGATGGCGGCGGTCGTCCTGGCGAGCTGGCGACGCCGCGCACGCGGAGCGCCTGCTCGATGAGGCCACCTCGGTGCTTCGACACGCGTGCGCCGTGGTTCTTGTCGTGGACGCTGTATCTTCGCGCCTTCCGTGGCAGTGCGGCGCGGGGAACCCCCATGAAGCAATCGCGTTGGTGCGCGAATGCCTCACGTATGTCCGGGAGCTCCGCGACAAGTTCACGTTCGTGTACGCGATGGTCCCGCTCACAGCCGCGGCAGCGTGCTGCAAGGGAGACGACGCGTGGGCGGCGCGAATTCTGGGCGCTGCAGACTCCGTCGCGCGATCGCACGGGGGCGTCGGTTGTCCCGACCGGAGCAGTGCGACGACCTCAGACATCAGGCGGAACAGGAGGCACTCGCGCGACTCGGCCCGGCTCGGTGGACCTCGAAGCGTACGCGGCGGGGCGCCTGACTGTCGATCGATTCGTTGATCAGAGACATCGACAACGTCGTCGATGGCAGCTCGCGTCTGGGGAGCACGGCGGAACGAAGGCGACGTGACAGGAGCGGCATCTGGCGGCCAGAAAGGTCGGCCTCCCACCCGTGTCCTTTGTTGGCGTCCGCTTCAGCGGACGATTCCCTTCGACTGAACGTGCCGGCTGCGGCTTGCGCCGATTGACCTTCGGGATCGACAGGGATTTCCACGCCGGCCCGGCGAAATGGCGCGCGAGGTAGACGATCTGGCCGACGTGGTAGGCGGTATGCGTCACCGAGCGGTTCAGTGCCTCGGCGACCAGGAATCCTTCGCCGCGGATCGTGATCGTGCGGTCGAGATCGGCGGGCGTCAACGCATCGAGGGACCCCGAGCGTCGTGGACCAGCTGCGTGTCCCACCACTGCAGGATTTCCACCCGCGACGCCTGTTCCGGCATCTCGAACTCGCCATCGCCGGTTGCGATCGGGCTTCTCCCGTCCGTGGTCAGAAAATCCCGAAACCGCGACCGCAGGTTGCCGGCGACGTGCTTGACGATGACGGCGACGCTGTTCGATTGCGGATCGATCTCGGTGTGCAGGTGTTCGTCCGGCACCTTTCGCGAGCGCAGCGTCCGCCAGCGCCTTGTAGTTTCTGAACGTCTTGACGATGTCCTTGAGCTGGGCGGCGCGAAAATCTTCGTTCGACACGGCGGGTCAATCTCCAGGTCAGTTCATCCGACGAGCTGCTTGGCGATGGTTTGCGAGCTGCAGGTTCGAGGTGCCTTCGTAGATCTGCCCGATCTTCGCGTCGCGATAGAGCTTCTCGACCGGGTAGTCCTTGACGAAGCCGTTGCCGCCGTAGCAGGTTGACGGCGAGCGATGCGACGCGCTCGGCGACCTCCGACGAGAAGATCTTGCACATCGCCGCTTCGGTCAGGAACGGCAGGCCGGCGTCGCGCAGGCGGGCGGCAGTTGTAGACCGAGCAGCCGCGCCGCCTCGATGCTCCGTCGCGGCGCGCGCCAGCTGGTGCTGCACCGCCTGGAAATCCGCGATCGCCTTGGCCGAACTGCTTGCGGTCCTTGGTGTAGCTGATGGTGTGGTCGAGCGCGCCCTGGGCGAGGCCGATCATCTGCGCGCCGATGCCGATGCGTCCTTCGTTGAGCGTCTCGATCGCCGACTTTGTAGCCCTTGCCGACCTCGCCGAGGACGCTGGCGCGCGGCACGCGGCAGTCCTCGAACAGCAGCTCGCACGTGCTGCTGGCGCGGATCCCGAGCTTGTCTTCCTTCTTGCCGACGGTGAAGCCGGTCATGCCTCGCTCGACGATGAAACGCGGTAATGCCGCGATAGCCGGCGTCCGGGTTCACCGTTGGCGAAGACGATGAAGAGGTCGGCTTCGTTGCCGTTGGTGATCCACAGCTTGCGTCCGGTGATCGACCACTCGCCGTCGCCGTCTTCGCCGCCCGCGTCGTCATCGCGAACGCGTCGCTGCCCGATCCGGCCTCCGACAGCGCGTAGGCGCCGATCGTGGCCGTCGCCATCTTGGGCAGGTAGCGGCGTTTGATTTCGTCAGTCGCCCCAGCGGAGCAGCGCGTTGATGACCAGGGTGTTCTGACGTCCACCAGGACGCCGATCGACGGGTCCACCTGCGACAAGGCTTCGACCGCCAGCACCGAGTGGAAGAAGCGTCGCGCCGGCGCCGCCGTAGTCTCCGGAATCTCGATGCCCATGACCCCGAGATCGAACAGCTTGTCGATGAGGGCACGCGGGATCTTGGCGTGCTCGTCCATGTCGCGCACCAGCGGCCGGATTTCCCGCGCCGCGAATTCGAGCACGCTGTCGCGGAACAACCGTTCGTCGTCGGCCAGCGTGGTCAGGGCGGGAAGGGCGGGATGCGAGTGCGTCGTCACGGTCAACTCCGTCGCTGATGGTATCATTTTTGGCGCCTGCCAAGAGGATGCCCGTGCGGCGAGTCTCTGCCGTTTCGGCGCTGCTGATTTCCGCATAGCAGCAGATTCAACCGCCGACTTTTCGATCCGGCACCAACCTCGTCCAGGTCGACGCCATCGTCAACGATCGCGACGGGCAATCCGGTCCTCGATCTCGCCGTCGATGATTTCGATCTGCAGGACGACGGTAAGCCGATGGCGATTCGCAGCCTGCGCCTGCTCGGGCAGTCGTCGGAGGTCATGGGACCATTCGCGCCGATTCGCAACGTCGACGACGAACTGCGCGAAGCGTCGCGCGACGAGGTGCGCGTCTTCGCCATCCTGCTCGACGATTACCACGTGGTCCGTCAGCGCGAGCTGCGCGTCATTCCGCCGCTGCGGTCCTTCATCGAGCACCTGCCGGTGGCGGACCTCGTCGGCGTCTACGGTCTGTTCGATTCAATCGCCGACCCGCATCTGAACCGCGACCGGCGAGGCGGCGTTGAAGGCCGTGTCGGCGTTTTACGGGAGGCGGGGAGACTACACGCCGAAGTTCCCGGTCGAGGAAGAGCACTTAAGGCAGATGCGGAACATCGAGCAGATTCGTCTCGACATCACGCGGCGCGCGCTCGAGGCCCCGGCCATCCATCTCCGGCGGCCTGAAGATGACGGACGCAAGGCGCTGCTCTTCGTTTCCGAAGGGTTTCCGCTCGATACCGCCGACCTGCGCGACATCACGACGGCGGCGAACCGGCTGAATGTCGCAAATCTATCCCATCGACCTCGCTCGGCCTGCCCGCGCCTGGCGGATCTCGCGCCTCCGGAATGAGCATGGGCGGGCTCGGCATGATCGGATCGAAAGACGCCCTCCACCAATTCGCCCTGGACACGGGCGGCGATGCGATCGTCGGCACCAACGATTTCGGCGGCGCCCTGGCGCGAGTCGCGCGCGATTCGAGTGCCTACTACCTGCTTGCTTACGAATCGCCGCATCCGGACGATGGCAAGTTCCACAACGTGAGCGTGAAGGTGAAGCGCCCGCGCCTGACCGTCCGCGCCCGCTCCGGGCACCTGGCGTTCAAGCAGGACGAACGTACCGCCGAAGCCGCGGCACCGGCGTCTCCCGCGCCGGTGGAAGTGACCTCGGCGCTCAACCGTCTGGTGGAATCGCTGCGGCCGAATGCGGATGAGCCGTCGGAATCGAGGCGGCGGCTGCTTCCGCCGGAAACGCCCGCCGCGGTCGATTTCCTTGGTTCTCCGACCTCGCACTCGCCCAGGGACGGGCGGTTGGCGCGGCGGTGACTCGACTCGAGTTCTCGAGAACGGAGTGCTCGTCGCTCGCGCGCCCACCACGGGCCAGCCGGCGGTAACGGCTCGCCTGCTCGCCCAGAATGCTCGGCCGCTGACCGAACTGCCGGTCGTGTCGAATCCGGACATGTGCGAGGTGCGGCTGACTCTGCCGACCCTGGGCCAGGGCGATTATGTTCTCGAACTGACGGGGACCCTCGGTGCCCGGACCATCCGCCAATACATCGCGTTCCGGGTGCGCCGATAGCCGTAATATTAGGTATGGTCAGCTTCCTGCGGAAATCGACCGCCGCGGCGGCCGTGCTGGTTTCGGCGGTCATCAGCGGCCACGCCCAGACGCCACAACAGCCGCCAGCTTTCCAAGCAGCCGCAACAGGGCGCGGGACAACAACCAGCCGGCCAGACCCAGGGTCAGCAGGGTCAGCAGGCGCCGCCACCAGGCGCGCAAGACCCGCAGCAGCCGCCGACCTTCCGCGCCGGCATCAACTTCGTTCGTGTCGACGTCATCATCTCGGACAAGAACGGCAATCCGGTCGCGGATCTGCAAGCCGCCGACTTCGACATCTCGGAGGACAACAAGCCCCAGAAAATCGAATCGTTCAAGCTGGTGAAACTCGACGGCGGCGCCACCGACAAGGAACCGGTCAAGCAAATCCGCACCGACTACGACGAGGAAGCGGAAGCGGCGCGCGACGACGTCCGCCTGTTCGCGATCTTTCTCGACGACTACCACGTCCGCCGGGGCACCAGCATGGTGGCGCGCGGGCAGCTGGCGAAGTTCGTCGAAACCCAGCTCGGTCCGTCCGACATGATCGGCGTGATGTACCCGCTCGAATCCACCGCTTCGGTGCGGATGACGCGCAATCACGCGGCGGTCGTCAAAGGCCTGCAGCAGTTCCTCGGCCGCAGCGATGAATACGAGCCCAAGAACCAGTTCGAGGAAAGCATGCCTACTACCCGACCGAGACGGTCGAACGCATCCGCACGCAGGTGTCGATGTCGGCGATCAAGTCGTTGATCGTGCACATGGGGTCGCTCAAGGAAGGCCGCAAGTCGCTGATCCTGGTGAGCGAGGGCTTCACCTACATGGTGCCGCCGCAGATGCGCAACGCCAACGCGACGATGTCCGGGAGTGGGAAACCCGAACGCCAACAACCCGAATGCCGGCACCAACGACATCACCGAAGATCGCGCCGCCTGGGCCGCGAACATGGACCTGGAAAGCCGATCTCCGGGAGATCTACGACACCGCCAATCGCAACAACGTGGCGATCTTACTCGGTCGATCCGCGCGGCCTCGCCGGCTTCGAATTCGACATCAACAGAGCGTCGGGATGCAGACCGACCGCACCTACCTGAACTCGACGATGGACACGCTGCGAACGCTGTCGGAGAACACCGACGGGCGGGCGATCGTCAACCGGAACGACCTGTCGCGGGCATGACGCAGATCGCGAAAGACAGCAGCGCCTACTACCTGATTGGCTACAACTCGTCGCAGGCGCCCTCCGACGGCAAGTTCCACGAGATCAAGGTGCGGGTCAAGCGGCCCGGCGTGCAGGTGCGCGCGCACAAGGCTGCTGGGCGATGACCGTCGCCGACGCCGCCCGCGCGAATACGCCGAGCAAGCTGACGCTGCCCAAAGCCGGTCGAGAGCGCGCTCCACGCCGCGGTCGCGCGTGCCGGCCGAGCCGCCGCCGTCGTTCGCAACCTGCGTGGGACGACGCGCGCGGCGAAAAACGGCAAGACCCGCGTCACCTTCGTCTGGGAACCTGATCCCCAAGACGCCGTGGGCGACACCATGTCGGTGCGCGCAGCGAACCCGCGGCGCGCGTGTGTCGCTGACCGCCACCGCCCCGGACGGATCGCCGCACTCATCGCGGAGTAATCGAATCCGGCGTGGCCGCGGGGCAGCCTCGGGTCAGGTCAACGTCAGCCAGGCGGCGGTTCGGTCAGCTTCGACGTGCCCAGCGCCTTGGAAAAAGTCCAGCTGCGGGTGTCGGTCGAGGGCGCCGCCTCGCAGGTGCTCGACACCGAGACCTCGTGAGCTGACGGTAAGTCCCGACCTCACCGGCCCGCAAGCCCTGCTCGCGTAATGCCGGCGGTGTTCCGCGCCCGCGCTGCTGCGCGACTACCAGGCGCCTGGCAGATCGACGGCGAAGCGATGCCGATCGCCATTCGCGAATTCAGCCGCACCGACCGGAGTTCTCGTCCGGATTCCGGCCTACGGTCCGGGCGTGGACGACGCCAGCCAGCGTTTCAGCATCTCACCCTCCCGAATCGCGCCGGTGCAGTAAGCGATGTCCGAGATCCCGGCGGACGCCGGCCCCGGCAAGGACGGCGAACAACAGACCGGACGTGCCGCTCAGCGCGCTGGCGCCGGGTGAGCACGTCATCGAGATCAAGGCCAAGGCGGAACCGGGCGAGGCGCAGCAACTCGTCGGCTTCCGCGTCACCGGCTGATCGCGCAGGCTGCGTTTCTTCGTCGTGTCATTGGCGATCGCCGCGCCCGGTTGCTCTGGCCGGGCGTCGTCGTCAGTCCGAGCTCCCGAGTCGCAGTGCAGGGGAGCCCGCCTCGCCCGTCAAGTCGACGACCACCACGCAGGTCGTGCGCATCGACGTCATGGCTGTCCGGACGCGGTCACGCGGCCTGGCAGGCTCGAGAACCTGAAACCGGCCGACTTCGAAGTCCGCGACGAGGGCGTCGTCCAAAGCCGCTCCGAGAGCGCGCGCAGCTCGTGAAGCCGACCGCCGACGACGGCCGGCGCTGATCGCCGTCCCTCGACGAGCAACCACGTCGGCTCCGCCAGCGCGGGCCGGTGCGGTGAGTCGCTGACGCGATCTTCATCGACTCGGCGCTGGACGCCGTGCAGGATTCGCTGGCGGTGACGAAGCCGCTCGATTCGTTGTTTGCCATCCGCCTCGACGCGGCGATCAGCGACGCCGCCCGCGCGACCGTTGACGGTTTCAGAGGGACGGAGTGGCGACCACGCGCCGAGATCCACGGCGAGCGCAGCTTCACGGCCGTGGCCCACGCCGGGGCGCGTCGAAGCGCAAAGCGCAGGTGGCGCTGTCGGCGATCGCAACGCGCTCGCGTGCATCCGCCGGGCAGCGCGCCCGATCGCCGCGCAGACGCGCTGATTGTCGTCAGCGAGGGGGATGGGACACGGCGCGGCGCTGCCGCGGCCCGGAGTACCTGCCGACCACCGACACCATCGTCCGCTCGGCACAGCGCGCCAACGTCGCCATCTATCCGCTCAACCCGGCGGAAAATTCCAGCGAATCCGACACCATCGGCGCCCTCGCCAATCAGACCGCCGGGCGAAGCGACTGCCGCCGATCTCGACGGCGCTCTACGACGCGCGCTCGACGATGTGAACGGGTATTACCTCCGCTGACCTTACCGCGCCGAACGGCCCTGATGACGGGAAGTTTCATCCGGTGCAGGTGCAGGTGAAGCGGTCCGAATACGAACCTGCGGCGCGCAGCGGCTACTTCCCGCGCCGTCGCCTGACGATGTCGTTCCGCGCGTGCCGCTCGCGCAGATGAACGAACCCAGCCCGTCGTTCCGCTCTCGAGGCGCGCCACGGGTCAGAGCCCGCTCATCCGCGCCTGGTTCGGGACCTCGAGGCGCGGCCGGCAAGACGCGGGTGACGCCCGTCTGGGAACCGTCGGCCCGCCAGACCGGCGAACGCAACCGAAAGGTCGCCGCATATCTCCTTGACGGCGTTGGCGCCGGACAACTCCGTGCTCTTCGAGGGGGACGGTCAATCCCGCACAGCCCCGGCGCTGATCGAGGAGTCGATTGCGGTGCCGTCGAGGGCGGTGTTCGACATGCCGCCTGGCCGCCTGCGGCTGCGGATGTCGATTCAAGACCTGGGGCAGACGGTGATTGATGACCGATGTGCGCCTCGATCAGCATCCGCGACATACCGCGGCGTGATGATCGGCTCGCCGGAGGTGTTACGAGCGCGCAACGCCCGCGAGTTTCGCACGCTCGATACCGAATGGCAGCGCCTGCGGCCGCCCGCGAGTTCAGCCGGACCGAACACCTGCTCGTCCGCTTTTCCGCCTATGGCCCTGCCGGGACGCGCCGCTGGCGGTATCGGCCTCGCCTGTTGAGCCGCATGGGCCCGATGCGCGAGCTGCCGTGACCAGGACGGAGGGCGGCAACAGCGTGGACGTGCCGCTCGCAGGTCTGGCTGGTCGGTGGTAATTTGATCGAGGTCAGCGCCAGCAGTCCCGCCGGCGAAGCCAAGGACGTCGTCGACTTCCGAGTCACGACGTAGTCGTTCCGAATTGCGCGACTACGCGCACATTCCGCGCATCCTGGTGACCACCGCAACACGGCTGATGGCGACGATGTAGGCGGCGGTTCGCATGTCGACCTTGTATTTGAGCGACGTCTTGCAGCACGGCGTCGAACGCCTCGACACATCTTCGCTTCGAGCCGCTCGTTCACTTCCTTCTCGGTCCAGAAATAGCCGTAGCGATCCTGCACCCACTCGAAATACGACGCGGTCACGCCGGAGCTGTTGGCGAGGATGTCGGGCAACGACGAAGACGCCGCGCTCGTGCAGGTGCTGGTGCGCGTCGGGCGTGCGTCGGGCCGTTGGCGCCCTCGACGATCGACCTTGGCGCTGAATGCGCCGGCGCGTTCTCCATCGTGATCTGGTTCTCGAGCGCGGCGGGAATCAGCACGTCGCACGTCGAGCTTGAAGAGTTGATCGTTGGCGATGCGGCTCGCCGCCGGTGAAGCCGTCGACGGTCTTGTGCTGCGCGACGTACGTCGAGCAGCTTCGCGATGTCGAGGCCCGTCGGCGTTGTAGACGCCGCCCTTCCAGTCGGTGACGGCGACGATCTTCGCGCCGATCTGCCGGCCAGCAGGCTCGGCCGAGATCGACCCGACGTTGCCGAAGCCCTGCATCGGCGACGGTCGCGCCGTGATGTCGAAGCCGAGGTGCTTGGCCGATTCGCGCGCCACGATCATCACGCCGCGGCCGGTGGCTTCGCGCCGGCCGAGCGATCCGCCCATCTCGAGCGGCTTGCCGGTGACGACCGCCGTCGCCGTGTGCCCGACGTGCATGCTAGTAGGTGTCCATCACCCACGCCATGATCTGCTCGTTGGTGTTGACGTCGGGCGCGGGCACGTCCTTCTCGGGGCCGATGGCGTCGATGATCTCGGCGACGTAGCGGCGCGTCAGCGCTTCGAGCTCGCGGCGCGACATCTGCGTCGGATCGCAGATGACGCCGCCCTTGCCGCCGCCGAACGGGATGTGCGCGACGGCGCACTTCCACGTCATCCACGCGGCCAGCGCCGTCACCTCGTCGAGCGACACGCCCGGGTGGTAGCGGATGCCGCCCTTCGCCGGCCCGAGCGTGATGTTGTATTGCACGCGGTAGCCGGTGAAGACCTCGATCTCGCCGTTGTCCATCTGGACCGGACACGACACGATGATCTGGCGCTTGGGGTGCGTGAGGATCTTCCAGATGCCGGGCTCGAGGTTGAGGATGCGGGCCGCTCCGTCGAACTCCTGGAGCATGTCGTCGAAGATTGCACCGTGGTTTCGGTGGGGCATGTCGCTCCTGAGTCGAAAAACGGACCAAGGTAACGTGGTGCACCGTGACGAGTCAACCACAGCGCCTCAGCCGATATCCCCGCCGCCGGAGCCCATGACGAGGAGTGTGAGGCGTCGGCCGAGCGGCGCGCGCCATAATGAATCAGGCATGAAAACAGTCAGCGAAGAGCCGGTCACCAGGGCAGCAAGCCGCAGGAGCGCGCGCCGCGTCGTTCACGACGATTTCGGCCGGCCCATCGAGCGTCTCTACACCGAGGCCGAGCATCAGCCATCTTCGACTACGGACCGCGACATCGACCGATCCGGGCACCTTTCCGTACGCCCGCGGCATCCACCCCACCGGCTACCGCGGCAAGCTGTGGACGATGCGGCAGTTCGCCGGGTTCGGACGCCGGAGGAAACCAACGAGCGCTACAAGACGGCTGCTCGCCGCCGGCGGCACCGGGCTCGAGCGTCGCCTTCGACCTGCCGACGCTGATGGGCCGCGATCCCGATCACGAGCTGTCGCTCGGCGAAGTGGGGAAGTGCGGCGTCAACGTCGCGTCGCTCGCCGACATGGAGACGGCTGTTCGACGGCATCGCGCTCGGCGACATCACGACGTCGATGACGATCAACTCGCCGGCGCCGATGATCTTCGCGATGTACTCGGTGGTCGCCGAGACAGCAGGGCGCCGACTGGCAGCACGCTGTCGGGCACGATTCAGAACGACATCCTCAAGGAGTTCATCGCGCAGAAGGAGTACATCTTCCCGCCGCGGCCGTCGATGCGGCTCATCACCGACATCTTCGCGTTCTGCGCGACGAGAGTGCCGAAGTGGAACACGATCTCGGTCGAGCGGCTACCACATCCGCGAGGCGGGCTCGACGGCGCTGCAGGAGCTGGCGTTCACGCTGCGCGACGGCATCGAGTACGTGCAGTGGGGCGTCGACGCCGGCCTCGACGTCGACGCGTTCGTGCCGCGCATGTCCTTCTTCTTCAACGCGCACAGCGACTTCTTCGAGGAGATCGCCGAGCTACCGCGCCGCCGCGCAAGATCTGGGCGGCAGGCGATGCGCGATCGCTTCGGCGCCAAGAACGAGCGGTCGTGGAAGCTGCGCTTCCACACCCAGACCGCCGGCGTGTCGCTGACCGCGCAGCAGCCGTACAACAACGTCGTCCGCACGGCGCTGCAGGCGCTGGTCGCGGTGCTCGGCGGCACCAACTCGCTCGCACACCAACTCGCTCGACGAGGCGCTGGCGCTGCCGACCGCCGAGGCCGCGACGCTGGCGCTTGCGCACGCAGCAGGTCATCGCGCACGAGAGCGGCGTCGCCAACGCCGTCGATCCGCTGGGCGGCTCGTACTTCGTCGAGAAGCTCACCGCACGACATGGAGCGGGGCGCGCGCACTACTTCGACGCGATCGATCAAGATGGGCGGCATGGTCGCCGCGATCGAGCGCGGCTTTCCGCAGCAGGAGATCGCGGAGAGCTCGTACCGCTTCCAGCAGTCCGTCGAGCGGCGCGAAAAGGTCATCGTCGGGCGTGAACGATTTCGTCCAGACCGACGAGCCGCCGATCGAGATTCTGTACATCGACGAGAAAGCGGCCGACATTCAGCTCGGCAAACTGGAGCGTCTGCGCGGACGCGGGACAACGATCGGGTGCAGCGCGCGCTGGACGTGCTGCAGCAGACGGCGCGCTCGGCGAAGCCGACGGACAAACCTGATGCCGCCGGTTCTCGACGCGGTCCGCGCCTACGCCACAGTGGGCGAGATGTGCGACGCGCTCCGGCAGGTGTGGGGCGAGTAGCGAGGATAGTGCCCATTATCTGAGACGCGACAGGGCTGAGGGCTTAGGGTTAGGGCTTGGGTAGGGCAAAGGGCTCAGGCAGGCAAAGGGCAAGGGCAGATTGCAGACAGCGACACGCACACAAAAACTCCGGTATCGTCATCGCCAAGCCGGGACTCGACGGTCACGATCGCGGGGCGAAAGTGATTGCCCGGCGCTGCGGGATGCCGGCATGGAGGTCATTTACACCGGCCTCTCGCCAGACGCCGGAGCAGGTCGTCTCGGCGGCGCTTCAGGAAGACGCGGACGTCATCGGGTTGTCGATCCTGTCGGGGGCGCATAATCACATCGCCCCGCGGCTGATGCAGCTGCTCAGGGAGAAGGGGCTGGACGATGTCCCGGTCGTCATGGGGGAATCATCCTGACGTCGACATCCCCAAGCTCAAGGGTATCGGCGTCAAGGGCATTTTCCTGCCCGGGACCCCGATGCAGAGATTATCGAGTTCATCAACGCGAACGCCCGGTCCGCAGCGGGACGGATGCGTGAAGGGAGACCTTTCGCGATCCAAACTGAAATCTGAAGTTCCAAAACTGATTGCCGATAAGCCGACCGTGACCCACACTCTGCTTCTGGCCGACGACAGCGTCACTATCCAGCGCGTCATCGAGTTGACCTTTGCGGACGAGGACGTCCAGGTCGTCGCCGTCAGCGACGGGGATCAGGCGATCGCCAGGCTGGAATCAGCGCTCCCCGGACATCGTCCCCGCCGACATCGGGATGCCGGGCAAGAACGGCTACGAGGTGGCGAATGTACGTCAAGCAGTCGCCCAAGCCTCGCATATCCCGGTGGTCCTGCTGACGAGGCGCGTCTCGCGCGCGGATGGACCGGCGAGTGCGGCAGGAAGTCGGGTGTTGACGGGGTCCTCCCGCCAAGCCCTTCGAACCGCAGCTCGTCATCGGCCGGGTCAAAGGAACCAGGCTGGCGGCCGAGCGTGACGGCGAAGATCGCGCGGCGTCTGCGTTGACCGCGACACCGGACCGCCGGCCAGAACGCCGACGCTGCGCCACATCGGGCGCGCCACCCGAGCTGCGACGACTGGTTCACCGACCGGCTGGACGTGGTGGCGTTTCCGAAGTTAGTTCATGGCGGGCCAGCCGCACCGGTCCCGGGGCGATAGTGACGCCAGCGAAAGAGGACGCCGGCCCGAAAGAGGACGCGGCCGCCCGGTCGGTGCTCGACGAGATGCGTCGCCCGGATGCTCCTGGAGAAGTGCTGCCGCCGACGTCGCCCCCGGTGCCGACACGGCCCGGGATCCTGGCGCGCTCCGGCCATTCGGACGCTGCCGGCGATCGCGATCAGGACGCGCGCCCGCGCCGGTCGCCGGCGCGATCTGACCGCTTCGCGAAGGAACATCCGTCAGACTCTGGCGTGTTGAACTGTCGTTGGCAGCTGCAGACCCGTGAAGCCGATCGCGCAGCTTTCGCCAGCCCCGTCGAATGTTCGGGTCGTTCGCGCCGGTGGCGAGCGAGCCGCCGGCGCACATCCGCGCCGGCATCGAGCGCCGCCGCGCACGGTGGCGCGCCACTCGCTCGGGCCGCGGCGCCAGCCTGCCTTGTCGATAGCCAACGCCTTCATAGCCGCCATTCTCGCGGCGGAGCAGGACGAGGCGGCAGGTCTCCGGACGTGCGTCCGCCAGGCTGGCCCATCTTTCAGCCGCCGGCCCCCGGAGCCTCGCCAAGCCGTGATTGAGCTGACCGACGAGCAACTGGATCGCATCGTTGGTCGCGTGCTCGATCGCATGTCGGACCGTGTCGTTCGCGAAACGGTCACGGGTATCGCCGCCGACACCGCCGAACGGCTGGTCCGCGAAGAGAGATCGAACGAATCAAGAACGCCACCAAGTAGCCCCCTCCCGACCCAACCGACGCGTGGCGACTGCTGTAATACGATCTGCCTGATGGGTCTCCCCGCAGTGCCGGCTCTCGAAGGGCTGGAAGTGAAGTGGGATGGCTCGCTGGGAAGAAGCGGGCGTGTGCCGCTTCCACCGCGGGCGGCCACGGGCGGAAGTGTTCTCGATCGATACGCCGCCGCCGACGGTCAGCGGCTCGCTGCACGTCGGCCACGTCTTCTCGTCACGCACACCGACCTCATCGCGCGCTTCCAGCGCATGCGCGGCAAGGCGGTGTTCTATCCGATGGGATGGGACGACAACGGCCTGCCGACCGAGCGGCGCGTGCAGAACTACTTCGGCGTGCGCTGCGATCCGTCGCTGCCATACGATCCGTCGTTCCAGCCGCCGGACAAGCCGGGCAAGCAGCCGATCTCGGTGTCGCGCCCGAACTTCATCGAGCTGTGCGACGCGGCTGACGGTCGAGGACGAGAAGGCGTTCGAGCGCCTGTGGAGATACCTCGGCCTGTCGGTGGACTGGTCGATGACCTACGCGACGATCGGCGAGCGCGCGCAGCGCGTGTCGCAGGTGTGCCTTCCTGCGGCTGCTGGCAGCGCGGCCTGCGCTATCAGGTCGAGGCGCCGACGCTGTGGGACGTCGACTTCCGAACGGCGGTCGCGCAGGCGGAGCTCGAGGATCGCGAACATGCCCGGCGCCTACCACCGCATCAAGTTCGCCGTCGACACGCCGACTGCGCTCGGAGCGGCAGCCAGTCGGCAGCATCGAGATCGAGACGACGCGGCCCGAGCTGATTCCGGCGTGCGTCGCGCTCGGTCGCGCATCCGGACGACGAGCGCTACCAGCCGCTGTTCGGCACGGACGTGGTCACGCCGCTCTTCGGCGTGCGCGTGCCGGTCAGGGCGCACGCGCTCGCCGATCCCGAGAAGGGCAGCGGCATCGCGATGATCTGCACCTTCGGCGACATCACCGACGTGACCTGGTGGCGCGAGCTGAGCCTGCCGGTGCGCGCCGATGATCCAGCCGGACGGCACGCTGCGGCCGGTCGCAGTGGGGCAGCGACCGGCTGGGAATCGGTCGATGCGGCCGCGCGCGCAGCGCCACTACGACGCAGCTGACGCGGTCTGTCCGCGGCCAAGGCACGCGTCGAAGATCGTCGAGCAGCTGCAGGAGTCCGGCGACGCTCGTCGGCGAGCCGCGGCCGATCACGCACGCCGGTGAAGTTCTACGAGAAGGGCGATCGCCCGCTCGAGATCGTCACCGAGCCGCCAGTGGTTCATCAAGACGATCGAGTTCCGCGAGGCGCTGCTCGCAGCGCGGCGCGAGCTGCAAGTGGCACCCGCCCTACATGCAGGCGCGCTACGAGAACTGGACCAACGGCCTGAACGGCGACTGGTGCGTCAGCCGGCAGCGGTTCTTCGGCGTGCCGTTTCCGGTGTGGTATCCGCTCGACGCCTGGAGGGCGGCAGCCGCGACTACGCGCATCCGATCGCGCCGATCGAGGATCAGCCTGCCGCATCGATCCGTCCACGGACGTGCCCGACGGCTACCGCGCCGATCAGCGCGACGTGCCTGGCGGATTCATCGGCGATCCCGACGTCATGGACACCTGGGCGACCTCGTCGCTCACGCCGCAGATCGCCTGCGGCTGGCTCGGACGATCGCGGACCTCTTCGCGCGGACCTTCCCGATGGACCTCCGCCCGCAGGCGCACGACATCATCCGCACCTGGCTGTTCGATCCGTGCTGCGATCGCACCTCGAGCATCGACGTCGCTGCCCTGGGCGCAATGCGGCGATCTCCGGCTGGGTCCTCGATCCGGACCGCAAGAAGATGTCGAAGTCGAAGGGCAACGTCGTGACGCCGATGGCGCTGCTCGAGGAGCACGGCGCCGACGGCGTGCGCTACTGGGCGGCGAGCGGCCGGCCCGGCACCGACACCGCGTTCGACACCAACCAGATGAAGGTCGGCCGGCGGCTGGCGATCAAGCTGCTGAACGCGTCGAAGTTCGCGCTTGTCGTCGGCCGAGCCGCAAGGCGCCATCGCTGCGCCGGTCGATCGCGCGATGCTGCGCAGCCTCGCCGCGCTCGTCGCGCGAGGCGACGCGCGGCGTTCGAGGACTACGACTACGCGCGCGTGCTGCAGCGCACCGAGACGTTCTTCTGGCGCTTCTGCGACGACTACCTCGAGCTGGTGAAGGGCCGCCGCTACGGCGAACAGGGCGCAGGCGGCGCCGGCCTCGGCCAACAGCCGCGCTGTCGGCGGCGCTGTCGGTGATGCTGCGGCTGTTCGCGCCGTTCCTGCCGTTCGTCACCGAAGAAGTCTGGTCGTGGTGGCAGCGAGGGATCGATTCACCGTCGCGGCTGGCCTGACGCCTCGACGAACTGGACTCGCTCGTCGTGCCGACAACTCGGACGCGGCCGCGCGAGCGGCGATCGAGCCGACCTACGAATGGGCGACCGACGGTGCTGTTCGAGGTCCGCAAGCAGCGGTCGGAAGGCGAAGCAGCCGCTTGAAGGTGCCGATCACGCGGGTGACGATCACGGCGCGCCGCCGAGATCGACGCTATGCCGGTCAGTCGAGGCGCGATCTGCGTGCGGCGCTGCGCGTGCAGGCGTTCGAGGCGATGCGTCGGCGAGCCGCGCGCGGATCGTGGTGGCTGGCGATGCAAGCGGCCTGGAGCGCTGGCGGCGCTCGATCCGCCAGCCTATCGCGATCTCGTCCGCCGCGCGCTCGACGAGGACGTCGGCGACGGCGACGTCACGACTGCAGGCGACCGTGCCGCCGGCGGCGCAGCGGCACGGCATGTTTCTCGCCAAGGCGGATGCGTCGTCGCCGGCACTCGACGTCGCCTTCGAGGCGTTCCGTCAGCTCGACCCGGCCATCAGACACCTGCGTCCGCGTGCGCAGACGGCGACGACGTCGCGTCCGGCGAGATCATCGCGGACGTGACGCGGACCGGCGCGCGCGCTGCTCGATCGGCGAGCGGACCGGCGCTCAACTTCCTGCAGCGTCTGTCCGGGCATCGCCACCCGCACGCGCCAGTTCGTCGACGCCGCCTGGCGGGCGCATCATCATCCTCGACACGCGCAAGACGACGCCGACGCTGCGGACGCTCGAAAATGCACGCGGTGCGCGGGCGGCGGCGCCAACCACCGAATCGGGCTCTTCGATGCGATTCTGATCAAGGACAACCACATCAGGCTGGCCGGCGGCGTCGCGCGAAGCGGTCGCCGCCGCACGCGCGCATCGCCCTGATCTGCCGCATCGAGGTCGAGGCGCAAAGCGTCGAGCAGAGGTCGACGATGCGCGTCCAGGCGCCGGCGCCGACATCGTCCTGCGCCGACAACATGGCGCGTCGACGACGATCCGCGAGGCGGTCGCGCCGTGCCCGCGGGCGCGCGCAAGGTCGAAATCTCCGGCGGCGTGACGCTCGATCGCATCCCGAGCTCGCGACCACCGGCGCCGACTTCGTCTCGGTCGGCGCGCTGACGCACTCGGCGCCGGCCGTCGATATCAGCTTTGAAATCGAACCCGCTGTGATCACGCACCCGCCGGCGCTGCTGTGCCGCCGACCTCGCTGACGCGCTGTGGCCGCGCCTCGGCGCGGATCGCTCGGCACGTGCATGCTGCTTCGCGACGACCTCGGCTCCACCAACGACGTCGCCGCGATCGAACTGGCTGCTGGCGCGACCACGACGGCGCCTGTCGTGCATCGCGGACGCGCAGACGGCGGGCCGCGGCCGGCGCGGTCACGCCTGGTTTTCGCCGCCAGGGAGCGGCGCTGTACGTCTCGGTCGTGCTGACGCCGGGCCGCGCCCGCGACGGAGCCCGGATCGCGCGACCGCGCTGCTGACGATTGCGGCCGGTGTCGGCGCTCGCCGAGGCGCATTCAGGCAGCGACCGGACTCGGGCTGCATGCAAATGGCCGAACGACCTGCTCGTCGGCACGACGGAAGCTGGCCGGCATCCTCGCCGAAGGCGTCGATCTCGACGCCGACGGGTCCGGTCGTGCTCGGCTACGGGATCAACGTCCAGTCCGACGGCCTATCCGCCGGAACTGTCGCGATCGCGCGACGTCGCATCGAACTGAACTCGGCCGCCCTGATCGATCGCTGCCACGCTGTGCGCCGAGACGCTGGCGGCGCTCGTGCGTCACGCTACGACGACCTGCTCGACGGTCGGTTCGATGCTATCCTCGACGCCTGGCGCGCCGCGCGCCAGCGCCAGCGGCGCGCACGGTGTAGCGTGGGCCACGCGCCGACGTCCGGCAGACGGGCGTGACCGGCATCGACGACGGCGGCGCTGCTGGTTCCGTCGGCGGCATGACCGGATCGTCTGGCGAAGTCCAGTGCGATCGGCGGACGGTGAGAACTGGGAATTAGGAATCAGATGCTGCTTAGCGCATCGACGTCGGCAATACCAACATCGTGCTCGGCGTGTTCGACGGCGACGCGCTCGTCCAGAGCTGGCGGCTGCAGACGCTGCGCGAGCGGACGTCGGACGAGCTCGGTCTGCTGGTCGACGGCCTGTTCGCGCACAGCAGCATCGACGAGTCGCGCGATCCGCGGCGTGATTCGTCCGGTCGTTGCCGCCGCTGACCGGCACGATGCGCGACGATGGTCGCAGCGCTACTTCGGCGTAGCCGCTCGTGTCGATCGAGCCGGCACCGATACCGGCATGCCGATTCTCTACGACAATCCGGCCGAGGTCGGCGCCGACCGGATCGTCAACGCGATCGCGGCCTACGAGCGATTCGGCCGAGCGAGCGCGACCGCCCGATGATCGTCGTCGACTTCGGCACGGCGACGACGCTCGATGCGATGACAGCGCAAGGGGGAATACCTCGGCGGCGCGATCTGCCCTGGCGTTCACGATTTCGGCCGACGCGCTGTTTCAGCGCGCCGCGCGGCTTGCCGCGGATCGACGTCCGCAAGCCGTCGACGCGTCGTCGGCCGGACGACGGTCGGCGCGATGGAATCGGGACTGTTCTACGGCTACGTCGGCATGGTCGAAGGGCTGGTCGCGCCGCATGAGCGGCGAGCTCGGCGGCAACGCGATGTGCGTCGCGACCGGCGGGCTTGCCGGCTGTGATCGCGCCGGAGACGCCGCTGATCGAGCACGTCGATCCGGACCTGACGCTGCACGGGTCTGCGAATCGTGTGGGAACGAAATCGAATCGTGCAGATTGCAGATTGCAGGCTGCAGATTGCCGAGTTCTGCCGCGAGATCGAAACCTACCTCTGTCAGAAGAACGACGGACATCTGATTCGCGTCGTCGGCCCGTCCTTCGAGCTGGTGTCGCGCTGGGCCGAGCACGGCAGTTCCACTCAAGGTTGCGTTCGCCGGCATCGATCGGTATTTCGAGCGCTACTACCGCAAGGGTCCGCGTCGCCGGCCGGTGCAGGATCGATTTCTGCGAAGCCGACGTGCTCGACGTCTTCGATGAGTGGCGGCGGGCGACCGGCATCCGATCGCGATCGGCGGACGATCAAACGTCACCTGCCCGGGAGGACGTCTCGGCCGATCATCCTGACTCCTCGAAGGCGACGCCCCTGCCGGCGCACCTGAAGCGCGTCGTGACCCGCCTGAGCAGCGCGCGTGCGTGCGGACCATCGGCCCCGAGTTCGACCAGTTCATCGATCGCCTCGTCCGGAGCTCGACGCCGCCCGTTCCAAGCCGGCCGGATTGGCGCGGCGCCGGCGCGGACCGTCGCCTGGTCACCAGGGCTGGAGGGATGCGGATCGGCTGATGATGGACACCGCGCTGGGCTCGATCCGTGCACTGACCTCGATGCCATTCATGCGGAGGCCGACGCCGAGCCTGCGCCGTTCCGTTGACCGCGGATGAACGCCGACGAGCACCGCGGGTTGGAACGCCGATCAGCAATCTCGTCCGTGAACGGCTTGCCTTCCCATCCTGCGTTGCCCCAGCATGGTTCGGAACGACGTCTGTCGCTGGATGTCGAGCGGCCTGCGGTCGGCGGCGCGATGATCGCTCGATCGAACGGGCAGGTTGTGCTGGTGACCGGCGCCGTCCCGGGCGAGCGGGTCCAGGCACGAATCGATCGCGTCGACGAGGCGTCGCTTCGCGACCACCGTCGCGGTGGAGGCAGCGCGTCGCCGGATCGCGCGATCGCCGTTTGGCGATCCGGCGTGTGGCGGCTGCCTCACAGCCACATCGCCTACGAGCGCCAGCTCGCGATCAAGAGCCCGGTCATCGCCGATGCGTTCGCCCGCATCGGGCGGCTGGAAGTGCCGGCGGCGATTCCGGTCGCCGCGTCGCGAGAGGACGGCTACCGCATGCGGGCCCGGCTTCATGTCCGCGGCGCCGCCTGAGGTTTTTCCGCGAAGGCACCCATGATCTGCGACCCGCGCCAGTCGCGACAGCTGCTGCCGGAGACCTGCGACGTGCTCGGAACGGCTGATGGCGTCGGATCGCGGTCGGCTCGGCGACGTCGTACGCGAGGTCGAGCTTTCGGAGAACATGGCTGCCTTCCGAACGGGTGGTCTACCTCGAGACCACGGGCCCCGTCGACCGCCGCGCGCTCGACGCGATGACCGGCGGCGACGGCTTCACGCCGGGGCCGCATGCGACGGACCGGTCTCGAGTCCGCTCACGCTGCGTCGTCACGTCCTCGCATTTTTCCAGGGTAACCGGTACCTGATCCGGGATCTCGTCGCCTACGTGGCGCGGCGCAGCTCCGCCGGCGGCCGTGTGCTTGATCTGTATGCCGGCGCCGGCCTCTTCCCGGCCGCCGCCGCGGCGAAGGGGCGATGGTCACCGCCGTGGAGGGCGATCGAGTTGCAGCGGACCTCAGCGCTCAACGCCGCGCAAGAATTGGGCGCGCACGGGCACGACCGCGGGGCCGCGTGGAGCAGGATCGCGATGCGGATCGGATGTCGAGTCGTTCCCGGCGCGCGGAGCAATGGGCGCGGGCGCCCACGGCCAGCCATTCGACGGTGGTCATCGTCGATCCGCCGCGCACGGGATGTCACCAGCGGTGGTTGAAGCGCGTGCTCCGCGCCCGCGATACCCAGATCGTATGTCGTGCGACGTGGCGACGCTTGCGCGCGCGATTCGCGCGCGATCTTCGGCGGGCGGCCACCGAGTGGCAGCCAGACCGCGCGTTCGACATGTTTCCCAACACGCCCCACGTAGAGGTCGTAGTCGTGTTCGGAGCCGTCGCTGAACTATCCGCCCGCTGCCTTCATCAGCTACCGCTTCGAACAGGGCGCGCGGAACTCGCCGGTCCGCCAGAAGTTTTCCGGATGCCACTGGACGCCGACGCAGAACGTCGCGCGACGGATCTTCGATCGCTTCGACCACGCCGTCCGGCGCGCGTGGCCGACACCTTGAAGCCGGGGGCGACGGCCTTGACGGCCTGGTGGTGCCGGCTGTTGACCTCGCAGCGTCGGCGTCGCGCAAGCCGCTCGCGCATCAGCGCGCGACAGCAGCGTGTCCTTCTCGATCCAGACCTCGTGCGCGAGCTCGTATGGCTCGGTGCGGCGGCACCGGCAGGCTGTGTTCGAGTGCGCCGGTCGACCTGCGACGGGATGTCCTGGACCAGCGTGCCGCCGCACGCGACGTTGAGCACCTGCATGCCGCGGCAGATCGCGAAGATCGGCAGGTTCTGCGCGCGCGCGCCGCCGTGACCAGCGCGCAGTCTCGAACTCGTCGCGCCCGGCTTCGGCTTCCTCGACGCTGGTGTGCGCCGGCTTCGCCGTAGCGGCCGGGCGCGACGTCGCCGCCGCCGGTCAGCATCAGGCCGTCCGACGCCGGTCAGCGCTGCCTCGACGTGCGTCGAGACCTCGAGCAGACGCGCGCCTCGCCGCCGACGTGGAGGATTGCCTGCCGGTAGTCCTCGAGCTTTCGGACAGGCGTAATGCCGATGACAGCCATAGCACTCTCGCGAGTCAGCCAACCCGCGATCGATCACATCCGCGCCGGAACCTCGATCCCCATCAGATCGAGCGCCCGCGGTCAGCTGACGCCGAACGTAGGCAACGCCGGCCGCGCGCCACCGTTTCCGGTCTGCCTGCTCCTTCGTTGAGGATCGGATACCGATGATAGAACGCGTTGAAGAGCTGTGCGAGGCCGAACGCGCATTTCGCCAGCCCCGAGAATTCCGAGCGATCGAACGACCTGCTCGACGATCTCGTCGAGCCGCGATGCCTCGAGCACGAGCGCCCACAGGTCGTGGTCTTCGCCGTCGCCGTCGCCAGCCAGCTCGTCGGCCGCCAGTCCGTCCAGCGACGCGAGGACGTCGCGCTTCGCGAGAGCCCTCTCGCTCCTGCAGCTTACGCAGGATGTTGCCGCGCGCACGACCGCGTACTGCAGGTAGCGGCCCGGTCTCGCCCTCGAAGCTCAGCGCCTCCTCGATGTCGAACACGATCAGCTTGCCGCGCGAGAACTTGAGCATGAAGTAGCGGATCGCGGCGACCGCGATCTGCGCGCCGGCTGCGCCGGCACTCGTCGTCGGTGAACTCAGGATTGCGCTTGGCCACCTCGGCCGACGCCTTGTTCGGTCAGCAGATCGAGCAGATCGTCGACCTTGACGCCGAGGCCCTTGCGGCCCGAGACCTCGACGAACGGCTTTCTGCGCCTCCTCGCCGTCGGCCGGCGGTCACGTAGCCGAGCTCGCGCGCCGTCGCGTGCGAAAGCGCGACCATCTCGTACGAGAAATGGACCGAGTTCTCGGCTTCTCGCGGATGGCCGAGCGTGCGCAGCGCCTGGCTGAGCAGCGCCTGCAGATACATCTGCCGCGAGTCGATGACGTTGAAGATCCGCCGGCGCCTGCCGAACGGCGGCGCGCTCGGGTCGCCTCGCCGCTCGACGTCGTCGACCACAGCGGCGCGGCCGTCGGCCTGCGTCGGCGAACAGGCGGTAGTGGAAGTCGCGGCCGAGCAGCCCGAACTTCCAGAACTGGTTGGCGATGTCCTTGCCGACGTAGGTGACCACGCCGTTCGAGCGGACGATCACCTTCTCGCGATGCCTCGGCTCCGTCGCCATCGCTGTCGGCATCGTCCTCGGCGGCGCCGGCGTCACCGCCGTCTTCGATGCGCATCACCCAGCAGCCGGCCAGCTTGCCTTCGGTCTGGAGGAAGACCGCGCCGCTGCGCCTTGAGGACGTCGAACGCGTGCGCCCAGAATTGCAGGCGCAGGATGTCGCCCTCGTACGTCAGCAGGTCGTAGGCGACGTTCAGCCGCGCCATCGTCGCCAGGTGCGCGCGGACGATCCGGTCGACGATGAACGTGCCCATCGCCGCGGTGTCGTTGCCGCCGTGCTCGAGGTCGTGCAGCGTGCGCGGCGCGGATCGTCGAGACGCGCCTTGTCGCCGCTCGTACCATTCGGTGACGCGCGAGTAGAGATCCCAGCAGTAGTAGTCGAAGCGCGTCGTGTCGGCGATCTGCGCGGACGCTCGTCGAGCGTCCTGCTGCTCCAGCTCCCGGAAGCCGACGACGACGTCGGCGACCTGGACGCCGGTGTCGTCGATGAGCAATACGTAACTGAACGAAGTACAA
>ERZ1370068.2820-contig-1949_pt1 | contig 39173 bp, 50 predicted proteins | sample MGYA00561227_ERZ1370068 | MGnify/ENA primary metagenome ERZ1370068 (study PRJEB38410, sample SAMEA6850437) | metagenome | study: Metagenomic assessment of the ecological functions of the soil: analysis of the soil microbiota associated with the...
GGTATTACTTCGTTCAGTTACGTATTGCTTGGCCACCAGCGCCTTCACGCCCACCAGCGCGATGAGCAGCGCCAGCACCAGCCAGAACTCGCGCCACAGGGCGTCGAAGTCGAGCAGCATGCCCACGGAGATGAAGAACAGGCCTAACAGGATGTCGCGGAACGGGCGGATCACGCTTTCCACCTGGTGGCTGTATTCGGTCTCGGCCAGCATCATGCCGGCGATGAAACGCGCCCAGCGCCATCGAGAAGCCGGCCATCTGTGAGCCCAGGCCGCGGCCAGCGCCACCAGCAGCACCGCCAGGGTGAACAACTCGCGCACATGGCTGTTGCGCGATCACGTACAGCAGTGGACGCAGCAGCCAGCGACCCGCCGCCAGCACCACCAGCACGCAGCACGGTGCCGGCGGCCAGCAGGCTCACGATGCCGCCACATTGAAGCGCCTCGTTGCCGGGCGCCAGCGCGAGCCGCCAGCGCCAGGAAGGGGACCACGGCAATGTCCTGGAACAGCACCACGCTGAACGCCAGCCGGCCGTGGGTGCGGTTGAGCTCGGCGCGTTCGGCGAGTCATGCTGGACGATGAGCACCGTGGAGCTCATGGCGACCACGCCGCCGGAGCACGATGCTCTGGGCCCAGGAATGCCGAACAGGTGGGCAATGAGCGCCACCACGCGCTGTGGTGCCGAATGCCTGCAGGCTGCCGAGGCCGAACACCTCGCGTCGCAGGGCCACCATGCGGGGCCAGGAGAACTCCAGCCCCAGCGTGAACAGCAGGAACACCACGCCCAGCTCGCCCAGCAGGTGCGAAGTCGCTGGACTCTGGAAATACCTCGAGGGCGTACGGGCCCCAGCGCCAGGCCGACGGTCACGTAGCTCGAGTGATGGAGGGCAGTCCGGAGACGCCGCGCCAGGGTGACGACGAAAACCGACGCCGCGAGCAGGACGATGATGAGTGGCAGTGGCGAGTCAGATCATTCGCCGCGTGAAGTTAGCAGAGATGGTGCCGGGCCGGCATTCCGGCATTACTGTGGCATCCCGTCCAGGCTCTTCGCGGCCGGGAATAGATCCGGAATGCCGGCCCGGCATGCTCAGGCCGTCTCAACCCGAAGGCTCAGCTGCTCAGGAACACCGTGGTGTCGTAGCGCTCGAAGTTCTGCAGCGCGCGCCGGTAGGCGGTACTGGACCATCTTCTCGGCGACCCTTGTCGGCGCGCGGCGACAGCAGCATGCGCAACACCACGTCGTCGGCCGGGCGGGACTTGTCGTCGCCCAGGTACTGCTCGATGAGCTTGGTGATGCGGTTGCACATTTCGTTGGCGAACCGCAGGCGCGCAGCCGTCGTGCACCGAATCGAGCGCGGCGCCGTAGGTCGGCGCCGCGCCTCGGTCGGTGAGCTCGGACAGGAAGCTCGCCATCAGCCGGGCCTTGTCCGCAATCCGCATCTCGCTGTAGTAGTCGATTTCGGACTGCAGGTTCACTGGAGCCTCCTCGCGCTCATGCCGCCGGGAAGAAGTCGATGGGTTTGCTCACGGTCAACGGTTCGACGTCCGCCGGCTTGAAGCGGATCAGGCGCACGCGCGCCACGATCTTCTTCTCGAGCTCGGGATCGTTGAGCTCGCTCGACACCACGCGGCACATGGTGATCTCGCCCGACGGCGCGATGGTGAATTCCAGCACCAGCTTGCCGGCGAGTTCCGGCTGATCGCGCAGCGCGCGGCCGTACAGCGCATACAACGCACCCTTGTTGCGGTCGAACACGATCTCCACTTCCTCGCGCGCGCGCGAAGCCTTGCCGCTGTTGCCGGTGCGCTGCACGCGCCCGCCCGCGTTCGGATCGAGGCCCGCGCCGTGCTGGACCTGCGTCGTGCGTATGCGTGCCGATGGCGCCGGCGCCGCCGCCGAAGCCGCGCGAGCCAGGTTGGCGGTGTTGATGCCGCCCGCTGGCGCTGGCCGGCCTGCGAGGTGATGAGGTTGCGCTCCGAGCGCGCGTCCTCGACCGGCGTCTTCATCTGCGGATCCTGCGAGGTCGAGATTCTGGTCGCAGCGTCCGCGAGCTCGTCCTGCGAGCGCGAGCATGCCCTGGTTGCGCACGTTCCGGCTTCGGCTTCTCGACCGGCTTTGTCCGCCGGCTTCGGGCTTTTCGGGCTCCGGCTTCTTTCTCCGGTTCCGGCGGCGGAGGCGGCGGTGGCGGTTTCGGCTTCTCGACGATGAGCTGCGCCACGCGCTCGCGCACGTCCTCGGGCTTCATGCGTTCGCGTCTGCGCGCTTCGGCAGCAGGAAGATGAGGATCGCGAGCAGGGTCGCGATGATCAGCAGGATGCGCAGCAGCCTCTTGAAGCGTGCGCTCGCTCTCCTCCTCGAGCGACCAGGGCAGCTCGAAGCGGCGGAAAAATGGAGCGAGTCCCAGCACTCATGCGCCGGCCCCGACTTCACGCTCGCGCTGGATGACGGCGAGCGAAACCTTGCCGTAGTCGGCGGCGGTGGCGGTCGCCATGACGCGCTTGAGCACGGCGAACGGCGTGCCCTTGTCACCCATGATGGTGATTTCGCGCTCCGGCCAGGTCTTCCTGCGCGGCGCGCGCGTGCTGCTGTCGTTCTGCTGCTTGAGCTCGGCGCGCAGCGCTTCGATGACGAGCTGCGGCATCGTGTGGCTTCAGATCGGCGATCTTCGCCACCGACGCGGCCATTCACCAGGATGTCTTCCGTCGTGACCATGATCACCACGGTCTCGCGCGGCTTCAGATCGGCGATCGGACTGCGGAATGGTGATGTTCTTGGTGTTGGGCAGGATTTCCACGTCGGAGCTGTGCAGCAGCAGGAACACCACGAGCATGGTGAGCATGTCGATGAACGGCACCAGCGCCATGTGGCTGCCGTGGTGCGCCGCGCTGGCGATGCTTCTTGATGCGATACGGTGTCACTTCGCACCTCGCGGCGCGGCGGAGCCGCGGCCGCGGCGCCCACGGCGGGCGCATCGCCCACCGAGATGTCCGGGAACAGCTCGACCTTGGTGAACAGCGGCGCGTCGTCCTTCTCGACACAGGCGCACGTTGTCCATGGTCTGCACCAGCACGTCGTACGGAATGTCCTGTTCGAGCAGCACGCTCGCGGCCATCGACGGTCGGGTACTTGCTCTTCACGAACTGCAGATATTCCGACAGGCCCGTGTAGTCGTACTCGCCGTCTTTCTTCGGCAGCGTACGCAGCACGCCCGAGTTGCGGTCCGCGATTTCGATGGCGTTCTGCCGCACGATCACTTCGAGCTGCAGCCCCTTGGCAATTCCGGCACCGAGGAGTTGGGCGCCGGAAGATTGAGCTCGAGGATGTTCGTGTTGGAGAACACCGCCGTGAACAGCAGGAAGAACACGAGGATCACCATCATGTCGATCATCGGCACGATGTTGAGGTCGTTGCGGCCGCGGTACTTCGCATGGTTGCGAATCGCGCGGGCGGCGAGTTTGGATGAGGCCATCGTGCAGTTCCTCTGCGTGTTGCTAGTCGAGTGTGCTGACTAGCTATCAGGCAGGTCGCGGAGCCGGGGCGCGCGGAGCCATGCCAGGCTGCGGCGACGGAGCGGCCGGTTCCGAGTAGCGCTCCGTGATGGAGTTGAGGAACTTGACCACCGCGATCTCCAGGCTGTCGATCAGCGAGGTGGTCTTGGCCTCGAGGAACATGTGCGACAGCAGCAGCGTGATCGCGACACCGAGACCCGCGGCCGTGTTGTTCATGGCTTCCGAGATGGCGGCGGCGAGCAGCGCGGCCTTCTCGGCCGGGTTCGCCTGCGACACCGTCGCGAACGCGTGGATCAGCGCGACGATGGTGCCCAGCAGACCGATCAACATGCCGATGTTGGCGAGCGAGCTCAGGTAGTGCGTGCGCTTTCTCGAGACGCGGCACGATCTCGAGCAGCGACTCTTCCATCGCCTGCTGGATGTCGTCGCGGCGGCGCGCGGTCGACAGACGCGCGAGGCCGTACTTCAGCACCGTGCCGATCTGCGCCTGCGAGTTGTTCGCGAGCGTGATGGCCTGCTTGAAGTTGCCGGCACCGAGATGCGGCGCGACGTCGTCCCACAGGGAGCGGTTGCGCGACGGTTTCCGACGGTCAGGTAGAACCAGCGCTCGACGGCGATGGCGACACCGACCACGAAGATGATGACGAGCGGATACAGGAAGAATCCGCCGTCCTGGAAAAACTTGATGACACCGTTTAATGAAACCCACGGTCGACTCTCCTCGGAAACGAACATGCTCAGGGCTCGAACGGGCAAGCGAGCGACAAGATTGCGTTACATAAGTGACAAAAACTGTTAATCACTTCCCAGGATTACTGGCGGGCGCTGCCTCATTAGGCTGCAACGCTTCGAAGTAGCGGTTCTGTCTGCGAAAGACGTCACGGTCGACCGGCTCCAGCACCTCGTCGAGCAGGCTGTTCACCGGACGGCCTACGAGATCGCCCAGTTCCGCACTGCGCCACGGCACGATGTACAGCACCTTGGGCAGTTCGCGGTTGCCGGTGATCTGCGTGGAATCGAGATCCAGGCGGTCCTTGGCATTGCCCTTGCGCGGCGCGGGCTTCGGCAGCCGGTTTGCGTAGCTCGCGGTCGGCGGCGGGCTTCGCCGGGCGTGCCGGACTGCGGCGTGGCGTGACGCCCGGCGGTCGCGGCCGGCGTCACGGCGCTGACGGCCGGCGCCGAGGTGTTGACGCCGGGCTCCATCGCATCGTGCGCGGCTGGCGGCGGGCGTGCTGGCGCGCACAGCGGCGGCGGCCAGCAACAACAGCGCGAGGCAGAGATAGTTTGTTCACGATCGCGCCTCCTTGCGGCGTCGGTGCGGCTCGGGTTCGGTCGGGGCGGGTTCAGGGGCGGGTCCGGCGGCGGGTTCGGGCGCGGGTCTGCCCGGCACCTTGTTGCGGGCCCGCAGTTCCGCGATCCAGCCGCTCACCGGCTTGTCCTCGCCCGTGAGTGTCTTGTAAGTCTCGAACTCGGTTTGTGCAGTCACCGGATCATCGAGGAACAGGTCGAGCAGCACACCGAGATTGCGGTGCGCCGGCGCGTAGGAAGGATTCGCCTCGATGGCGCGTTCGTAGGCGGCGCGCGCCTCGGCGAACTTGCCGGCCTGGCGCAGCGTGAGCCCGTATTCGGTCCAGGTCTGCGCATCCCAGCGGCGCGCGTTCGGTGGCCTTCGGCCAGCGCGGCTTCCGACTCGGCCAGCTGGTTGGTCATTGCGATACAGCAGGCCGAGGTTGGCGTACGGGCCCGGCAGGTCCGGATACGACTGCGTCATGCACCTGGAATTCGAGGATGGCCTGCGTGGCATCGCTGCCGCGCATCAGCGCGAGCGCGCGCGTGAACTCGGTGTTGGCGCGCGCCGGGGCCTTCGGCAACGACTGAACGCCGGCGCACGGCGGGCGTCGGCGGCCGTCTGGGAGTTCGGCACGGCTGTCGCCGTCGGGATCGGCAGGTGTCGCGATGGGCGGTCGGCGGCGCCTGCGCCGGCGGCAGCGGCGGCACCGGCGCATCGAACGACGCGCTCATGACTTCGCGTCTTGCCGTAGCGGCCGGGCTTGAGCTCGGCCAGCGCGGCGTAAGCTCTTCTTCACGCCTCGTCGTAGACGTCGTCGCGCGCGCGCTTGGTGTTGATCTCGTGCGTCGTGATCGCCTGCTCTTCGAACGGGAACGCCTGCTCCTCGAGCAGCGAGTTGTATTCGTCGAGCTGCTCGGCCGCGAGTTTCTTCGGCCGCTCGGACTTCATGATGTCCTGGCCGAGCTGGCGGTAGATCTCCGCGATCTCGTAGGTCGCCAGCGGTGGTGACTTCGGCCACGCGATAGTCGGCCGCGGCTCTTGTAGCCGCCGAGCGCGGCTTCCATGGCCTTGCGCTTCTTCGCCAGGCTGGTCTTGAGCGGCAGCACCAGCGCGATGTTGCGATATTCATCGCGCGCCGGCGACGGCCAGCGCGAGCTGCGACTTCGCGGCGAGGTATTGCGTGCGATCGGTGCGGCCGGCGCCGGCGGTGCGATCCGCGTTCACGATTTCGCGCTGCCAGTAGCGCTGCTTTTCGACGTTGCCCGCGGTGCCGGCGATGTCGGCGAGTTTCTGGCGCGCCTCGATCGAATCCGATCACCGGCGTCGGATAGGCGACCACGAAGCGCTCGAGCATGCCGACGGCCTTGGGCGTGTTGCCCGCCTTCGCGTAGAGGTCCGCGGCCTGCAGGTTGGCCTCGCGCTGAATGTCCTTCGACTCGGCCGGGTTCATCGCGATGCGCTCGAATTCCACCGCGGCCTGGCCGGCCTGGCCGGTCTCGCCGTAGGCCACCGCGAGCTTGCGCGTGACGTCGGCGTTGAATTCGCTCTTCGGGTTGTTGGCGCGGAAGCGCTCGAGCACCTGGATGGCGCGCGGCCATTCCTTGAGCTGACGATGAGCTGCGCGCCCGCGTCGTATTCGGCCTGCGCGGCGATCTTCGAAGTGCCCGCCACCTGCGAGATGCGCAGGAAGTCGTCGACCGCGCCCAGGCTGCGTCGCCGGCCTTCTGCTTGGCTTCACCCTGGCGGTACACGGCCGAGGCGATGCGCTCGGTGAGATCGGCGCGCATCTTGTCGTTCGGCGGCAGCAGATCGCGCGCCGCGATGTAGCCCTTCTCGGCCTCGGCGAACTGCATCAGGTCGAAGTTCGCCTGGCCGATGATGGTGTAGGCGATGCGGCGCTTCGGCTGATCGGCCGGCGGCTGGTGCGCGAGCACGAGGTTCGCCACTTCGATGGAGCGCTGCAGATCCTGCGTGGCGAAGATGTCCTCGGCGGCGCGCGTCAGCACGCCCGCGCTGTCGGGATGTTCGGGGAAGCTGGTGCCGAACTTGACGCCGGCATCCACGGCCAGCTTGTGCGCCTCGGCCTTCTCGCGCGGCCGGCAGCTTTTCTTCGTACTTCGTGTACGAACCGAGCGCGGCGTAGGCGGCGGCGGCCGAGCGCGGATTGCGCGGGTAGTTATAGGCGGTCTTGGTGAACTCGGCGGCGGCGCCCTGGTAGTCCTCGCTCGAGTACAGCGTCTCGGACAGCAGGTAGTTAGTGCCGAAGGATTCCGGATCGTCCGGGAAGGATTCGAGATAGGTGCGATACCAGCGCGCCGCCTCGCGGTACTGGTCCACCTTCTTCGTCTTCTGCGCCTCGGCGTGGAAGTACGTGGCCACGTCCTTGAGGTTGATCTTGAGTTCCTTGGCGATGTTCGGGTAGTCGGCCTTGTTGCGGCCGTTCCAGAACGTGCGTGCCGTAGTTGTACAGCGCGACGTACTCGCGCTTGCCCTCGAGCACCAGCTCGGTGAAGCCGCCCTTGCGATAGGCCTCGATGGCCTGCATCGACAGGCCCGGCGAGAACTCGCTGTTCGGTTCGCGCGTGGCGAAGGCGCGGTACACGGCGGCGGCGTCCTGGAAGCGTTCCTTCTCGACGTACAGGTCGCCGAGGCGCGAATAGAGGATGGGCGCGTACGCCGGGTTGTTGTGCGCGGAGAGGAACTTGTCGATGGCGCCGACCGAGTCTTCGTCATACGAGAACGTGACGGCCATGACACGCAGCGTGTCGTCGGCCAGCTCGCGGTTGGCGCGCGGCAGCTTCTCGACCGGAATCAGCGTGTGCGTCTGCTTCGTGCAGCATGGTGCGATCGAGCACGCCGGCGAACGACGGCAGGCTGTCGTCGTTCAGGCCCTGCTTGAACAGCGACCAGCCGTGCTTGTAGAGGCTCTGCGTGAGGAAGCGTCGACTTGTCGCCCTTGCTGACCACGATACCGTACGCATCCTGCGCGGGCTGGTACTGCTTGGCGGAGAACAGCAGCTCGCCGCGGCGGAACTGCACCTCGTCCATCTGCGGCGAGCTGCGGATAGCGGCGCATGATGTCGTCGAGCGTCGCCAGCGCCTTTTCGGGCTGGCCGGTGGTCTCGTAGGCGCGCGCGCAGCTGGTAGAGCACCTGGTCGTTGCGCGGATAGTCGGGATAACTCTTGAGCAGGCTGGTGTAGAGCTTGATGGCCTCGGCACCCTGCGCGTCGATCAGTGACGCTTCGCCGGCCATGCGGTCGCCCTCGCCCGCTTCCATGTTGAGGTCGGCGAGGCGGCGCAGCGCTTCGCGCGCAGCTGCGGATCCGGTCTTCTGCAATTCGAGGAAGCGCCGGTAGTTCTCCATGGCGCGCGTGGCGCTGGCTTCCACCTTCTGGTCGGGCTGCACGACCACGGGGCGCGCGCTGAGCTCGCCGATGGTCTTTCTTCTTCTTGGCGCGGCCGCGAGGCGTCCAGCGCGACGCCCGCGCACAACGCGGCCAGCGATGGCGCGGCGGCGAGGAGTTTGTCGGCGCGCTGGCTCATTTCGGCGCCTCGGGCGGCTGGCCGTGCGCGCCCGGTTCGGCGGGCGTCGGTGGCGACGGGCGCATGCGGCGTTCGGTCGGCACGCGGCAGCGAGGCGTTGTCGCAGCGGCGCGGAGTCCGGCGTCATCGCGGGCACGATCTCGAGTTCGCCCTGCGACTCCTTCGGCGCGCCGCTCGGCACGGCCGCCGAGCGGTGGCGCCGGCGGCGCGATCGTAGATGGACGGCCAGCGCGAAACGCGCCTGGATCTGGTAGGTGCTGATGCGTTCTTTCTGCTGTTCCAGCTCGTTGCGCGCCAGCGCTTCGAGCAGGCCGTTCTGCTGCTTGCGCGACGCCGGCGAGGCGCACGCTGCGCGGCGTCGAGCCGCGCGCGCAGCGCGGCTCGACGCGCGCGGCGAAATCGCCGGTGTTGTTCGGCATGGAGCCGCGCGCCTTCTGCACGCGGACCCAGCGGTTCTGAGCCTCGCGCAGGGCCTGATCCAGATCCTTCAACGTGCGGCGCTCGTTCCACACGCGCGCCTTGAAGCACTCCGGCGAGACGCCAGTAGAGCACGCCCTTGGCGAGCCGGGTCTTTCGCGGATGACATTGGTCTCGTCGTCGTTCGGCGCGGTGAGCAGCGCCGACTCGAGCCGCACGATGCGCGCCCACTGGTCGCGTTCCTCGGGCGTGCCGAGCGCCGCGACGTCCTGCGTGGCCTCGACTGGTCGAGCTGTCCGCCTGGCGGTGGCGCGATCGGCGCCGTACTGGTCGAGGCGGCCCGATCGCGAGCACCGCGTCGGCCTGCGGCACGCGCTTCGGCGTAGGCGCGCTCGCGCGTCGCCAGCATGTCGTCGAAGGCGACGATGCTGTCCTGCCAGCGCGCCAGCGTGCCGCCGAGGAAGGCGAGGTCGCGGTAGTTCTTCAGGCCTTCCTGGAAATCGTGACCGGCGAGCAGGTGATAGAGATAGCGCGACTGCGCGCGCGTCCGGCATTTCGCGCAGCTGCCAGAACCAGCCGTAGTGATCCTTGCTCGTCGCGCTTCAGCAGTTTGTCGAGCATCGTGCCATCGTTGATCTCCGGCGATGGACGCATCGAGGTTCACGGTCTCGGTGTCGAACGAGCGGATCGCGAGCTCGTAGTTCTCGGCGGCCTGCGCGTTGGCATTGAGCTTGGCGAAGGCATACGGAATCGCGAGGTAGGCTTCCTGCACGGCGGAATCGAGCAGGTTGCGATCGCGCAGCGCCATCCACGGCGTGAGCGCGCGCCTGGAACTGGCCTTCGGCCGCGTCCGCCCAACCCACGCCCAGCAGCGCCTTGTTGGAAAACGGGCCGTCGAGGCGCACCCGCTCGAGCACCGGCTTGCGCGAGCGCCGGCTGGTTGTTCTGCAGGTAGGCGTAACCCAGCGCGAGGTTGGCGCGGTCGCGCAGGCGAGCGCAGCTCGCGCCGGCCGGATTCCATCGTGCCCACGGCGGTGAGGAACGGATCGGCCTCGGCTCACGCAGGCCCTTGCGCACCAGCGCCACGCCCAGGTTGTACTGCGCGTAGGCCAGCCAGTCGGATCTGATCCTTGCGGCCGCGCCAGGCATTCAGCAGCGCGATGGCTTCGTCGAAGCGCTGCTGGCGCATGAGGATGTTGCTGAGCAGGTGCAGTGCGCTCGGCTTCGAGATCCGGCGTGAGCCTGCCCTGCACTTCCTTGATGGCGCGTTCGGCGCGGTCGAGATAACCGCGCACGTACCAGACCTTGCCGAGATAGAACCAGGCGCGGTTGCGCACGCCTCGGGCACCGACTGCGTGAGCAGCGTTTCGAAGCGCTCGCCGGCCTCGTTGTGCAGGCCGAGCGACAGATAGAGGCCGCCGAGCAGCAGGTTGGTCTCCGCGTCGTGGTGCGGCATGCGGCCCCACTGCTGGTAGGCCATGCAGGCGCGTGATCGCCTCCAGATCCTGACCCTGGTAGTAATAGAAGAGTGCGTCGCCGAAGTGCAGGTCGCGCACCACCGTCGGCGACAGCTTGTCGACCTCCGGCTTCGCGGCCATCGCCGGCGAGACCAAGGCCGGCGACAAGCGCCAGCGCATGCGCCGACACCAGCTGCGATGCTGTTGCAGGCGCTTCAGCGTCCGTCACCCGCGAACCTTATTCCCAGTCCTTGATCGCGAACTCGGGCTGACCGCGACGCTGGCGGTCGGTGATCTTGAGCTCGAGATACTTGGCGCCCACGCCCTTCTCGAACTTGAGATTCGCGCCGCGCTTGTAGTCGCGTTCGCTGCGGGCCCTTGCCGCTGAAGAACGCCACCAGCTGGTGTTCGCCGACCTTGAGGTTGCCGAGGTACACGCGGTGCACGCCGCCCTTGAGCAGCGCCTCGGCCTCGCGCGGCGTGTACAGGTAGTTGGCCACTTCCTTGTTGTCGATCTTGAGCGTCAGCGAATCGAGCGCGAAGAATTCGCCGATGTCCATCGAGACGAACACCGCCACCTGCGTGTTGGCCGGGAACAGCAGCTCTTCTTCGAGCACGAACAGTTCGCGGTTGAGATCGACCACGTCCTTCTTGAGGTCCTGCACGGTTTCGTCGAGCGCGCGGGTATCGGCGGGCGGCTCGCCGGATTCGGCGGCGGTGGCGTCGCGCCGTCGACGGGCGCGGCAGCATCGAGGCGTGCGGGTGCCGTCGAGACCGCAGCGTGCTGGCGCGGCCGGATCGGCGGCCGGCTCGGTCGCCTGCGGGCGTCGGCTCGGCCGGCGGCGGGTCCTGCGCGAGCAGCGGGCGTGCGCGGATGACACATCGTCCAGATGGCCATCCAGGCGGCCAGCGCGGACGCAGGCGGTGGGTGTGGACATGTCGACTACTCGTTACTCATTCGTTCAGGAGGTGCGCAGCTCGCGCACGTAGAGGGCTTCGTCACGCGCCTTGAATTCGCGGTGCGCGGCGCGCAGCACGCCGGCGCGATCCACGAACACCATCATGGGCACGCGGTCGACTGTGATAGTCGCGGCCGGTGCTCTCGGGCGCCGACGATCAGCAACTGGAAACTGCACGTCCTGGGAACGCGCGAATTTCTCGGCGCGCGCCAGGTTGGCGTCGAGGTTGACGCCGATCACCGTGAGGCCGGCGCTGGCATAGGTCTTGGCGATGCGGTCGAGCGCCTCGAGCTGCGTCGCGGCAGGTGTTGCAGCTGCCGCTCCAGAAGCTAACTACCACGACCTCGCCGCGATGCTCCGAGACGCGCACGTTCTCGCCGGTGAGTCCGCGCGCCACGAGGTCGGGAGCCGGCTGACCGACGAGCTCGTAGCTGCTCGCCGGCGACGCGCCGGCGAGCGTGAGCAACGGCAAGCGCAGCCCAGCGCAAGCGCAGCAATACGCGCGCGTGCTCGGGCGGCCGACCTCACTAACAAACTAGCGCTCACGATGATTAACTTCTCGGGTCACCGGACAAGCGAAACCGGATTCCACGCAATCCGACGCGGGAAACCCTCGCACAGCCTACTTAACAATGTCAACGCAACACGCGGTGCTGGTTCACAAAGCAGCGCAGCTGCGACGCACGCGTCAGAAATGACGAGGGAGCGTCGGCAACACGCGACATCGCGCTGCGCCTTCCGCTCCCTCGAGCAGTCATGAACTGCTCGGCCTAGACGGGGTTGCGAAATCGTCCCGTTGCACACCGGCTGCGATCATCGTCAGGCTGTCGCGCGCGGCGTGCCACCCAGGCCGTGCGACGGGAACAACGTCGTGAAGCTGCCCTTCCTGGCCGTGCAGCGCCATGTAGTTCAGCAGCACGGTCTCGACCAGCAGGTTGACCGCGTTGGCGGCCGAGCGCTGGAGATCGTCACCACGTCGCCACCGGCGCTGCAGGGAACCGATCTGCAGCGCGCGTCGCGCTGCGCATCTGCGGGCCGGTTACCCGGCCGGTAGACCAGCACGAACGGAGCGGCGGTGGACTGGTTGTCGCTGGCCCAGTCGAGCTTGCCGCGGCCCTCGACAGTGTTGTTGACCATGCCGTTGGCCGAGAGCGAGCCGTCGCTGAACACGTAGATCATCAGCGGCTTGTTCATGCGCGCCGCGTATTCGAGGCAGGCGCCGATGCAGCGGCCCGCGCGGAAGTTGCGCGTCTCGCCGGTGTTGCGGCCCTGGCCGTGATAGTCGTAACCGCCCATGCGTGACGGTGCCGGCGCCCGCGTAACCGTTGATGACCATCTTCATGATGGCCGCGGCCTTGCGGAATTCGCCGTCGGCGTTGTACTCGGCCGGTCGTGAAGATCGGCGTGACGCCGCGCCGGCTGCGCAGCCTGCGCCACGATGTGCGGATCGCGATCCGGGTTGAGCGCCGACGGCGAACGGAAGTTGTCGGCGAGGTAGGTCGACTTCGAGGTAGCCGCAGCGGACCAGCTTGCGCAGCGTCGGCTTCGGCCATTGGCGTCGAGCTTGGTCTGCGCGAGGTCGGTCTTGGAGTGCGACAGGCGCGTCATCGACTCGAGCACCGCGATCGCGTCGTCCTGGAATTGGTGAACAGCGTGCCGAGCTCGCCGGTGTCGACCAGGCCGGTCACGTCGCTGGCGCGGTCCACCTTGGTGGGACGCGCGGCCGGGTTGATCATCGACGGCCGGCGCCATCGAGTTGCCGCCCGAGTCGGTGTTCTGCGAACCGATCAGCGTCAGCAGCTGGCCGTCCGCGCCGACGCGGTTGATGCCGTACATCGGGTTGTGCGGGTTGTTGCCGGTGTCGTTCTCCGAGCGCGCCGCGATGCGGGAAGCCGTTGACGTTGGCGCGCGTGCGCCACCTGCGTGGACGCCTGCATGCCGCGCAGGATGGCGCCATCCGAGTGCCAGGCGGCGCCGAACTCGGTGTTGACGAAGTTGTTAGTCGGGCTGGCCGCGTTGGCCGAACCCGGCGTCATGTTGCCCGGCAGACCGAGCTTGGCGTAGCCCGCCGTGGACAGGAAGTTGAGCGGGTTGCCCGACACGCCGCACAGCATCTCGGAGCCGGTGAGATTCGCGCCGCCCGCGAGATCGAAGGCGATGAACGGCACCTTGCCGGCGCCGGCCTGGTCGCATGTTGCACGGCCGAGCGCATGGCTTCGAGATCGGGCGACATGGCGCGCGCCTTCTCGGAGCCGATGAGCATCGCGAGCGCAGCGGGCGCGGCGATGATCGGCGGGACCGGTCCTGAATCCCTGGGCGATGAAGTCGCGCCGCGTGACCGGGCGCCTTGTGGCTCTCGTGGCCGGATCGGCTCGTCGAGGCCGAGCGTGCGCTGCGGTTTCTTCGTACGGATGATCATGACCTCTACTCCCTTACTGAATCAGCGTCGTGCCGCTGCCGAGGACGGCACCGCACGTGGCTTTCATGACCGTGCGCCGTGCCGCCGGCTGCGCTGCCGGTCGGACCGGCGCACGCAGCTTGTTGATGAGATTGTCGAGCTCAGTCGTGAGATGATCCGAGTCGATCCGGATCCCACTCGAGACCGGTGCTCTTGCCCTTCGTGCAGCAGCGCATCGATCGATCGAGGTCGCGGTTCGCGATGTTCGGCGAGCCCGCGCATGCCGAAGTCGACGCCGCGGCCGTACGCCGTCGGGTTCAGCGAGTTGCCGAAGAACGCGGTACGCAGCGCCGGCGTCTCCACCATCTGACGCTGCAGTACTGGATCGCGAGCTGCGCGAGAGCCGGTCTGCTGCGCCGGGACCGAAGGTGCCGAACTTCTCGACCGCCGGCAGCGCCTGCTTGACCAGGTCGTAGGTGCTGCGCGACGCGCGCATTGGTCTGCGGCACACCCGGTGATGCTGCGACAGCGACGCGTTGAGCTCATCGAAGGTGCGCAGGCCGACGTCCGACTCCGGCCGGCTGATCCGACCGGCGTGCGCCGGCGGATCGGCACCGCCGGATCCGGGGTACGGATGGCTGCGCGTCGCCGATGCGCTCGAAGGACAGGAAGAACAGGTCGTCCGTCCACGCCCTTCTCGAGCGCCGATCACGCGCGCCGGTCGGCTGATCTGTCTGGCCGGTGCCAGCGACGTAGCTCGCGCCGCCGATGGTCGCGCTCAGCGGAACGTAACGTCTGGCCGGTGTGATGGTCAGCCACCGTTCAGGCCGATGCGGATGCCTGCGATCGGCAGGTTGGCCACCGATGGCGTTCGGATCGAGGCTGATGAAGGTCGGCTTGGCGAACTGCGAGGCCGTAGCTGTCGAGCTGCGCTGGCCTCGAGCATCACGTACGGCCTGCGGCACGTCCGACGCAGGTGCGCTGACGTTGAACAGCATGAAGTACTTCTCGCCGACGCCGGCGTCGAAGTTCTGCTGGATCTGCGTCGGGGTGAGCACGCGGTTGTGGATCGCAACCATGCGCAGCACGCCTTCCCACTGGCGATTCGTCGAGGTCTCGTTGCCGAGCACCAGCGCGAAGGTGTCGTCCCAGTCGGCCAGCGACTGCCGCCGCCCTGGGCGTCGACGTCACCGGTCCACACGCCGTTCACGTAGACGCGGCGGCCTTCGACCGGGCTGTAGGTCATGCACCACGTGCTGCAGGGCCGCCTGCGCGTCCATGTCGGCGGCGTTGGTCAGCAGGATCGGGTTGCCGTTGGCGCTGGTCTTGTCGCTGCGCGTGTACGCCTGCGTACTGGTACATGCGCTGCGCCAGCGTGACGTTGCGCGCGTTGACGCCGGCCGAGTAGCTGACGATGTACGCGTCTTCCTGCGCGACGTTGGCATTGTTGGCCCACGCCTCGATCGGTGAACTCACCCGTCGACTTGATGAGGTCGGTGAGCTTCTTCGACGCGAGCCGCGGTGCCCTGCGCCTTGCCGCCCATCTTGACGTTGATGCCCCAGCCGCCGACCCAGGTGACGTCGCCCGACATCGTGAGGTTCAGCGCCGGCTCGTGACCGCTGGTGTCATAGACGATGGCGCCCATGCCGGTCTTGAACTCGTACTTGGCGATGGTGGCCGCTTCGTAAGCGGTTGCCGCCGGCCGCGACCGTACCGTCGTACAGCGTCAGGCCCTTGGAGATGAGCAGCGCCGGATCGACGTTGGTCACCGGGATGGCGCCGGCGAACTGCGTTGACGGCGTCGAGCATGGTCTGCGCGTTGGCCGCGCAACCCGCGGAGCCCCAGCAGTTGTGGAACTCGTCGCGCAGTCGCACGACGACGCGCGACTGGTCCGGGTTGTCGAGATTGATCTTCGCCTTGATGGCCGCGTAGGCCGACGTCGACGATCCGCGTCCGCGAAGAACGGCTGCTGCATGCGTCGCCGAGCTCGAGGAGTGGCAACGCACGCAGTTCGCGGTGGCGGTATTGCGCACCAGCGCGTACAGCTGCGAGTGGCGAAGGTGAGCGAAGTGCCCGCGGCGACGCGAGGTCGCGGCGGGAAGCTCTTGCTGCCACCCACTTCTTTAATGGCGGGCGCGACCAGCTGGATCTGCGTGCCGCCCGTGGCGGTCGCACCGGCCCAGTTGCGGATCCACACCGTGAGCGTGTCACCGCAGGCCGAAGGCGACTGCAACCAGCAGTTGTGACCGCCGGCCACCTTGGTGACCATGCGCGACTGATCGGGCTGCGCCAGGTTCACGACGGTGTTCGCCGCCTGGTAGGCGAGGTTCACGTCGTCATTGCGGGCGAACATCGGAGTCTGGCCGTTCGGCGTTGTGGCACGAGCCGCAACGGTTGTTGGCCTTGATGTTCTCCCACAGGTTGATGCGGAAGGCCTGCACGTCGGCGTTGGCCGCGGCCGGTCCGACGTAGTCGGGCACGTCAGGGGCGCTACGACGGACGGGGTTTTCCGTCGTGGGCGCGCCACCGCTCGAGCAACCGGCCAGAACCGCGATCGCCGCGGCGACCGCGAAGCCAGCGGAAGATATCGTTTTGCAGCTGCATAGAGTTCATGTGGTGCTCCCTCAATCGCCCATGCAGTAGACGGCGGTTTCGGCAAACACCTGTTTGAGGTGGTACCCGTTGGTCTTGAAGCTGTTGGTCATGGTGGCGACCTGGTTGCGGTCGGCGGCGTCGCCCGGCGCGCGGAAGCACACCGTCTTGAACACCTTCTCGACCTGGCACTGGGCGAAATGCCTTGCTGTTGGCGAGCTCCTCACCCATCGACTTGGCGCCGGTGCCGGTACCCGGCAGCGAGCGCGTCCAGCCGAGCAGCGAGTTCTGACCCTTGCGCCAGCGGTTCTCCCACTGGTCGTCGGGAGTGATGAAACCGGGCGCGAAGTTCGTGTTGTTGTTGAAGTACTTCGACTGGACGGCGCCGCCTGTGTAGACCAGGCGCATCGTGCCCGGCGCTTCCGCCGTGCCGTTGTCGTAGTCGTAGTAGGCGAAGGCGCGCGCCAGCGGATCCATGCCGCTGTGACAGCCGATGCAGTTGTTCAGGAAGATGCGGCTGTCGCCACCGGGCGAGCGGCTCACGTCCTGGCGAATCATGTCCGGCGGCAGCGAGGTGTCGTGCACCTGCTCCATGTCGCGGCACATGTGATTGATCATCGTGAAGCGGAACATCGCGCGGTTCGTGCCGTCGATGAAGAACGCTTCGGACGCCGCGCGCGAGGTCAGGAAGCCCGCGGTGGCCGCCGGCGGGATGCCCGAGCATCGACGACTGCGTCGTCGGCTGCAGCGCGGTGATCAGGTTGACCGCGTTGGTCTCGGCGTTGGCGTAGTGATCGTTGCTCGACGCGGACGCCGCCGGCGTCACACCGTTCACGGTGTACGTCAGGTCGGCAGAGAGCGCCGTGTTGAACGGCGACGTCGTCGCGCACCATTCCGATGAAGGTGGCGACGTAGTCGTTGAGGGGCGCGAACACCGTCTGGTCACGGTTGGTCCACGGCACCGCCATGTTCTTGAGCGTGACGTTGTAGAACGAGGCGTTCTGGGTGGCGATGTTGGCCGCGCCGAGCGCGTTGCCGCCGGCGACCAGTGCTCTCCATGGCATCCAGCGTCGCCTCGCTGAAGGCGGAACGCCGGCGATGCGATCGTGAATTCGCTTGGCTTTGTCGCGATCGTTCGCCGACACGGTGGCCGCCACGCACGCGAGCAGGCATGCCAGACCGACCTTCTTCAATTTCGAGACCTGTTGGGTTTCCATTTGCCTCATCCGCATCCCTTTTGACGGGAGCAGTATCACCCCGTCCTTCAGCAACGCTTGTTTGTCTCCGCTCCTCTACGTCTCCAAGCGGCGACAGCACCGTTTATTACGTACTCCTAGTAGCCTTCGACCCACGGACTGCGAACCGCGTCACGGCGCCATAGCGCCCTGGAGTCTCTAACTACAACAGTAGACAAGAAAACCGCGTTGGCGGTCTGCCTGCTGTGACGTTGTCGGCAGATCGAGAGCGGCGCTCGCGGGATGATTGCATTACGTCACATGCCCGTGCGGCAATGCGCAGGCGCAGTGGCAGTGGAGGACGCTGTGAATCGATCAATGGAAAACGCGAACCGCATCACGTTCATCGGCACTGGACTTCGCGGCGCTGCGTGGGCATGCGCCGCGACTGTTCGCTGCGGGCTGTACCCAGGGCCCGGGCGGCGGCGGAATCGGCATTGGCAACGGCCAGGATCCCGATCCGGCCACCGTCGACTTCCCGATCTTCTACGTCCGCCACCAGATCCCCGAGGAATCAGGACGACGTCACGCGCGTCCGCCCGTTCGTCGAGGACGACGATTACGAGCGCCACGCTGTGGAAGCGCGATCGCGCCTCGCCCGGCTCGCCCGAGACCGAGTCTCACCGCGCGCCTGCGCGACCGATGGCATGGCGCGAGCACGCGACGACCGCTACGACATCAAGGATCTCGCCGGTCGCGCCCGACGGCCTGCACGTGGCCTTCGCGATGCGCGGCCCGCTGGACGACATCGACGACGAGGACGAACCGCCGACCTGGAACATCTGGGAATACGACATCGCGACGGACGCGCTGCGCCGCGTGATCATCGTCCGACATCGTCGAGGAAGAAGGCCAGGACGTCTCCCCGGCCTATCTACCCGACGGCCGCATCCTGTTCTCGTCGACGCGCCAGCGCCAGGCCAAGGCGATCCTGCTCGACGAAGGCAAGCCGCAGTTCGAAGCGCCGAACGAATCCGCGCAACGAGTCCGCGTTCGCGCTGCACGTGATGAACGCCGACGGCACGGACATCCACCAGATCTACCTTCAACCCGGCGAGCGACCTGTACGGCACCGTGCTGCAGAACGGCCGCGTGCTGTTCACGCGCTGGGATCCCTCGGCGCGCAACGGCCTGCACCTGTACTCCACGAATCCGGACGGCACCGACACGCAGCTCCTATTACGGCGCGGCCTCGCACGACACGGGCACCGACGGCATCGCCGGCGAGTCCACCGATGTCGAATTCATGCGGCCGCGCGAGATGTCCGACGGCCGCATCATGGTGCTGACGCGCCAGCGCGACAGACGTCGACTTCGGCGGCGCCCTCACCATCATCGACGGCAACGCCTACGTCGAGAACACGCAGCCGCTGCTCGCCAATGCCGGCGGCATGGGTCCGGCGCAGACGCCGGCCACGCTCAATGACGTACGCACGGTGTCCGGGTCCTCGACCGGCGGCCGCTTCTAGTCCGGGTTCCCGCTGTGGGACGGCTCGGACCGCCTGCTCGTGAGCTGGTCGCAGTGCCGCCTGCTCGATGCCACCGGCGCGGATCCGACGCGCATCATCAAGTGCGAGGCGAACAGCCCGACCGATCCGGCCGCGGTCACCGCGCCGCCGCTCTACAGCATCTGGATGTTCCAGCCCTCGCAGAACACCATCCTGCCGGTCATGCCGCCGGTCGAAGGCGTGATGGTCACCGAGGCGGTCGCCGCGCAGCCGCGCGTGCCGCTGCCCACCGTCATCCTCGACAAGCAGCCGCCGCTCGATCTCGACGCGCGACATGGTCGCCGAAGGTTCGGGCCTGTTAGACATCCGCAGCGTCTACGACATCATGGGCGTCGAACAGGCGCGCACGAACAACGGCACGGCGACCTCGATCGCCGCCGTCTCGAACCCTCCACCGCGCAGTACCGCGCAGCGACTGGCGCGCTTCATCCGGATCGAGAAGCCGGTGTCGATCCCCGATGACGACGATATCGCCGATCCCGACAACTCCGCCTTCGGCCCGTCGGGCCGGATGCGCGAGATCGTGGCTTACGCGCCGATCGAGCCCGATGGTTCGGTGCGCATGAAGATGCCCGGCGAACGTCGCGTTCCAGATCAGTCTGCTCGACGTCGACGGCCGCCGCGTGAGTCCGCCGCATCGCTCCTGGCTCTCGGTACGTCCGGGCGAAGTGCTGTCGTGCAACGGCTGCCATACGCGCAGCTCGCCCACCGCGCCGCTGTCGCACGGTCGCAAGGGCCTCTTCAACAGTGCTTACGCGGGATCGCACCGCGACCGGCGCCGCCTTCCCGGGCGCCGTCAACACGATCTCGCCCGATGCCGGTGACACGATGGCGCGGGCGCGTTCGCGCGCGGTTCGTCGTGCATCGACCCGGTGACAATGGTCGAGCATTGCGGCCTGCAGTCGGTGACGCCGAGCGCGAACGTGGTCTACAACGAGATCTGGACGCCGGCCGCGCCGCCGACCGCCTCGTTCGCCTACAGCTACCAGATGCTCACGACGGCGCAGCCCGGCCAACGTCAATTGCTTCCCGGTCTGGACCCCGACCTGCCGCATCACGATTCACTACGCGACCATCGGCACGCGTCCGGGTCAGATCCATCCGCTCTGGTCCGTGCCGCGGCCGATCGGCGGTGTCGATGACGGCACGGGCAATCTCATCTATCCGCAGACGTGCACGTACTGCCATTCCCGAGTGAACCCGATGGACGCGGCGATGCCGCAGTTGCCGGCCGCGTCGCTCGAACTCACCGACGAAGTGTCGGACGAGGACGCACTGCAGTTGCGCGCGTATCGGCAATTGCTCTTCCCGCGCAACGAGTTGGAACTGGACGCTATGGGAGCGGTTCAGGTTGTGACTTGTGCCCGGTCCGCTTGATGAAAATGGGAATCCCACCACGGTTCCAGTGACTCTGAACGCGTCCATGCAGCAGTCGAATGCGCGTGGATCCGGGGCGTTCTTCAACCGCTTCCGACCGGGTGGATCTCATGCTGATTACCTAACAACCGCCGAGTTGCGCTTGCTGTCGGAGTGGCTGGATATTGGAGCTCAGTATTACAACGACCCGTTCCCGCCCACTCCGCAGAACTAGTCTCCTCGCGTTGGTGTTCGCATGTCTCCTCTCGGCAAATGCTCTAGCAAAGCAGACGCCAGAGGAGAAAGCCCAGGCCAGAGAAGAGAAGGCGGCTGCAAAGAGGCCGCGGAAAAGACAAACTGCTCCAGGTGTTCGTCTCCGAACCATACCTGGAGTTAGCCACGGGACCCGGGCGCGGGTATCCCGTGTTCCATGTCCGTCGAGCGCGAGAGTCTCGTGGACATCCTCTATCGCCGCACGGACTGGTTCAAGGTGCGCGACGAACATGGCGTCGAGGGTTGGGCCCGCGCGCGCGACATGCGCCGCACGAAGCTCGCCGATGGATCGCCGTTCATGTTCAACCTCGGCGACATGTCCGGCTTCACCACTCACAACTGGGAAATCGGCATCGGTGGTGGCGACTACGGCGGCGCGAACCTGATCAACGCGTACGGCGCCTATTCGCTCACCGACAACATGAAGGTCGAGTTGACGCTGTCGCAGTTCCTCGGCAACTCGTCGAACGGCTACAAGGCCGAAGCGGGTCTCACGCATGTCATGTTTCCGGAGTGGCGCGTCTCGCCGTTCCTGGAGCTCGGCACGGGCATCGTCTACACCGAGCCACGCGCCACCATCATCCTTCCCGGCGACCGTACCGATCAGACCGCTTACGCGGGCGCGGGCGTGCGGGCATACATCACCCGGCGCTTCTTTGTCCGCGCCGACTATCGCTGGCACACCATTTTCACGAGCCGCGATGACAATGAGGAGTTGGAAGAATGGAAAATCATAGTCGCCTGCTTCTTCTGACGGCATCGCTCGTCGCGCTGCTGGCCACCAGCGGCTGCTCGGTCTTCCGTCGGCGAGAAGGAGCTCGAGAAGCAGCAGACCGAGCAACAGGCTGCCGCCGAGGAAGCGGCGGAAGACGCCGATGCCACGCCGCCGCGCGGTCATCGAGCCGAACGTGGCGCGCCGCCGGATCAAGACGCCCAAGATCGACAACGAGAACTGGGAGCTGGGCGGTGGCTACGGATTCGTGTCCATCGACGACTTCGGCACGAACTCCACCGTGGCCGCGCAGATCACGTTACCATGTGACAGAAGATTTCTTTTTCCGCGGCGACTTAGGGCAATCCACGGCCGGCCAGACACGAGCTTCGAGACGCTCGGCGGCGACATCGAACTGCTTACCGGAGATCAGAGGCGCTTCACGTATTACAGCCTCTCGCTGGGCTACAACTTCCTCCCTGGCGAGGTCTTTCTCGGTCGCAAGACTCGCCATGAACAGTGGTTTCTACACGTTGGTGTGGCATCGGCAGCGTGAAGTTCGCCGGGTGACAACCATCTCGACGTTGAATTTCGGCGCGGGATTCCGCGTGCTGCCGACCGACTGGCTGGCTATTCATCTCGGAGTGCAGGACCGCGTGTTCGACTCCGACCTGCTTAGGCGAGGACCAAGGTCACCAACAACATCGAGATGCTGCTCGAGCGCGACCGTCTTCTTCTGACGGAGTCAGTCCCATGATCGGCACGCACTGAGTCAAAGGAATGGTTGCGAAGGGTCTGGCGCTGGCCGCGGCTGTTCGTGTCGCCCGCGTTCGCCGCACGTCGTCCTCCGGTCCCGCGCCGGCCTTCCAGCTTCGGGCCGCGGCGGCAAGGCCAATCGACCTCGCCCAGTACAGGGGCCAGGTCGTCATGATCAACTTCTGGGCCACCTGGTGCGGCCCGTGCCGGCAGGAAATGCCGCTGCTCGAAGACATCTACAAGAAGTACAAGCCCATGGGCTTCACCATGCTCGGCGTGAACGTCGAGCCGGACGCGGCCGGCGCTGAAGCCTGGCTGCAGCAAGCAGAAGCCGGTGAGCTTCCCGATTGCATTCGACACCGAGAGCAAGGTCAGCAAGCTGTACAACGTCGCCGGCATGCCGAGCACCGTGTTCGTCGACCGCAAGGGCAACGTCCGCAGTCATGCACAAGGGCTACAAGCCCGGCGATGAGAATTTCTATCTCACGCAGATCCGCTCGATGCTCAAAGAATAGTCAGGAGTCACGATCATGCGCATCCGCGGTTTGTCTTGATTGCAGTCCCTCGTCCCGTCGGCGGGCTGCAGTTCGATCGAGCCGTGGGTCAAGCCTTACGATCGCGAGAACCTCGGCCGATCCGATCATGGCGTTCTCACGCGCCCCGATCTCGCAGGACTTCCTCGATCACGTATTCGAGTCGCGCGAAGGTTCGCGCGGCGCCACCGGCGGCGGCGGTGGCGGATGCGGCTGTAACTAAAGCGGTCGCTGCGATGAATCCTCATGGCTAACAAGCGTCTTTCCGCATTCGTCATAACCTGTCTCGCGCTTTGCAGCGCAGCGCGTTCGCGCGGCGTGTTGCCCGAAGATCGCGCCGACCTGCTCTACTTCCGCTACGACGGCGGCGGCGTGATCATCTCCGGCCCCTCGATGCTGGTGCGCAAGAGCATCGGCGAGCACGTCTCGGTCGCGGCCAACTACTACATCGACATGGTTTCCTCGGCGTCCGTCGACGTCGAGACCTCGGCCAGCCCGTACGACGACGAGCGCACGCAGTCGAGCCTCTCGGCGTCGACTTCCTGCTGGGCAAATCCACCTACAGCGTCGGCTACGTGAAGCAGCGACGAGAGCGACTACCGTCGCGAACACGCTGTTCATGGGCGTCAGCCACGACATGTTCGGCGACCTCACCACGATCTCGTTCAGCTACAAGAGCGGCGAGAACGAAGTCTTCCGCAACGTGAAGATCGACGACGTGAAGGTGAGCGATCCCGGCGTTCGCCGAGAACGATGGAGTCGCAGGAGCTTCAGCGTCGGCGTCTCGCAGATCATCACCAGAGAACCTCATCGTCTCCGGCCAGTATCGAAGTCGTGACCGACGAAGGCTTCCTGCGCAGCCCGTATCGCTCGGTGCGCTTCTTCATCGATCCGTTCATCGCAGGGCCGCCAGGACGAGATCTACCCGAACACGCGTTCGAGCAATGCGGTCTCGTTCCGCGCGAAGTACTTCCTCGCCGTACCGCGCCGCCATCGACACGCATGTACCGCTTCTACACGGACACCTGGGGCGTCATCGGCCATACGGGCGAACTCGGCTACGTGCATCCCGCTCGACAACATGAAGTGGGGCGGCAACTGGATCTTCGAAGCGCCGCCGTGCGCTACTACACGCAGACCAACGGCCGACTTCTACCAGGACATCTTCCCGCGCGCCGACTTCGCGAACTTCATGGCGCGCGACAAGGAACTCGCGACCTACAACGCGTCCTGCACGCTGGCGCGAGCGCGACCTACGAGTTCAAGATCGAACGCTTCCCTGGCTCTCGAAGGGCCAGATCGAACATGCGCTACGACCGCATGCAGGTGAACTACGACGACTTCCGCGATGCGCGCTTCAGCCTCGGCAGCTTCGGCAACCTGCCCGCCGAGCCATTCGATCCGGGCACCGAGCTCGCTCTACACGCTCGACGCGAACATCTTCCAGTTCTACATCAGCGCGTACTTCTAGCCCGCGCGGGCGTCCTGATGAAGGTCATCGTCGACGCCACGATCGCAACTCCGCGAGGCGGGGTCGTTCGGTAACGTCTCGGGTTCCATCGATCTCTCCGCCGAGCCGGCATCGGCGACACCATTTCCTTCAACAGCTCCAAGGCCGGTAGCGAGATGCCGCCCGGCTTCAGCGGCCTGGTGCGCGTGCGCAAGCGCGGTGCTGACCGCCGGTGGGATCCACACGGCCCACTGATCGAACTCGAGGATATCGAGGTGCAGTCGGTCGAGGATGCGCAGGCGCTGATCTCGTATCTCGAGCACGCGTTCAATCTGTTCGCGAACGTCTACGACGAGAACGACGAGCGCTAACGCTCCAGCGCCTTCCCGAACTGCACGCCACCATCGTGCATGCCGATGTCCGGGACTGCGTCCTGCGCAACTCGGATCATCTCCCGCGCCCGCCAGAAACACCGGCCCGTAGCCGTGCGCGGCCAACACGTGCACCGGCGCGGTACATGTAGAACATCGGATCCCAGCCGACTCCGGTGCCGACGCAGGTACCTTCCACCTGCCCCTTCGCGTTCACCTTCTCGTGACGACCGCGTTCCAGCCCAACGACACCGCGCGGCCCGAACGCCAGCGGATCGAGCCAGCCGCGGTTGATGCCACGCGCGATGCGCGAACACGAACATCGCGCTCGCGCGAGGTCTCCTCGTACGACTCGCGCCGGTCGAGCAGCTGATGCCACAGGCCCGCGTGACCCTGCGCGGCGATGAGTCCGGCGGCGTGCGCGCGGATACAGCGCGAGAATGCTTCGCCGCGCGACGGATGATCCGCCGGCAGCACCTCTAACAACCTCGGCCATCGCCATGATGGCCCAGCCGTTGGCGCGCGCCCAATGGAACGCCGGGTGGTGCTGCATGTCCTGCACCCAGGCATGCATGTAGCAGGCCGCTGCTCCTTGACGAACATGCGGCTCGAGAACTGCAGTGATCTGCTTCGCGCAGCGTCGTCGTAGTAACGCCGCTCGCCCGTGAGCTTGCCCGCCTGCGCGAGGCACGGGAACGCTCATGTAGAGATCGTCGAGCCACAGGGAATTCGGCAGCGGGCGATTGCGCGCCAGCGTGCCGTCCTGCGAGCCGGAACTGGCTTCGTCGATACGTACGGCAAGTAGTTGTCGATCCACGGGCGCAACTGCTTGTCGCCCAAGCCCGCCGACTCGTCCGCCTTTCATCAGCGCGGCGCACATCGCGCCGGCATCATCCAACGCCCGCGGCAACAGGATGCCGCGCAGCGCGAAGTGCCATTCTTCGCCGCCGGGAAATTCTCCCGCGTCGTACTGGCTCGGCATCTTCGCGCTATGCGCATGCGCGGCGACCTTCGCGATCGCCGTCACGCGCCTCGTTCGTGTAATCGCGATAGCGGGCATCGCCCGTGATCTCCGCCGCGCGCAACATGCCGGCATAGGTCACGCCCCATTCGTAGGTGAGAATCAGCAGATCGGTGCGCGCGAATGCAACGTGGTCCGGCAGCTTGCCGAGCGTCGCCGCTTCGCCGGTATCCGCGTCGACTGGCCGCACCGGGCCTGCGCCTCGAGAAGATAGCCATGCACGCGCCCAGCACCGCGCGGATCTGTTCTTCGGTCGCGGCTCGTAAGGCGTCGGGTACTCGACCTTGCGGCGCCCCGAGTACACGCCCGGATGCCGGACTCGGGGTGTCGCGGTGTGCTCCTTGGGCGGCGGATTGCGCAATGCGGTGGCGGCCGCCAGCAAACCCGCGGCGATCCACAACGTGCGTCTCGAATTCATGCTTCCCCCGTCATTCCAGCAAGGATCTCATCTGGCCGCGCGGGATCCGCAAGAAAGCGCCTGGCCACGAGGTAGTGGTCGGTCTCCTCGTATGCCACCGGCTCTAGCCCGCGCTTGCCGATCTGATAGATCCGCGCATCTGGATAGGCCATGAGGATCGGCGGAGTGCGTCGCGATGACGAACTGGGACTTGCCCCTGACGAGTTCGTGCATGCGCACCAGCATGATAAGCTGCCGCGTCGGCGATAACGCGGCTTCGCCCGTCGAGGACATAGAACCGTGACCGCCGAAGCGGTTGTTCATCAAAGCGAAGAACGATTCGCCGTGCGACTGTTCGTGCAGCGAGCGGCCGCCGTACGAATCGATCACGGCGTGGCCGGGTGCCGGCTCCGCGTCGAGATGCTCGATCTCGGTTGCGACGTTGAAGAAGCTCTCGGCGCTGCAGGAAGTAACCGTCGCTGCGGGCGCTTGATCGACTTCACGAGCCGGCAGGTGTTCGTGCAGCGGCGAATGCGAGCGCCGCGCGTCGAGAAGCTGAAGTTCTTCGAGCCGCCCTCCGGCATTGAATCCCGCAGGCGACCGCGATCGCTTCGAGCAACGGTGGATTTGCCGCAGCCGTTCTCGCCGACGATGAAGGTCACGCTCGACCGCCAACATCCTGCGCGCCGCCAACCAGGTGATCGCCCACAACCGCGAGCGCAAGGGTAAGAACCTGTGGTGCGACAAGCGGCGACGGGGCGAAGCTCCGCTTCGTGCTCGCCGCCGACGAGCAGGACGAGGCGCGACGCGTGATCGCGGTTCCTCACCGATCGCCTGCGCGCGCGGTGGGCGGCTCGACGACGCGGCGGTGCTCTACCGCACCAACGCCCAGTCGCGGGCCCTCGAGACCGAGCTGCGCCAGCAGGGCCTGCGCTACGAGATCGTGGGCGGGATCTCCTTCTATGCCCGCCGCGAGGTGAAGGACCTGCTCGCCTATCTCCGGGTGGCGGTGAACCCCGCCGACCGGGTGGCGTTCTGGCGGGTGTGGAACACGCCGCGCCGCGGGCTGGGGAAGCGCTGCGCGCGCGGCTGGAGAGCCTGGATGCCGAGCGGCCCGCTGGAAGCGCTGCGCGCTCGCTGGCGAGCCAGGGGCAGCTCAAGGGCGCGGCGCGCGGCGGAGCCGGAATCGTTCATCGTCGCTGATCGACGAGCTGCGTGCGCGGATCGCGCGAGCCGCCGGTCGAGCTGCTCAAGCTCGTGATCGAGCGCACCGAGTACCTGCGCACGCTCGAGGAGTCGGGCGAGGGCGACGCCGCCGACCGGCGCGCCAACGTGGAGGAGCTGCTGGCGGCCGCCCTGGCGTACACGCCGGTCGAGGGAGCCGAAGGCGTGGCGGGCTTCCTGGCCGAGAGCGCGCTGATCACCGACGCGGACCGGCTCGAGGAAGGGCGTGGACCGCGTGCTGCTGCTGACCGCGCACAACGCGAAGGGGCTGGAGTTCAAGGCGGTGGTGATCGGCCGGGCTCGAGGAGGGGCTGCTCCCGCACGCCTCGTCGCTGGAGGAGGCGCGCCAGCTGGAGGAGGAGCGGCGGCTCTTCTACGTGGCGCTCACCCGCGCCCAGGAACAGGTGCTGCTCACCGCCGCGGCCTATCGCCGGCGCATGACCGCGAGCGGCGCGTTCGTGGCGCGCGGCGGGCAGGTATCGCGCTTCGTGGACGAGATCCCGGCCGAGCTGCTGGAGCGCGAGGAGTCGGCGGCGCTCGTGAGCGAGCGCAGCCCGCTCGCTGGTCGGTCGGACGCGAGAGCTACCGCAGCGCGCGCGGCAGGCTCGCGGGCGCGGAGTCACGGGCCCGGCCTATCGCACGACTGGGGCGCTGGCGCGCACGGTGGGGCGCGAGGTGCATCACGAGACGTTCGGCCGCGGCGTGGTGGTGATGGCCGAGGGCGAGGGCAGCGAGGTCAAGTTCACCGTGCGCTTCGCCCAGCGGCACGCGCAAGGTGCTGGGACGATTCCTGACCGGAGGGACCGATGTCGATCCAGCGTGACGACGTGCGAGCGGATCGCCGAGCTGGCACGGCTCGAGATTCCCGAGGAGCGGATCGAGCAGATGGCGGCGCGAGCTGTCCGGCGGTGCTCGAGTTCGCCGCGACGCTCGCGGCGCCTCGACCTGGAAGGCTGCGAGCCGACCGCGTTCGCGCCCGCTGACGCGCCGCTGCGGGCGGACGCGATCGATGGCCGGCGGCTGGCGCGTCGAGGCGGCGACTCGCCGCGGCACCCGAGCGCGAGCACGGGTTCTTCCTCGTGCCGCCGGTGGTGGAGAACCTGAACCCGTGAGCGCGCGCGAGCCCTGGCGTCTCGTCGGCCGCGACGCTGGCCGCCGCGCGTGCGCGGGGGAGCGTCACGGTCGATCAGGCGGTCGAGTGCCGGCTGGCGAGGGTCCGGCTGCGACCTGGGAGCGACGACGTGCACGCGGTTGCCCACGCAGACGAGGCCGCGCGCGCGGCCGGGATCGCGACGGCGCGCGGCATCGCGGCGAACGCGCCGCTCGCGCGGCGTGCCGGTGCTGGTCAAGGACAACATCTGCACGGTCGGACTGCTCCGACCACCTGCGCATCGCGGATTCTGGCCGGCTACCGTCCGCCCTACGACGCCACGGTGATCACGCGCCTCAGCGCGGCGGGAGCGGTGGTGACCGGCAAGGGCAACATGGACGAGTTCGCGATGGGCTCCTCCACCGAGTACAGCTGCTACGGGCCGACGCGGAATCCCGTACGATCTCGGCGCGCGTTCCCGGCGGCTCGAGCGGCGGTCCGGCGGCGGCGGTCGCCTACGGGCTGTGCCCGCTCGTCGCTCGGCTCCGACACCGGCGGCTCGGTGCGCCAGCCCGCCGCCTTCTGCGGCGTGTTCGGCCTCAAGCCCACCGTACGGGCGGCTCTCGCGCTACGGGCTGGTGGCGTTCGGCTCGTCGCTCGACCAGGTCGGCGATCTTCGCCCGCCACGCCGGCGACGTCGCGCTCACCTACGCAGGTGCTCGCCGGGCCCGATCCCTGCGACGCCACGCACGCGGCTCGGCGGCGGCACCCGACGTCTCGGGCTGGGATCGCGGGCGTGCAGGGCCTCACGCTTCGGCTGGCCCGCCAACCTGTGGCGGGAGGGCGTGGACGCGCGAGATCGGTCGGCGGGCCTCGGAGAGCGCGGCCCAGGCGCTCGAGCGCGGGCGGGGCGAAGCGCGTCACGTTCGACTTCCTGCCCGGCGAGTTACGCGGTCGCCACCTACTACCTGGTCGCGACCGCCGAGGCCAGCTCGAACCTCGCGCGCTTCGACGGCGTGCGCTACGGCTCGCGCCATCCCGGACAGCGCGCGACGTGCAGCGCGCTCTACACGCGCACGCGCAGCGAGGGTTTCGGCCCCGAGGTGCAGCGCCGCATCCTGCTCGGCACCTATGCGCTCTCGGCCGGCTATTACGACGCCTACTACCTCACCGCGCAGCGGGCGCGCACCCGTATCCGCCGCGAGTACGAGACGGCCTTCGCGCGCTGCGACTTCATGCTGCTGCCGGCGTCGCCCACGCTGCCGTTCCAGCTCGGGCGAGAAGACCGAGGATCCGCTCGCCATGTACCTGCAGCGACATCTTCACCATCGGCGCCAACCTCGCCGGCATCCCGGGCTCACGGTCCCGGTCGGGCTCACCGCCGGGCCGCGGCGGATCCGACGCCACGCCGCCGCTGCGCGCGGTCCAGCTCCTCGGCCCCGACGACTCGCGAGCCGACGCTGCTCGCCGCCGGCCGCGCGCATCGAGGTGGAGGGCGACAGGGCGAAGCTCGACGCGTCGCCACGAGACGGAGTTCGCATGGCCTACCGAAGCGGTAATCGGGCTCGAGTGCCACATCCAGCTCAACACCCGCAGCAAGATGTTCTGCGACTGCCCGGCCGAGTTCGGCGCCGCGCCCAACGCCAACGTGTGCCCGGTGTGCCTCGGGCTGCCCGGGACGCTCCCGGTCGCGAACCGCGCCGCGATCGACGCCGCGCTTCGGCTCGGTCTTGCGCTCGGCTGCGACGATCGCGAGCGAGAGCGTGTTCGCGCGCAAGCACTACTTCTATCCCGACATGCCGAAGAACTACCAGATCACGCAGTACGACCGGCCGCTGTGCGAGGGCGGCGCGCTGCCGGTCCGGATCGGCGCGGAGGCCAGCGGCGTTCGAGCTGACCCGCGTGCACGCCGAGGAGGACACCGGGAAATCGTTCCATCCCGAGCGCCACGGCGACCGTCAGGTGTCGCGCGTGGACTTCAACCGCGCCGGCGTGCCGCTGCTCGAGCTGGTCACGCAGCCGGTGTTCCGCGACCCCGCCGAGTGCGCCGCGTTCCTCACCGCGCTGCGGCGCCTGGTGCGCTGGCTCGGCATCTCGGACGGCGACATGGAGAAGGGCCAGCTGCGCTGCGACGCCAACGTCAGCATCCGGCGCGCGGGGCAGACCACGCTCGGCACCAAGACCGAGCTCAAGAACCTCAACTCGATCAAGCGGCGTCGAGAAGGGACTCGACCGCCGAGATCGCGCGCCAGCGCACGAGGTCGAGTCGCGGCGGCAGCGATCCGAGCAGGCGACGCCTGCTCTACGACGCCGACCACGACAAGCTTGCGGTCATGCGCTCCAAGGAGCACGCGCACGACTACCGCTACTTCCCCGAGCCCGACCTGCCGGTGCTCGCGCGTCGACGCCGCGTGGCTCGCCGCCGCGCGCGACGCGGCTGCCCGAGCTGCCGTGGGTGCGCGCCGAGCGGCTGGTGACCCGGTATGGACTGCCGGAATACGACGCCGGCATCCTGTGCGACGCGCGCGAGCTGGCGGACTACCACGAGGCGGTGGCGTCGAATGCCGATCCCAAGCTGGCCAGCAACTGGATCATGACCGAGGTGCTTCGCGTTCTGAAGGAGCGCGACTGGACGGTTGGCGACCTGGGCGAACCAGGTGCCGGCGGCGCGGCTCGCGCGATCTGCTGGCGCGCGTCGCCCGCCGCGAGCTGCCGGGGCCGCTCGCCAAGCAGGTGCTCGGCGTGGATGAGCCGACGAGCCGGGCGACGTGGCCGAGCTGCTGCGGCGGCACGACATCAAGGTGCAGGCGTCGGCCGATGACCTGGCGCCCCTGATGCGCGCCGCGATCGAGGAGCACCCCGGCCCGGTGGCAGCAGTATCTCGGCGGGAAGACGGCGACCCTCGGGTTCCTGGTGGGGCAGGTGATGAAGAAGAGCGGCGGGCAGGCGGTGCCGCAGACGGTCAAGGAGCTGCTCGAGGCCGAGCTGGCGCGGCGCGCACCGACCCGATGAGCGATTCCGGCCGCGGAGCCCCGTGCCGCTGACCCCTGCGCACCCGGCGGCGGCGGTGCCGCTGGTGAAGCCGCTCGGACGCTGGGGAGTTCTCGCGGCACTCATCACCGGCAGCATCGCGCCGGACCTCCCATACTCTCTTCCGTTTCCGATCACGCGGGAGATGTCGCACAGCCTCGGCGGGCGCTCTTCTGGTTCTGCCTCCCGGCCGGAACGGCGCTCTACGCTCTCTTCCACTCCACGCTCAGGCGCCCGCTCTGCGCCCTGATGCCCGCCGCGATGCAGGCCCGTCTCCTCCCGTTCCTCGAGCGGCGTCCGGCGCATGCGACCCGGCTCCTCGCGATCCCCGTCTCGGTGTTCGCGGGGGCCGTGACGCACCTCTTGTGGGATTCCTTCACCCACCTGGAGGCGCCGGCGGTCGCCGCGTTCCCGGTGCTCCAAAAGCGGATCGTCACCGTCTCGGACTACGACGTGTGCGTCTTCCAGCGTGCTGCAGCACCTGAGCACCACGCTCGGCATCCTGCTGCTCGTGCGCTGGACCGCGCGCTGGTACGCGAACGCCGAAGTGCGGCCGATCCGGCCCGCGCGCTCCCGGTTTCTGCGCGATGGATGATCGTCGCAGGGATCGTGGCCGGAGCTGCGATCGTCGCGCTCGTGGTCGCGCTCCCGTCCTTTCCGGCGCCCGTGACCCTGCAGGACCTCCAGCCCTTCGCGTGGCGCGCGGTCACCACGGGATCAGGCCTCGATCGGCGCCGGAATCCTTCTCTACAGCGCCGCATGGCACGCCTGGCGGCGGGGCGGGAGGATCCCGGCGCTGACGCGCGGGCCGCGGTTGTTGACCCTCGCGCAGGGTGCCGATAGAGTGCGATGCGTGGGCGAAAGTCATCGCATCCTGATCGTGGGCAGCGGCGGTCGCGAACATGCGATCGCCTGGCGCCTGAGCCGAGACGCGGATGTCGGGCACCTCTGTGTCGCGCCCGGCAATGACGGCATCGCACGTTCCTTCCCGTGCCACGCGGTCGCCGAGACCGATCACGCGGCATTGCTTGATCTGTGCTCGCGCCGAGCGCATCACGCTGGCGGTGATCGGTCCCGAGGCGCCGCTCGCGGCCGGCCTCGCCGACCGGCTCAGCGGGTCCGGCATCGCGGTGTTCGGCCCGTCGGCCCGCGGCCGCGCAGCTCGAAGCCAGCAAATGGGCGGCGAAGCAGCTCATGGAGTGCCGCGGCATCTCCCACCGCCGGCGCCCGCGTGTGCGGTTCGCGCGCCGAGGCGCTCGCGGCGCTGGCCGCGTTCGAGCGGCCGTGGGTGATCAAGGCCGACGGCCTCGCGGCCGGCAAGGGTGTGCTGGTCAGCCGAGGACCGCGCCGAGGTGGAGGCGTTCCTGATCGCCTGCTTCTCGACCAGGCGCGGTTCGGCGTTGCCGGACGCCGGGTGCTGATCGAAGAGTTCCTGCGTGGCGAGGAGGTCTCGCTGATGGCGGTGTGTGACGGTGAGCGGTTCGTGGCGCTGCCCGCGGCGCGCGACTACAACGCGCGCCGGCGACGGCGACCGTGGCCCCAACACCGGGGGCATGGGGGCGTTCGCGCCCGTGCCGCGGCGTGAGCGCGGCGCTCGAAGCTCGAGATCGGGCACATCATCGTGCGCCCGGTGCTGGAGGAGATGGCGCGCGCGGCGCGCCCTATCGCGGCGTGCTGTACCTGGGCCTGATGCTGACCGCGAGCGGACCCAGGGTGGTGGAGTTCAACTGTCGCTTCGGCGATCCCGAGACCCAGGCGGTGCTGCTCTCTTGTCGAGGGGAGCTTCGCCCGCCTCCTCGCCGGCGCCGCGGCGGGGACGCTGGAACCAGGCGCGGTGCGCCGCGGCCATGGAGCCGTGGTTTCGGTGGCGGTCGTGGACGAGGCTACTCCGGGCGAGGTGAGCGCGGCGGCGGCACGATCGAAGGTCTGGACGATCGGATGGCGGAGCAGGACGTGCTGGTGTTCCACGCCGGCACCGCGTTCGTGGACGGGCGGCGATGGCGTGTGCGCGGCGGCCGGCGCTGCACGTGGCGGCCCGGGCGGAGACCCTCGCGGAAGCGCGCGCCCCGCGCCTACCGCGCGCTGGATTGCCTCGGTGGCCCGGGCTGGCGTTGTCGCCGCGACATCGCGGCGAACGCGGGCGACCGCCCAGGGCGCGGAGACGAGCGGCGGAGACGGCCGCGGGAACGCGCCCGGAAGCAGGCATGTCCGCATGGTGACGCTCAAGGTCGACTCCGAGAATCCCGGACGATCGGCGTGCTGCTCGAGGCCGCCGAGGCGGTGCTGCGTGGCGGCGTGATCGCCTTTCCGACCGACACGCTCTACGGACTCGGCTGTTCGCTGTTCGACGTCTCGGCGGTCGAGATGGTGGCGCGTCTCAAGCGCCGCGATCCGTCGCTGGCGGTGATCTCGCTCATCCCCGAGCCGCGCCAGGTGTACGGGCTCGCCAGCGAGGTGAGCGAGGTTGCGGAACGGCTGATGCAGCGCTTCTGGCCCGGTCCGCTGTCGCTCATCTTCCGCGCGCGCGCCGATCGTGCCCGCGCGGGTGCGTGGCGCGGGCGGCACCGTGGCGCTGCGCTGCCCCAGCGACACGCTGTGCCAGAAGCTGCTGCGATCGCATCGGCGGACCGGTGGTCTCGAGCAGCGCCAACCTCTCCGGGCAGCGTCCGGCCGAGACCGCCGAAGAGGTGGTGCGTATCTTCGGCAACCAGCTCGATCTGGTGATCGACGGCGGACCGCGCCACGGCGGCGTGCCCTCGACGCTGGTGGACGTGAGCGGCCGCAGCGCCGCGGCTCCTGCGTCGCGGAATGCATCGATGTGACGGGCGCAGTGCGGCGAAATCGAGGACGCCACCGGGGCGCCGGATTGACCGGCGCCCGCGGGCCGCCCTATCCTCGAATCGCATGTCGCCGCCGATTCGGCCTTCCGCGTGCTCCTGGTATGCACCGGCAACACCTGCCGCAGCCCCATGGCGGCGGGTTTGTTGCGCTCCGGATGCTGGAGAGCGACGCGTGCGCGGATCGTGGTGGAGTCGGCCGGGCACGGCCGCCTGGGAGGGCCAGCCCGCCACCGCCGCCGCGATCCAGGTGCGCGGCGAAGAGCGGGTGGATCTGGCCGCGCCATCGCTCGCGGCGCCTGACGCCGGCGATGGTGCGCGCGGCCGACCTGGTGCTGGTGATGGAACGCGGTCACCTGGCGGCGGTTCGTGCGCTGGGTGCGGACGCCGGGCACAGCCACGTGCTGAGCGAGTGGCCGGCGCCGGGCGAGCCGGGACTGGAGATCAGCGACCCGTTCGGCGCCTCGATCGAGGCGCTACGAGGAGTGCTGGCGCCGCATCCGAGCACCACCTCGAGCGGGTGCGTACCGCACATGCGGAGGCGTCGGGCGCGCGCTCGGCCTGAGCGGGCGCTCCGGATCGTACCCTTGAAGCGAGGTGGATGATGGCCATCACAAAGTCGAACAAGATCTGGATGAACGGGAAGTGGGTGCCGTGGGACGACGCCAAGATCCACGTCCTGTCCCACGTGCGCGCACTACGCGTCCAGCGTGTTCGAGGGCATCCGCTGCTACGACACGCCGCGCGGCCCGCGATCTTCCGGCTCGACGAGCACGTCGATCGCCTCGATGTATCTCGGCGCGCATCTACCGCATGGAGCTGCCGTTCACGCGCGAGCAGATCCGCGCAGGCGTGCCTCGACGTGGTGGCGGTCAACGATCTCGAGGCGCTGCTATCTGCGGCCGCTCATCTACCGCGGCTACGAGAACCTCGGCGTCAATCCCGTTCGGCTCGCCGGTCGAGGTCGCGGTCGGCGGCGTTCCCGTGGGGCAAGTACCTGGGCGACGACGCGCTCACCAAGGGCGTCGCGGTCAAGATCAGCTGCGTGGTGGCGCATCGCGCCCAACACGCTGCCGGCGATGGCCAAGGCGTCCGGCCAACTACATGAACTCGCAGCTCATGAAGATGGAGGCGCTGGTGGACGGCTACGACGAGGCGATCGCGCTCGACGTCAACGGTTTCGTGAGCGAGGGCAGCGGGCAGAACCTGTTCGCGGTGATCAAGGGCGAGCTGGTCACGCCGCCGCTCCACAACAGCATCCTGGCCGGGATCACCGCGCGAGTCGGTGATCGACGCTGGCGCGCGAGCTGGGCTATAGCGTGCGCGAGGCGGTGATGCCGCGCGAGCTGCTCTACGCGCGCCGACGAGCTGTTTCTCGGCCGGCACCGCGGTCGAGGTCGACGCCGGTCCGCTCGGTCGGACCGGATCACGATCGGCGACGGCGAGCCGGGCCCGATCACGAAGCGCATCCAGGACGCGTTCTTCGGCATCGTGCGCGGGAGGCAGCCCGACCGCCATCGCTGGCTGACGCAGGTCCCGCAGACCACGGCGGCGTCGGCGCCGGCGGCGCGACGCCAGCGAGCGCCGGGTGGTGGCGCGGTGAAGATCGCGATCGGCACCGACCACGCCGGGTTCGCGCTCGAGCGAGCGGCTGGTGCGCGAACTCCTGGCTCTCGGCCACGAGGTCGTACGACCTCGGCACCCGCGCCGCCGAGCCTCCGGTCGACTATCCCGACTATCTGCTTTCCCGGTCGCCGAGCGCGTGGCCGACGGCGCCGAGCGCGGGATCGTGCTCGGCGGGAGCGGGATCGGCGAGGCGATCGCCGCCAACAAGGTGCGCGGGATCCGCGCGCCTCGGTCGTGACCAGCGACGAGACCGCGCGTCTCGACCCGGCTCCACAACGACTCCAACGTGCTGGCGCTCGGCGGCCGCACGAACCCGCACGAAGACGCGGTGCGGCTGGCTGCGCATCTGGCTCGAGACGCCGTTCGAGGGCGGGCGCCACGTCGCCGCGGCTGCGAGAAGATCACCGACTACGAGCACGTCCCACCTTCAGAAACGGTAGGCGCCATGTCCGAGCTGCGTGACGCAGGACCCCTGATCTTCGAGGCGATCGCCGAACGAGCGCCGCGCGCCAGACCGAGACGCTGGAGCTGATCGCGTCCGGAGAACTTCGCCAGCGACGCGCGTGCTCGAGGCGCTGGGCTCGGTGATGAACAACAAGTACGCGGAAGGACTGCCGCGCAAGCGCTACTACGGCGGCTGCGAGTTCGTGGACGTCGCGGAGGAGCTGGCGCTCGAGCGGGTCGGGCAGGCTGTTCGGCGCCGAGCACGCCAACGTGCAGGCGCACTCCGGGCGCGTCGGCGAACCTCGCCGCCTACCTCGCCGGTGGCGGAGCCGGGCGAGCACGCTGCTCGGGATGAGCCTCGCCCACGGCGGGCATCTGACCCACGGCCACGCGGTCTCGTTCTCGGGCAAGCTGTTCAAGGCGGTCCAGTACGGCGTCGCGTCCGAGGACCGGCCGCATCGACTACGACCAGATCGCAGCGCTCGCGCGCGAGCATCGCCCGAAGCTCATCGTCGCGGGCGCGCAGCGCCTACCCGCGGGTCATCGACTTCGAGCGCTTCGCGGCGGATCGCGCGCGAGGTCGGGCGCGCTGCTCGTCGTGGACATGGCGCACATCGCCGGGCTGGTCGCGGCCGGGCTCCATCCCAGCCCGGTGCCGCACGCCGACCTCGTCACCAGCACCACGCACAAGACGCTGCGCGGCCCGCGCGGCGGGCTTCGTGCTCGCGCGCAGGCGCACGCGCGAGAAGCTCGACAAGGCCGTGTTCCCGGCGCTCCAGGGCGGGCCGCTGATGCACGTCATCGCCGCCAAGGCGGTGTGCTTCGGCGAGGCGCTCGACCGACGGCTTCCGCGCCTACCAGCAGCGCGGTCGTCGAGAACGCCGCGACGCTCGGCCGCGGCGCTCGTCGGCGCGCGGCTTCGACCTCGTCTCGGGCGGCACCGACAACCATCGTCATGCTGGTGGATCTCCAGCGCCGCGGCCTGACCGGCAAGGTGGCCGAGGAAGCGCTCCACCGGGCCCGCATCACCGTCAACAAGAACGCGGTGCCCAACGACCCGCAGAAGCCGTGGGTGACGAGCGGCATCCGGCCTCGGTACACCGGCGCTCACCACCCGCGGCATGGGCGGGGGAGATGAGAGCGGATCGCGGGCTGGATCGCCCGGGTGCTCGACAAGCCTCGACGACGCCGGAGACCGCGCGCGCCGTGGAGCGTGAGGTGGCCGGGCAGCGCGGCCGCGTTCCCGCTCTTCGCCTGGGAGCCGGCACTGCGCGCTGGAGGTGCGTCGTGCGCCGGGGCGTGCGCAACCTGCACGCCGGCGCGAGCGCGGCGCGCGGAAAGGCCCGCGCCGCCGCCTAGCGGCCTGCTGCGGCGCAAGGGCTTGAGCGCGCAGGGCCCGGTCGTAGACATCGAACGCGGTCACCTGAGCTTTCGATCATGCAGCTTTCATCCCGCGCTTTCGACTCAGCTCCAGTCAGCTCTCATCCCCACGAACCATCCTTCCTCCCGGAAAGGCACCATGCTCGACAACGCTCCGTTCATTTGGTCGCTCGCGCTCCGCATCCCCTCGCTCTTCTCGGCCGTGCCTCTCGCACCACGCGGCGCCTCCATGCCTGCGACCGGCGTTGGAGCCTGGCGACCGCCGAGGGTCTGTTCGAGCGCGCGGCGCGCACTACCGCATGGACCTCGCGGTCCGAAGACCCTGGCGCGGCTTCGCATCCACCGCAGCTCGTGACCCGGGCGCGGCGGCCGGCAACTCCGCGCGAAGCCGAGCTGCTGCTAGAGTCGCGCCCAGCGCCTGGCTCGGCTCGACCAGATCGAGTCGTTCGATCCGCCTTTCGCGCTGATCCCCGCCCGCGACCTGCTCGAGACCGGCAGCCTGCGCAGAAACCCCGCATCCCGCCGCGGGCGTCCCGCTTCACGACGCGGCGTGACGCCCAGCGGACCTGGCCCGTCCTGGTGCGCTGGCCGGGGCGAGGACATGGCGATAACCCCCGGCGGGATTGGTCCACGATCCACCTGCGATATACTGGCGAAGGCGGTGCGTGCGGGCCGGCGAGGATCGATCCGACCGCCGATGGGATCTCGAGCGGTAAGACGATCGACGTACGAGGATGGAACCCATGACCGTGGACGCGACCAAGGACGCGGCGCGCCGCGGTCGAGCAGGGCCAGCACGGGCCCACCCCGGGTGCGCGCCGAAGTGGGCACGCGTCATCGTCGGCCAGCAGCGCGATGGTCGGACCGGCTGCTGGTGGGGCTCCTGACCGGCGGCCACATCCTGCTCGAAGGGCGTGCCGGGGCTCGCCAAGACGCTCGCGGTCAAGAGCCTCTCCGACGCGCTCTCGCTCAAGTTCCAGCGCATCCAGTTCACCCCGACCTGCTCCCGCCGACCTCGACCGGGCACCATGATCTACAACCAGCGCGACGGGCACCTTCAGCGCCAAGCAGGGGCCCGTGTTCGCCAACCTGGTGCTGGCCGACGAGATCAACCGCGCGCCCGCCCAAGGTCCAGTCGGCGCTGCTCGAGGCCATGCAGGAGCAGCAGGTCACGCTCGGCGACCAGACCTACCCGCTCGCACGAGCCGTTCCTGGTGCTCGCCACCCAGAACCCGATCGAGCAGGAGGGCACCTATCCGCTCGCCGGAGGCGCAGAGTCGACCGGCTTCATGCTCAAGGTGAAGGTCGACTACCCGGAGCGCGCCGAGGAGAAGGAGATCCTGCGCCGCGCAGGGCTCGCCATCGAAGCCTCGCCCGTGCTCAAGCCCCAGGCGAGCCGCGACGAGGTGCTCGTAGCGCTCGACGGTCGTCCTCGACGTGTCTACGTGGACGACAAGATCCAGGAGTACGTGATGCGTGGACCTGGTGACGGCGACCGCGCAAGCCGCGCGACTGCAGGCTCCCGCTCGACTCGCGCTGATTTCCGTACGGCGCGTCGCCGCGCGCGACGCTGTTCCTGGTGCGCGGCGCGCCAGGCGCTGGCGGCGATTGACGGCCGGCCCTACGTGCTGCCCGAGGACGTCAAGGCGATCGCCCCCGATGTGCTGCGTCATCGCATCCACGTCTCCTACGAGGCCGAGGCCGAGGGGCGTGGACGGGAGGAGGTCGCCCGCCGCACGCCTCTGGAGAGCAATACGTA
>ERZ1370068.2984-contig-2108_pt1 | contig 39173 bp, 54 predicted proteins | sample MGYA00561227_ERZ1370068 | MGnify/ENA primary metagenome ERZ1370068 (study PRJEB38410, sample SAMEA6850437) | metagenome | study: Metagenomic assessment of the ecological functions of the soil: analysis of the soil microbiota associated with the...
CCCGGTACATTGCTTCGTTCGGTTACGTACTCAGGAAGACGCCGAGTTTGTTCTTCATGATCTGCGGGCCCGATCTTCAGGCTCGATCGGCCACGCGCTCGCCGAGCAGGCCCTGCGGTCGCACGGTGAGCACGAGAGATCAGCACGATGAAGGCGAAGATGTCCTGGTAGTGGCTGCCGAGCACGCCGCCGGTCAGCTTGCCGATGTAGCCAGCGCCGAGCGCCTCGATCAGCCCAAGCAGCACGCCGCCCACCACCGCGCCGGCGAGGTTGCCGATGCCGCCGAACACCGCCGCGGTGAAGGCCTTGAGCCCGGGCAGGAAGCCCATCGTGTGCTGCACCGAGCCGTAGTTGGCCGCGTACATCACGCCGGCCAGCGCGGCCAGCGCCGCGCCGATGATGAAGGTGGCCGAGATCACCATGTCGGGCTGACGACGCCCATCAGCGCGGCCACGCGCGGGTTCTCGGCGGTGGCGCGCATCGCGCGGCCGAGCTTGGTGCGGTTGACCAGCCACATCAGCACCGACCAGCGTGATCGCGCGGTCGTCGCCAGGATCAGGATCTGCGTCGCGTTGATCACCGCCCCGCCGATGTTGAACGGCTCGCTCGGGCAGCAGGATCGGATAGGGCTTGTAGTTGGGCTTCCAGATGATCATCGCCAGCGTCTGCAGCAGCATGGCTCATGCCCATGGCGGTGATCAGCGGCGCCAGGCGCGGCGCGTTGCGCAGCGGCCGGTAGGCGATCTTCTCGATCACGAAGTTGAGCGCCGCGCACACCACCGCCGGCGCGATCAGCGAGATCAGCAGCTTGAGCCAGCCCGGCAGGCCGGTATCGGCCAGCAGCGTGATCACGTCCAACTGGTCAGCGCGCCGACCATCAGCACCTCGCCGTGCGCGAAGTTGATCAGGTTGATGATGCCGTAGACCATCGTGTAGCCCAGTGCGACCAGCGCGTACACGCTGCCCAACACCAGACCGTTGATGATCTGGCTGCAGAAAGATGTCCATCGAACCCGCTTGTTCTCGCCGGCTGGGGCCCGGGAGAGGCCCCGCACGGACGGCGCGATTGTAGGAGTGCAGTTTTCGCGCCAGGGCGGGAGATAACCCGCTGGCACACTGCAGCGCCTGGGCCGCCCCGAGCTGAGCGCGCCAGCGGGCATGCAGGCCGGCGGGCCTCTCGCCAGCCGCGCGCGCAGGCGTCGCTCGGTGCGGGCTCAGCCCCGCGAGGGCACGCGGCTGAGCCTGAGCCTCGGTCACTCGGGGTCGGCTGGCTTGCCGTTGAGCGCGCGCAACTGCGCCAGCGCGCTCGGCGATGCTTGCTGCTCAGGCCTCGATCCACCGGCTCGTAGAACGCTGCGCTGCGCACGCCCTTCGGGCCAGTAGGTTTCGCCGGCGGCAAAGCCCTCGGGCTCGTCGTGGGCGTAGCGGTAGTCCGCTGCCATAACCCAGGCTGCTTCATCAGCTTGGTCGGCGCATTGCGCAGGTGCAGCGGCACCGGGCGCGTGCCGTCGTTCGCGCACGAACGCGCGCACCGCACCCCAGGCCGTGTAGGCCGGCGTTGGACTTGGGCGCAACGCTCAAGATAAACCACCGCCTGCGGCCAGCGCCAGCTCGCCCTCGGGGCTGCCCAGGCGCTCGTAGACCTCGGCCGCATCGAGCGCCATGCGCAGCGCGCGCGGATCGGCCAGGCCGATGTCCTCGCTGGCCATGCGGATCACGCGCCGCGCCGACGTAGCGCGGATCGACGCCGCCGTCGAGCATGCGCAGCCAGCCAGTACAACGATGCGTCGGGGTCGGAGCCGCGCACCGCCTTGTGCAGCGCCGAGATCTGAGTCGTAGAACTGCTCGCCGCCCTTGTCGTAGCGGCGCAGCATCTCGCCCAGCGTGCGCTCGAGCATCGCCTCGTCATGACAGCGGCACGGCGCCGCGCCATCGCGACCAGGTTTTCGTAGGCGTTGAGCAGGCGGCGCGCGTCGCCGTCGGCATAGCCGATCAGGCGGTCGCGCCGCCGTGTCGCTGAGCTCGCGCTGCGTTCAACAACGCCTGCGCGCGCATCAGCAGGTCCTTCAGGTCGTCCGGCTCGAGCGGCTCGAGCACATGAACCGTGGCGCGCGACAGCAGCGCGGAGTTGACTTCGAACGACGGGTTCTCGGTGGTGGCACCGATGAACGTGAACAGCCCCGACTCGACGTGCGGCAGGAAGGCATCCTGCTGCGCCTTGTTGAAGCGGTGCACCTCGTCGACGAAGACGATGGTGCGCGCGCCCGCACTGCGCGCGCGACCGTGCGCGCTCGACCGCCTCGCGGATGTCCTTGACGCCCGACGAGCACCGCCGAGAGCGCGATGAACTGCGCGTCGAAGCCATGCTGGCCATCAGCCGCGCCAGCGTGGTCTTGCCGACGCCGGGCGGGCCCCACAGGATCATCGAGATGCAGGCGGCCCGATTCGAAGCGCGCACGCGCAGCGGCCTGACCCGGCCCGAGCAGGTGGCGCTGGCCGATCACCTCGGTCGAGGTGCTGCGCGCGCGCAAGCGGTCGGCCAGCGGCGGCGCGTCCGGGCGACGGGCGCGGGCTGCGCACGGTCGCCGCCACTCGGCGTCGAACGAGCGATGTCCTGCGCGCTCATCGCTTCATTGTGTCGCGCAGCGCGCTGGCGTCGAGCGGTCACTGCTGGATCACGTCGGCGCCCTTGCGGCGGCGTGAAGCGAAAGGTCTCGTCCGCCAGCTTGATGTTTTGCTCCAGCGCCGTGAAGCGCAGCATCGAGCGCTGGCCAGAACGCGTCGACGATCTCGAGCGCCGCCAGCGTCCGTGCCCTTGAACGCCGACGCGCAACGACTGGAATCGGGCCGTCCTCGCGCGCGGCGTGCGCCTGCACCCATTCGAGGCCATCGGAGGCGGGCAGCGCCTTGAGCTCGAACTCCTTGTCGAGCGTGCCGCCGGCCAGCAGCGCCGCCGGCGTGGCGCCGAGCGCCTGCGCCATCGGGCGCACCGTGACCTGGTTCAGGTCGACGTCGTAGAGTCCAGACCTTCTGCCCGTCGGCGACGATCTGCTGCTCGAACGGCTTGGCAGTAGGTGAAGCGAAAGCGGTTCGGGCCGCACGAACTCGAACTGGCCCGACGAATCCTTCTTCTTGGCGCCGTCGGCCGACGTCACGCGTCTGCGTGAACGTCGGCGCGGCCGGTCTTCACGTTCTGCGACGAAGTCGCGCAGCAGTGTCGACCGGAGTCGGCGTGCGCGCCGACCGGCGCAGCACCAGCAGCGCGAGCAACGCCAAGCAGCAACGTCATTGTATCATTCGTCGCGCGGTTCGGGACGCAGGATGTCGCGGTTGCCGTTGCTGGCCATCGCCGATACGAGTCCGGCATCGCTCCATTTGTTCCAGCAGCCGCGCGGCGCGGTTGTAGCCGATGCGCAGGTGGCGCTGCACCAGCGAGATCGATGCGCGGCGGTTCTGCAGCACGATCGACGACCGCCTGGTCGTACATCGGGTCGGCCTCGCCGTCGCCGCTGCATCGCCGCGCCCCGATGGCCGCGGCAGCGTCGCCGTCGAGCGTGCCGCCTTCCGAGGATGCCCTCGATGTAGTTGGGCTCGCCCTGGCTGGCTGCAGGTAGTCGACCACGCGGTGCACCTCTTCGTCGCTGACGAAGGCGCCGTGCACGCGCACGCGGCAAGCCGGTGCCCGGCGGCAGGTACAGCATGTCGCCCTGCCCGAGCAGCGCCTCGGCGCCCATCTGGTCGAGGATGGTGCGCGCTGTCGATCTTGCTCGACACCTGGAACGCGATGCGCGTCGGGATGTTGGCCTTGATCAGGCCGGTGATGACGTCGACGCTCGGCCGCTGCGTGGCCAGGATCAGGTGGATGCCCGCGGCGCGCGCCTTCTGCGCCAGCCGCGCGATCAGCTCCTCGAGCTTCTTGCCGACGACCATCATCAGGTCGGCCAGCTCGTCGATCACGACCACGACGTACGGCAGCCGCTCCAGCGGCTCGGGCTGCCTCGGGCGTCAGGCTGAACGGGTTGCCGATCGGCTCGCCGCTTTCGGCCGCCTCGGCGAGCTTGCTGGTTGTAGCCCGACGAGGTTGCGCACGCCCAGGCTTGCTCATCAGCTTGTAGCGCCGCTCCATCTCGCCGACGCACCAGTTCAGCGCGTTGGCCGCCTGCTTCATGTCGGTGACCACCGGCGCACAGCAGGTGCGGAATGCCCTCGTAGACGCTCATCTCGAGCATCTTGGGGTCGATCATGATCAGGCGCACGTCGCGCGCCTCGGCCTTGTACAGCAGGCTCAGGATCATCGCGTTGATGCCCACCGACTTGCCCGAGCCGGTGGTGCCGGCCACCAGCAGGTGCGGCATCTTCGCGAGGTCGGCGACCACCGGGTTGCCGACGATGTCCTTGCCCAGGCGCCAGCGTCAGCTGCGAGCGCGCGTCGTTGTAGACCTGCAGAGCCGAGGATCTCGGACAAGCGAATGGATCTGCCGCTTGGCGTTGGGCAGCTCCAGCGCCATGTAAGTTCTTGCCGGGGATCGTCTCGACGACGCGGATGCTGACCAGCGACAGCGAGCACGCGCCAGATCCTTCGCGAGGTTGACGACCTGCGCGCCCTTCACGCCCACCGCCGGCTCGATCTCGTAGCGCGTGATCACCGGCCCGGGCGACGCGGCGACCACGCGCACGTCGACGCCGAAGTCCTTGAGCTTCTTCTCGATCAGGCGCGGCTGGTCATCTCCAGCGAGTCGGACGTCACCGTCTCCATGCGGCCCGGTGGCGCGTCGAGCAGGTCGACCTGCGGCAGCTTGGCGTCGGCAACTCGCTGAACAGCGGCTGCTGGCGCTCCTTGCCACCCGCTCGACTTCGGCACCTCGGCCACCGGCTTCTCGATCACGATCGGCACGTGGTCTTCGATCACCAGCTGTCTCGTCGGCCAGCACGCGGTCGCGCTCGCGATCTGGGCCTGCTTGCCGATGCGCAGGTCTTCGGCGCGCTCGATCGCCTCTTGGCGGCGCTCGCGCAGCGCATCGAAGGCCGTCGCCGATCGCGGTCGGCCACTGCGATCCACGAGAAGCGCAGCGCCATCGACGCGCCAGGCACCAGCGCAGCGATCCAGGCCACGCCGGAGCCGGCGAAGCCGAGCCACTTCGTCGACAGCGGCCCCAACACCGCGCCCAGCACGCCGCCGGCCTGGCCGCCTGGCAACAAGCCGTCATAGCGGTACAGCCGCGTCCACCTGAGCGCGCAACTGGCGGCCATCAGCAGCACCAGCACCGCTCAGCCATACGGCCCGGGGCAACGCAACATGCTCCTGTATCGGCGGCGCGGTCTGCGCGCGCAGCCATCGGGCCAGCGCCGACAGCCACGCGCGCGCGCCGACCACCGGCAGCCACCAGGTCGAGTAGCCGAACAGGAACAACGCGCAGATCCGAGACCCAGGCGCCGAGCTGCTCGGCCTTGTTGTGCAACGCAGCGCGCCGCTGCCCGAGGTAGAGAACGCGGCGTCGCTGGGGTCGTGCGTCATCAGCGCCAGCAGCGCCAGCAGCCAGAGCACCGCGCCGGCGACCAACGCCGAGCTTGATGCGCCAGCGGCCGGCGCCGGGCTCGACGCGCGCGCGATTGGCCGCGGCAGCGCCGCCGGAGGCCAACGATCCGAGCGGAAACGTCATGGCGGGATTGTGGCCGATGCGCGAGCCGCGCCCGGCCGCTGCCTCACTCGGAGTGCAGCCGCTCCTTCAGCACCACGGAGCCGTTTTCCTGCGTCTCGATGACGCCGCGCTCCTCGAGGTCCTTCATGACCCGGCTGACCATCTCGCGCGACGCGCCGACGACCTTGGCCATGTCCTGCCGTGACACCTTGTTGCGAATGATCTTGATGCCGTCGACTTCTTCGGCCATCTCGAGCAGCGTGCGCGCTGACGCGCCCGTACACGTCGAGCAGCGCGAGCGACTCGATCTGGCGGTCGGCATGGCGCAAGTCGCCGCACCAGCCCGCGCAGGATGGCGTACGACAAGCGTGGAGTTCTCGGGCAGGCAGCGCGCGAAATCGGCGCGGCCGAGGATCAGCATGTCGGTCTGCACCTCGCAGCGCACGGTGGCCGAATGCGCCTCGTTGTCGATCAGGCTCATCTCGCCGACGTAGTCGCCCGACTCCAGCACCGCCAGGATGACCTCGCGGCCGCGCGAGTCGGACGTGAGCACGCGCGCGCGACCGTTCAGCAGGATGAACAGCGCATTGCTCTTGCGCCCTGCTCGACCACCAGCTCGCCGCGGCGGAAGCGCCGCTTGACCACCGCTGTCGGCCACGCGCCTGGGCCTGCTCGACCGTGAGCATCGAAAACAAGCGGAACACGACGGATCAGGTCGAGATTCGACAACATCGACATCTTGGAGTCCCCTTCCTAGTGAGGCTTCGTTCGGTCGGCCCGCCCACCCGGCCCGGGCCAAAGCGCAGGCGCGCCAACGGAAGCCGCCTCGCGACAATATCCCTATTGTGCCGATTGCCCGCCTTGCCGGCACCGGGTCGCACCCCATGTGACAATCGCGCGTCGGCTGCATCGCGACGCTTCGCCAACCGACAGCCTTCGCTGCATCCGCATGTCCGACACCCTGACAGCACGCCCGGGTCCTGATCCTCGGATCGGGCCCCGCCGGCTACACCGCCGCGGTCTACGCCGCACGCGCCAACCTGCAAGCCGATGCTGATCACCGGCCTGGCCCAGGGCGGCCAGCTGATGACCACCACCGACGTCGACAACTGGCCGGCCGACGTCGACGGCGTGCAGGGCCCCGAACTGATGGAGCGCTTCCTGAAGCACGCCGAGCGCTTCGGCACCAGCATGGTGTTCGACCACATCAACACGGTCGACCTGAGCCGCAGGCCGTTCACGCTGGCGGGCGACTGCGGCCGCTACACGCTGCGACGCGCTGATCATCGCCACCGGCGCCAGCGCCAAGTACCTCGGCCTGCCGTCGGAAGAGGCCGTTCATGGGCCGCGGCGTCAGCGGCTGCGCCACCTGCGACGGCTTCTTCTACGAGAGCCAGGACGTCTGCGTGGTCGGCGGCGGCAACACCGCGGTCGAGGAGGCGCTGTACCTGTCGAACATCGCCAGCAAGGTGCACCTGATCCACCGGCGCGACAAGTTCCGCGCCGAGCCGATCCTGGTCGACAAGCTGATGGAGCAAGCGTGGCGGCCGGCAAGATGCGAGCTGCACCTGTGCCAGACGCTCGACGAGGTGCTGGGCGACGCCAGCGGCGTCACCGGCGTGCGCCTCGAAGGCACGCGACGGCGGCGCCACGCAGCGAGCTGGCGCTCAAGGGCTGCTTCATCGCGATCGGCCACCAGCCCAACACCGACATCTTCAAGGGCCAGCTGGAGATGAAGGACGGCTACATCATCACCAAGAGCGGCAACTCAGGGGCTGCGCCACGATGACCAGCGTGCCTGGCGTGTTCGCCGCCGGCGACGTGCAGGACCACGTGTACCGCCAGGCCATCACGTCGGCGCCGGCACCGGCTGCATGGCCGCGCTCGACGCACAGCGCTTCCTGGAGCAGTGAGGCCTGGCGTCGCCGGGCAAAGCCGGCTCGGCTATAATCCGCCGCTTCGCCGCGCCGACGCGGCCATCCGGGTGCGGTCATCCTGTTCATCCAGCTTCAAGCTGTTTCGGAGCTGCGTCATGGCACGCGTCTGTCAAGTCACGGGCAAGCGCCCGATGGTCGGGAACAACGTTTCCCACGCCAACAACAAGAACCAAGCGTCGTTTCCTGCCGAACCTGCAGTACCGCCGCTTCTGGATCGAGAGCGAGAACCGCTGGGTGCGCCTGCGCGTCAGCAACGCGGCGCTGCGGCCTGATCGACAAGGTCGGCATCGACGCAGGTGCGTGGCCGACCTGCGCGCCGCGGGCGAACTCTGAGGACGCGAGCGAACATGGCCAAAGGGCGCACGCGAGAAGATCAAGCTGGAGTCGACGCGCCGGCACCGGCCACTTCTACACGACCAACAAGAACAAGAAGACGACGCCCGACAAGCTCGAATTCATCAAGTTCGATCCGGAAGGCGCGCAAGCACGTGCTCTACAAGGAGACGAAGCTGAAGTGACGCCAGAGGGCATGCGGGTCGCTGATGCGACCCCTGCAAGGCTGAAGGACCGCTTGCGCGGCCCTTTTTCATTTCAGCGCCAACGCGCGTCAGAACGCCTGCGCCGCGCGCAGCCGCAGCGCAGAACTCCTGCAGCATCGCGATGCCGCTTTCCTCGGCCTTGCGGCACCAGGCCTGCAGATCGGCGACCAGCTGCTGCGCGCCGAGACGTTGGTGCGCGTCCACAGCGGGCGCAACTCTCTCGCGCATCGCCACCAGCTTGGCCAGCATCGGGTGGTCGCCATCGCGCTGCTGCAGCTGCGGCTTCGACCGCCGACCGGGATCTTGTCGTCGTCGCGGTGCAGCCAGCGCCTGGCCAGGCGCAGGTTGATCCAGCGCACGCCGTGCGACTGCCCCTGGCGGCGCAGCTGGCGAGCTCGCCGGCGCAGACCTGACGCACCTGCTTGGCATATTGCGCCATGACCTCGTAGCGGTTGGCGATCAGCGCCTCCAGCGTCGCGCGAATCGGCTTGCACCGGCTCGACGGCGCCGAGCTCCAGCTGCGGCGGCGTCTTGCGCACCGTGGCCAGGCCCAGCGCCTGCAGGGTGCGGATGTAGACCCAGCCGATGTCGAACTCGAACGGCTTGACCGACAGCTTGGCCGAGGTCGGGTAGGTGTGGTGGTTGTTGTGCAGCTCTTCGCCACCGATGATCACGCCCCACGGCGACGACGTTGGTCGACGGCGTCGGGCGCCTCGAAATTGCGGTAGCCCCACCAGTGGCCGATGCCGTTGATGATGCCGGCGGCGGTGATCGGGATCCACAGCATCTGCACCGCCCAGACCGTGGCAGCCGATGGCGCCGAACAGCAGCCAGGTCGATGATCAGCATCAGCGCCCACGCCCTGCACAGCTGTAGCGGCTGTACAGGTTGCGCTCGATCCAGTCGTCGGGCGTGCCGTGGCCGAACTTGGCCAGTGGTCTCGTGGTTCTTCGGCTTCGGCGCGATAGAGCTCGGCGCCGTGCAGCAGCACGGTTGCGGATGCCGCGTGTCTGCGGGCTGTGCGGATCGTCTTCGGTCTCGCACTTGGCGTGGTGCTTGCGGTGGATCGCCACCCACTCCTTGGTCACCATGCCGGTGGTCAGCCACAGCCAGAAGCGGAAGAAGTGCGACGGGATCGCGATGCAGCTCCAGCGCACGGTGCGCCTGCGCGCGGTGCAGGAAGATGGTCACCGAGGCGATGGTGATGTGCGTGGTGACCAGCGTGTAACAGCACGACCTGCCACCAGGTCGCCTCGGCCCACAGGCCGTCGCTCGCCAAGCCGAGCAACGCATCCCACAGCGCATTGAAATCATGTCATTCGTTCTCACTCGCGCCTAGCAAAGAGCGGCGCACAAAGGTGGATTGTAGGCGACCGTCACAACCGGGTCATCGAGGGAATTAGGCAGGTTTACCCGGAATCTGAGCTTGCGCAAATCTCGATTGCCGAGTGCGGATTCAGCTCTTGCGTTGCCACACCGCCGCGAAGAACCCGTCTGTGCGATGGCGATGTGGCCACAGCCTGAGATACGCACCCTGCGTCAGTTCGTTCGGCCGCTCGACGCGAGCCTGCACAAAGCGCCTCGCTCGGCGGCAAGCACTTCGAACTGCGGATGGGCCTCGCTCGAATGTCCGGGCGACGTCTTCGTTCTCACGATCGAGCAGGCTGCACGTGGCCATAGACGAGGCGCCCGCCGGGTTTGACGCAGCGCGGCGGCGCTGGCCAGGATGGCTTGCTGCTGCTGCTCGCAGCTGTGCCGACCGCTGGCCGGCGTCTGCCGCCATTTGAGGTCCGGATTGCGTGCGCAGCGTGCCCAGGCCCGAAGCACGGCGCGTCGACGAGCACGCGGTCGATCTTGCCGGCCAGCCGCTTGATGCGCTCGTCGCGCTCGTGTGCGATCTGCACCGGGTGCACGTTCGACAGGCCGCTGCGCGCCAGCCGCGGCTTCAACGCGGCAGCCGGTGGCCCGAGGTGTCGAACGCATAGAGGCGGCCGGTGTTTGCGCATCGCCGCGCCGAGCGCCAGCGTCTTGCCGCCCGCGCCGGCGCAGAAGTCGACCACCATCTCGCCGCGCTCGCGCATCGACCAGCGCGCCAGCAGCTGGCTGCCCTCGTCCTGCACCTCGAACAGGCTCGTCGCGAAAGGCCGCCGAATCGCGTTGACCGCAGGTCGCCCTTCGATGCGCAAGCCCAAAGCGGACTGTGCGGTGTGATCGCGGCGCTGATGCCGGCACGTTGCAAGCGTTTCGAGCCACGTCTTCCCGCTTGGCCTTCGAGCGTGTTCACCCGCAAGTCCAGCGGCGCCGGCTCGCAGCAACGGCAGCCGCCAACAGGTCGAACTGACGTGTGCGTCGAGTTGCCCGCGCAAGCGCCGGCCAACCAATCGGGCAGGTTGTGGCGCAGCTTGGCTGGCGTAGCGGTCGCACGGATCCACCGCGCAGTCGCGGCCGCGAGCCATGCGTTCGGCGCTCGTCGGCTTGCCAGCATCGAGCGTTCGCCGCTCACCCTGCCATCCCGACGAGCGCCAGGCCGCCGCTCAGAGCGGGCCGCTGACCGCTTCGCGCCAGATGCTGGAACAACAAGCCGCACAACGCAACACGGCGTACACGCGTCTCGGCCAGCGCGGTGGCGCCCGCGCCCGCCCAGCACAGTGGTGCCTGCGAAAGCTGCGCCGACACCACGCGCATCGGCGGGCTGGTCGAACTGAAGCACCGCGCGCAACAAGTTCGGCGGCCTGATTGATCAGCGCCTTGGGATGCACGTGCCAGCAGAGTCTCAGATCAACAGACTGCGACGCGCCTTCGGTCTGCCGCACCACGCCGCGTCCGATGCGCAGCAGGCCGCGCACGAACCACGACACCGACATACGGATAGATCAGGCGCTCGGTGGCCAGCACGCGCGCAGCCAGCGTCGTCTTCGGTGTCGTCGGCCTTCACCGGCACCACTGACTGCGCTGACGATCGGCCCGAGGTCGAGATCGCGGGTCACGAAGTGCACGGTCGCGCCGCTCAGCTTGCAACCCGCCTCGAGCGCATCGCCGGTGCGTGTGCAGGCCTGGGAACGCCGGCAGCAGCGACGGGTGGACGTTCAGCATGCGGCCCTCGTAGCGCTGCACGAACGCAGCGCCGAGGATGCGCATGAACGCCGGCCAGCAGCAGCAGGTCGGGCGCATGGGCGTCGATCGCTTCGGCCAGCGCCGGCGTCGAAGGCATCGCGCGCCGCGAAGGCCTTGATGGTCGACCACGGCGGTGGCGATGCCGTGCGCGCGCGCGAACGCAGGCCCGGCCGCCTGCGGCGCGGTTGGCGATCACCGCCACGACCTGCGCCGGCCACCGCTCCTGCGCACAGCCTGCGCACGATGGCCTCCATGTTGGAGCCGCGGCCCGAGATCAGGATGACGATGCGCTTCATACAGGGCGCGCCAGTGTACGTCTGCGAAAATGGCCGCCCGATCACGACACGCCATCGCACATGCGACCCGCGTCCTTTCCGGCATGCGCCCCACCGGCGCGATGCACCTGGGCCACTACCACGGCGCGCTGAAGAACTGGGTGCGGCTGCAGGACGACTACGACTGCTTCTACTTCGTCGCCGACTGGCACGCGCTGACCACGCACTACGAAGAGCGCGAGGTCATCGAGAAGACCGTCTACGACATGGTCGTCGACTGGCTCGCCGCCGGGCTCGACCCCGAGAAGAGCGACCATCTTCATCCAGAGCCGGCTGCCCGAGCACGCCGAGCTGTTCACGCTGCTGGCGATGGGCACGCCGCTCGGCTGGCTCGAGCGCGTGCCGACCTACAAGGACCAGATCGAGAAGCTGAAGGACCGCGACCTCGCGACCTACGGCTTCCTCGGCTACCCGCTGCTGCAGGCGGCCGACATCCTGATCTACAAGGCGGCGTTCGTGCCGGTCGGCGAAGACCAGGCCTCGCACGTCGAGCTGACGCGCGAGGTGGCGCGCCGCTTCAACCACCTGTACGGCCGCGCGGCGACTTCGAAGCCAAAGTCGCGCGCCGCGCTCGGCAGCGTTTGAGCAAGGACGATCAGCGCTACTACGAGAAGCAGCGCAAAGGCATTCGGCGAAACGGGTGCCGCCGAAGCGCTCGGCAAGGGCGAGGCGCGTGATCAGGCGCGCCGCGTCGGCAATCACAGGCTGGATGGCCGACGACACCGAGCTTGCTGCTCGGTCACTTGCGCGGCAGCGGCAAGAGCGTGCTGGCCGAGCCGCAGGCCCTGCACACCGAGGTGCTGAAGCTGCCCGGCCTCGACGGCGCGAAGATGAGCAAGAGCTACGGCAACGCAGTGCTGATGCGCGACGAGCCCGCCGAAGTGACCAAGAAGATTCGCGGCATGACCACCGACCCGGCGCGCGTGCGCCGCAGCGACCCCGGCAACCCGGAGAAGTGCCCGGTGTGGGAGTTCCACAAGGTCTACAGCGACGACGCCACGCGCGAGTGGGTCGTCAAGGGCTGCACCACCGCCGGCATCGGCTGCCTCGACTGCAAGCAGCCGGTGATCGACGCCATCATCCGTGAGCAGCAACCGTGGCGCGAACGCGCCGCAGCGCTGCTCGGCCAACCCGAAGCAGGTGCACTGGATCGTCGAGATGGGCACCGAGCGGGCGCGCACGGTGGCCGACAGACGATGAGCGACGTGCGCGACGCGATGGGGCTGAATTACTAGGACTCGAAGCTTCTGCCACGGTCGGGCCTCGCGACGGCCGACCGGTCCGGCAGGCGTTTGCCAGCACGCAGGTGCTGGTCTCGTCCAGCCCTCACCCACGCTTGGCTCGCATGCGCATCGCGGCCTCCCTGCCGCGCGCCTTCCATGTCGCGCGCTGCTCCGCGCACTTGCAGCGCGTTCAGCGAATCGCGCCGCGCTTCGCGTTGCAGCTTGTGAAGTTGCTCACGCGATCGGCCGGCAGGCGACTCGCGCACCGCGCAGCCCGGTTCGCTCTGATGACGGCAGTCGCGAAAGCGGCAGCGCAACGCCAGCGTGCTGACGTCGTCGAACACGCCGGCCAGTTCGGACGCGTCGTCGACGTCCAGGCGCAGCGCGCGCAAGCCCGGTGTGTCGATCACGCAGCCCCCTGCCTGCGGTGAAGCGCAGCGTTGCGCGTCGTCGTCGTGTGGCGGCCGCGGCCATCGTCGATGCGCACCGCGCCGGTGTCCTGCACCGCGCTCGCCGCACAACGTGTTGGTCAGCGTGCTCTTGCCGGCGCCGCTGGAGCCGAGCATCACCGCGGTCTGGCCCCGAACGAGCCACGGCGCGAGACAGCGCGCGCAGCCTGCGGGCGCTCGCGCGTCGAGCGCCAGCAGCGGTGTCACCGAGCCGAGCGCCTCGCGTGCTTCGTCGATGCGCCGCTCGAATCGGCGCTGCCTGCCAACGTATCGGCCTTGGTCAACACCAGCACGGCAGGCACCGCGGCCAGGTGGGTCAGCGCGAGGTAGCGCTCGAGGCGGCGGGCGTTGAAGTCGCGATCCAACCCCATCACCAGGAACGCGGTGTCGACGTTGGCCACCAGCACCTGGCGCTTGGCCGCGCCGCGTCCGTCGTTGGTGCGCGCGGGCGATCTGCGTCAACGGCGGCACCTGCTCGGCCACGCGCCAGCGGCCCAGGCTCCGGCTGATCGGCCAGCACCCAATCGCCGACCGCGAGCGCGTCGTCGGCCAGGGTCTGCGCGAGCGCAGGCGGCAGCGTGCGCCAGGCACTTCGTGCCGGCCGTCGTGCAGGCACAGCAACATCGCGCCGCATCTCGATCACGCGCATCGGCGTCTCGCCGTCGTAGGCGGGCCGGGCGATCAACTGTCGCAACATGGCCGCCGTCAGCCCGATGCCGATCAGCGCGTCCGTCGGAGAGGAAGAATTCATCTGTAGTTCCGAGGCAATGGTCTCGCTGCTTGCAGCGAATGACGGCACCGGCGTGCACGCTCATCCATGCCGCGCGCGCAAGCGCACAACACGATGCAACGGCGCGCTCGCGCCGCGGGGCGATTTACTGGGGTGTTGGGGTCGGCCGCGCAAACTGCGCAGCGGGCTCAGACTCGAGCCGCGGGCGAAACAGCAATCAGGCGCGGGCCTGGACCGTGCAACGCAGTGCGGAGTGCCGACCGCAACGGGCAATGGCTGCTTGTGTCATCTCGGCCTCCTGTGTCGATGGATTGCAACGAAGAACGGCCGCGAGTGTGAGGCACAGTGCTGCAGCACGTCAAGTCACCTGACGGGGTGATTCGCTGCAGACGTCCTTGCAGCACACGAGCGCCCGACACTCACTGACCGACACATTTGGCCGCGCGGCCCGGGCTGCACCGACCGCGCGAAGGGCTACGATGCCTGCATGCGGCGACTGCCTAGATGCTGAGCGTCTGTTCGGCGCAGCGAAGATTGATCGTGACCGACCCCGAACTCGAAACCCTTGCCCAGTTGCTGGCCGGGTTTGGCATCACGCTGAACGTGACCGATGCCGAGGGCCACTTGCTGATCAGCGGTCCGGCCGCGCGGCGCGATGCCCATAGCGAACCGCCTCGCACGGTATCGATGAATCTGGCCGACGGCCGTCGCTTGGTGCTGGTGCCCGATGCGGAAGCCGAGCGCCGCAACGCCGAGGCGCGGCAGCGCTTTCGCGTGCTCGCCGAACACAGTACCGACTTGATTGTGGCGGTCGATGCCGATCTGGTGATCCGCTTCGCATCGCAATCGGCGACCACCCTGCTCGACATCGTGCCCGAAGAACTGCACGGCCGAACGCTGGCCGAGGTGTTGGCCCCCGAAGACCGCGCCGGCTTCATCGCGCGGCATTTCATGCATGCATGCGCCGCGGGCCCACCGGCACCGATCTGTTCCGCGCGCTGCGGCGCGATGGCAGTGCGCTATGGATCGAGGCGCGCGTCGTGCTGCTGCCGGCCGGCAACGGCCTGGGCGACTACCTGGTCACGCTGCGCGACGCCGAGCGCCGCAAGCAATCCGAGTTGGCGCTCGGACAGGCTAACGCCGAGTTGTCTGCACTGGCGTCCACAGACGCGCTTACCGGCCTGGCCAACCGGCGCATGTTCGACGCCACGCTGCGCAAGGAGTGGTTCCGCGCGTTGCGCGACGGCTCGCCGCTGGCGCTGCTGATGATCGACATCGATCACTTCAAGCCGCTCAACGATCGCTATGGCCATCAAGCTGGCGACGCCTACCTGACGGCCGTGGCCGGGGTGATCGAACGCAACGTGCGGCGCGCGGGCGATCTGGCGGCGCGCTATGGCGGCGAGGAGTTCGCCATCGTGCTGCCCGGCACCGCAGCGGCCGGCGCGCTGGAAACTGCCGAGTCGATTCGCCGCGCGGTGATGAGCGCGACGTTCGACACCATCGTGCGCGACGGGCCGCCCATCACGGTCTCGATCGGCGCCGCAGCCACGGTGCCGATCGCCGGCGCCGGCGCGGCAACGCTGCTGCACAGCGCCGATGCTGCGCTGTACCAGGCCAAACGCGCCGGACGCAACCGCGTAGAGATCCTGAGCTAGCATCGTGGCGCCGCGCCGATCACGCTGCGGCGAACGGATGCAGATCGAGGGATCACATGACAGAACCCGTGGTGTTGCGCGAGGTTTCCAGCGATGGCGTCGCGGTGCTCACGCTGAATCGCCAGCAGGCGATGAACGCGTTGTCGCGCGAATTGCTCGACGAGTTGGCACGCGCGATCGATGAGATAGCCGCCGACGTGCAGGTGCGCGTGTTGATCCTCACCGGTGCCGGCCGTGCCTTTGCGCCGGGCTCGATTTGAAAGAGCTGGGCTCGGGCCGCACCGACATCGGCAAGACCACCGTGACCTCGCGCGGCGATCCGGTGGGCGCGCTTGACCCGTTGCGCGAAGCCGGTGATCGGCGCCATCAACGGCGCGGCTGTGACGGGCGGCTTTGAGCTCGCGCTGGCCTGCGACATGTTGCTGGCCAGCACCGATGCACGCTTTGCCGACACCCACACGCGAGTCGGGCTGGCGTCGGGCTGGGGCCTGTCGCAAAAGTTGAGCCGCGCGGTCGGCATTTACCGCGCGCGCGAAATCTCGCTGGGCAGTCGCTGGGTCAGCGCCGAACAGGCGCACGCGTGGGGCTTCGTCAACCGCGTGGTGGCGCCGAGCGAGCTGATGCCCGCTGCGCGCACGCTGGCCGCCGACATGCTGCTCGCGCAGCCGGGCATGCTCGAGCGTTACAAGGCGATCATCAATGACGGCTTCGCGCTGCCGTTCGGCCAAGGCATGGCGCTGGAGGCGCAACGCGCACGCGAGTTCAACACCAGCGTGTCGGCCGCCGACATCGAGCAGCGTCGCGAGAGCGTGCGGCAAGTCAACCGCAGTCGCTGAGGCGCGTGCGCGGGCGATTGCTCTGGGCGCTCACGCCAGAGAACCGTTGTCCACCAGCTCGACGACGGCGTGGCGGTCGACCGTCTTGCACAGGATGATCTGCGCGTAAACCATGAAAAGCTCGTAGTCGCCTGACTTCAATCGCAGGAAGGCGTTGATGGCTGCGGTCGCGTTGTCGGCGGCGCGCTCGTAGGAGCGCCACAGGTAGTCGTCGAAGATCAGGATGCCGCCCACCTTGAGTTGGTCGAACCTTTAATGGCATCGACGATCGCATCATCACAGTAGTGCGAACCGTCGACGTACACGAGGTCGAACTGCCCTCGCTGCGTTTGCGCGCTGAAGAATTCGAACGACGTGCTCTTTGACCTTCGTGAGGCGTCCTTCGTGCATCGCCAGGTTGGCGTCGAAGTTGTCCTCGACCCGCCGCAGCTCGAGACCGCGGTGCTCGTCGGAGCCAGCCCAGGTGTCCACACAGGTGAGATGCGCTTGGGGTAGCGTGTCGAGGATGAAGCGGCTCGACATTCCTCCCAGCTTCCGATCTCGAGTGCGCGCACCGGTCGATCGAACAGGCCATAGCGGTGAAACGCAGCGAGCCAGTAGGGAATGTAGCCGGTGAACCAATCGTGCGACACCCGGGCACCGCTCATCGTGTCTTGAAACCTGCGTTTGTCGTCAGCGTAGCGTTCGAGCCGCGGCCGCCGAACAAAGGTTCGCAGGTAAGGCGTCCACACGAATCGCGGCGTGTCACTGCGCAGCATGTGCGGCACATTGCCGACGAACCAGCGCACAAAGCCGAGCGCACGCGGCATCGGATCGGGCGGTTTTGAGAAGGCGGCCGTCACTGCAAAGATCCTTGTATGTGGTCGTCCCGCGACGACCGCGCGACTTCAGCCGATCCAGCCCGCGAGGTCGTCCTTCAACTGCTTGAGATCGGCGCTGCGGGTGTACATCATGTGCCCGGCGTCGTAGTAGCGGTGCGTCACGCGCTCAAGCACATCAGGCGGCGCATCGAGCTGCGCCAGCGACCAGTCGGTGGCACTGTACGGTGTGCCCAGGTCGTAGCGACCGCTGGCCACCAGCACGCGCAGGTGCGGGTTGCGGCGCAGAGCGCGCGCCATGTCGACGCTGGTGCTGCCGAAGCTGTTGCCCTTGGCCTCGCCGCGGTTCCAGTTCCAGGTCTTGTTGACCTCGAAGTTGAGCACTTCGTAGCGCGTGTCGTCGGTGATGCCAAGCTGCGCGAAGTACGCCATCGACGCCATCGTGTAGGGCGCGTTGAGCGCCTCGATGCCGGGGTCGAACTCCCAGGTGCGCGTGCGGCTCGCCGCCATCGGCCCGGTAACGCGCGCCTCGAGCGGCCGACGATGCGGCCGACATCGCGCAGCAGCTCGAAGAAGAACGTCTCGTCGCTGATGCGCAGGTTCTTCTCCTGCACCAGCGCGCGCGGCAAGCCCGGTCAGCTCGGCGAGTCGCTTTTCGACGCGCGCGCGCGCTGCGCGTGTCGAGCCGCGCCCCGGCGTGCAAGCGCGCGTCAGGTACTCCTCGTTGACGAACGCCTCGGCGGCGTCTCGCGCGGCCTGCGGTGATGCCGCGATCGAGCCGCTCAAGCGGCCGTGGAATTGCGCGGCGTTGGCAAATGCAGGCAGGAACAGTGCGTAGGGCAGGTCGTTGCCGGGCATGAACACCAGCGACTGCAGATCCATCGCGCACGACACCAGGATCATGCCCTGCAACGACACGCCCATCGCGTGCAGCTTGTCGGCGATCGCTGCGCCGCGCGTGGTGCCATAACTTTCGCCCGCCAGATACAGCGCCGAGCCAAAACGTCTGTGCCGCGCCAGCCAGACGCGCATCACCTCGGCCAGTGCGTCGACATCGCCGTCCACCGAAAACAGCTTCTTGCGCGCGTCGTCGCTCAGTGCGATCGAGTAGCCGGTGTGCGGCGGGTCGATGAACACGAGGTCGAAGTGCTCGAGCCAGGTCAGCGGGTTGTCCTGCACCGCGTACGGCGCGGCCGGCATCGTGCCGTCGTCGTGAATGGCCACGCGCTTGGGGCCCAGCGCGCCCAGGTGCAGCCACACCGACGCCGACCCGGGCCCACCGTTGAACGCAAAGCACAGCGGCCGCGGCGTCTCGCTGGGCACCGTGTAGGCGATACAAAATACCGCGGCCTGCGGCTCGCCGCGCTGCGCGTCGACGCCGCCCGTGGTCAGCGGCATGAAGCTGGCGTTCAACTCGTAGTCGAGGCGCCGGCCGTTGGCCAGCGTGACGCTGCCGGTGCCAACCAATGGCGAACGCGCCAACAGCTTGTCGAGCGTTTCGCGCTGGCGCTTGTCGGTGTCAGCATCGGGTTTGGTCGCAGGCTCGGTCATCCATCTGCTCCTTGGCCTCGCATCAATTCGGCCCGCCATCCCAAGCGGACGCTGCGGATCTGGCTCCGCCGGTCCGCTGGCGTCGCCCCTCGAGGGGAAGCGGCCGCTAGGCCGCATCGGGGTGGACCCCATCAACCAGCGGCCGTAACGCACGCGGTCGACGTTGCCGCCGCTGATGATGATGCCGACGCGCTGCCCAGGCAGATCGATCACGCGATCGAGCGCGGCAGCGGCGGCCAAGCAGCCGGTGGGCTCGACCACCAGTTTCATCGTGCTCGGCAAAAAAGCGCATCGCGTTGATCAACTGCGCGTCGCTGACCGTCAGCACGCCGCGCAAGCACGTGCGAATGACTTCGAATGTCAGGCGTCCGGGTGCTTGCGTCTGCGCACCGTCGGCAATCGTGTCGGGCACCGGGATCTGCACGATCTCGCCGCGCGCGAGGCTTTGCTGCACGTCGTTGCCTGCCGCGGGCTCGACGCCGTAGACCGCGATGCTGGGCTGCAAGCCCATTGCGGCCACCGCGCTGCCCGACACCAGGCCGCCGCCGCCCACACACACCAGCAGCGCGTCGAGGCGTACCCACTTCCTGGATCAGTTCCAGCGCGGCGGTGCCCTGCCCCGCCATCACGTGCGGATGGTCGTACGGCGGGATCAACGTCATGCCGCGCTCGCTCGCGATGCGGCGACCAATCGCTTCGCGGTCTTCGCTGTATCGGTCGTACAGCACCACCTCGCTGTCAAGACGGCCCTGCTGATATGCGCGCGGTGGCCGCCAGCTTGCCGGCGGCGCATCAGAGGGCATCACGATCACCGACGGCATGTCGAGCAGCCGCGCAGCCAACGCGATGGCCTGCGCGTGATTGCCCGGAAGAGAACGCGATCACGCCGGCTGCGCCGTTGCGCGGCATCGAACTGCGCCAACGCGTTGTAGGCACCGCGGAACTTGAACGCGCCCACACGCTGCAGGTTTTCGCACTTGAAGAACAACTGCGCGCCGCAGCGTTCGTCGGCCAGGCGCGAGGTCACCACCGGCGTCTTGTGCGCCACGCCGGCCAGGCGGTCGGCGGCCGCACGGAACGTCCTGCAGTGAAATCGGCAACGTCATGCGCTCAGCATAGCGCGCCCGTGACACCCCTGAACAGGTGGTCCTGCATCGACGCCGACAGACAGATCGCACTTGTGTGCAAACGAACAAGGCAGCAGTTCACAGGCCACTGCGCAGGTCCGTGCGCACGCAGATCCCGCGCACTAGATTCGGATCACGGCGCGTGCACGAAGCAGCGCGGTCGTCCGGTCCAGACGACTCCGGGCCACAACTCTTCAAAGAGGCAATGATGCGAAACGCAAAAATTTGGATTTCCTTGCTGCTGGCTCCGCTGCTGTGGGCCGGTGCGGTGCAAGCCGACACTGGGGCCACCGCGGACCAGATGTGGCAGCTTCTGGAAGCGGGCGCCGCCCATGTGCAAGCGGTCGGCCCGGAGCAGGCCTACCGTGACTTCGCGGACCGCGGTGGCAAGTGGCAGCAGGGTGAGTTGCGGCTGTCAGTGCTCAACTTGGACGGCACGATCGTGATCGACGGGCTGGCCTCGGCCAAGCCCGGTTCCAGCACCGATGCGCTGCAGGACTCGGCCACGGTCTTGGTGAATCAGGTCAAGGAGTGGGGCCACGGTGGCATTGAATACGCCACGGGCGATCCGCTGGGCGGCAAGGGCGAATACTAGGACGCTGTCATGCGACGCGGCTGCCGCGCGTCCGCTGGCATCCTGGTCGTCGGTGCCACAGATGGATGGCGCCCGCGTCGCCGGGTATCACAGCGGACAGGTGACTTCCGTGGCCGGATCGGCCACTGTGCATTGACCTCGACAGGCCGCATCGGACATATTCCGATGCGGCTTTTGTCGAGCGGCTACCGAAACTCCATGTGCTGCAACGGCAGCGGAATGGCGTTCCAACTGGTGTCGCACGAGGTCGTCGGGTACTCAGAAGTCGAACACCGTGTTGTGGCTGGCGTCGAGGCCCACGACGCGCGCATGCGTCCTGTTGTCTCGCGACGGCGTAGTTGATCAGCAGTGACTGTCCGTCGTTAGCCTCGTACGCGCTCGAGCAAATCTGGGAGAGGATCGAGCGATCGTGGTTGAAGCGCCAGACCTCGTGCGCCGTCAAACTGGCTGCGTCAATGTCGTAGGCGGACACAGCACTGTAGTTGCGGCTCTCCAGCTGGTGCGCTGGCTGGCTCGTTGAGACTGCCCAATCCGTTGTTGAACAGCATCAGCTCGCCGGCGGCGGTGATCGACAGGGCGTGCTGACCGATCGGATACAGCTCATCCGGGGCAGCAGCACCGCCTTGTCGCGCAACGACGCAAAGGTGTACCAATACTTCGTCGGGTCGCCGAAGATCCAGACGATGTTGCCGGTCTGGTAGTCGAGCTTGACGACGAAGTTTTCGCGGCTCGACACGATCACGGTGTCGTCGCGGGGATCATAGATCGCCGTATTCATGTGGAACCAGTCGACATCGGGCCGCACGAACGCGCTGGGGTCATCGCCGTGACTTCGCATGTAGTCGCTGAGGATGCTGTCGAGGTCCCACTCGCGAACTTCGGCACCGGCAGCGCTGACCTCGGCCAACTTGCTCTCAATGCGCTTGACGCCATCGACGAGGTGATCCACCTCGACCAGAGGTCTGGCCTTGCCGGCATCGATGTTGTGGTGGAAGTTCAAGTCGTCGGTGGCGGCCAGCGTGACTTGCCCGACCGTGCCGTCGAGCTCGTTCCTCGTGAGCACTGTCGAATCCTGAGATCCGATCTCGAACCCGTTGTCGAGAAACGCGGTCGATGTGCTGTCCCCGATCGCCGGCCCGACCCAGCGCACCGCCCCGTCGGTATCGATGATGACCGGCCCGCCGTGCATGTTCTTCAGGGCAATGTAGTCATAGCCCAACGACCCGCTGGGTTCGCGCGCCTTGAGGATGTTGAGGCGGTCGTAGATGCCGTTGGGATCGACATAAGGCTCGGTGTTCACCTCGACGCGGGCCCAGGCCATGCGACCGGGCCACAACGCGATCGTTTAGCCGCCAGACCCCTGGAAGTCTTTTTGCGCGGTACGTCAGCACCAGCGTGTCGCGGTGGCCCTCTCGCGACGGATCGAGCGGCTGGATCGGAGTCGACTCGTGGATCACGCGGGCATCGTCGAGCAGCAGCGCGCTGAATGGCTCGTCGAGCGTGAAGCGCAGGCCCTGCGGACCGGCCGCCTCGAACACGCGTGTCTCGCCGCCCTTGATGCCCGCGCGCGACACCAGGATCACCGCGACGAAATCCACGCCGTCGCGATGCGCGCCCTCGGGCGTGAGCCGCCCGATGCCGCCGGCGGTAGTGATGCGAAACGGTGGGCTTCGACGTACCAGCTCTGCTCACCCTGCAAACGGCTGGCGCACGCGGCCAAGCCGCGCAGCAGCCGCTGCCATGCGTGGTCGGCAGTCCACGCAGCCGGCATCGGCTCGAAGTGACGCTCGATGCCACCGTGCAGTGCGTTGTAGTCGACGCTTTGCCAATGCGGCCGGTGCGGCGCCTGCGTCACTGCAGTCATTGCGCACCACGAAACACGAGTGGCGGCGCTGGCGGATAGTGTCCACCGTCACGCAGGTAACGGTCGCTCGGCAAGTCGTCCCAGTAGCGGCGCCACGCGGCGAGATCGGCCAGATGCACGCCGCACAGCGTGGCCAGCGACGTGGCGTCGACCACCACGTGCCCATCGCGGGCGAGCCTGGCGTGCACGTCCGCCGGCGGCGTCAGCGGCGGACGCGGCGCGGTGGCACCGCTCATGTCTTTGCGCCTCGCCAGCGCCGCTCCTTTGACCAACGCCTCGATCTTGGCCAGCGCGATCGCGCGGTCCATGGGTGCCATGCCGCAGTTGGTGCAGGCGATCAGGCGCTCGCGCGGCACGAAACGCAGCGCATTGGTGATCGTCTCGGCCACCGTCTCGGGCGTCTCGATCGCGTCGCTCGCGACGTCGATCACGCCGACCATCACGTCCTTGCCGGCGAGCAGCGCCATCAGGTCGGGCGGCACGTGCGAGTGCAGGCACTCGAGCGACACCTGGTCGATCGAGCTGCGCGCCAGCACCGGGAACACCGTCTCGTACTGGCGCCACTGGTCGCCGAGCGTCTTCTTCCAGTCGAGGTTGGCCTGGATGCCGTAGCCATAGCAGATGTGCACGGCTGTCGTGCAGGTGAGCCCCTGCGCGGCGCGCTCGAGCGGCGCGCCGATGCCCCAGGTCGGCCACCTCGTCGATGTAGACGTTGAACGCCGGCTCGTCGAACTGGATGATGTCCACGCCGTCGGCCTGCAGCGCCAGCGCCTCCTGGTTCAGCAGCTCGGCGAACGCGATGGCGAGCTTCACGCGGTCGCCGTAGTGGCGGTCGGCCACGGTGTCGACGATGGTCATCGGCCCGGGCAGCGTGAACTTGATCGTGTGCTGCGTGTGGGCGCGCAGGAAGCGCGCCTCGGCCTCGTGCACGCGGCCCTTCAGCCGCAGCGGCGCCACCACCTGCGGCACCATCGCCTTGTAGCGGTCGGCGCGGATGCCCATCTCGACCTTGTGCTCGAAGTCGATGCCCGTCGACGCTGCTCGAGAAAGCCGTGCACGAAATGCTGGCGCGACATGCTCGCCGTCGCCGATCATCGTCGAGGCCGGCGTCTTCCTGCGCCTTGATCCACAGCAGCGTGGCATCGACCTTGGCATCGCGTCAGCGCATCGCCCTCATGCGCCCAGCGCGGCCACAGTTTGTTCGTCTCGGCCAGCCAGCCGGGCTTGGGCAAGCTGCCGGCGATCGCGGTGCGGAACATCGGGTCTCCTGAGTCGTTGAGAACTGCCTGACACCGTGCTACCAGGTGTCGACGAAAGCGCGCCGGGGCGGCATCACCTCTGCGCCGCGCCGTGGCAAGCACGCGAAGCAACCAGTCGCGCGTGTGCTGCTGGATCGATCACGTCGTCGATCTCGAGATGGCTGGCCACGTTGAGCGCACGGCCGCGCTCGCGCATGCCGGACAACAAGCGCTCGAACAACGCGTCGCGTTCAGCGCCCTGCACTGCGGCGAGCTCCTTGCGGAATCCCAGGCGCACGGCGCCATCCAGCCCCATCGGGCCGAACTCGGCCTGCGGCCATGCGGCGGTGGCCACCGGCGCATGGAAGTGCCCCGCGGTGAAGGCCATCGCGCCCAAGCCGAAAGCCGCGGCGCAGCACCACCGACACCATCGGCACCCGCAGCGCCGCAGCGGTGACGAACACGTGGCCGGCGTGGCGCAGCATGCCCTGCGCCTCGACGCCGGGCCGACCATGAAACCCGGCGTATCGACCAGCGTGATCAACGGATGCCCGGCGGCATCGGCCAACTGCATGAAGCGCGACAGCTTGTCGCAGCCCGCCACGTCGAGGCGCGCCGGCGAGATGGCGTGGATTGGCTGCCGCGATGGCCACCGGATGCCCCCCGAGCCGCGCCAGCACCGTGACGACGCCCAGGCCGTACAACGCACGCAGCTCGATCACGCTGTCGCGGTCGGCCAGCGCGTGATGATCGTGCGTGGATCGAACACCGCGTTGCGGCCGAGCGGAATCGCGTCGCGCAACCCCCGTTGATCCGCGGCACCCGCATCCGGGCAACGCACCCGATGCCACGCGAGAATGCGACGCACCTCGTGCGTGGCCTGCGCTTCGTCGTCGACCAACAGATCGATGCCACCCGCGCGTGCCAGCGTATCGGCCGGGCCCACGTCTTCGGGCGCCACGATGCCGAGCCTGCCGCCTTCAATCATCGCCGGCGCCGCCCATGCCGATGCTGCGCCCCGCGCGTCGAGATCACGTAGTCGTGCAGCTGCCCAGCAGTGCCGCGTTGCCGGCAAAGCAATACCCTTCGACGATGCCCAGCGTCGGCACCTGGCCCGACAACGCGGCCAATGCGCGGAAAGTCGTGCAGTGCAGCCCCGACACCGATGGTGAATCGACATCGCCCGGTCGCCCGCCGCCACCCTCCGCAAACAGCACGAAGGGCAGCTTGTGCTCGGCGGCCAGCCCGAGCAGGCGATCCGACTTGCGGTGGTGCTGTTGCCCTGCGTGCCGGCGAGCACCGAGTACGGTCGTCAGTAGATCATCGCCGCGCAGCGCGCGCGCTCGGGTCCGAAACTCGCTGGCGTGCACGAGGCCGGTCCCGGTGATCAGGCCGTCGGCCGGCGTGTTCTTCTGCAGGTCGTCGAGGCTGGCGGCTGCTGCGCTGCGCAGCCACCGCGAAGCCGCCGTATTCGACGAACGTCTGCGCATCGAACAGCGCCGCAATGTTCTCGCGCGCTGCGTCGGCCTTGTGCATGGCGTGCGGCCAGCATCTGCGGGCGCGCGGCATCGCCGAGCAGCGCACGTCGAGCGTTCAATTCGTCGAGGTCGGGCCGGCGGCCGCGCGCTGGCCGCTGTCGACACCACGCGCGGCACTGCATCGGCCACCGGTGCAAGGTCGAGCAACAGATCGCCTTCGTCGACCGCATCGCCGCGCTGCACATGCACGGCCCGCACCACACCGTCGGCCAACGCTTCGACGGTGAACTCCATCTTCATCGATTCGGAGCCGCAGCAACACCGCGCCCCGGCTCACGGTGGCGCCGACGCTGGCTTCGACGGCGGTGACAGCGCCTTGCACGCTGGCGCGATGGTTGACGGATGCCTTGCATGTGGGGCTGCGCTGCGGCGCTGCGGCTTCGCGCTGAAATCGGCTTCGCATTGTGCGCGGTTTGTCGCGCCTGCCCGGCGTGGCCTTGGCGCGCGCTCGTGGTGGCCTGCGGGTGTCCGCGCCAGACTGGCCGCGACGTGGATCGCCTGAGAAACCTCGACGCCGCCAGCATGAGCCACGACTTCACTGTGCCCGACGCCGTGACCGCGCCCGTGCTCGCGGTCGACGCCGACGGTGTGGTGCGCGGCGCCAACGCGGCCTTCGTCAGCGCCAGCGCCGGTGCGCTCGACAAGGTGCTCGGCAAGCCGTTCGCCGCCTTGTGCGACGACCGCGCCGGCGCAGGCTGCGGCGTCTTTGCGTGCGCTGTCGCAAGCGCTGCGCAATCGTGTGCCGCTCGGCGGCGTCAAGCTGGTGCTGCGCGACGGCAACGGCGCCGCGTGGCCGGTGTCGTTGTCGGCGCGGCCGGTCGGGGATGCGACCTGGCTGACCCTGCTCGGATCGCACGCGAGCCGCTGCGCGCCGATCGCCTCGAAGACCCGCTGAACATGGCCCAGCAATTTGGCCGCCTCGGCGTCTACGAGCGCGACCCGCGCACGATGGAGGGTCACTGGGACAGTCACATGCATCGCTTCTGGGGCCTGTCGATCGACGACAAGGCGCCCGACTTCACGGAAGCGCAGAACTACGTCGTCCCCGAAGACCGCGCCGGCATGGGAGACAAGTTCCTCAGATTCGATGAAGGTCGCCGGCAGCTACTCGCACCACTTTCGCGTGCGCGGTGCCGACGGCGTGCTGCGGCGCCTGCATTCGCAATGGACCGTGAGCAACGGCGCCGACGGCAAGCCCGGACCGCGTGATCGGCGTCATCCTGGACGACACCGAGATCTGGCGCTTGGCGCAAAGCGTGCACGAGCGGCGAACGCGCAGCTGGAGATGGCCCCTGCAGTTGAGCGGTATCGCCATCTGGCGCCAGGACCTGGCGACCAATCGCCTGTACTACGACGATCAGGCCTGGCGCATCCTTGGCATGAAGCCGCGCCCCGAAGGCATCAGCCTCGAGGACGTGCGCGCGATGATCCCACCCCGATGACGTGCCGGCTGTGCAGGCAGGCGATGCAGCGCGCCGCCAGCGCCACCGGGCCCACCGACATGGAGGCCCGTTACCGCCATGCCGATGGGCGTTGGCTCGACGTGCTGACGCGGCGCGTCACGCAGCGCGACGCCGATGGCAAGCCGATCGCCTTCATTGGCGTGGCGATGGACGTCACCGATCGCTTGCGCGAGCAGCGCCGGCTGCAAGACCTGACGCGCCGACTCGAGCTGGCGGCCTCGGCCGCCGAAGTGGGCATCTGGTCATATGACGTCAGCACCGACACCGCGGTGTGGAACGCGCAGATGTACACGTTGCACGGCGTCAACCCTCCCTGCCGGCCCCCGAACCGGGCCGACTACACGCAGTTCATTGCCCCGGAATACCGCAGCGTCATGACGACGCAACGCGCGCAACGATTCGGCGAGCCCAACCAACCCGTGGCGCAGTCGGAGATCCAGATCGTACGCACTGACGGCACATCGGCGCGACGTGTCGATGCGCGTGCGCATGCTCAAGACCGAATCGGGGCTGCGCATGATCGGCACGATGATCGACATCACCGAGCAGCGTGCGGCGCATCAGGCTCTGCGCGACGCCCACGAGCGCGCTGCGCTGGCTGCGCGCGCGGTGGGCCTGGGCGCCTGGGAGCGCGACGCGCACGCGGCGCGCGGTCTGGGACGAGCAGATGTGGCGGTTGCGCGGCCTCGAACCGCGGCCCACGCCGTTGACGGAAGAGCAACTCGAGGCGCTGGTGCATCCCGACGACTTGCCGCCCATGAAGCGCGAATACAAGACGTCGGCGCGCCAGGAGCGCGCGGCCAGCGGCCAGTTCCGCGTGCGCTGGCCCGATGGCAGCTGGCACTGGCTGGCCACGCGTTCGATCCCTGTCCTCGATGCCGACGGCCAGGAGGTGCGTCGCATCGGCGTCAACTGGGACATCACAGCAGGCGCGCGAAGCCGAGCAGGCGCTGCAAGAGCGCGTGCTTGCGCAGCGCGAAAGCCGCGCCAAGTCGCAGTTCCTAGCCCGCATGAGCCATGAGTTGCGCACGCCGCTGCACGCGGTGATCGGCTTCGCGCAGCTGTTGCTCACCGATTCGTCCCTGGCGCTGCGAGGCGAGCCGCGCGAGCAGTTGCAGCACATCCGCGCCGCCGGAGAGCACTTGCTGGAGCTGGTCAACGATGTGCTCGACTTGTCGAGCCTCGACACCGGCGAGATCAAGCTCGACTCCGCAGGTGATCGATTTGCGACAGCTGTACGACGCTGCCGCCCCGATGGTCGCCGCGCTCGCCGCCGAGCACGGCGTGCGGCTCGGCCGCGACGAACTCGCTCATCCGGTATGGGCCGATCCGACGCGCTTGCGCCAGGTGCTGCTCAATCTGCTGACCAATGCCATCAAGTACAACCAGCGCGGCGGCTCGGTGCATGTCGAAACGCCAGCGGTTGGAGCGCGAAATCGCGCTGCGCGTGCGCGACAGCGGACGCGGCATGACCGACGAGCAGCTCGCGCATGCTGTTCGAGCCGTTCAATCGGCTGGGCCTCGAACGCAAGGGCATCGAGGGCACCGGCATCGGCCTGGCGATCGTCAAGGCCAACGTCGAGCGCATGGGCGGCAGCGTGCACGTGCAAAGCACGCCTGGCGCGGGCAGCGTGTTCGAGGTTCGCTTGCCCTGCCCCACGGTCGACGCAGCCCGCGCGCGCAGCCAGCGCGGTGGTATCGCCGACGCTGTCAGGCCAGCTCGCCACGCACGCGCAAGCGCGCACTGGGCGGCTGCTCTACATCGAGGACAACCCGGTCAACGCGCTGATCGTGCGCGAACTGGTGGCCCAGCGCGGCAACCTCACGCTCGAAGAAGCCGGCGACGGCACCTGCGGCATCGACAGCGCGCGCCGCGCGCAGCCCGACCTGATCTTGCTGGACATGCAGTTGCCCGACATCGACGGCCTCGAGGTGCTGCGCCGCTTGCGCGCCGACCCGAGCACCGCATCGATCCCGTGCATCGCGCTGTCGGCCAACGCGATGCCCGAGGACATTCAGTCGCGCTCGGCGCTGGATTCGCCGATTACTGGACCAAGCCGCTGGACTTTCGGATTTTCTCGGCGCGCTCGATACGCTGTTCGGCAAGCGGGCTTAAGGGCCTACCCCACGAAGCGCCTTGCGGCGCGCCACGGTGCCGTCCGGTCGGGCCGATGTCAAGTCGTCGATGAGACCGCGCTCGCTGCAGCATCGGCTCGATGCTCGCGGCACGCCCGCGGAAGGCTTCGTAGGCGGCGCCGGGTTCGATGCTGTTGCCGCTGGAATAAATCCAACGCCGCACACGCTGGGCCACCTCGGCGTCGAACGGATCGCCCGCCTCGACGAACGCGTCGTAGGCGTCGGCGTCGAGCACCTCGGCCCACAGGTAGACGTAGTAGCCCGCCGCATAGCCCGAGCCGGAGAACAAGTGCTGGAAGTGCGGCAGGCGATGGTTCAGCCCCGCCACGGCCGGGCGCGCCACGCTGAGCGAGCACCCGCCGCTCGAAGGCAACGATGTCGTCAGATCGGCTCGGTCGCGGCATGCGCGGCCATGTCGACCAGCGCGCTGGCGGTGTAGCGCACCGACTCGTAGGCCTGGCCGAAGCGCCGCGCCGCGCGCACGCGCTCGATCAGCAGATCGGGGATCGGCTCGCCGGTCTTGTGGTGCAGCGCGTGGCGCTTGAGCACCTCGGGCTCGTCGATCCAGTGTTCGAACAGCTGTGACGGCAGCTCGACGAAATCACGCAGCACCTGCGTGCCCGACAGGCGCTCGTAGTGCACGTCGGACAACAACCCGTGCAGGCCATGGCCGAATTCGTGGAACAGCGTTCGCACGTCGTCGAGCGACAGCAGCGTCGGCCCCTGGCCATCGCCGCGCGCAAAGTTGTTGTTAAGCGCGGTATCCCGCCGACCACGTCGACGCCCTTGTCGAGCGCGCGCTCGAGATTGGCGCGCGCTCCGTCCGCGCGCAGGAACCCGTCCTGCGGAAACGCGACCAGCTGCAGGTCGAGATACGGGCGCGACGCGCTCGCGCACGTCGATGAGCGCGTCGACGGCGAGCAACCGCGGATCGCAGATATCGACGTGCGAGCGGATCGCGAGAAGGCCCCGGCCCACCGCCCAGTCGCAATATTGAAGCGCCCGGTCGACCAGCGCTTCCAACGTCAGCGAAGGCTTCAGTTCGCCCCAGAGCGCAATGCCTTCGAGCAACGTTCCCGAAGCGTTGACGCGCGGCAGCCCATACGAAAGCGTGGCGTCCATATGGAAGTGCGCGTCCACGAACGGCGGGCTCACGAGCTGTCCCTGCGCGTCGAGCTCGGTTGCGCCATGCACGCCGGCAAGCTCCGCATGCGGCGCGACGGCCGCGATCTGTCCGTCGCGCACGGCGATGTCCATCGCCGCCCGGCCATCCGGCAGCACGGCGTTGCGCACGACGAGGTCGTATTGCACCGAAGCGGAGGAGGTCGCGTTCATCGCTCGCCTTTGCGATAGGGTTTCATCAGCGCCTGCGGGATAGGCTGCGCGGCGCGCCATGATCGACGAGCGCCAGGATCGACAGCGCGTACGGCAGCATCAGATAGATCTGGTACGGCAGCTTGGCGCCACTCGCCTGCTGCAGCCGCAGCTGCAGCGCGTCGAAGGCGGCAAACAGAATGGCCCCGCCGAGCGCCTTGCCCGGGCGCCACGACGCGAACACGACCAGCGCCACGCAGATCCAGCCGCGGCCATTGACCATGTTGAAGAAGAACGCGTTGAACGCCGAGAGCGTGAGAAAGGCGCCCGCCACGCCCATCAGCGCCGACCCCGCGACGACGGTCGCCATCCGCACCGCGATCACATCGATGCCCTGGCCTTCGGCGGCGCTGGGATTCTCGCCGACCATGCGCACCGCGAGTCCCGCGCGGCGTGCGGTTGAGGAGATACGCGAGCACCGGCACGCTGACGAGCGCGAGGAGGGTGAGCGGCGTTTGCGCGTCGAGCAGCGGGATGCCGAGCCAGCCCATCGGCTTGAACGGCTCGATCGTCGGCGGTGTGGTCACTTGCGGCAGCGTCACGCGGTAAGCGTACGAGGCGAGACTCGTCCCGAACAGCGTCACGCCAAGGCCGGACACGTGCTGCGACAGGGACAGCGGCACCGTCAGGATCGCATGCAGCAGGCCGAGGCCGGCGCCAGCCAGGGCGGCGATCAACACGCCGGTCCACAACCCCGCGCCCTCGTAGACGGCGAGCCAGCCGGTGAATGCGCCGACCACCATGATCCCCTCGATGCCGAGGTTCAGCACGCCGGCCCGCTCGCACAGCAGCACGCCCAGCGTGCCGAAGACGAGCGGCGTGGCAATGCGCAGCACCGCGACCCAGAACGGGACGCTCGCCACGACGTCGAGGATGTCGGCGGTCATGTCAGTCCCGCCGGGCCGTCCCGGGGACTGACGCGCCCCTCGGGGGCAGCGAGCACAGCGAGCGTGGGGGTCGTTTCATCCTACCGCCAGCGGACCCGGTAGCGCGCGAACGTCGTCGCCACCAGCATCGAGATGAGCGATGCGGCGACGATCACGTCGGCGATGTACGTCGGCACCGCGATCGCGCGGCTCATGCTGTCGGCGCCCACGAGGATGCCCGCGACGAAGACGGCGGCCGCGACGACGGCGATCGGGTTGAGTTGCGCGAGCATCGCGATGACGATGCCGCTGTAGCCGTAGCCCGGCGACATGTCGAGCGTCACGTAGCCGGCGCGCCCCGCGACCTCGATGCATCCGGCGAGCCCGGCCAGCGCGCCCGACAGGAGCGCGGTCTTGACCATCACGGATCGCACCGGCATTCCGGCAAATGCCGCGGCCCGCGCGTTGGCGCCGACGGCGCGCATCTCGAAGCCGAACGCGGTGAAACGGCCGACGATCCACACGAGCGCCGCCAGCGCGAGAGCGATGATGAGCCCGGAGTGAACCCGCGAGCGCGTCGCGAGCCGAGGCAACTCGAGCTCGGCGGGGATCGCCACCGACTGCGGCCAGCCCAGCGCGCCAGGATCCTTCATCGGTCCGTCGAGCAGCATCGACACGAACAGCAACGCGATGAAATTGAGCAGCAGCGTCGTGACCACCTCGTCCACATGGAATCGCGTCTTGAGCAGCGCGGGCCCGAGCAGCAGCAGCGCGCCTGCCGCCATCGCGGCCAGCATCATCAGCGCAAACATCGCGACGGGCGGCAACGGCAGGGAAGCGTTGCCGACGGCCACGGCGGCCAGCGCGCCGACGTAGAGCTGGCCCTCGGCGCCGATGTTGTAGAGCTTCGCGCGAAAGGCGACGGCGACGGCGAGTCCGGTGAGGATCAGCGGGGTGGCCCGCGTCAGCGTCTCCGAAAGTGCGAAGCCCGATCCGGCGGCGCCTCGAGCAGCAACAGGTACGCGCCGCCGACGGGAACGCCGGCCCAGGCGACCAGGAGCGAGCAGACGACGAGCGTGAACGCGACGGCCGCGAACGGCGCGGCAATCTGCATCGGCCGCGAGATTGCGGCACGCGCCTCAAGCCGCATGCGCGGCCTCGGTCGATCCGGCCATCGCGAGCCCGATCTCCGCCAGCGTCCACGCTTCGGCCGCGCGCAGCGGGGACAGCCGCCCGTGGTACATCACGCCGATCCGGTCGGCGAGCGCGAAGATCTCGTCGAGATCCTCGGAGATCAGCAGGACCGCCGCGCCCGCGCCCGCCGCGTCGAGCAGGCACTGGTGCACATACGCCGACCGCTCCGATGTCGAGCCCCCAGGTCGGCTGGTCGGCCACGATGAGCACCGGCGTCGCGCCGCCGGCGACCGACAATGCGCGGCCCAGGATCAGCTTCTGCATGTTGCCGCCCGACAGCGATCGCGCCGGGACGTCGATGCCGGAGCCGCGCACGTCGAAACGCCGCACCAGTTCCCGCGCATGCGCCCGGCTCGCCGCGCGGCGAACGAATCCGGCGCGCGTGAACTCCGGCGTGCGGAGCCGCTCCGAGACGACGTTCTCCCAGACGGCGAGATCGCCGATCACGCCGACCGCGTGGCGATCCTCCGGAATCCGCGCCACTCCCGCGGCGATCCACGCGCGCGGCGTCGCCGGCAACGCACGTCCCACGAGGGTTGCCGTACCCTCTTCCGGCGCGAGCGCTCCCGAAAGCAGTTCCGCAAGCGCCTGCTGGCCGTTGCCCGCAACGCCGGCGATGGCGACGATTTCGCCGGCCGCGACGGTAAGATCGACGCCATCGAGCAGCGCAGTTTCCGCGGTCGTCGCGCGCGCGAACGCCATCGATCGCGACGACCGTCGCCCCGGTCGCACGCCGTTCGCGCGTCGGCATCACCACGGCGCGGCCCACCATCAGCTCCGCCAGCTCGCCCTTCGTCGCACCACGCGCCGCGCGCGCAGCGACGAGCCGTCCGTTGCGCAGCACCGCGATCCGGTCGGACACCGCCAGCACTTCGTCGAGCTTGTGGCTGATGAAGATGATCGACAACCCCTCGTTCACCAGTTGCCGCAGCGTCGCGAAGAGATCGCGGCTCTCCTGCGGCGCGTCGCACCGCGGTGGGCTCGTCCAGGATCAGCACGCGCGCGCCGCGGTAGAGCGCCTTCAGGATTTCCACGCGCTGGCGCTCGCCGACGGAAAGCTCGGCGACACGCGCGTTGGGTGTTGACGGCGAGGCCGAAGCGCTTGCCGGTCTCCCGTACTCGCACGCGCGCCGCACGCCGGCGCGAGAACGGCTGCCACAAGGGCTCGGTGCCGATCAGGATGTTGTCCAGCACCGTCAGGTTGTCGGCCAGCGTGAAGTGCTGGTGCACCATGCCGATGCCGGCGGCAAGCGCTGCCGCCGGATCGCCGGGCGGCAGCGGCAGCCCCGAAGGCCGTGATCGTCCCTCGTCCGGCCACGTAGTGGCCGAAGAGGATCGACACCAGCGTCGACTTGCCGGCGCCATTCTCGCCCAGCAGCGCGCAGCACCTCGCCGCGCGCCAGGTCGAGCGACACGGCATCGTCTCGCCACCAGCGCGCCGAAGCGCTTGGTGATGCCCGCCAGAGTGAGAACGGAAGGCTCCAGGGTCGCCCTCCGCGCGGCGGGCGCTAGGCTACAGCGTGGACTTCGGCTCGGCGTCGTTGACCTTGACCGTGAACTTGCCGTCCTGGATCGCCTTCTCCTTGTCCCTGACCTTCTTCACGAGATCCGCGGGAATCTTCTTCTCGAACGTGCCGAGCGGCGCGAGCTCCGAGCCCTTGTACTTCATCGTCGAGTACGGGCCGTAGTCTTCCGCCTTGAACTTGCCGTCCTTCACCGCCTTCAGCGCGCGGTCGACCGTCGGCTCCATGTTCCACAGCGCGGAAGCGACGACGGTATCGGGATACTTGTCCTGCGTGTTGATCACGTTGCCGATCGCGAGCTTGCCCTTCTCCTTCGCGGCATCGGAGACACCGAAGCGCTCGGCGTAGAGCACGTCGGCGCCCTTGTCGATCATCGCGAACGCGGCTTCCTTCGCCTTCGGCGGATCGAACCACGAGCCGATGAAGCTGATCGTGAACTTCACCTTGGGATTGACTTCCTCGCGCCCTCCATGAACGCGTTCATCAGCCGGTTCACTTCCGGAATCGGGTAGCCGCCGACCATCCCGATCGATGTTCGACTTGGTCATGCCTGCCGGCGATCATCCCGGACAGGTACGCGGGCTCCTGGATGTAGTTGTCGAACACGGCGAGGTTGGGCTCCTGCGGCTTGCCCGACGAGCCCATCAGGAACGACACCTTCGGATAGTCCTTCGCGACCTTGCGCGCCGCCGCTTCGACGGCGAACGACTCGCCGATGATGAACGCGTTGCCCTGCTCCGCGTACTGGCGCATCACGCGCTCGTAATCGGCGTTGCTGACGTTCTCCGGAGAACATGTACTCGATCTCGCCGCGGGCGACTGCGCGGCGTTCAACGCCTTGTGGATGCCGCGACACCCACTGCTGCTCGACCGGCACCGTGTAGATGGCCGCGACCTTCATCTTCTGCTGCGCGAGCGCCGCGCCGGAGCCTAAGAGCGACGCGCCGAGCACGAGCGCCGCACAGGCGCCCAGCACCCTTCTTCTCATGTTCTGTGAACCGTTCATGGGGGCCAGATCCTTTCGAGGGAAAGAGCGGGCGAATCGATCTGTCCCCGGCGAGACTCATTGCGCCGGAGACCGGAATGCCGCGCGGAAGCGTCATTTTATCGACAATTGGCGTCGTGCCAGCAGCAATCCGGCTAGCACGGCATCCGATCGCCGCCCGAATTGCGGGCAGTCGCGCACCGCCGGCGGCGTCCAAACACCCGCGTGTAGGCGTAGGATGGCGGGACTTCTTCGTCATTGAGATGATCGTCCAGTGCGGCGAGCGCACGTCGCCATCGCGGCACGGACTCTCGCCGCAGCGCGGCAATCTCGCGCAGTACATGGGCCACCGACCGTCGTCCGAGAACCTGCGCCCCGGCGCCGCGGGCTTGCATCGGCGCCGAGCGCGATCCGGGCGGCGCCGACGGCTACGTCATCGGTGGTCCGTAGTCGACCGCATCATGCCGATGCTGCTATGCCTAACTCGAACTTGACCATGTCGCTTGTCGCCCGACTCGCTCTCGCTTTCTTGCTGGCGACTGCGCAACTTCCGGCGGCATTCGCCCTCGACAACGCGCCGGCGAGCGTCGTTCAGGAACTTGTGCCATTCTCGTCGGATGAGGGCCTTGCTCGCCTGGCCCGATCGAACGGCGAAAGTGGACTTTCCGGTGCTCGCCAATCAGTTCGAGCCGCAGTCCGAATGCGACGCTTCTGTGGTCCTACGTCGGCGGCCATCGTACTTAACGCCGTTCGCGGTCGAGGCGCTGACCTACCCCGCGATCGGAGCCGCCTGCGCGCGGAGGACCTTCAAATACGTTCCGACCAACTACGATCCGACCATCCCGCGCTTCACGCAGGACAACGTGATTACGAAGGGGCAGAAGACGCGCGCGCAGGTACTCGGCGAACCGCTGGCGATCAATGGAAAGCAGATCCGGGACTTCGGTTATCAGGTCCGCCAGCTCGATGAAATGCTGAGAGCAAATGGCGCAATCACCCGACTCACCATAGTTGACGCCAACAAGGTCGAGCAGGACATTCGAGATGACCTGGTTGAAAACCTCAGCCAACGCGGTAACTACGTGATCGTCGCGTACAAGCGCGATGCCGTGGGCCAACGCGGCGGCGGTCATATCTCCCCGCTCGGGGCTATACGACAGCGAATCTGACTCGTTTCTCGTCCTGGACGTCAATCCCGCAAGTGCTGGCTGGGTTTGGATGCCAACGGCGACGCTAGTCAAGGGAATGCGCACCTTCGATACGGTTGAAAACCGTGGGTACATTTTGATTCAGTCGCCGTAGTCGTCCTCGTCGCGTGGCGGCCGCCGGACAGTTTGGCTCCTCGAGACGCCGCGCCAACCACTGCCCAGCGAAACGATCCCCGAAATTCGTGCGGTGGATATTATTTGGTGCCGAACAGCCGATCGCCGGCGTCGCCCAGGCCCGGGATGATGTAGCCGTGGTCGTTGAGGTGGTCGTCGACGGCCGCGGTGAAGATCGGCACGTCCGGATGGCCGCTCGCAGCGCGGCGATGCCTTCGGGAGCGGCCAGCAGGCACACGTACTTGATCGTCACCGCGCCGGCCTCTTTCAGCCGGTTGAGCGCCGCGACGGCCGAATGGCCGGTGGCGAGCATCGGATCGACGACGATGACGAGCCGGTCGGCGATGTCGTCCGGGCACCTTGAAGTAATACTCGACCGGCACGAGGGTGGCCGGATCCCGGTAGAGGCCGACGTGGCCGACGCGCGCGGCCGGCAGGATCTCGAGCATGCCGTCGAGCATCCCGTTGCCGGCGCGCAGGATCGACACGAGGCACAGCTTCTTGCCGCTGATCATGCGGCGCATTCATCGCGGTCAGCGGCGTCTCGATGGGCACGAGCTCGAGCGGCAGGTCGCGCGTGACTTCGTAGGCGAGCAATTGCGCGATCTCGCGCAGGCGGCGGCGGAACATCTCCGTCGACGTGTCCTTGCGGCGCATGTGCGTCAACTTGTGCAGGATCAGCGGATGACCGACGACGGTGAGCGTGTCCGACATTGGGAACCTCGGTCCTTCGGTGGATATGGCCTAGAAAACGGTGCCGTCGCTGTCGATCGACACCGGGGGTCCGCCGCCTTCGCGGCGCTCCGCGGCGATGCGCCGGCCCGCCGCCCAGGTCCCGCCTTCGAGCACTCGCGCGAGCGGAAAGGCCTCGCGGGTGACCCCAAGCTCGGCGCGCACGGCCGGCGGCGATGCGATCGAGGGCGATCACGGTCAGCGCCCGCCATTCGACGATAGCCTCGTCGTCGACCGCATGCCGGCGCTGCAGGAAGCTCGGCGTCCAACGGCACGAGGACGCCGAGATCGAGCATGAGGCCGCCGTTGCGGTACTCCGGCAAGCCCGTGAGCTCGTCGAGACCGGTGACCGCAAGTCCGGCCTCTTCGAGCGGCTCCAGCAGCGAATACGCGAGCCACTGCGTGAGCTTGTGGAACGGGACGTACCCATCGGTGGGATCGTCGGGAGTCGCGGCACGCGCCGCCGGATGCCGCCAGCAGTCGCCGCAGCGCGCACGCCGTCGAGCACGAGCCTCGCTCGGCCAGACGGGCCCCAGCGCGCGCAGCAATGTTTCGCAGCAGGAATCCGGCGCTCAACGTGCCATCCTCCGCATGCGCCGCGAGGTAATCGTAGAGATGTGCCGAGCCGCGCCGGCGTGCCGAACACCGCGGGCGTGGCTGCCGCAACGACCCCGAGACGTCGCAGCAGCGCGGCGCGTCCCTCGAGGCCGATGAGCGGATTGTCCGCAGCCACCTGAAATCCCTGGGCGAGCGTGGCTGTGTCGAGCCGCGCCAGCGCGTGCGCATCGGCGGCGCATGCGGCGCGTCGGTGCGCGCCGAGAAAGCGCCCGCGGCGAAGAGACGAAGTCCTGCCACCGCGAGCCCTCCGAGCGCGCGAGCGTCGTCCCGGTGGCCGCGTCGACGTAGCGCCATCGAGCGCCGGCGCCGGCGTCGAGCAGAACGCTCGTGATCGCGAGATCGATGCCGCGTGCGCGCCTGTTCGGCGCCGGTCGAGCGGGCAAGCCGGCTGGCAATTTGCGCCCAGCGATCGACGCCGTCCGCCTCGAAATGTCGCCAGCGGCTGTGGTACGGAACGTCGAGAGCGGGATAGCGCCGGCGGATGGTGTCGGCCACGTACGCCGCGGCCGCTTGATCCGGATCCGGCCGCCACGCAAGATGTCGCGTAGTCCCCGCGCTCGGCCGCCGCCATGATCGCCTGCGCGGGCGACGCGTGTCGCGTGAGCACTGCCGCGGCAGTCCGCCGGCGGGCCACGTTCGCAGCGGAGCGGCGACGTCGCAGCGTCGATCACTCGTCGAGCGCGCGCGCCCTTGGCGAGCCTCTCCGTTCCGCAGTTCCGGCGCGTCCGGCGCATAGTAGCCGGCGGCCCTCTGGCATCCATCTCGACGCGCGCGTCGGCCGGGATGAGGTCGTCCGGAATCGCCACCTGCTCGACCGACCGCGATGCCCTGGGCGGCGCAGCGCGTCGTGCTTCATGTTGCTCATCGAGGCCCAAGCGGTCGATGCGCGCAATGCCGAGCCAGTGGAAGACGTCGGGCATGAGCTCCTGGAAGCGCATGTCCTGCACGCCGGCCACGCATTCGGTGCGCTCGAAGTACGTCGCCGCGCGATCGCCGCCGACCTGGCGCTTGCGCGCGTTGTAGACCAGGAACTTGGTCACCTCGCCCAGCGCGCGGCCTTCCTTGCGGTTGTAGACGACGAGCCCGACGCCGCCCTGCTGCGCCATCTCGATGCAGACCTCGATGCCGTGCGCGAGATAGGGCCGGCAGGTGCAGATGTCGGAGCCGAACACGTCCGGAGCCGTTGCACTCGTCGTGCACGCGGCAGGCGACTTGCGTGCTGCGGACGTGCCCAGCTGCGCCGACGTCGCCGAAGAAGTAGAGCGTCATGCCGCCGATCGGCGGCAGGAACACGTCGAGGTCGGGCCGCGTGACGAGCTCCGGGAACATGCCTGCCGGTCTGCTCGAACAGCGCGCGCCGCAGCTGCGCCTTCGGCGACGTCGAAGCGCCGCGCGATGCCGGGCAGATGCCAGACCGGATCGATCGCCGCCTTGGTCACGCGCACGTCGCCGTTGCCGTGCAGGATCGTTCCGTCCGGAACGCAGGCGTCCGGCCGCGACGGCGTCCTTCAACTCCGGCATGTTGATCCGCGCCTTGGTGACCGCGATCGACGGCCGCAGGTCGACCCCGGCGGCAAGCTCGCGCGGCGAAGGCCGTCGCGACCATGTGGCCCCACGGATCGAGCGACACGATCTTGTCCGGATCGGCCCACTGCGGGTGCGGGCCCGATCACCTCGGCCGGCGACGTGTCGGTGAGGTCGGGCCGATGGTCGCGGTCGAGCCGTCCGGAGGCGACGGCGAGGAGCAATACGTAACCGGAACGAAGTAC